>Ga0364922_10258_pt1 | contig 29327 bp, 21 predicted proteins | sample ExccelJu500001D4_2_FD_206955 | JGI IMG/M metagenome (GOLD analysis project Ga0364922, IMG submission 206955) | Enriched cells from Trout Bog Lake Hypolimnion, Wisconsin, USA - BchlTB.June20.5000.01.D4 | ecosystem: Environmental > Aquatic > Freshwater > Lake > Hypolimnion/Profundal zone | place...
AGTAGTACGAACTACAACATTACCTATGTTCCTGCGCAATTTACGATTTCACCCACCGGTGTTCTCGTGATTACGATGAATGCTGCGACCACGACTTATGGAACATTGGCGACGCCAACGATTGCTTCCGTACAGTTTGCAACTGGTACAAATTCTGCGGCAGGAACATACCCAATTAGCATCAGCGCTGCAACCGGTAGTGGCTTGTCTAACTACAACATTACCTATGTCCCAGCCAATTACACGATTATTCCGGCTGGCCAGCTCATGATCACCACATCCGGTATTACGACCACTTATGGCACTGGTACCTCTGGAAATATTCTTGCCCCAACAACCGGCGCAGCTATTCCAGTAGCTGCTTACTTAAACAGCAATGGCACTACTATTAGCACATTGACTTTTGTCAGCGCAAGCACTTCGGGTGATGTCACCAGCTATACCTATCATGATGCCGCCAATGCAACGGTAACTTTTAACCTAACGCCAACTAGCACAACCACTAGCAGCTCCGGTAATATCAATATCGGTAGCTATGCGTATGCTGCAAGCAATTTAGTATCTGCGAGCTCGGGATTAACCTCCAGCTCTGCTATCGCTAGCGGTAACTACACCGTGACACCGTTGGCGGTAACACTAACTGCTTCCCCAGTGACAACTGTGTATAACGGTGCAGTGCAGGTTCAGCCTACCGCAAGCGCATCACCAGCCATCTTGACTGGCGACCTGGTGACTGTGAGTGGGGCGGCATCTGGTAAGAATGTCGGTGTTTACGGATCTAACCTGGCAGCCAGCGGAGCTGACGCAGGTAACTACAACTTTACCTATGTCAATGCCAGCCTGACGATTACGCCATTTATCATCGGTTCTGGTGGTACGAGTGGTCCAAGTATTGTTGCGACTGCCAATAACAAGGTTTATGACACCACGACTGCCGCAACAGGCGCATTGGCGATGACCAATCTATTTGCCGGCGATGTTGTGAACGTAGGCTATACCAACGCCAATTTTGCAGGTCCAAACGTGGCCAATGGTCAGACAGTGAGCTTTAGTGGCGTCACCTTATCGGGTCCAGCTGCAGCAAACTATTCTGTAGCAACTACACCGACTGCAACTGCCAATATCACGCCTGCGCCATTAACGATTAGCGCTGGTCTGACTGCTAATAACAAGGTCTATGACACCACCAATGCAGCTACCATTGCAGTGACCGGCAATCAAACCTTGGCTGGTGTACTGGGTTCCGATGTGGTTTCTGTAAGCTCAACTGGTCCTTACACTGGTGCTACTTTCAGTCAATCGAATGTGGGCGCTGGTTTAACCGTTACACCAGCAACTTCAGTGGTTAATGGTTTAACCACGATGACTGGCGTGACCTTAACCGGTCCAGCCGCCAATAACTACTATGTGACTGGAGTAGGGCCACAAACCTTAACCGCCAACATTACGCCTGCGCCATTGACCATTAGCTCGGGTTTAACGGCTAACAATAAAGTCTATGACAGCACTACAGCGGCAACTATTAGCTCTGCCACGCAAGTCTTGGCTGGTGTACTGGGTTCCGATGTGGTTTCTGTAAGTTCATCAGGGCCTTACGCTGCTACTTTTGCAAGTCCAAACGTAGCTAATGGCATTGTGGTCACCGCCAATACCACTCCAACAGTGATCGCCGGTGGCACTTATAACGCCATGAGCGGTGTGACCTTGTCGGGTAGCGCAGCCGGCAACTACTATGTCACTGGTACCACTGCTCCAATTACTGCCAATATCACGCCATACATCATTGTTCCCGGTGCTACAACTGGCCCTCACATTGTTGCTACCGCAGATAACAAGGTGTATACCTCCACCAATACCGCCAATGGTGCTTTGAGCATGGTCGGATTATTTGGTAGTGACTCGGTATCCATTAGCTATACCGGCGCCACCTTTGCAAGTCCAAACGTAGCAAATGGCATTACCGTAACCTTTGCTGGCGTGACATTATCTGGTGCTCAGGCTGCGAACTATGCTATTGGATCCGCGCCGATCACAGCCCCTGCAAATATCACGCCTGCAGCACTAACAATTACTGCTATTGATAAGTCTTCTTTCTACAGTCAGCCTCTAGCAACTTTAACTAGCGCGCCAGCAGTAGGACTCTTAGGCAGTGATACCGTAACTGGTGCGACGATTACTACCACTGCGACAGCAACTGGTACAAATTCTGCGGCAGGAACATACCCAATTAGCATCAGCGCTGCAACCGGTAGTGGCTTGTCTAACTACAACATTACCTATGTCCCAGCCAATTACACGATTATTCCGGCTGGCCAGCTCATGATCACCACATCCGGTATTACGACCACTTATGGCACTGGTACCTCTGGAAATATTCTTGCCCCAACAACCGGCGCAGCTATTCCAGTAGCTGCTTACTTAAACAGCAATGGCACTACTATTAGCACATTGACTTTTGTCAGCGCAAGCACTTCGGGTGATGTCACCAGCTATACCTATCATGATGCCGCCAATGCAACGGTAACTTTTAACCTAACGCCAACTAGCACAACCACTAGCAGCTCCGGTAATATCAATATCGGTAGCTATGCGTATGCTGCAAGCAATTTAGTATCTGCGAGCTCGGGATTAACCTCCAGCTCTGCTATCGCTAGCGGTAACTACACCGTGACACCGTTGGCGGTAACACTAACTGCTTCCCCAGTGACAACTGTGTATAACGGTGCAGTGCAGGTTCAGCCTACCGCAAGCGCATCACCAGCCATCTTGACTGGCGACCTGGTGACTGTGAGTGGGGCGGCATCTGGTAAGAATGTCGGTGTTTACGGATCTAACCTGGCAGCCAGCGGAGCTGACGCAGGTAACTACAACTTTACCTATGTCAATGCCAGCCTGACGATTACGCCATTTATCATCGGTTCTGGTGGTACGAGTGGTCCAAGTATTGTTGCGACTGCCAATAACAAGGTTTATGACACCACGACTGCCGCAACAGGCGCATTGGCGATGACCAATCTATTTGCCGGCGATGTTGTGAACGTAGGCTATACCAACGCCAATTTTGCAGGTCCAAACGTGGCCAATGGTCAGACAGTGAGCTTTAGTGGCGTCACCTTATCGGGTCCAGCTGCAGCAAACTATTCTGTAGCAACTACACCGACTGCAACTGCCAATATCACGCCTGCGCCATTAACGATTAGCGCTGGTCTGACTGCTAATAACAAGGTCTATGACACCACCAATGCAGCTACCATTGCAGTGACCGGCAATCAAACCTTGGCTGGTGTACTGGGTTCCGATGTGGTTTCTGTAAGCTCAACTGGTCCTTACACTGGTGCTACTTTCAGTCAATCGAATGTGGGCGCTGGTTTAACCGTTACACCAGCAACTTCAGTGGTTAATGGTTTAACCACGATGACTGGCGTGACCTTAACCGGTCCAGCCGCCAATAACTACTATGTGACTGGAGTAGGGCCACAAACCTTAACCGCCAACATTACGCCTGCGCCATTGACCATTAGCTCGGGTTTAACGGCTAACAATAAAGTCTATGACAGCACTACAGCGGCAACTATTAGCTCTGCCACGCAAGTCTTGGCTGGTGTACTGGGTTCCGATGTGGTTTCTGTAAGTTCATCAGGGCCTTACGCTGCTACTTTTGCAAGTCCAAACGTAGCTAATGGCATTGTGGTCACCGCCAATACCACTCCAACAGTGATCGCCGGTGGCACTTATAACGCCATGAGCGGTGTGACCTTGTCGGGTAGCGCAGCCGGCAACTACTATGTCACTGGTACCACTGCTCCAATTACTGCCAATATCACGCCATACATCATTGTTCCCGGTGCTACAACTGGCCCTCACATTGTTGCTACCGCAGATAACAAGGTGTATACCTCCACCAATACCGCCAATGGTGCTTTGAGCATGGTCGGATTATTTGGTAGTGACTCGGTATCCATTAGCTATACCGGCGCCACCTTTGCAAGTCCAAACGTAGCCAATGGCATTACCGTAACCTTTGCAGGTGCGGCTTTGTCTGGCCCATCCGCTGCGAATTATTCTATAGGTACGGGCTCGATTACGGCTCCTGCCAACATTACACCTGCACCCTTAACGATTACCGCAGTTGATAAGTCGTCGTTCTATAGCCAGTCTTTAGCTACACTGACTCAAGCACCAGCAATTGGGCTCTTAGGCAGCGATACTGTCACGGGTGCCACGATTACTACCACTGCGTCCACAACTGGTGCTAATGCGTCAGTCGGAACCTATCCGATTAGTATTAGTGCTGCTACGGGTAGTGGCATTGGCAACTATGCCATTACTTATGTGCCTGCCACATATACCATTGTGGGCCCTGGCCAATTAGTCATCACGACAGCAGGCGTAACCACACCATATGGCACTGGTACCTCTGGCAATATCATTACTCCAGCACAGCCTGTTGCTTCATATAGCACCGGCGGCTCTAACATCAGCACCTTAACCTTTGTCAGCGCCAGCACCACTGGTGATGTCACCAGTTATGTCTATCGCGACTCAACCAATGCGGTAGTGAGCTTTAATTTGACTCCGTCTGGCACAACAACCAGCACTTCCGGCAACATTAACGTTGGCAGTTATGCCTATGCTGCAAGCAATTTAGTATCAGCCAGTTCGGGCCTTACATCTAATTCTGCTATTGCTAGCGGCAACCTGACAGTAACCCCATTGGCCGTCACGATTACCGCTCCAGCAGCTACTCATGAATATAACGGCACTGTTCAAACTCAAGCAGCAGCCACAGCGTCACCAGCCATCTTGACTGGTGACCTGGTGACTGTAAGCGGTCTTGCTGCAGGTAAAAACGTGGGCGTTTATGGCTCCAGCTTGGCGGTGAGCGGGGCAGATAAGTCGAACTACGATTTCACATTAGTAAATGCTAATTTGACGATTACGCCATTTATCATCGGTTCAGGTGGATCAAGCGGCCCAAGTATTGTTGCAACCGCTAATAACAAGGTCTATGACACCACGACTGCTGCTACAGGCGCCTTGGCAATGGTCAATTTATTCCCGGGCGATGCTGTATTGGCCAATTATGGAAGCGCTACTTTTGCAAGTGCTAACGTCAATTCTCCATCTACACCACAAACAGTCACTTTTGGCGGTGTAACCTTATCGGGTGCAGCAGCAGCTAACTATGCCATTGGATCTACTCCAATTACAGCAACTGCGAGCATCACCCCTGCACCAGTCACTATTAGTGGTTTAGCTGCCCAGAACAAGGTGTACACCTCAACAACAGCAGCAGTTGTAAGCGGCACACCAGTGGTAACTGGATTGTTGGGCTCCGATACTGCAAGCGCAAGTGGTAGCGTCAGTGGTGTATTTGCCTCGCCAAACGTGGCCAATGGTATTTCTGTTGATCCCAATCTTTCTGGTTTAACACTGAGCAATAGCAACTACTACATTGCTGGTGTAACTACCCCATTAACTGCCAACATTACGCCAGCTCCTCTGACGATTAGCTCCGGTTTAACGGCAAATAACAAGGTGTATGACACTACTACAGCAGCTACGATTGGGGTTACTGGTACTCAAACCTTGTCAGGCGTATTGGGTTCTGATGCAGCTAATTTGAGCGTGGACTCCAACGGACCATACACCGGTACATTTAGTCAGTCAAACGTAGGAACCGCTTTAACAGTCACTCCTGCTACCACGACTACCGTAATCAATGGTCAAAACTACACAACCATGTCAGGTGCCAGCTTATCGGGTAGCGCGGCTGGGAACTATTACATTGCTGGAGTAGGCCCCCAAACATTGACTGCCAACATTACTCCTGCACCATTAACGATTACCGCCAATAATCAAGCGTCTTTTGTAACTCAAAATACCGGCTCCTTATCCTATTCTTCAACGGGATTGCTGGGGGCTGATACTATCTCGAGTGTTACATTGAGCACTACGGCTTCTAGTACGCAGCCTGCTAATACATACCCCATTACAGTTAGTGGCGCTACCGGCTCTGCGATGGCGAACTATCAGATCACCTACGTACCTGGCACTTACACCATTGTTCCGGCTGGTCAGGTGTTGATTACTACTACAGGGGCTTCAACTGTCTATGGAACAGCCGCAAGCTTTAATAATCCAACGGTAGCCTATGCAACATCTAGCGGTACCGTTATCAATTCTTTGAGTTTTGTGTCAAGTTCAACAGTTAATGGTATTACGACCTATACCTATTCTGATGGAGCAGGTGCAACAGTTACCTTTAATTTTGCCCCTCTCAATCCTGTCGATAGCGCCTCAGGAAATCTAAGCGTCAATACATATGGTCTATCAGCAGCAAACTTTACCAAGACTGGCAGCAACATTACCAGCCTAACGGCTGTAGTTACTGGCGACCTTACTGTTACGCCACGTGCCGTTACTATTTCTGCGATTGCAGCGACATATCAGTACAACGGCACCACTAGAGCGCAACTCGATACGATCTCATCCCCTGGCATTATTGCCGGTGATGCTGCCACAATTAGCGGCCTAGCATCAGGTAAGAACGTGGGCACTTATGGGTCTAGTTTGGCTGTTAGTGGAGCCGATACCAAGGATTACTTGTTCACGCTGAACAATGCGAACCTAACTATCACGCCTTATGTAGTCAATTTTGGTGCAACAAATGGACCTGCGATTACAGCAACAGCCGACAATAGGGTTTACAACGCCACAACTAGCGCATCTGGTGCATTGGCTATGATCAATTTGTTCCCTGGTGATGTAGTAAATGTGAACTATGCCAGTGCAGCATTTAATAATGCCAACGTTGGAACTGGTAAAACTGTCACATTTAATGGGGTCACCTTATCGGGTGCCGCAGCAGCGAACTATACCGTTGGTAGTGGTGTTATCACCGCAACTGCCAATATCACGCCAGCGCCTGTGACCATTAGTGGCTTGATGGCTCAGAATAAGTCTTTTGATGGAAATACAAACGCTGTAGTCACTGGCACGCCGACGATTGCTGGCTTATTGGGTAGCGATACATCCACCTTAACAGGTTCAGTTGTCAGCGGTACCTTTGCAACTGCCAATTCCGGCAATAACATTCCAGTCACAGCTCTGCTTACGAATCTGGTATTGGGTAATTCGAATTACTATATTGCAGGGGTGACATTCCCATTGACCGCAGATATTACCAATATGCCTCAAGCGCCTGTATTGATGCCGGGAATATTGCAGGAGTTGGATGATGAATCTGAACCAGAATTCTATTCCGCAGACTATAGCAATTTTGATCGCGATGACTGTAAAAATCAGCCAGATGCGGTGATTAGCATCATGGCTCCAGGTACTACTGACGAAATGATTTTGGCAATGATCAAGTCCGGCAGCATCACGACACAAGCTCTGCCAGAAGTATTTACATCGCAAGTCAACAATGCAAGTCTGAAGTCTTGGTCATTAACGGGTGCTAAGGGATCTACCTTTGCTACTGATAGTTTGGATATAACTACGCCGGGTATTTTGACCTATAAAGTTACTGGCCTTAATGGCAAAACATTGCCTAAGTGGATTACTTTTGATCCTAAAACCAGAACCTTGACATTGCTAGGAACGTCAAAATATAAAGCGATACCAACTACGCTGAGATTAACCATTAGCCGTGGAAAAGATCAGATTATCGATACGCTGATTTTAATTAAGCGGATTGACCGCGCATGTGATGCGAAGTCTGTGAAAAATATTTGAAAGTAATAGGAATTTGCAGAGCTTTACCCTGAAAAATACAATTCATTGGAGATTCGATATTGGTTTGTAGGGCGCATTTAGACCATCACTCTTCGGGCTTTTGCAATCATTATGAATTCCATTAAGGTACTGGTAACCAATCAAAAGGGTGGGGTAGGAAAATCTACTATTTCGGCTAATATTGCCGGCTACCTTAGTATCAAAAAGAATCAACGCGTTTCCTTAATTGATTTTGATAGGCAAGCTAGTTCAGCGGGGATTGTCAAGAAAACTCCAGGTGGAGCCATTCAAGCTCATAAGCTCGGTTTAACTTACGAGAAAAATTCTGGGCTAACGCTTTTAGAAGCCAGGGCCGCCTTACGAAATCACTCTAAAGATGTTGATATCACTATTGCTGATTTAACGTGGACATATGGCATGTCGCATGATTTTTTGCTGGATTTTGATGTGGTTATTATCCCCAGCTCATTAAGTCAAATTGAGATGGCCAGCACAGAGATTTTTATTCTGGAATATATCCAAAAGAATGAGGCGAAATTTTACGCAAAACGCCAATATATATTAGTGGCGCCATCTCGCATTGATCCGGGGGAGGTAGATCAAATTCGATTTGCCGGCATCGATTTTTTGCAGACCTGTTTTGTGTGCCCTCCGATTATGCGCATCCCCAACATCAACAAGCATTTGTATAAATCGTATTTCTGCGATGCAGAAGATCCTGCAGTAGCTAATAGTTTTACGCAGTTTTGTGAGTTTGTGATGAAGAAAATTGCCCTGCAGCAGCTTGAAGAGCCTATCACCTCAATACGAGCACCTGAAATACCAGTTCGTCGCGGTTATTCCGAAGCGATCATGCCATCTCGTTTTACCCATTTAGAACCCCCGCCAAATCCTCGGTTGCCTGAGAAAATTCCAGTGAAAGCCGCCGAAAAGGATTCGATTTTTCATTTCATCCCTTCTTTTTTACGTAAAAAGTAACTTTTTGAATCGGTGGAATGGGCAAATCAAGCCCATCTCGATATGGACGCTAATATTGCCTTGGGCAGACTGTCTGATGACTTAAATTTTTGAGACTTTTTCAGCTGCTTCAAGGGTATTCATGAGAAGCATCGTAATAGTCATCGGTCCAACCCCGCCAGGAACCGGGGTAATCCAACCTGCAATGTATTTGGCGGTATCAAAGTCAACATCTCCGCAGAGTTTGCCATCTGGCAAACGGTTAATGCCAACATCAATCACGACTGCTCCGGATTTCACCATGTCGCCGCTAATCATTTTGGGTTTGCCGGTAGCAACTACCAGAATATCGGCATCTTTTGTGTGGTGAGCTAAGTCACGAGTCTTGCTATTACAAATGGTGACGGTTGCTCCAGCATGTAACAAAAGCATGGCCATTGGTTTTCCAACAATATTGGATGCCCCAACGATCACTGCACGTGCGCCACGAATGGGGTAGTCAATGCTCTCCAGAATCTTCATGCAGCCGTAGGGTGTGCATGGCTTAAATTCTGGTTGACCCACCATCAAGGCGCCAGCATTGGCAACATGGAAACCATCCACATCCTTAGTTGGCGAGATGGCTTCTAGAACGCGCTCTGTGGCTATGTGCTCAGGCAAGGGGAGCTGAACCAAAATGCCATGAATTGCGGGGTCTGCATTGAGGGTCGTAATGCGGGCTAATAATTGCTCTTCATCCAATTCTGATGGGTAGCTTTCCAAGACTGAATGAAAGCCAACCTCTTCGCACGCCTTGACCTTATTGCGCACATACACTTGGCTGGCGGGGTTATTGCCAGCAACTATGACTGCCAGACCAGGTCTCACACCTTTGGCAGTGACAATCGCGCTACGAGCAGCGATTTCGGTGCGAATCTTTTTAGAAAGGGCATTTCCATCGAGTAATTGAGCTGGCATGACGTGCTTTAAAAAAATTAGTTTGCTTGTGGGTCAGATAGGGCTAAGCGCAGAAGATCTGCCACGGTATTGACATTTAGTTTTTCCATAATATTGGCACGATGGGCTTCGACGGTTTTAATGGAAATTCCCAAGTCATCAGCAATCTGTTTATTTAACCGACCGGCAACAATCCGCTCGAGTACCTGTCGCTCTCTCCCGGTTAATTTGCTTAGTAGGCTTTGTGTGATCTTTCGTTGGCTTGCCTGAGAGTAGTCGACACGCGCCTTTGCCAACATGCGGTCAACTAGGCCACATAAATCATTTTCTTTAAAAGGTTTTTCAATGAAATCAACGGCACCGCGTTTCATGGTGGATACCGCCATAGAGACATCGCCGTGGCCGGTAATAAATGCAACTGGCATTGGAAAGCTTTCGCTAATCAGGCGTTCCTGAAGTTCTAGGCCGGACATGCCGGGCATCCGAACATCTAAGATTGCGCAGGAAATAGTTGATTTATCAGTGCTTTGTAGGGACTGTAAAAAACGCTCTGCACTAGCATGGCAGCGCACTATGTAGCCGTTACTCTCCAGGAGCCAGGTCAAGGAATCTCGAACCGCCTCATCATCATCTACAACATAAACAACTTCGGCTTGTGTGGATTTAGTTGGGTTACTTAGGGTCATCGTATTTCTCGTGAGTAAGGTCTACATAAGGCAATTAGGTATTGACGGTGGTGCCAGGTGAAATCAACGGTAGAAGTATTGTAAAGGTACAGCCACTGAACTTTGTCTGCTCTGGATCCATCTGATTGCTGGCCCATAAACGCCCTTGATGGGATTCGATAATTGAGCGGCAAATATTGAGCCCCATTCCCATGCCATCGGTTTTGGTGCTAAAAAATGGCTCAAACATGCGTTCAATGACGGCCTCGGGGATGCCTGCCCCTGAGTCTTGAACCTCAATGCGTAGCATGGCCGGAAAGGCGCTGGTATCCAAGCTTGCCGATATTCGCACGGGTGGGGCAGACCAGCGCGATGAAAGTGGATAGGATTCACGCATGCTATCTAGCGCATTTTTCAGGAGGTTGACCAGTACCTGCAGTATCAATACCGGATCCAAATCAACATTGGGGAGGTTATCCTGGATTGTGGAAACAATACTGAGGCGGTGTCGGTGGGCTTCGATCTCAACCAAACCCACCGCATCATTGATGATGTCTTCAATGGCGCAAGATTTGCGTTGAGGTTCGCTGCGTTTTACAAAGCCTCGGATGCGTTGAATAATTGTTCCAGCTCGAAGGGCCTGGGCTGAGGCCTTTTCTAAAGCCGGCTGAATATCCTTATTTAACTCATCGTCGAGTTGTCCTTGAAGGCGCTTGGCAACACCCATGCAGTAATTGGAAATGGCTGATAAGGGTTGATTTAATTCATGCGCCAATGAGGAGGCCATTTCGCCCATCGTGGTTAGGCGGCTCGTAAACTGCATGCGCTCTTCTTGTTGTCGCGCCAGATCATCCGCATCTTTGCGAATAGTGATATCGGTGGCAATCAAGAGTTGTGCCATGTGTCCGTCAACCCAGGGAATAAAACGGCGACGTACTTCATACCATTTTGATGTTGGATGAATGATTTGTACTTCCTCTGATTCGGATTCTTGATATAGGGAAGAAGGGGGGATGCCGGGATTCTTATCGCCTAAATCTTCGCCGATTTCCTGCATGGTATTTTGGACGACGTCACCGCCAGCTAAGTCAAAGTGACCCTTCGAAGTTTCGCCAAAATGCTCTTTATAAAAGCGATTTGCGAATAAGAGCTCACCCGTATCAATGGATACCACCGAAACTGCTGCATCTAAGCCCTCAAGGACTGTCACAAAGCGATCTTGCGATGCTGCCAGCTCTTCGCGGATCTTTTTGGGTTCTGAAATGTCTACTAAAGAAGTGACCCATCCAGTCTGGACGCCTCGTTCATTGATCAATGGTGCCACAAAGGTACGGGTTTGGATGGTTGTGCCATCTCGCCTTAAGATCACGCCCTCGATGCCTCTTTTTGCTTGTGGCCCAATACTTAATTGGAGGGCGCGGTTCCATTTATCTGAGATTTCATGCAGTCGGTCTTGAGGCCAAAATGGAAAAGGTGGCTTCAAGCCAACGAGTTCTTCTGAAGACCAGCCACTCATCTCGCAAAATGCACGATTTACATAAGTAATATTTTTGTCCATATCGTGCGCACGAATACCAACTGGCGTGGAATTTTCCATAGCGCTTCGAAAGTTCGTTTCGCTTTGTAAGTCTGCCTCAGCCTTTTGCCGAACTTGCATTTGTTTAAGCACTGACCATAAGCTCCAAATCACAAATGCACTCAAACCTAGCACCACACCAATGAGCATTCTGAATGTCAGGTTAGTGGGTGGTGGGTAAGTATCGATTCGTAATGTCAGATTGGGGCTTAGGACTCCCATATCTAAATTGGTCTGATTGCTAAATGCTCGCTTTGGCGTGTTCCGATCCGATGAGATTGCCAAAATCTTGTCGTTATCGGTGAGGAGTGTGAATCGATATTGCGCTTTGAGTTCGTTGGGGATGACATCTAGTAATCCCTGGGTTGTATACAGGACTGCTAACGCCCCGGAGTTTTCGCCTCCAAATGTGGCTGGTACAGTCTCCCAAAAAACATTCTTGCGCTCTTTCGCCAGCGGCTCTTCATTGGGTAGGTTGAGTGAAATATATTGGCTAAACGCAGGGCGGTTGGTAGCCTTGCTTAGCTCAACCGTTTTCATGAGCTCTCGGTAGATTGTTCCGGCATTTTCTGATTTGGTAAACCAATCCGTTTTGGCACCTGCCTTTGGCAGCATCCATTGGCGTGCATTGCTTTCATTTAACCAAATGATTTGAGCAATTTCATGATTGGTGTTCAGAAGGTTCTCGGCCTGTTCAATGGTCGCTGGTTTTAAATTTCCCTTGTCGGGATTATTTGCAATTTCTCGGCTAATGGAAATGAGGGTTTCGGTATTGTTGGCAAATCGCAGTTGAATTCGTTGTTTGGCAAATGAGAGCTCTCTATATAGAGCAGACTCTTGCTGACTCTTTTCTTGCAGCTGCAAGGTTCCCAAAATGACGCCCATTACTGCCGTGAATATCACGATGGCAATCAAAGGGGTGTAAACCAGGCGAAAGCTCCGAACCCTGCGGAGCCATTTCAATGGGCTAAGCTGCCAGATGGAAAAGGCTTTTAATTTCATGTAATTAGCTCATTTTGCCTGAATGCTGGTTGCTTTCGATCATTTTGCCGGCATGGTGATTGGGTGCAGCGCAATAAAATACCACATTATGATAAATACTATCATTATGTGGAAAATTCCTTGTTTACACCCATATACCTTTATAGAATCTTGGCTAGAGTGAATGACAAACAATAAAGTTCCCAATGGAGGCAGTTATGGCGGCAGTTCCAGAGCAAATTTTAGGTAAAAATCACGGTCAAGATTCTGATCCAGGAGAAACGCAAGAGTGGCTCCAGGCCCTTGATGGTGTCATTAAGAATGAAGGGGTGGAGCGCGCCGCCTACCTGATTGATCAGCAAATATCGCATGCGCGGATTAGTGGTGTAAATCAGCCGTTTCATGCTGAAACCCCTTATATCAACACTATTCCAGTAGAGCAGCAAGCACGCTTACCTGGCGATCAAAATGTAGAGCACCGGATTCGCTCTTATACACGTTGGAATGCTATGGCTATGGTTCTGCGTGCCAATAAAGACACCAATGTTGGTGGGCATATCTCCTCCTTTCAATCGGCTGCCACGCTTTACGATGTTGGCTTTAATCATTTTTGGCATGCACCGTCACCCGAGCATGGCGGGGACCTTATCTTTGTTCAAGGGCATTCAGCACCGGGTGTGTATGCCCGCGCTTATATGCTGGGGCGTTTAGCCGAGGAGCAGTTAAATAACTTCCGCCAAGAAGTTGGGGGCAAGGGGATTTCTAGCTATCCACATCCTTGGTTGATGCCTGATTTTTGGCAATTCCCAACAGTGTCTATGGGTCTAGGCCCAATCATGGCAATTTATCAAGCTCGCTTTATGCGCTACCTTCAGGATCGTGGCTTTATCAATGCTGCCGGACGGAAAGTATGGGCTTTCCTGGGTGATGGTGAAACGGATGAACCGGAGTCACTCGGCGCAATTGGCATGGCTGGGCGCGAAAAGCTGGATAACCTGATCTTTGTGATCAATTGTAATTTGCAACGTCTTGATGGGCCCGTACGTGGCAATGGCAAAATCATTCAAGAATTAGAGGGCGAGTTCCGCGGTGCTGGTTGGAATGTTATTAAAGTAGTTTGGGGTGGTCACTGGGATGCCTTGTTTGCTCGCGATAAAAAAGGCATTTTGATGCAACGCCTTGGCGAAATTGTGGATGGCGAGTATCAAACCATGAAAGCCAAAAATGGCGCATATGTTCGTGAAGTAGTATTTAATACACCCGAACTTAAAGCTTTGGTGAGCGATTGGAGTGATGATGAAATTTGGCAACTCAATCGCGGTGGTCATGATCCACATAAAGTTTATGCAGCATTTCATGCAGCCACAAATCATCAAAATCAACCTACAGTAATTTTGGCCCATACCATTAAGGGTTATGGCATGGGCGGCTCCGGTGAAGCAATGAATATTGCCCATCAAGCCAAGAAAATGAACGCTGATGATGTCCGTCGATTCCGCGACCGTTTTGAGATTCCAGTGAAAGATGAAGAATTGGAAGAGATGCCATTGGTGAAGTTTGCCGAAGGTAGTCCAGAGCTTGAGTACATGAAGGCTCGTCGCAATGAACTGGGCGGATATTTACCCCAGCGTCGCATGAAGGCTGAAAGCTTGCCAGTTCCGGCGCTCGATGCCTTTGGACCCCTATTGGAAGCAACTACTGAGGGTCGTGAAATTTCCACCACAATGGCTTTCGTAAGAATGCTCAATACGATTGTGCGCGATAAGATTTTAGGTAAGCGTGTAGTCCCCATTGTTCCTGATGAGTCTCGTACTTTTGGTATGGAGGGGATGTTCCGCCAATTGGGAATTTGGAATCAATTGGGTCAACTCTATACACCAGAAGATCATGATCAATTGATGTTCTATAAAGAGGACAAGCACGGACAGATTCTCCAAGAGGGCATCAACGAGGCTGGTGGCATGTGTGATTGGATTGCTGCGGCAACCTCTTACTCTACCCATGGTGTGCCGATGTTGCCGTTTTATATTTTCTATTCCATGTTCGGCTTTCAGCGCATTGGTGATCTGGCATGGGCTGCTGGTGATATGCGCAGTCGCGGCTTCTTGTTGGGTGGCACTGCTGGTAGAACGACACTAAACGGTGAGGGTCTTCAACACGAGGATGGCCATAGCCAAGTATGGAGTGCGGCTATACCAAATTGCATTAGCTATGACCCCACATTCTCATTTGAAGTAGCAGTAGTGATTCAAGATGGCATGCGCCGCATGCTGCAAGAGCAAGAGGACGTGTATTACTACATCACCTTGATGAATGAGAATTACGCTCACCCAGCTATGCCTAAAGGTGCGGAGCAGGACATTATCAAGGGCATGTACAAATTGCAATCAGTTGGTGATGCTAAGGCTAAATTGCGCGTTCAACTTTTAGGTTCTGGAACAATTTTTAGGGAAGTAATTGAAGCTGCTCATCTCTTGCATCAAGATTGGGGAGTGTCATCTGATTTGTGGGGTTGCCCAAGCTTTACAGAGCTTGGTCGTGACTGGGCTGCAGTGCATCGTCAAAACCTACTAAATCCAACAGCAACCCCTGTTTTATCGCATGTAGAAACCTGCCTTAAAGAGACTGTGGGGCCGGTCATTGCAGCTACAGACTATGTTCGCTTGTTTGCTGAGCAGATTCGACCTGCTATTCAGCATCTAGGTCGTCGCTACGAGGTCTTGGGTACAGATGGATTTGGCCGTTCCGATACCCGTGAAAAATTGCGCGACTTCTTTGAGGTTGATCGTCACTGGGTGGTATTGACTGCTTTACGATCACTGGCAGATTCAGGGCAAATGGATCGTCAAAAAGTGGCCGATGCGATTAAAAAGTATGGCATTGATATAACTAAACCAAACCCCATGACGGTTTGATACGAGATTGAAACTATGAGCCAATTAATTGAAATTAAAGTCCCTGATATCGGTGATTATCAAGATGTGCCAGTCATTGAAGTTCTTGTAAAGGCAGGAGATCAGGTTGAAAAAGAGCAATCTATTGTGGTGCTTGAGTCTGATAAAGCGACTATGGATGTTCCTTCCAGCCACTCGGGTACTGTCAAAGAAGTCAAAGTAAAAGTCGGTGATTTGCTCTCACAAGGGTCTGTGGTGATCGTTCTTGAGGGGGGTGCAGGGGCAAGCGTTGCGCCCGTTTCAAGTGTTGCCGCGGTTCCCGCTCCTGCAGTCGTTGCTGCTACACCAGCCCCGGTTTCCGAGGCGCCAATCAAAGTTGCCACGCCTCCTGCCGCTGCAATGCCGCTAGCCCCATCGATTGATGAGGGTGTAAGCCATGCAAGCCCATCGGTCCGTAAGTTCGCGCGCGAACTTGGGGTCACGATTTCACAAGTAAAAGGGACTGGTCCAAAAAATCGCATCACACAAGAAGATGTCCAGAATTTTGTAAAGGCAGCAATGAGTTCTGGCGGCCCTTCGGCTCAAGGTGCTGGTGGCAGTCTTGGTGGTTTGAATTTGATTCCATGGCCCAAAGTCGACTTCACTAAATTTGGCGAGATTGAGCGCACGCCACTTAACCGCATTAAGAAGTTGACTGCTGCCAACTTAGGGCGAAACTGGGTCATGATTCCTGCCGTGACATATCACGAGGATGCAGATATCACCGATTTAGAGGCTTTTCGTGTGCTAACCAATAAGGAAAATGAAAAGCAGGGCGTCAAAATTACGATGCTTGCATTCTTAATGAAAGCTGCTGTAGCGGCTCTCAAGAAATATCCTGAATTTAACAGCTCTTTAGATGGCGATGATTTGGTATTGAAGAAGTATTTCAATATTGCATTCGCAGCAGATACGCCGAATGGTTTGGTTGTGCCAGTTATTCGTGATGTCGACAAAAAAGGCATCTTTGAACTCGCTCGAGAAACATCAGCATTGGCAGCATTGGCTCGTGATGGAAAATTGAAGCCTGATCAAATGCAGGGGGCTAGCTTTACGATCTCTTCACTAGGTGGTATTGGCGGAACATACTTTTCACCCATTGTGAATGCTCCTGAGGTGGCAATCTTGGGCGTGAGCAAGGCAGCCATGAAGCCTGTCTGGGATGGTAAGCAATTTGTACCGCGCTTAATTTGCCCGCTGTCTTTATCGGCCGATCATCGCGTCATTGATGGCGCTTTAGCAACCCGCTTCAATGTTTACATTGCGCAATTACTAGCCGACTTCCGTCGCGCAGCACTGTAAAAGGAAAATTATGGCTAAGCACACCATTCTCGTACCAGATATTGGCGACTATTCAGACGTTCCGGTTATTGAAGTATTGATCAAAGTAGGGGATGTCATCGAAAAGGAGCAGCCCCTATTAGTATTGGAGTCTGATAAGGCAACAATGGAAGTTCCAGCTGATGTGGCTGGAACGATCACCAGTGTATCTGTAAAAATTGGCGATAAAGTCGGTAAGGGCGCTGTGGTCGCAGAAGTGGATGTGATTGCTGCTACTGCGACTCCAGTCCAACCTAAGGCTACTCCAACACCGCAGCCACCAGTGGCTAGCCCGGCGGCCGTAATGTCAACACCGGTCGCAGGAAGTTATGGCGGTCAAGTTGATCATGAGTGTGAGGTGCTTGTTTTGGGGGCGGGCCCCGGTGGTTATAGTGCAGCTTTCCGTAGTGCTGACTTGGGTATGAACACAATCTTGGTTGAGCGCTATTCGACCTTAGGTGGAGTATGTCTAAACGTTGGATGCATTCCATCAAAGGCTTTATTGCACACGACATCGGTCATGGATGAAGTAAAAGCTATGGCTAAGCATGGCATTACCTATGGCGATCCTGTCGTTTCCATCGATCAGTTGCGTTCGCATAAAGAATCCGTTATTGGCAGGTTGACGGGCGGGTTAGCTGGTATGGCTAAGGCGCGTAAGGTGAAGGTGGTGCGTGGTTTAGGGCGATTTATAGATGCACATCATGTTGAAGTTCAACTGACTGGCGGAGAAGGTCAAGAATTAACCGGGCAAAAGGAAGTGATTCGTTTTCAAAAGGCGATTATTGCTGCCGGTAGTCAACCAGTGAAATTGCCATTCCTTCCTGAGGATCCACGCATTGTTGATAGTACCGGGGCTCTGTTGCTCAAGAATGTTCCCAAGCGAATGCTCGTCATTGGCGGTGGCATTATTGGTTTGGAGATGGCAACGGTATATAGCACTCTCGGTTCTCGCATTGATATCGCTGAAATGATGGATGGCTTGATGGCTGGCGCTGATCGTGACTTAGAGCGTGTTTGGGAAAAATGGAATGCCGGTCGATTTGAAAAAGTCATGCTCAAGACTCGAGCCACCAAGGCGGAGGTGAAACCCAATGGCATTGAGGTGACATTTGATGGCGAGCATGCGCCGTCCCAACCCCAGTTATACGATTTAGTTTTAGTTGCTGTTGGACGCACACCCAATGGCAAGAAAATCGATGCCGGAGCAGCCGGTGTCCAAGTCGATGAACGTGGGTTTATTCCGGTCGATATGCAGATGCGCACCAATGTTCCTAATATTTATGCAATTGGTGACATCGTGGGTCAGCCAATGCTTGCTCATAAGGCAGTCCATGAGGGACATGTTGCCGCTGAAGCTGCTGCAGGTCAAAAGTCTTATTTTGATGCCAAGCAAATCCCATCGGTTGCCTATACGGATCCAGAAGTGGCGTGGGCCGGCCTGACCGAAGAGCAGTGCAAGGCGCAGGGGGTTGCTTATGAAAAAGGCTTGTTCCCATGGGCTGCCAGTGGTCGCGCAATTGCCAATGGTCGAGATGAGGGCTTTACTAAGCTTTTATTTGACGCGAATACTCATCGAATTATTGGTGGCGGCATTGTGGGAACGCATGCTGGAGACTTGATTGGCGAGGTTTGCTTAGCAATTGAGATGGGGGCTGATGCAATCGACATTGGTAAAACAATTCATCCGCATCCAACACTTGGTGAATCCGTTGGTTTAGCTGCTGAAGCTGCTCACGGCCACTGCACCGATTTGCCGCCTGTCAAGAAGAAGTAATGCAGAAGTAATACTTTTGATTTTTTGTAATGCTAAACCCCCGATCTATTCGGGGGTTTTAGTTTGTAAAAAAGCCTTTTGTTTTTTTACTTGCCTTTTGCCGTCTTGCTAGCTGCTCTAGTAGTTTTCAAGACGGTCTCGGTGGCGCTGCTCATATTATTTTGAGCAACTTCAACCGCATGCTTTACTGCCTTTTGACTGGTTTCAAAGACGGTATTTGCGGACGCAATAGCCTGTTTCATTACTTGGACGGCGGCATCGGATCCTGCTGGGGCATTCTTGGTCCAATCTTCAACCAAGGAGTTGATTTTTTTCTGACCAGCGGCCATCTCCTTTTCTGCAGACTTCGTGAAGTTTGCCTGGGTTTCATGTGCCAATTCGTAGAGGTGGCGACTATACGCCATAATTTTTTCTGCCATTGGTTGCACGGCCTCGGCCTGGTTTGCAAGCAGCTGCTGAATATCTTTCACTTCAAGTGCTTTCTTAGCATTGCTCATGCTGTCGCTAAGACTTTGTTTGGCTATTTGCATATTGAGTTCAACCAACTTCTCAATACTCTGCAGGGCTTGATTCGTGAGTCCGCTTAAGGTCTCTAAATTGGCTTTTTGTGCTGCCGCGATTTGTTCTGGGGTGAGGTTCATATGATCCCTTTCTAGCAGATGATCTGTCCTTACAACTATGACCGGATCTGGTCGTAATTTCAACAAAAAATTACAATGATTTTATTGTTGCGGCGCAATATAAAATCAGGGGATTATGAATGTCCATTTAAGCGGGCATTCTGAAAACGACCTAAAATCATTAGACTAAAAATAATCAATACATTCAGATACTTGCCAATGAAATTAAAGTTCGATAGCTTAATCGCCCCATTATTTGTATTGATATGGAGTACAGGGTTCATTATTGCGCGCCTAGCAATGCCCTATGTAGAGCCTGCTACGTTTTTGTTTTGGCGATTTGCAGGAGTACTCCTGGCAATGGCTGCATTTAGCCTCGTGTGGAAGATTAACTGGCCGAACATTTCCCAAATACGTCATATTGCTATTGCTGGCCTATTACTGCAATTTGGCTATTTGATTGGTGTCTGGTGGGCAGTGCGACTTGGAATGACTGCTGGATTGGTTGCCATTATTGTTGGATTGCAGCCTATTGTCACCGCCTGGTTTGCGGCATGGATATCTGAAAAAGTGACGCCACGCCAATGGGTCGGTTTGGGTTTTGGATTTAGTGGCGTGGCTTTGGTGGTAGCGGAGAAAATTGGTTTTACGCATATTCCGCTCATTAGCTACGTGTTGGCATTGGGTGCTTTGTTGTCCATTACCTTTGGGACGCTATACCAAAAAAAATATTGTCCGGTATTTGATTTGCGGGCCGGTTCCTCGATTCAGTTTGGTATCTCAGCCATTGTTTGTTTTATCTGTATGCGTTTGTTTGAAACTGGCAATATGGTTTGGAATATCCCCGTTGTTTCTGCCTTATTGTGGGCTATTTTTCCGATTTCCATTGGGTCAATGAGCTTGTTGTTCATGATGATCCGTAAAGGCGCGGCAACCAAGGTAACTAGCCTGTTGTATTTGACTCCTCCAACGACCGCGTCAATGGCCTGGCTCCTCTTTAATGAGCCCTTCACAGCGATGATGGGTATCGGCTTGGGGCTAACGATGACCGGCGTAGTTTTGGTCAATGCCAGACAACAAAATACCTTGCCAACAATTCCGGAATAAATTTGCACCAAAAAGCAGCTTATTTGTTAATTTGTGATCAATAAAGCGCCCTGAATGATGAAAATTAATTATCATCTCGTATGTTGAAAGTTTTGGAAGGTAAGCTTGGATGCGTTTGAATCAATTTTGGGCCTTGGTCCTAGCCTGCACAGTTGCAGTGGCGGCTACTTTAGATGCACCAGCAATGGCTGCCAGTCAGGATGGGCAGACAAAGACAAGTAAAACCACCAAGAATAAGTCCGCTCCCAAAGCTTCAGCAAAGCCAGTGGCTAAGGCGCCCACTAAGACTGCTAAGGCACCAAGGAGATCAAGGGCGGTTCGAGTTACCGTAACGCGATCTTCCGCCCCCGTGGTTCCAGCGATGCCATCCTTGGCAACTGCTCTCGGTTTGCGCAATCAACGCGATCAGCTCAATTTGAAATCCACCGTTGTCTTGGTTGTGAATCAGGACACCAAGGATGTGTATTACGAAAAAAATCCATCGGTCAGTCTGCCGATTGCTTCAATCTCCAAACTCATGACGGCAATGGTTTTGCTCGATGCTAAGTTGCCAATGGATGAGACGGTAGTGATTAATGCCGAGGACGCACACATTTATCGTCATTCACGCTTACTTGAGGGCACCGTGCTGACTCGAGAAGATGCTTTGCACCTGGCCTTAATGTCTTCCGAAAATCGAGCTGCATACACTTTAGCTAGAAATTATCCGGGTGGACTTCCTGCTTTTGTTGCCGCAATGAATCGCAAGGCTAAAGAGTTGGGTATGGAGCACACTCATTTTGAAGACCCCACTGGTTTAACGAGCGAGAATGTGGCTTCTGCAGAGGACTTAACACGCATGCTCAATGCAGCATATCAATATAAAACGATTCGCGAGTTCTCAACGTGGCCAGACTTGACTATGGTAATTGGCAATCGCCCGCAAAAGTTCCTCAACACGAATCGTTTAGTGCGATCGGGCGACATGGACATTGGTTTGCAAAAAACAGGGTTTATTAATGCAGCGGGTCGTTGCTTGGTGATGCAAGCTCGAGTCAACAATACGCCACTACTATTAGTATTCTTGGATTCTGTAGGAACCCAATCGCGCTTTGCTGATGCTGTGCGTGTTCGCGATTGGTATGAGCATATGCCTGAAGGGCCTCAGCCTATTCGGCGCCTAATGTAAGCGCTAGGCTGCTGGCTCGCTGCTTTTGGGCTTGTAACCCATGCCCTTAGAGATTTGCATCGCGGTATCTTGAAGTGCTTTGACCCAATCGGCTTGAATGCGATCGGTTGGGGCGCTTAAGGAGAGGCCTGCCACCAATTTGCCCGTATCATCCAAGATTGAGGCTGCCACACAACTCACGCCTAGCTCAAGCTCTTCGTTGTCGCGAGCATTGCCTACGCGCCGAACTTGATTTAATTCTGCCTCTAACTTGGTTAAATCCGTAATGCTATTGCGTGTGTGGCCTGATAAGCCGGTACGAGTTACATATGCACGTACTTGAGCGGGATCATCGCTGGCTAAGAATAATTTTCCGACTGAGGTCAGGTGTAGCGGCGCTCTGCCGCCGATGGCGCGGACAACCTGCATTCCAGAGCGCTCGCTATAGGCGCGATCCACATAGACAATCTCATCGCCTTGGCGCACGGATAGGTTGACGGTTTCACCCGTTAATTTGTGTAGGGTACGCATTGGGGATTGCGCGGCATCTCGAACTGACAAGCGTGCCTTCACCAAATTGCCCATCTCGAGTAACTTTAAGCCTAAGCGGTAGGTTCCGCCATCACCGCGTTCGACGAGTCGACAGGCGACCAGGTCATTCAAAATTCGGTGCGCTGTAGAGGCGTGTAGTTGAGTCCTTTCTGCGAGGGATTTCAAGCTACAGGACTCCTCTTGCTCTGCTAAGGCATCCAAAAGATTCATCATCCTCTCAACCACCTGAATGGCGGTTTTACCGGCTTCACCGCTGGCTTTAGGGGTTTTAAGGGGTTTTGCTGTGATCATCATCCGCTATTGTAGCGATTCTTTTTGACAATTGCATATTATGAAATGCAATCTCATGAAAAGGCAAAGACTAGCGATTTCAGCGCAGTGCCTTTGCGCACTCAGCAATCAGGCTAGGACCTTTATAAATGAGCCCACTATAAAGTTGTATCAGGCTGGCTCCGGCGTCAATCTTTTCGCGAGCGTCGTTACCTGACAGAATCCCTCCAACACCAATAATTGGTATGGCTTTTCCAAGGGTTTGTTTTAGGGCTCGGATGACATTGGTCGATGCCACCCTAACGGGGCCCCCAGAAAGGCCGCCGGCCTCATTACCATGCTCAAGGTTTGCGACCTGATCGCGTGCAATAGTGGTGTTGGTCGCAATGACGGCATCAATGCCAAACTCTAAGAGCAGGTTCGCGATGAGCTCAATATCGTTCACGTTGAGGTCGGGGGCGATTTTTAAAAAGAGAGGCTTTCGAACTCCATATTGATCGCACAAACGATTGCGAGCACCTTCTAGCGAGCCAAGTAATTCACGGAGCATTTGCTCTCCCTGAAGGGCTCGGAGATTTTGCGTGTTGGGGGAGGAGATGTTGACGGTGATATATGAAGCAAGCTCATAAACCGCTTCCATAGCAAGGACATAATCTGAGGAGGCATCTTCAATTGGTGTGCTGGCATTTTTCCCGATATTAATTCCCAGCACTCCACCTGTATTCCAATAGTTTGACTGGCGAACGCGCGCCACACACGCATGAACACCATCATTATTAAAGCCCATGCGATTGATAATGGCTTGAGCCTTCGGCAGACGAAACATGCGCGGCTTGGGGTTTCCAGGTTGGGGGCGGGGGGTGACGGTGCCAATTTCAAGAAAGCCAAATCCTAGTGCGGCCAATGCATCAATATGCTTGCCATCTTTATCCAGGCCAGCAGCTAAACCAACGGGATTGGGGAATGTAATACCGCACAGTATGCGGGGGTCTAACTGGGGCTTGGTAAACCAGCTTTGCAACAGTCCGCACTGCTGTGCGCGATCTAACGCATTTAAGGTGAGATTATGGGCATGTTCTGGGTCTAAACAAAAGAGCCCGCGACGAATAAGAGAATAGCTATCAATCATGACTGGCTATTATCGCTGAGAGCTTGCCATCTACCATCAATCAATCCTTCAATTGGCTGAAATGTAATCTTGTAAGCCATTTTATGGCTATCTTGTATGTAGTAACCCAAATATACATAAGGAAGTTGAAGTTCAAGGGCCTGCTGTATTTGCCACAAAATGCTGTAAGTTCCGAAGCTGGAGTTATGTTCTGTTGTATCAAAGAAGGTATAGACCGCTGAAATACCCTGCTCAAGAATATCAATCACACTGATCATGCGAAGGCGCCCGGGACAATCTCCATGAGGGCCATCTCGAAACTCCACTAACCGTGAATTGACTCTGCTTTGCAAGAGGAATTGACTGTATTGACTGCGGTCGTCTAGATCCATGTCTCCACCAGAATGGCGTTGAATCTGGTATTGGTGGTAAAGCAAATAGTGCTCTTCTGAAAAACCTAAATTCAAGATGCGCGCCTCTAAGTTGCCATGCTTGATGAATGCTCGACGTTGGCTTCGGTTTGCTATAAATTGGGTGACATCAATCCTCGTAGAGATGCATTTTTTACAGTTATCACAATAAGGTCGATAGGTATGTAAGCCGCTTCTACGAAACCCTGCGTTGACTAGTTCGCTATAGATTCCTTCATGAATCAAGTGAGAGGGTGCGGCAACCTGTGAACGGGCAAGCTGATTAGCTAGATAGCCACATGAGTAGGGTGCAGTGGCATAGAACTGCAATGCGGTTAAGGGAAGCTCGTTTGGGGTTGTCATAGCCAATACTCAAGAAGACTTTTATTAAATTCCCAGGGTCCTGCTATGGTAGCTGCATTTAGTGCGCTCTGGAGATGTCTTAAAAATTCATCGCGGGGCATAGGATTTGCGCCCAAGGACTTCAGGTGCGCAGTTTCTTGTTGGCAATCAATCATGGTGATTTGATGGTGTATGCACCATGCGGAAAGAGCAGCTAGAGCCAATTTTGAAACGTTTGGTTTGCGACTAAACATAGATTCACCAAAAACCATTTGGCCAAAAGACACACAGTACAGACCACCCATTAAGATGCCATTTTCAATAATGGCAATACTGTGGGCGTGCCCTTCTTGATGAAGAGTGCTATACGCCTCTGCGATTTCATGGGTAATCCATGTTCCTTCTTGATCTTTGCGCTGACTGGTTGCGCATCCCCTAACAACGGATTCAAAATCAACATCTACTTGTATTTGTTTGGATGGATCTTGAATAAATTTTTGGATTTCTTTGCGTAGAGAGTGGCTGCAACGAAATTGACTGGTTTGTAGCACCATGCGTGGATCGGGAGACCACCATAAGACTGGCTGATTCTCGGAATACCATGGAAAAATACCTAAATGGTATGCAGCCGCTAGTTGGCCGGGATAAATTCGATCGCTTACCGCCACTAGGCCTGGAATATTGGGGTCTGGATCTGGCTGAAGAAGGGGGTTCGGAAAGGGGTCGTGCGCGCCCAACCAAGCAATAGTGCTCATGCTCTAGTAGTTACAGATTCTCATTTTTGAGAATATCCCGACTGTGGACAAAAGCCTGAGCAGAATGATCAAAGACGCCCTGTGCACGATCAGAAAAGTACCATTCCAAAGTCTGCTTTATAGTGGGGAATGCCAGCTGATCCCAGGGGATCTCATTTTCACAAAATAGCGCCACCTCTAAGCTTTCTTCTCCCGCGCTGTAAATGGGTGCTGTCATAGTAGCTAGATAAAATAAATGAACCTGCTCTGCATGCGGTACATTCAAAATCGAAAACAGGGGGCCAACTTCAACGGTTGCGCCAGCCTCTTCATATGTTTCCCGCGCGGCCCCAGCAGGCGTGCTTTCACCAAGTTCCATGAAACCGGCTGGCAGTGTCCAATAGCCATGACGCGGCTCAATGGCTCTTTTGCATAGCAAAATACTATTCCCATAAACCGGTATCGTCCCAACCACATTGCGTGGATTTTGATAATGAATGCGTGCACAGGAATCGCAAACATGACGCGGGCGATTATCACCGGCCGGTATTTTTATTGCCAGCAATGAAGCGCAGTTGGGGCAGTATTTCATGTGGTCTCTGGTTAAAAATGGGCTGACATTGCACCACGCAGTGCATTAGTGAGCATGATTTTTTCCGCTCCCAATACATCATCAATGGTGATGTTCGATTCCCGTGCGTTCCATTTTGAATCAGTCAGAATGTTTGAGCGCATTATCCCAGGCAAAAGCCCTGCAGTGCATGGGGGTGTCAGCCATTCTGAGCAACCTTTTAATCTAATAAATAAGTTACTTCTTCCACCTTCGGTAACAAAACCAGCTTCATTCGTAAAGAGGGCATCGAATCCGCCATGAGCAACTGCCGCCTGCCAAGCTTCGTCATAGAGTGCCCGGGAATGGGATTTGTGCGCAAGCAAGGCATTCTTAGAGTTCATCACAGACAAACTTGAATTGGCCAGCATATCTCTTGCCCAAAATATTTTCACTGAATCTGGTAGCGCTTCCAAGAGTCCCTTGCTAATGGATTGATTTCCGCGTTCATTTAAGTCAAGCCGGAGTCGGTATGTGTTGGCGGTATCAAGCGAGTTGCATGCGCTCCGTATCAGAGCAGATGCCTTCATGCGATCAAATGGAATATGCAATGTCAATGCAGAACGCTCGATGCGATCAAGATGGCTATCGAGCCGTTGTGCTTGCCCATTTTTTACTAGTATGGTCTCAAATATGCCAGTGCCGCTTGGGAGGTCAGATAAGAAGCGGGCTTTAGTGCGGCACTCTTCCCATTCATCGTGTGGATTTGAGTCGACTGTAATACCAGCGCCCACCCCCAAGGTGAAGGTTCCCCATGAAGCATTGGGGGCTTGTTCAATTTCTAGGGTTCTAATCGGAACGCTCAATGCAAAATCGCCGTTGGGATCGAACCATCCCAAAGCCCCACAATAGTAGTCTCGAGATATTGGCTCCAACTCTCGAATGATTTCCATGCTTCTTTTTTTGGGCGCTCCCGTTATCGATCCACAGGGAAATATTGCTTCCAAGATGGTTCGAAAATCTACATTGGGCTTTAATATTGCTTCCACGGTTGAAGTCATTTGCAAGACATCGCCATATCTGGCCACATCAAACATACTCGGTACATGGATACTGCCAGTGGTAGCAATTTGACCTAAATCATTTCTTAGCAGATCAACAATCATCAGATTCTCGGCCTGATTTTTAGCGTCTTTTGAGAGCCTCTCGGGGGATGTCTCTAATGCGCTTGCGGTACCTTTCATCGGCATTGCTTGCACCTTACCTTGGCGACACTGCAAAAAGAGCTCTGGAGAAAGCGACAAAATCCATTGCCCATTTTCTTCTATAAGAGCGCCATAGCGGCCAGGTTGTCTTGTCCGCAGCTTCCGATAAAGCGCTAAAGGGGAGCCATAGCAGTCGCCAGTGATGCGGAATGTGTGATTAATTTGGTAGGTGTCACCACTGAGTACATACTCGTGAATACGGTCCAGATCAGCGCTAAATTGCTTGAAATCAACAGATGGTTTTGCATTCAAAATGCCGCAATGTTTTTCGGCGTCAGCGAGCTCGAGATATTCTTCATCAAGCCATGCGTCAACAGCATTTTTCGATAGGAGTTGATAGTCTGCAAATGACCAAATCTGCAGCAAGGGATGTTTTGTATCTCGTTTGGGTAGCCCATGAAAGTATCCGCCCAATTCATACGACAATGCAGCTACGACATATTCCCCGCGCGATAGCGCACTCTGCAATCCATTGAGTGCATGTCGCAACAACTCCTCGCTTGCAGAATCAGTGTCGCAAACCGCTACCGTCCATGATGTAATGCAATTTTCGTAAAGGCGACTGGATGGGGCGTCATCACTGCTGCCTGCGTCATCCAATAAAATTCGCTGAACCACGATATCCGGTCGCGTCTTTACTTCTTACTGAATTACTGTTGCAGACAAAATGGTGACTGGCTTGGTTGGGACATCCGACATGCGACCCATCTGAGGCGCAGGAGCAATCATGGTGGGCACTTTGCGGATTGCATCAATGGTTTGCGTTCCTGAGATAACCTTGCCAAATACAGTATAGCCATTCCCCATTGCGTTGGGATAGTCTAGGCCTTGATTATTGGCCACATTAATAAAAAACTGGGCAGTAGCAGAGTCTGGATTAGCAGTCCTAGCCATTGCAATGGTGTAGATCTGATTTTTGAGGCCATTTTGCGCCTCTGAAACCACCGGGTCTTTGGTTGGTTTTTGCACTAAGTTGGGCGTAAAACCGCCCCCTTGAATCATGAAGCCATCAATAACGCGGTGAAAGATCGTACCGTCATAGAAACCACTTTTTACATAATCTAGGAAATTAGCGCTAGTTTTGGGGGCTTTTTCTGGATTAAGCTCCACTACAAAATTACCCATGGTGGTTTTGAATTCAACCTTCGGCCCCGCGAAGGCTAGAGAGCTTAATAAACAGGTCAATGTCAATAACAGGCCGGTGAGAACTTTGCGCATCGAAAATCTCCAAAACAAAAGGATTAGAAGGTTAGAAATTGGTTTATATGCCAAACGGGATATTGGCAGCATGACGGTAAGCGTCATGATGAAACATGTCGGGATCCTTGAGGTAATCAAGGGTCCATGGAATGGTGTCAACACCCCAAAAACAATGTCCATCCAGTGTTAATGCGGGCACGCCAAATACACCTTCAGCAATCGCATTTTCTGTATTCGCGATTAATGCAGATTTTACGGCGGCATCACCTGGAATAGGGGTTTGAGCTGGTAAACCCAGGTAGATACAGAAATCTGACCATGATGAGTTTGGATCTCTTCCATGTTGCCAAACAAATTCCAATGCGCGTTCAACCATTTTCCAGTCTGCGCGCGATTGGACTAGTAAGCGTTGTGCTGACACCGAGGGGAATGGGTGTGTCTCGGGAAATCGAAATGGAAGTCGCAGTGATTGTGCCAGCCAAGTGCAGTATTGGTAAGTATGTATTCGTTTGAGTGGAATCTCTGCCGGCCCTTTGCTATTTAAAGAGCGCAAAAGTCCACCCAGGAATATCGGGATAGGTTGAATATCCAGTTGCTCTGCAAGAGAACTGCATTGTTTAACGTATATATACGAAAATGGTGAAATGACATCAAAATAGAAATTTGCCTGCTTTTTTGAAGTCATTTGTCTTTTGCCTCTTGATCGAGCTGACGCAAGTAAGCCATTCTTTCAGCTATTTGTGTTTCTAAACCGCGTTGAACCGGCTCATACCAGCGGGGCTCCACCATATTATCTGGAAAATAATGTTCACCTGCAGCATAGCCATGTGGCTCATCATGGGCGTAACGGTATTCTTTTCCATGACCCAATTTCTTGAGTAATGCTGTTGGGGCATTGCGTAAGTGAACCGGGACGTTCTGAGTTTGATCATTCGCTACAAATGCACGCGCTGCATTGTATGCCTTATAGCTGGCGTTACTCTTTGATGCGACAGCAAGGTAAATTACTGCCTGACCAAGTGCCAATTCACCTTCTGGCGAGCCCAGGCGTTCATAGGTTTGCGCAGCATCATTGGCCAACTGAATTGCGCGAGGGTCAGCCAAGCCAATATCTTCCCATGCCATGCGGATAATGCG
>Ga0364922_10280_pt1 | contig 29083 bp, 19 predicted proteins | sample ExccelJu500001D4_2_FD_206955 | JGI IMG/M metagenome (GOLD analysis project Ga0364922, IMG submission 206955) | Enriched cells from Trout Bog Lake Hypolimnion, Wisconsin, USA - BchlTB.June20.5000.01.D4 | ecosystem: Environmental > Aquatic > Freshwater > Lake > Hypolimnion/Profundal zone | place...
ATAATTTGAAAAATGGGGAAAGCTCCCATCCGTTTGAGGATAAGCATAGCTTCCGTCCGCCCCTTGTATAATAGTTGAATCGGTAGATATAAACCAATCACTGCCACTATAATAATATCTGTTTATCATTGTCGAATCAAAAGATTTCAGCACCCATTGATTGGTCTGTAATGTTGCTTCACAAATGGATATTGTTAAGAACAGCAAACAAATCAGCCACAAGATATATTTGATATTTTTCATATTATTTCTCCTTTTTAATGATAATGACGATTGAGTAATTGTAGTTTAATTTCCTTGATCTGCAGTTCGGTATCATTGGGCGGTCCAAGTTTATTAAATCTAATATCATTGGGATGATATTTTATTCCAAAATACCCAATTTTAAAATAATCCTGAGAAATGGGAAGAATATGCCATTTAAAAGTCACCCAATCCGGAGCCTGCATTAACTTCCCATAAGCAAATCTAAATTTAAAGGTATTTTGTGTAGTATCCACCGATTCCCCTTTAAAGGATACTGCTTCCAGATAACCAGGAGAAACCCCAGGCGACCGTGGCCCTCCCCAACCACCCGAGAAATAGGCCGAATTTACTTCCGGTTGAACCCATTCATAGAGGTTGGCATTGTCATAAGTTGTACTCCCACGAAATGTAATGGTAACCAGTAATTCTGTTCGCTTATACTTGGAAATATCTAAATTAATCACTCCTATCCGAGCCGGACATGATACACAACTAATTGTTTTCCCATAACAATGCAGGGCTACATACGAATTTCCGCTGCTAGTGTTATCATAAACAAAATAGACAGAGTTATCGGCATAATAGGCTTCCGGAGTGGCATTACCCGGAAAATAGGTACACCATACAGCATTGGAAGAAGCATTATCAAAATGTCCGCCTCCGGGTAATATATAACTGATATCGGTAGTATCCACTGTTCCCACAGCGCCGAACCGTCCTCCTAAGACAACACTGCTACTGATAAATACCAGGAAGATGATTAATCCCAGTCGTAATTGTCGCATATACTTATCCTTTCTCTCTGATTCAACTAGTTATTTCGATACAGGGTTTCCAGACGAATTTGATCTATTAATACGGCCGTCTGAACCTTTTGGTTGGGAGCCGCTTCATAGGTGATATTAAGTCCCCGGAATTGCCACCAGTCCCCCGCATTAGCAGTGGGAAAAGTAAAAGAGAGGACATACCAGTCAGCCATCCGACAGATCACTGAATCGGAACTGACACTGCGCAAAAAGGCCTGTTCTTTAACCGGGGTCAGATTTCCCTGGGTGGTACACATCGCACAGCATAACTCACAGGTAAACTTCCCAGTAATCGTACTATCCCCATAATTAGCAGTGGAATCTCCACGAATCCATAATCTTACCCGGACTGCATCAATGGTACTGGGATATAAATCTATGATATTAGAAGTACCCGTACAAAACATCGTTAGCATGGAGAGGGTTACCGGATAAGACTGATTGCTATTAGTATAGAAACATCCCAGTCGAACTACGGTTCTCCCGGAAAAAGTAGTTTGGCTTACGGTTCCATAGGTCGGATTAAAGATTCCCGTCCAACCGGATAAAGAGGGTTGATCGAAATTCCAATTATATAAACAGGTCGAGATATCGGTGGTGCTGATGGTAATAGCCATTCCCCCAGAAACCAAAAAACATCCAATCAGAAGTATTAGTCCATATCTGACAAACCGTTGTAATCTTCTCATTGTGTAAACCTCACGCTTCCTAATACCAACTGTTTCACATCCAGGGATTCATTGGCCGTGGCATTTCCGCCCTGATCGGTGATGCTGACCCGGCGTAAATAATTGGATTCCAAAGCTACTGGGGTTAATATCAACCCCATTCCCATCGGATTGGCCATTGATAATCCATTATTAGAACTGGTTTCCGGAGATAAACTCATCTCTAATCCAAAAGGATGATTGGTATTATCGCCATAAACTTCTAACCGTACGGTGCCGGAGAAAGTGGTATTTACCGGTTTAAATAACGCCCCCGCTAAAATCTGATCGGAAATGATACTTCCGGGACTTAAATCCAAATAGCGGGATACGGAAAGTCCGCATGTATCCGGAGGATTGGTTCCAATCCCCGCCAGACCAGTGGAATTCCCACAAAATAACCGAACACTCGTTCCCGGTATTACACTAATACTGGCACTTCCGGAGGTGAATGTTTGCCAGCCGGTAGTCCCGCTCCCAAACATCCCCCCATTGGGCAATAACCAACTGAGATCAAATTGTTGGGATGTATCGGTGATAAAGGGATTAATAATCCCATAACTCTTTAGAAATATCGGCATCAATCCGAATTGGACCCGGTATTGAGTACTACTACTGGTTCCAATAACCGGCTGCCCGATAATCGGGATGGCTTGATAGTTACTACTGCTGGAAAAGCTGCTGCCTTCCGTAACCCCTATCGCCGTTAACCGATAATTCGGACTGCTTTGCGCCATCACCATACTCATACAGAAGCCTATCCATAAACAACCGAAAAGATAGTATATTTTCATCCGGTTCATAAGACTCACCTGCTACTGCTTTTGATGGTTTGTTTAACCGTAGATGTTTTGGGTAGGAAATAATTCAGTCGTTGAATAAACCCGTTCACGGCTCCACTCGTCTGATTCTGCGTAATCGTTTGCACATATTTTTGCCAGGTAGCAGCATCGGCATAATCCTTATGCAAAATCGTGGTGCGGATACAGGTTTGATAAATCTGATACTTGGTACTGTCCAAAATGATGGTTGGTAGGAATGCGGAATCTGCAGTAACCCACCGAATTTGGATATCACAAACACAAATATCCCCTTCCAAGACATTGATATCTCCGGTAGATACTTCCGCATATAATGATTTCCCATTATCTAACGTAGTCGTTATACTCCAATTATCCGCGCAACTGATTCCAGCGAATATACTCCAAACTAGTCCGGTTAAAACGATAAGTAATAATTTAGTTTTCATGTGATTCTCCTTTTATTGATAATAATATATTCGCCATGAGACAGGTACGGTGGCCGTTACATCGGTACCTGACTGAAAGACTTTATAATAAAAAGAACTAATGTCTTTCTTACAAACAACCGTACTATATCCGTTTGTAATGGATGATAGTGCAATAGTGGTATCCGCAAGATAGGGTTGAATATGGACATCATAATTGGTATTGGTTAAACTCCGATATCCTGCCGTAGAAAAGTTTATAGTTCCTCCCAGTGCTGAATAACAACCAAATGTTCCTGTATCCTGATAAGCCGCATTCGTCCCCGTAGAACAAACCTCTATGATTCCAATAGGGAGACCTATAACACCGGCATTTAATGATTTTAAAAGAATATAGTTAAAAGGCCAGAAAATAATGCTTCCACCGTTAGTATCGGTATCTATTATCCCTGCACTTCCATAATGATATAAGCGCATCCGCGTATGAGCTGCAGATGTTGTGCTAGCATCCGGCCCCAAGAGGCTCAGTATCCCCCGCTCCCAATTTGCATCAACTGGGCGGGGCCCATTGAGGGGGCCTGTCCCAATCAGCACTTCTTTGTTATCATCCGAATCGAGCCCAAAGGTCACATAACTCCCCTTAGGAAATTTCACATTTAATGAATTATCCAGAGTTACAGATAATGGACTCCCACTGATGTTTTGAATCGTGGAAACGGAAACCGGAGTATTAAAAGTATTGGTTCCCACTGTCCAATTGTTAGCTTGGTTAGTACGTGCCACATATTGCGGTATACGCCCATCTTGGATGGTCCCGATACTAATACTTCCTGCATCATATAAACAAAGAGAAGTGCTACTGGTATCACTATTCAAAGCTTTATAAGCATTGCCTACAGATACAATCGGGGTTCGGGGACTCATTTCAGTATCTGTTCCTATCTTTATCCCCAGCCAATAGGTAGTCCCGAATGCCAGACCTAATGATCCATTCGACCCCAGGGAATAATTGAATATCCCATTCTGGACGGTCAGATAACTGAATGATTCCTGGTAGGAATAACTTCCCCCGGTGGGTAGAGAGTAGAGACTAAAGGTGCAGGTATAGACCCCGTTTAAAGGAACACCCGTGGGATCAGTGAGTTGACCTTGGATGTTTATTTGCTTCGGGATATCGGCCATACTCAGGGTGAGTATCCCGACCGCTAACCCGATAATCAGTACTACTTTGCTGATGGTATTCTGCATACTGTTCCTCCTTGGATTGATTTATAAATTGAGTTTGGTTTTTAGCTATGATGAGTGGGAAATTGGAATCAATAGAATGGGAAATAATATGAGCGTTAAGAAAAGAAGAAGGATGGTATTTTAAATTTTGCATCGTTTTAATTATCCAACCTAAGGAATGAGTAAATTATTAATCGAACGAGGGGGTAATGTCAAGGGGGTAATAAAAAATATTTTATCAGATTTAATAAAATACTCTATTCAGACCCAAACAATCTTATCAAAACCCTTGATTTTATTGGACAGTCTAGACAAATAGGAATCATTCCTGATTTAATATATCTGATCTGATTAACTTATAAATTAATGATTCCCACCAAGAAAATAACTATCCTGAATAATTATAAAACTGGTTTCCTGCCTCCGCAGGAAAGACACTTTCGGTACATTCTTGGTATAATTTGCTGTCATTTATCCTTTACCCGCAGGTGAAATTGGCTTATTTTCAAGTTTACAATTTTTAATGACTACATTATTACATGCGCCGCCTTCAGTAATGATCCGGTTGGCGAATGTTTGGGTGGTGGCCGCAGCGAGGGTTAAATTCTGTGAATTGGTTCCATTGTTGGAACCATCAATAACGAAATTATCGGTTTTAGTGTAAATATTGGCATAGTTACTGCCATTGTTGGAGAAATTCGCACCGATAATAAAATCCCCGGTCCATCCTGCATTGTCTGAGGGATTTGTAAAAGTAATGGTCGGATTAACTCCTGTTCCAGGTTTTAAGGTAATCGTACTTCCGGAAAGCACCGTATTACCGAAAAAATCAGCTACCGGCTCGGTTAAATCAGTTTGAACTAACATGGTCCAACTCCCGGTATTGGGAGTGGTATCGAAATCCCAGGCCGCATCATATAATGTGGAATAATCACAGAGCGTGGTACCGATTGTCGAAGTCCCCTGACCAGCCCCTGGCCCACTGGGATCACTGTATTTTTTTGCGAAACTTATGGAGGCGCATAAAGCAATTACCAGCAAAATAATAGATATTTTATTCACCATGGCATTAACTCCTTTTTCATATTTTCAAAAAATTGTTTTGGAATAATACACAGTTATAAAGGTGAGCAAAAACAAGCTATTTATATGCGATCATCTCCATCCCCTGGCGTATGCAGGATTGAATAAGGGAATACTTGAGTTCTCTTTAATTCAATCCCGTAATCCCAGTCTTTTCCTCTTTTATTTCGATAGGCTCAGTATAAGGTAACCCCTATTAACTGTCAAGAAATATTTTTGGAAATTTAATTATCCGGTAGATACACGAATTATGAATATAAAATCATTTTAAATACCAATTTAGATTCGGCGGTAAATCATAAAATAGAATGGCAAACCTTATGACATGAACAGGACTTTTTCAGCATATCTCCATCCGTCTTATTTACTCCTTAAACTGAAGTTTTCCAAGGTTCCTTTATAAATTATATAACCTTAATAATATCAGTAATGCATTCTAGTATTTGTCCCGGTTCAAATACGGAGCAGGTACGGAGGGAAATAGGAGTTACTTTTTTTTGCTCCTATATAACTCCGTTAAAAGTCCGATAAAACAAGGATTTTAATAGATTTTAAGGAGCTATAAAAGAGCGGTAATTTTAGGTCCTGCGATATGACATCTGGAGGCATTTTTTATAAATGATAATTGATTGGGTATAAATCTCCGAGAATAAAAAAACATCTTAGTATTATTTCCTGGTAGAGGTGGGATATATTAAAAACTTGAGGATATCCATCCTCCTATTTTCAAACACTCCATGAGTCCTAATAAAAAACGGTCCTTTGGATTGATTCATCCAAAGGACCGTTTATAAAAATACAGATACGAAATTGATTTAAAGGCTAATTATTAACCGGGGCGATATCTAATACATAGAAGGACCCAGGTTTAATAGAAGGTCTGCGCCGGGGGGCATTTTGGGTATCCGGTGCAGGAGCTGGCGCTGCTTCAAATTCAGCCGTCGGCAGATAAAGGTGATGCGATTTAGAATCAATCGTTATCGTTCTTGCACCTCGCGGGGTTTCTACATTTTCTAATACTTTAAATTCATTTTTACTGATTTCCTGGACAACCGTTATTGTTCCATCCCCATTAGAACTATAGGCACGCTTTAATGTGGGATCAAAGGCAGCGCCATCAACGCGGTCTCCGATGGGTAAGGAAGTAATGACTTTTCCAGTTTTGGAATCAACCACCACCATGGTTTTACTTTCACCACAAACAATAAATAAACGATTATTGATATTATCAATGGCCATTCCGCTGGGTTCTTCACCGGGTTTGATGGGCCAACTCTTAATCACTTTTAAGGTTTTGGTATTGATGACATTCACTAGATTCTTATCTTCGATATTAACGAAAACCCAGCCTTTGCCATTACTGGCTGAAAATTCTGGTTTGCCACCTAATTCAATGGTTGCAATGACTTTATCTGTTTTACCATCAATAACGGTGGCATTTTTAGTCCCGCCATTATAGGCAAATACATAATGAGAAAAAGGATCATAGAGGATAGCATCCGGATTACGTCCGGTAACTTGGACTTTGGCAGTTACTTCTAAAGAATCTAATTTAAAGATAATAACGGCAGTATCCCGTCCCGCACTGATAAATCCTTTATTCAGGTCAGAAGCGAAGGCAATTCCATGGACCCCTTTAGTATCAGGGATAGTCCCTGCCAGTTTGCCCTCTTTAAGGTCAACAACTTGAACAATATTTCCATGCGATAAATATAAACGGCCACCATTTTCATCTACCGATGGATAATCCCACCCCCCATCGCCTTCCAGATGAATCTTGTTGACGATTTGGTAGGCCGATTTACTGGCCTGAGCATATAAGACGGTACTGATTACAACGAGGAACAAAATACTTAATACGAGTGTTACCTTTTTCATAGTGAATCTCCTTTTAATATCCATATTAAAGGGGAAAGGAGATAAAGTAAAGATAGATTTATACAAGATTATAATATTTAAAATATCTTAAAAATATCGGAAACAATTTATTATTATTAATCGTCTAATTCAAAACCACCTTCATTTTAGAGAGCGATTATCGTCGGAAAAGCAATACACGCTGTTTTTAATAATGCTAGAATTAAATCAGGTTTAATAATGATTTTAGATATGGATAACGGTTCAAAGGTATTACTCATGAGACAAAAAAAAAGGTGTTTATCAGCTCTTTCGGCATTCCTGCTGATGTTTATCCTGGTTCAGTATGGAATGTCAGAAACAGAGAAACCAATCCCCAATGAGTTATCTTTGAATCAATCTGTTGATTATGCCCTGAACCATAATACTGACATAAAAACTCAGGAAGCTGTTATTAAAGCGGCGCTGGCCCAATCCATTCAAGCTAAATCTAATTGGTTACTTCAACTGAGCTTAAATGCGCAAATGGATTACTATAAAAACAGTAATGCGACTATAACTCCGGGAATAGATGGTAATGATCTGTATACCTACCTTCAAGCCACCCAGCCCGTTCTGACTTTTGGAAAATACAAAAATACCATAAACAGTTCACAGGCGGCTCTCGATAATCAGATAATCCTTTTAAAAGATTCCCGACAAACTGTATGTTATAACGTGACCATGGCGTATTACAATGTCTTGCTTCAGGATAAAATTGTTAAAGTGAACGAAGATGCAGTAAAAACGGCTGCTGATCATCTTAATGATGCTGAATTGCGATTCAAGCAGGGACTAAATACGAAATTTGATGTGACCCGGTCTAAGGTGGATTTGGCCAATCGGAAAGCGGATTTAATTACTGCCCAGACAGATTATGAAAAAGCGCGTCAATCTTTTAATCAATTATTAAATATTGACCCCCAGGTCAAAATTCATCTCAATGGAACGCTGAGTTATGTGGAGTATAATCCTGATTCAGTTGCTTTATGGAAGATGACCCAGGAAAACCGGCCGCAACTCATCAGTAAACAGATATTAATCAAACAAAATGCGTTCCTGTTGAATTTGAGAAAAGCCGCTTATTATCCCACGGTCTATCTGAGCGGCGAGTATAATCTCGAACATACGAGTTATGAAGACCATAGTGACCGGAATTTCAACCAATGGACAGCTTTTCTGCGATTTTCGCTGCCTCTTTATGATGGCCATATGATTTCTGGGCAAATTAAAGAAGCTAAAAGCATTTTAGAACAATCACAATTAGCGCTACAGAAAGAAACATTGAATGCTAAAACCGAATTAGAACAGGCGCTTTTAGATATTCAAAAGCAGAAAGAAATGGTCCAAACCAATCAATCTACGATTGAGTTAGCGGAACTGTCCCTGAATATGGCAAAACTAAGTTATGAAAATGGGAAAGCAACAACCTTGGATGTCTCAGATGCAGAATTGTCTTTGCGAACTGCGCGCAATAACCTGGCGAAAGCTATTAATGATTATTTAGTCGCTTTAGCGAAATTAAAGCAAGTAATCGGGTTAGACGAATTACCTAGATAAATGGAGATGCTTGTGAAACGACTATTGTTATTTTTTGTTATGCTCACCTGTTTACTGATAATTCTTTCAGGGTGTAATGGGAAGAATAAAAATGAAAAACCCAAAGAACAGATTGTTCCCGTAACGGCAGCTAAAGCCGTTATGAAAGACGTTCCGGTGATATTAAAAGAAATTGGTACGGTAGAACCTTATTCTGCTGTATCAGTAATGAGTATGGTTGGGGGAGAGATTACCCATGTCTATATCAAAGATGGAGAGGATGTCCGGAAAGGGGAAATCCTTTTCCAGATTGACCAACGCCCTTTTGATCTGGATATCCGTCAGCAGGAAGCCAATTTAGCCAAAGCTCAGGCGATTGTTAAACAATCAGAAGCAAATTTACTTAAAGATATGGCGTTATTTAAAAATGCCCAAGTGGAATTAAAACGTAATCAAGCCCTGTTTGAAGGTGGCGTGGTCAGCCAGGATGATTTAGATAAAATTCAAACCAATTTGGATACTTTGGATGCCACGGTTCAATCCGATAAAGAAATTATCCGGACGAATGAAGAAGAAGTTCGGGTCACTCGGGAAACTATTTCTAATTCCAAACTTCAAAAAAGCTATACGGAAATCCGTTCTCCGATTAATGGCCGGGCCGGGGATATTATTATTAATGGCGGAAATGTCATTAAAGCTAACGATCGTCCTTTAGTATGTATTAATCAGGTGACTCCTGCTTATGTTACGTTTGATATCCCGGAGGATAGTCTGATTCTGTTAAAACAATCTATGGCGAAGGGGAAATTACAAATCAAGGCATATATAGATAATGAACCGGTTCCGGAAATTGGAACGCTTACTTTCACGGACAATGCGGTGAACCGAACGACTGGTACTATCCGGTTAAAAGGACTATTCCCCAATCCCACTCGCAAATTATGGCCCGGATTGTTTATTAATGTGGAATTAGTTTTATCCACTCAAAAAGATGCGATTGTGATTCCCAGCCAGGCAATTACCAATGGTCAGCAAGGTCAATATGTCTATGTCGTAAAACCGGACTCTTCCGTAGAATCTCATCCGATTATTGTGGATCGCAATTTAGGAACCGAGGCTATTATTTCCAAGGGCGTCCAGGCCGGAGATACAGTAGTTACGGACGGACAAGTCCGAATCCTTCCCAAATCTAAAGTAAAAATTATTAACGCTGAAAGTAAAGCTAAGTAAGCCCTCCACTATGAATATTTCCGAACTGTTTATTCGACGCCCGATAACGACGACCCTGATTACTCTGGGTATCTTAATCTTTGGAATTATGGGATACCGGTTACTCCCGGTCAGCGATTTACCCAATGTAGATTTTCCGACGATTGTGGTTTCTGCTAATTTACCCGGAGCCAGCCCGGATACTATGGCTTCCTCAGTAGCCACTCCTCTGGAAAAACTGTTTTCTACCATTGCCGGAATTGATTCCATGAATTCGGTTAATGCTCAGGGAGTAACTCAGGTTACTCTGCAGTTTAATCTCAGTCGGAATATTGATGCCGCCGCTCAGGATGTCCAGGCCGCCATTTCTAAAGCAGGTAATCAGTTGCCGCATAATATGCCGGCACCTCCTTCCTATCAAAAGGTAGACCCTTCGGCAGCCCCCATCCTGATGCTTACCCTGACATCTCCGCAATTACAATTATATGAACTGGATGAATTTGCCGAATCCCTTATTGCGCAAAGGATATCCATGGTTAATGGAGTCGCTCAGGTAGGAGTATATGGTGCTCAGAAATATGCGGTACGGATTAGAACTGACCCCAAAGCACTCGCTTCCCGGGGAATCGGAATTGATGAGCTCTCCAATTCTATTCAAAACCATAATGTAAATCTCCCTACAGGGATTCTGTATGGACCTAAAAAAGCATACACTCTCGATGTACAGGGTCAATTATTCAATGCTAAGCAATACCGTCCGGTCATCGTTGCCTATCGGGATGGACGTCCAGTCCGTTTGGGTGAAGTTGCGACTATCGTGGATAGTGTTGAAAATGACAAGACTGCGGCTTGGTATGAAAATGCCACTACCGTGGAGCGCTCTATTGTTTTGGCAGTTCAAAGACAACCCGGAACCAATACGGTACAAGTGGCCCAGGATGTTCGCGATTTATTGCCGATGTTTAAAAAACAATTACCGGCTTCAGTGAAATTAAGTGTACTGTATGACCGTTCTGAACCAATCCGTGATTCGGTAAATGACGTTAAATTTACTTTAGTTTTAACTATTTTTCTGGTCATCCTGGTCATCTTTATATTCTTACGTAATTTATCAGCTACTATTATCCCCAGCTTGGCGTTACCCATGTCTATTGCCGGTACTTTTGCCATTATGTATCTGCTGGGCTTCAACCTGGATAATCTTTCTTTGATGGCCATTACGCTTTCTGTGGGGTTTGTCGTGGACGATGCTATTGTTATGTTGGAGAATATCGTTCGCCACATGGAATCCGGAGAAGGTGTTCTAGAAGCATCCTTTAATGGAAGTAAAGAAATTGGGTTTACCATTCTTTCCATGACCATCTCTCTGGCTGCGGTTTTTATTCCAGTTCTATTCATGGGTGGGATTGTCGGACGTTTATTTAATGAATTTGCAATTACAATTGGAGCTGCTATTTTAGTTTCCGGGGTTGTTTCTTTAACCTTAACCCCGATGCTTTGCAGTCGGTTTTTAAAACCTCCGGCGACTGAGCATCATGGGAAGTTCTACGCTACCATTGAAAAAGGATTCCAAGGATTACTGAAAGCGTATGAAGTGACTTTACGCCTCGTTTTAAGACATCGGTTTACGACCTTTCTCTTTTCTCTGGGACTCATTTTGTTAACAGTTTACCTATTTATCATTACTCCCAAAGGGTTTATTCCCAGCCAGGATATTGGTCAGATATCCGCTACTACGGAAGCAGCCCAGGGTATTTCATTTGACGATATGGTTGTTCATCAAAATGCCGTAGCGGAAGTAATCAAAGCAGACCCGAATATAGAGTCTTTTATGTCTTCGGCGGGTGCCCGGGGGGCTAATGGAGGGAATACTGGGAATTTATTCCTGCGTTTAACCCCAGCTAATCAAAGAAAATTGGACCCAGATGGGATTATTCAGGAACTCCGGCCTAAATTGGCAAAGATTCCCGGAATTAGTGTTTATTTGCAGAATCCTCCGGCAATCAATGTCGGGGGACGACAAACCAAAAGTTTATATCAGTATACCCTCCAGGGACCAGATACAAAAGAACTCTATAATTATTCTTACCAATTGGAATTGAAATTACGTGAATTAAGCCTGTTGCAGGACGTAAATAGTAATCTCCAGATTAAAAATCCGCAGGCCAGCGTCATTATTGACCGTGATAAAGCAATTACCATGGGGGTCAGTGCTTTTCAAATTGAAGATGCATTATATAGCGCTTATGGCACCCGGCAAATCTCTACGATTTTTGCTCCTAATAACTCATATCAAGTTATTTTGGAAGTTGCGCCTAAGTTCCAGGAGGACCCCAATGCCCTTTCATTATTATATGTTCGATCTGATGCCGGTCAGTTAGTTCCCTTAAATACTCTGGCAACCATTACAGATACCATTGGCCCTTTATCGGTAAACCATACCGGACAACTTCCCTCAGTTACCATTTCCTTTAATTTGAAGCCAGGGATATCTTTAGGCGAAGCGATAGATTCGGTAGACCGGATTGCCAGTGTGACTTTGCCCTCTACCATTAGCACCAGTTTCCAAGGAACAGCCCAGGCATTCCAATCCTCGATGCAAGGAATGGGCTTGCTTCTTATAATGGCCATATTCGTTATCTACATGGTATTAGGAATCTTGTATGAAAGCTTTGTTCATCCGATCACTATTCTATCTGGATTACCTTCTGCTGGGTTAGGTGCATTAATTACCCTGTTAATATTCCATGTGGATTTGAGTATTTATGCCTTTGTAGGAATTATCATGCTGGTTGGCTTAGTGAAAAAGAATGCGATTATGATGATTGATTTTGCTTTGGAAACTCAGCGTAAAGAAGGAAAAAGCCCGGAAGATGCTATTTTTGCAGGATGTTTAGTTCGGTTCCGGCCCATTATGATGACCACCATGGCTGCCTTAATGGGAACCTTACCGATCGCTTTAGGGCTTGGCGCAGGTGCTGAAGCCCGCCGTCCACTGGGATTAGCGGTAGTAGGTGGATTGATGGTATCCCAATTACTAACCCTGTATATCACTCCGGTGTATTTCATTTATCTGGATCAAATCCGGGTAAAAGTAGGCGAACTGGTAAGTCGGAAGAAAACTATGGAAACTTATTCAGATGATAATAACGAATAACCTTTTTAAGATTGTTTCCGTGTAGTTCTGATAGAATTCTTTTTTCCCAGAAAGTTCTGAGATTGAGAAAAAGGTAAATCTCCTTCCAGAGATATTTTGAATCGGGGTTCGGTTTTAAAGATTTCCAGTCGTTTCATACTATGGTCCTTTAAAAAGGGAGCATTATCCAGAAAATCAATAATAACGGCTTCCGTTTTCTCTTCATAAGGACGAAGAGCACGTCCCACTCTTTGCAGAGCCCGGGTTTCAGATTTTCCACCACCGGCGAGGATCACTGCACCAAGGGTAGGGACATCCAATCCTTCATCAGCCAGCGTAGTGGCTACTAAAATCCGTAATTTCTTATCTTTAAAATCTTTAAGTATCTTGTTTCGGCGGGCAGTACTGTCATTACCCTGGATAAATTCAGCCCCTTTGATTAACTTGATAAGCTCTTCCCCGTGTTTAATTTGTTGGACTAAAATCAGGACGGTAATCCCCTTGTTAGCATAAGCCAGGGCGTATTCGGCAATGGACTTGTTTCGTTGCCCGTTTTGCACAATAAAATGCTGGTAAACATGACTATAATCTTTGGACTCTAAATTTTTAATACTGCCGGTATTAAGAAATAAAACAGAGGGGGGAACCAGGTGTTTTTGGTCAATGAGAAACGAGGCATTAATCCGGGTGATTTTAGGGCCCAGGGCAGACTCAATAAGCATATCCTGTCGGTCCGCCCGATAAGGTGTGGCGCTCAAACCATACCGGTAATAGGCTGCCTGGGTATGCATGGCGACGGTATAGCAGGTATCGGCAGGTAAATGATGGCATTCATCAAAGAAGATAACCGGACTGTTTTGTACCAGGTGAATAATCTCCTCTTTTTTATGACCAATGTGCGTAGTATCATCCTGGTCTTCTTCGTCAAAATAAATGTATTTCCCTCCTAATGCCCGAACTATGGTTTGGATAGTAGCCACCGTAATCGGGGCAATGGTTATTTTTCCATCCCCTATCTGGCCAATCGGAATTCCTAATTGTTTTTCAAAATAGTCTTTCGTTTGATAGAGCAGTTCGCGGGTATGAACAAAGAAAATAGTGGGTAAGTTAAGGTGATGGATGAGATAGGCAGCAACCAGAGTTTTCCCGGAACCGGTAGCCATCTCCAGTATCCCACGTTTATGTTCCAGAGCTTTTTGGACGGCCATCTCCTGGTAAGGACGAAGTTCAATTTCCGGTTTCCGTAATTGTAATACTGGAGGGGGAATGATCCGGGAATCCTTTAATTTATACCCAGTCTGGCTGCCTTTAAAAAAGGTTAAAATTCGGGGTAAAAGACCCGTGGGAAAGGTGTATTCACGGCGGTTAAAAAGATGGCGTTTACCATCCCATGACCCATCATTGTATTTAGGATTAAACTCTGCTCCGCAGACCCGGAAGGAAGTAATATCATCAATTTTATCAACGGGGAAAGAAGTCCCCATAAACTGGCTGGTAACATTATCTATTCGGATTTGAAAGGTAGATGCTGACCAGTTTTTTTGGTAAATCTCCATAATCTGCCGGGGGATGTCTTGAGGATGCAGATAGAATATCTGCATGATTTTCGGAAGATGGGCAATATGGATTTCCCATTGTCTATCGGCTGGGTTCCAGCGGCGGTTGTCTAATTCCCGAATTTGGCGAATGGCTTCCTGATCATAAGGAAAACGTAATCCAATGAATTCCTCATTGACCAGTTTCAAATCAGCCATAGAGTGTTCCTAACGAGTATAAAATCGTTTTGTCATTGATCCTAAGGTACAGGCCGTCTCGTAATTAATAGTAGAACTCCAGCGGGCGATATCTGCCAGGGAAATAAACCCTTCTCCCTGCCGTCCCGCAAAAATGACTTCATCTTCCATCTTGATTCCGGGAATATCCGTTACATCCAGCATTAATTGGTCCATACAAACCCGGCCAATGATGGGAACTCGTTTCCCGTGAACCAGGGCTTCGCCCTTATTGGAACATAACCGATCATAACCGTTACGATAACCGACATTGACTACCCCAATCAGGGTAGGTTTAGAAGTAACGTAGGTGCGTCCATAACTGACCGTATAACCGGATGGGACTTGGCGAAGATGGACTATTTTGGAGACAATCGTCATGGCTTGTTTTAAGGAGATGTCCTGGATCATGGATTCATTAGGATAAAGACCATAAAGAATCAGACCGGGACGAACCATTTCATAATAAGCCTGGGGATATTTGAGAACCGCGGCACTATTAGCAGTATGGCGGAACCGAATGGAAATCTTCTTCTCTTCCAATTTCTGGGAAACTTGATTAAATCGTTTAATTTGTTCCAAGGTGAATGGTTCATCGTCATCAGAACCGGAGAAATGGGTAAATAGCCCTTCGACCACCAGATGGTCATAAGCAGATAACTTTTCAATAAACTCCGCCGCTTCGGTATAGTAAGGGCCAATTCTGCCAATGCCCGTATCGGTTTCGACATGAACCGGGAATTTCCGCTTTAGTTTTTTACCCAGATCATTGAGCTTTTCTGCAGTTTCCAGATGGGCTATGGAAGGAATACAATTGGATTCGACTACGGCATCCAATTCATTAGGTAACAAACAGGAAAGAAGCAGGATAGGTATCTCTGGCTGGCTTTTGCGAAGTCGTATTCCTTCATCAGGAGTAACTACGGCAAAATAGAGGTTATTATATTGGGACAGGGTTTGAGCGACTTCATACATCCCATGCCCGTAAGCATCGGCTTTAATAACCGCCGTAATAAATCGTTTGGGACCGATTTTACGACGAATTTGACCTAGATTGTAAGCAACCGCGTTTAAATCAATCAGACAACGGGTTCGCAAACCCTCTTCCGACACTTTTACTTATTCTCCTCATTTTCTGGAGTACTGAGTATGGGAGGATTAGTTTCTCCAGCATCAGTAGAAAGAGTATCTTGTTTATCCGAAAGGGCTTTTTTGAATAAATCGCCTAAATTCATACCGATCTTGGTGTCTTGTTGCGAGTAGGCTTTAACGGCGGCTTTTTCCTGTTCTTCAACCAAAGCTCGGCGGCTGATGGTCAGCCGTTTGGTCTTCTGATCTATTTTCTGGAGTTTAAATTCAAGACTATCACCAATTTTGCAATAAACCCGGGCATCACTCATCCGATGGGTTTCGAGGGCGCGCACCGGACAGAATCCATCAATGCCTTCGCCGAATTCAACAGTAATGCCGCCATCAGTAATTTTGGTTACGGTTCCAGTAATGCTGCTGTTTTCTTTATGCTCATGGAGGAATTGTTTCCAGGGATCAGGAGTAAGTTGTTTTATGCCCAGGCTTAAACGGCGTTTCGGATGATTGATTTTCAAAACCTTGGCATCAACTTCCTGGCCCACTTGATAGGCTTCAGAAGGATTAATCTGTTTGGTCCATGATAAATCCATTTTATGAACCATTCCTTCAATTCCTTCGGCAATGGAGATGACTATTCCATGTTCAATAATCCCGGTTATCGTTCCATGAACGGTAGTTCCGATTCCATATTTAGTTTCAACATCTGCCCATGGATCAGACTGGGTTTGCCGGAGACCTAAGGATATTCGATGGTTGGGCTTATCAATAGCAAGTATTTTGGCCTGGACTTCTTTTTTAGGAGAGAGTAATTCTTTGGGATGTTTAATCCGCTGGGTCCAGGACATTTCCGAGACATGGATCATTCCTTCAATTCCGGGTTCGATTTCTACAAAAGCCCCGTAATCCATTAAGGAAGTGACTTTACCGGTAATAATCGTTCCGACCGGATACTTGGTTTCGAGTTCATCCCAGGGATTAGCCAGAAGTTGTTTCAGGCCCAGAGAAACCTTTTGGTTTTCTGCATCCACTTTCAAAATCATGACTTCCAGAGTATCTCCGGGTTTGACGATATCTTCGGGGGATTTAACCGGAAGCCACGCCATATCGGATATATGGAGTAGTCCATCAACTCCGCCAATATTAATAAAAGCGCCAAAAGTCGTGACGGAACGGACGGTTCCTTTAACTTTTTCGCCGGCCTGGATATTTTTGAATGATTCTTTACGTTGGTTAAGCCGTTCCTGTTGGACTAATAAACGACGACTGACCAATACTTTATTTTGTTTTTCATCTATTTCCAGAATATGAAAGGGAAGGGTTTTACCGACCCAGGTTTCCGGCTTATCAGAGGCAAAAATGCCTGATTGGGAAAAGGGCAAAAAAGCATTGATTCCCCAGAATTGAACCGTATAGCCAGCCTTTGCCGCGGCAGTAATTTTGCCTGCTACGGTTTTCTTGTGGTTATAGGCATCCCGGAGTTCTCCCCAGCCTTTACGTTCATCAGCCCGGTTTTTGGATAATTCGACCAAGCCGGTTTCGGTTTCGGTTTTAATAATAAAGACATCAATGATCTCACCGATCTTCAGGGGGTTGGTTGTCAGATAAACCGAATTGATTTCCGAGGGGAGAATCATCCCTTCGGATTTGTACCCAATATCTACAATAACGCCTGTAGAATCTACTCGGAGTACGGTTCCTTTAATAATTTGGCCTTCATGTAAAACCGGCATGGAATCTTCAGCCGCCATGAAGGTGTTCATATCATCAAAAATATGATCAGAATCTGATTCTTGCCCTGAGGCAGAAGTCTGGTCCATAGAGTCGTTTATTGAATTGTCCATTTGGGATACCTGATGGGGAATTTTACTGTTTATAATGTTTTAAAATTCTATGATAACCGCCCCCTTTTGTCAATTCCGAAGCCTTAATTTTCATTTTGAAGGTTAATATCCAGGAAAAAAGGTCTTCTTCCCAGTCTCGGTAAACTGACGGAGCAAAGACGAACCAGTTCCGATCTCGTTCGTCTTTGCTTCGTCCTTAGATAGCGAATTCCAGGGGTATTTTACAGAGAAAAGAGAGAATTACAGCTGTTTTTCTGTCCGAACTTTGTTCTTAATTTAGCTTGCTTGATTATATAGGTAATATTAATCGGAAGTGAGAGTGGTAGATTGAGTCATGACCAGGGTATTAGAATGAAGTTGATTCCCGGTAAGGGAAGAATAAACAGCAATATTGGGAATCTCAGGGTTCGGCGCATCCAGAATTTTTACTGAAGTCCCCACGGATACTTGTTGAAAGAGTTCTTCTACATCTTTAATGTGCATTCGGATACAGCCATGTGAAGCAGATTTCCCAATACTGGCGGGGGTATTGGTTCCATGAATTCCGAATCCTTTGATATCCAGCCCCATCCATCGAGTTCCCAGTGGATTATTCTTTCCTGCTTCAACGGGAGGTTTTCCTTTGGGATACCAGCCGGGATTGGCAACTTTAACCACTACCTTATATTCTCCAGTGGGAGTAGGGGTTTGTTTCTTACCGACGGCAATTTTATAGCGTTTGACCAGGGTGTCATTGGCATAGACTTCCATAATCTTCCGGTTCCGATAAACTAAAATATAGGTACTGTTTGTCCCGGTAAATGCCAGACTGTATTCGGGATGGTTTAAAATGAGAATCAGAAACAAAAAGATGGTTAATTTAGAGTTCATTTTTAAATCCTTTCTACTCTATGCAGATTGCAAGGATAATGCCAAGTTTATTAATTCATGGAACATTGATAATAATGATGATAGATAGAATAAAGGAGGGATGTTCAAGAATTGACACGGGGCGATTGGTCGAAATGATACACGCAGAGAAATCCAGTATCCGCTAGAATAGATGTTCTATGCCATCATTTCGTGTCAGTGTTGTTATGCCTGCTTTTAATGAGGCAGAAAATCTCCCGGAGGTTATTGAAAAGACCGATTGCTTATGTCGGACTTATTTTGAAACCTATGAAATAATAATAGTGGATGACGGCAGCCGGGATAATACCCTTTTGGTTTTGAAAGAACTCCGGGAAAAGTATCTGCGTTTGAAATTCTTTCATGATGATAAAAATAATGGATATGGAGCCGCTATCTCCTATGGATTAAGTCAGGCTCAATATGATATTTTATTTATCACCGATGCGGATGGCCAGATTGATATTACCAGCCTGCCGGAGTATTGCCCGGAGAGTAATAATTGGGGTATGATTCTTGGTTATCGTCAGGAAAGAAATGACCCTTTTCCCCGGGGAATTCTCGGTGGGATATGGAATTGGATGAGCCGGCGGTTAACCCGGATTCCGATCCGGGATATTGATTGTGCCTTTAAGATCATTCCCAAGCCGGTTTATAAACAATTGGAGATGAAAGCAAAAGGTGCTGTATTTAATATTGAATTGGCAGTTAAGATATTGAAATCCGGGTATACCATCAAAGAAATCCCGGTGAATCATTATCCCCGAAAACACGGCTGTGCCAAAGGCGGAAGCCTGAAAGTGATTCGCATAGCGATAAAAGAATTGATATGTTTATACCCGGAATTAAAGATCAATAACCGATAACTATTCCTTCCTGATTGGAAGGTACATTGTTTACTCTACTATGGATATGGTATATTTTGTAATATGACGACCCGAAAAAAGACTACTAAAATCAAAGATACAGAACTTAAAAATAATAGTAATACGCTCCTTGATTCGGAGGCTATTGAAAAGGAACTGGATTTTTCTATTCCTGAACAATTGGGAATCCTGCCGATTCGAGATACCGTGATTTATCCCTATATGGTGGCTCCTTTAGTGATTGCCAGGGAAAAATCCGTGAAGTTGATTGATGATGCCCTGAGCAGTAATCGCATTATCGGAATAGTCGCTCAGCGCAAAGCCGATATAGATTCTCCCATCCCCAGTGACCTTTATTCCTATGGAGTTGCGGCCACGATACTCAAGATGCTGAAATTTCCTGATGGAACCATTCGCCTTTTGATTCAGGGATTATCCCGAATTAAGGTGAAACAATGGGTTTCTACCGAACCCTATTTCAAAGCGAAAATTGAAGTGATTCAGGAGAAGGTGGAAAAGAGTATTGAAGTCGAAGCTATCAGTCGGAACCTGCTGGATACCTTTAATCGGATAGTCTCCCTTGCCCCGCATTTGCCGGATGAATTGCATGTGGCGGCCATGAATCTGCAAGACCCCAGTAAGATGTCGGATTTAATTGCTGCTAATTTGAGCCTTTCGGTCCAGGATAAACAATCTATTCTGGAAACCGTTGATGTTCAGGAACGAATGAAGAAATTAATGGTCTTATTGAATAGGGAACTGGAAGTCCTGGAAATCGGAAGTAAAATCCAGTCCCAGGTGAAAAATGAAATAGATAAGAATCAACGGGAATATGTTCTCCGGGAACAGATGAAAGCGATTCAACGGGAATTAGGTGAATCGGATGACCGGATGCAGGAAGTGGCTGAACTGGAAGAGAAAGTTAAAGAAGCCGGGATGCCTGAAGCCGTTGAAAAAGAAGCCATCAAAGAATTGAATCGGTTATCCAAGATGCCTCCGGCTGCGGCAGAATATACGGTCTCTCGCACCTATCTGGATTACCTGATTGCCTTGCCTTGGAAGAAAAGAACCGAAGATAATTTGGATATCAAGAAAGCCGCTCAAATTCTGGATGAAGACCATTATGATTTAGAGAAGATTAAAGAACGCATCCTGGAATATCTGGCGGTTCGGAAACTTAAACCGGATATGAAGGGAACGATTCTTTGTTTTTCAGGCCCTCCGGGAGTGGGGAAAACTTCTCTAGGTAAATCTATTGCTAGAGCTATGGGTCGTAAATTTGTTCGGATCTCTCTGGGTGGAATTCGAGATGAAGCGGAAATCCGAGGGCATCGTCGTACATACATTGGTGCCTTACCGGGACGAATTATCCAGGGGATTCGCCGTGCTGAATCCTCTAACCCAGTATTTATGCTGGATGAAATTGATAAGTTAGGCACTGATTTCCGGGGTGATCCGGCATCTGCCTTATTAGAGGTATTAGACCCGGAACAAAATACCAGTTTTAGTGACCATTATCTGGATGTTCCATTTGATTTATCCAAAGTCATGTTTATTACCACCGCGAATATGCTGGATACGATTCCCGCCCCGCTCCGGGATCGGATGGAAATTCTGCAATTGCCGGGATATACCGAAGAAGAGAAAATCCAGATTGCCTTAAAATACCTTTTACCTAAACAGATTAATGAACATGGATTGACTGTTGATAATGTGGATTTCCAACTTTCGGCCCTGCAGGGTATTGTTGCGGATTATACTCGGGAAGCCGGAGTGCGCAGTTTAGAACGGGAAATTGGAAATGTCTGCCGGAAATTAGCCCGGAAAGTAGCTGAAGAAGGAGCTAAGGACCAATTTGTTATCACCCGTAAGAATATAGACAAGTATTTAGGTCCCCAAAGGTATTTCTCCGAAGTCAAAGAAAAGAAGGATGAAGTTGGAGTTGCCACCGGTTTAGCTTGGACTCAATACGGAGGAGAAATACTAACCATTGAAGCCACGCGGATGAACGGGAATAAAGGACTCATCTTAACTGGACAATTGGGAGATGTCATGAAAGAATCGGCCCAGGCTGCCCTGTCCTATGTCCGTTCGCAGGCAGCCAATCTGGGGATTCCTGTTAATTTCTTTGATAAGACGGATTTGCATATCCATGTCCCGGCGGGGGCGATCCCGAAAGATGGGCCATCTGCCGGCGTTACCATGGCTTCCGCCATTGCGTCCTTAATCAGTAATCGGCCTATCCGCAGAGATTTGGCAATGACGGGTGAAATTACCTTGCGGGGAAAAGTGCTTCCCGTAGGCGGGATTAAAGAAAAGATTCTGGCCGCCAGACGTGCGGGGATATTAACTGTTGTTCTTCCCCGAAAGAATGAAAATGATTTGAAAGATATCCCGGACTCCATCCGGAAAGAAATGAAATTTATCCTTGTGGATACGGCTGACCAGGTTTTTGCTGCCGCCCTCTTCCCGGCATCTAAATCTACAAGAATCAAAACGAAAAAATAGCTCCCTTCGTACGGACACGGCGTGCCGTATCCCCAAAAGACCCTATTGAATGATATACAATGCCGTCTCTCATAGAAAGTATCATACCAGAGACGGCAATCCCCAATGGTATTATCACTTAATAACCAGTCCTCCTTTTCAGCCGTTTTATGGACCTAATTAGCTACGACTAAAAATAGCTGTTTTTCGGTAGTAAATTGGGTAGTGTTTTGCCCTTAAAATTCATCAAATTTGGGACGGAGTTAGATCGGAGTTGGTATGGAGGTGTCTCGGAGGAAGAGGGGAGGGGATTTTAAGTGCTGATTCGGTAGTTTTTGTGGTAGTGTTTTGAATGTTTTAGATGGGTATAAATTGCTAAATAATTTTGTCTTGTACGGACATGACGGTGTCATGTCTAAGAGTCTAATAGATGATATTGTTTTCCATATGTTCTAACAACCCTCTTTGTTAAAAATCCAGTTTTATTATAATTCGTAACTGGAATGAAACCTGTAAATGAGGTAAGATGAGAAATAGATTGAATCCTATCTAAAGGAGGTGAATAAGCATGAAATACTCAAAATGGTATTTTGTATTATTGGTTGCGCTCATGATTATAGGTGTTTCTGGATATATCTATGCCCAGGAGAGAGTTTCTGCTGAAAAAGGTGGCTTTGAGAAAAATAGAATGCCTGGTGAAGGCCGCCCCGACCCCATTCAGGAAGTAGCCAGAAACCTTGGAATCCAACCCGATACTTTTAAACAATTAATGGACATTAACCGGCAAATGGAAAAAGAACTGGTTCGGATTAAAGCTGACCAAAAGATCGCCAAAATGGATTTAGAAGATTTGGTCATTAATCCATCTTCTTCAGAACAGGATATTAAAGCCGCCGCCCAAAGGATATCTAAAACTGCCGATGAAGAAATCAATGCCCGGTTAAAAGCCCTGTTTGCAGCCAAGAAAATTCTGACCCCGGAACAATATGAGAAAGTCGTGAGATTAATCATGAAAAAAGAGGGGGATAAGGAAGGCAAAGCAGGTAAAGAGAAGAAAATGAATCGGGGTAAAGAACCACAGCAGATGGCTCCCAGACCTGATTTCCCGGAATCCCGTCCGGAGAATATGCCGCACCCTCCAATAGATAAATAACGAAACTCTTCAGTTTTTTAAAGATCCAAATAAATAACGCGGGAAATAATGAATATTTCCCGCGGTTTTATTTCTATCAGTGGAACTATTTTTCAGGTGCTGGTTCTACTTTTACTTTCTTTTGAGTTCCGGTAGTGACGGTAACTTTTTTCATGACATCGCCAACCTTAACTTTATCAACGACATCCTGTCCTTCCGTTACCTGTCCGAAAACGGTGTATTGGTTATCCAGGAAAGGCTGGGGACCCAGACAAATATAAAACTGACTGTCGGCGCTGTTGGGATCCTGAGCCCGGGCCATGGCCACGGTTCCTTTTAGATGCTTGCGGGAATTAAATTCGGCAGGAATATTCTTTCCGCTGCCGCCACTTCCGTTTCCATTCGGGTCTCCACCCTGAATAACAAATCCCGGAACCACCCGGTGAAATGTTAATCCATTATAAAATCCCTTCTGAATGAGCGCGGTGATCTGGGCTACGGTTTTGGGGGCTGAATCGGGATACATCTCAAATACGATCTTCCCGCCTTTTTCCATTTCAATAGTTACCACTGGATTTCCTTTCTTCGATTGTTTTTTAGTCTTGCCTGCGGTGGTTGCTTTCTCCGCTCCATAGAGCGTTCCGGTAACCATAACCAGGCATAAAAGAGCCATTATTACTGGTGCTAAACCTCTTTTGAACATCAATTTCCACCTCCTTTAAATTGAGAATGATTCCTACTTACCATTATACCTGTAAAATTATTTTTAAAAAAGTATTGACACGGATTGGCGCTGGGTGTATAAAAGAAGGTAGAGCCAATATACAAGTCGCAGGGTATATGGCTGGTATAAAACCTAAAACGATAAGTCCACTTCGGTGGAGAAAGGGTTCTACGATGCAAAACAAAACAATGTTTCACCAAAGGATTATCCCAAAACTATTTCAAATACCAAACAAAATCTCTACTATTAAATGGGGAAAGGAAGAAGAAATGAAAACAAGTATATTTAGTAAAAAGTTGGCAGTTTTATTTATTACCATTAGTTTTTTGATGGTTTCAATGTCTATGGCGGCTTTACATCTCTCCAGCCATATTCTAAACACTCCCAATTATGCTTTATTATTTGATGGACAGGATGATTTTGTACAAATCCCTGATAATTCTGCCTATTCTTTTAACTCAACTTTTAGTGTAGAAGCTTGGGTTAATTTTAAAACTATTAGTAATTTAAACGGTTCTATAGTTTCAAAGGATGATAGTATATCCAGTCGAGAGTTTGGACTTGAAGTTACTTGTGGATTACAATTTGTTGTTTTTTCCGACAACAATACATGGGATTACGCTCGATTTTCTAACCCTAGTCTAAATACATGGCATCATGTAGCTGGTGTATATGATGGTAGTTCAATCTATTTGTATTTAGATGGGAATTTAGTGGCTTCGCAAAATCATATTGGATCTATTCCACACACTAGTGTTCCTCTAACTTTTGGCAATTGGTTTGCACAATCAAGACCGTTGTCTGGAACGTTAGATGAAGTTCGTATGTGGAATATAGCCCGAACAAAAGAAGATATTGTTAATAATATGAATAATAGTTTGATAGGAAATGAACATGGTTTAGTGGGCTATTGGAAGTTTGATGAGGAAAATGGTCAGATTGTTCATGATTCTTCTATTATTGGAAATGATGGTTTTTTAGGGTATTCTCTGTCTGAAGATAATTGTGACCCGCAAAGAGTTTTATCGGATGCTCCTATTGGAGATGTACCGCCTAATCCTCCTGTAAACTTGAATTATGTGTATGATTCGAGTTCAAATAGTTTCTTAGTATCATGGAACTCTAATACCGAAAGTGATTTAGCTGGGTATAATATTTATCGTAAGACATCCAATACTAATTATCAGAAATTGAATTCAAATTTATTAACGACACCCACCTTTAGTGATTTTTCAATTCAACGTAATGTCCTGTATTTTTATGCTGTTTCAGCTTTGGATACTGCGGGGAATGAAAGTGATTTATCCAATACAATAACCGCATATTACGGGGATGCTCCTTCTGGTCCGGGGGATTGCCTTACTTTTGATAATATTAATGATCGAGTAGTCATACCAGATAGTCCGAGTTTGGCATTCAATAATAAGAGTATTACTGTTGAAGCATGGATTAAACCTAATTATGCTTATTATCCTGGGCATGTAATTTCTAAGAATGATTCTCCATCTCGGCGTGATTTTGAATTTAGTATTGATTATCCTACTGGAAACATTCAATTCATTATTTTTTCTGATAATAATAATTGGATTTATGCTCGAGGTGGACAATTACAATCGAATGTTTGGCAGCATGTTGCTGGAGTATATGATGGGGCTTCAATTTATACTTATGTGAATGGATACCTTGCTTCCAGCATACCATGTACGACTGCTATTAATCATACAGATGTTCCAGTAACAATCGGCAACTGGTTTACTGGAGATAGACCTTTTAATGGACAGATAGATGAAGTGCGTGTATGGAATATTGCGAGAATGAGAAGTGATATTAGAAGTACAATGTTTACCAGCTTATATGGAAATGAGTCAGGACTGGTAGGGTACTGGAAATTTGATGAAGGAGCAGGTCAATCTGCCATGGATGCCAGTGGTCATGGAAATAATGGAACCTTGGGAACCAGTAATGGGGTTGATGATGCTGATCCTCTTTGGACTGTTTCTGGGGCTCCGCTTAATACTTCGGATACCACTAAACCCCTTGCACCTGTAAATATAACAGCTAGAGGTGGAAATGGGAAAATATATTTGCAGTGGGATTCAAATGATAATTGGGCGGATAGTTACAATGTATATCGTCGTACAGAATCGACTGATTTTATTAAAGTAAATGGTGATCTTATTGAAGAAACATCCTATGATGATAACGATGTGACCAACAATGTAACCTATTACTATGTGGTTCGTTCCTATTCCAATAGTAGTATTGAAAGTGATAATTCTCTGGAAGTAAGTGCAGTTCCCCGTGAATCTGGATATGGTCTCCAATTTGACGGTCTGAATGATGTGGTTACAGTTCCGGATAATAGTTCACTTAATGTTGATAGCACATTAACCTTGGAAGCGTGGATTTATCCTCAGGCATACTCGAATTTAAATGGAGTTGTTGCTGGTAAAGATAATGGCCAAGATAAGCGAGAATATTTCCTTGCAGTTAACGATGGTTTATATTTTGTAGTGCATCAAAGTTATAACAGCTGGGATTATATAAGGGTAAGTAATCCATCTCTAAATTCTTGGCATCATGTAGCTGGTGTGTATGACGGTTCTTCGATTAAGCTCTATCTTGATGGAACGTTTATGGGGAGTGTTTGTCATACAGGTCTCATACCTAATACAGATACACCTTTCTTAATAGGTAATTGGTTGCCTTTAGACCGTTCATTTAAGGGATTGATTAGTGAAGTCCGATTGTGGAATATCGCCCGGGATCAATCTTCAATCCAATCTACAATGAATACATATCTTAATGGTAACGAACCAGGTCTTATTGGATATTGGAGACTATCTGAAGGTAGTGGCCAAATCGCAGCAGATTCTTCTGGCAATGGAAATAATGGATATTTGGGAACAAGTACTGCAACCGATGATTCTGATCCTGTATGGACAGAATCAGATGTTCCACTTAATCCTGTGAATTTACCTTCTCCTCCATCATTATTTGCTGCTGGTCAATATCAGCAAGTTCAATTAAACTGGGATTTATCATCGGTCACTGATGTGGCAGGATATAATATTTTTCGTAAAACTGCAGATTCTGACTATCGAAAATTAAACCAGGGTTTAATTAATATAAATGGATTTACTGATCAAAATGTATCCATCGGAACCACATATTATTATGTGGTTCATACTATCACTAATCAGGATGAGGAAAGCCTTAACTCAAATGAAGTATCGGCAATTCCCAAACAAGCTCCGCCAATGGCCCCAACTAATTTAAATTCAAACTCTGGCAATAAGTTTGTTCAATTGATGTGGTCGGTTAATACAGAATCAGATGTGATTGGTTACAATATATATCGAAACTATGGAGGAAATGGTTTTACTAAATTAAACTCGTCCCCTATTGCTGGGATTTTCTATAAAGACACTAATGTCACTAATGAGGTTCAATATAGTTACATCATTACGGCAGTTGATTCTACGGATCAAGAAAGCACCCCATCGCTTGCTGTATCAGCAACTCCGCATTTAATGTTAAATGAATTAAGTGTGGCAACAGATACCCTGCGGTGGGCCTATGAAATAGAACCGGGAAGTAGTGGCAGTTTGCCAGCAATTCATTGGTTATCTGGCTATGATGGAGCCACCGGAGTAATGCGGATTGATTTCACTCAAGCTGATCAGGGATTAAAAATGACCCTCCAAATTCCGGAGTGGTTCAATTCTGCTACTGGAAAATGGTATCTCCTGCAAATGAAGGTTTGTTCGGAGCAAGCCAATGGAGTTCCGATTAATGTTTTATCAATGTTATTTAACGGAATATTACCGGGGTCTGCTGATGTTACAGGAAGCGTAATCTACTCATTGAATACGTCTTGGCAGGTTCAATCAGCCTATCTGCCAGCAGTAACTAACAGTTCGACGGTATATGCGCAATTCATTCTGCATAATAACAGTACTCCAACCACTTCGATTTATATAGATTCCGTTCAGATTTTGGAAGTTGCCCCGCCGACTCTTACCAATAGTGTTTTTGCTGGGGCTGACTTTGATGTAGCTTCGGATACCACTTATTGGGGATTTGAACCCTATGGAAATATTCCTGCTATGCCATCTTTTAGTGTGGTTTCTGGACAATTAGATGTGACCTTTGATGGTTTATTAGCTCGTTCCATGAAGATGACGATGAAATCCTCTCCTGGAAAGACGAGTACTGTTAAAGTAGCGGCAAGTCCTTCCCTCGCTGGTCAATCTGTTAAATTGAGTTATGCCGGGGATACCTCTAAGGATTCCCTGATTATGGCCATTGTTTTTGGTACAGATGTTCAAGGTGGAACGACTATCAAGGAATTTGCTGCCCATGCCCGAATTAACAAACTGATTCCGGGTGCGAATGATCCGTTTATAGCGGCATACTATCCGAACTATCCCTATTTCTATGGCCAGATAGTAGTCAGCAATGCCAATGCCGGGGATATCTTCCTGGATGATTTATATCCTGTTACGGGAACAGTAGCCGCTAATAATGTCTCTGCTAATCTGCTCCCTTAACTGGAGTTACATGGTTATTTGTTAAAGAATTACTTAAACCCCCGGTTTGAATCAATAAACCGGGGGTTTTTCTTATAATCTAACTTTAGAGAGGGTAAAAAGTCTATAATATATAAAATATATGAAAGGAATTATATAATGAAAATTACTAAAGATCGATGGGAAGAAGCTCAGGAATTTGAATTTAAAGACTGGATAGAGCAAAAAGATATTGTCAAAAAAGAATGGGATGAAGCTTTTAATAAATACAATCAGTATTTTAATGAGTTAGAAATGAAACTCAAAATTCAAGATACTTGGAATATATTAGATGTTGGATGTAGTTTAACATGTATTTCAAGAATGATAAAAAAAGGAATTCATTTTGGAGTTGAACCTCTTGCTGATAAATTAAAGATACAAGCTCAAATTCCAGAAATGAGAATCTTTCAAGGAATGGCAGAACATTGCCCTTTTGAAGCGAATTATTTTGATTTAGTTATCTGCAGGAATGTCATCGATCATACACATGACCCAAGACAAGTTATCCAAGAATTATATCGAGTATTAAAACCAGGTGGATATCTAATACTTGCTTGTTATGTTTATAATCCCTTCATTAACTTTGTTAAGAACTTTGGAGAGAAGATTTATATCTTGCGTAATGTTGGGCAT
>Ga0364922_10282_pt1 | contig 28947 bp, 37 predicted proteins | sample ExccelJu500001D4_2_FD_206955 | JGI IMG/M metagenome (GOLD analysis project Ga0364922, IMG submission 206955) | Enriched cells from Trout Bog Lake Hypolimnion, Wisconsin, USA - BchlTB.June20.5000.01.D4 | ecosystem: Environmental > Aquatic > Freshwater > Lake > Hypolimnion/Profundal zone | place...
CTGAAGGTGCTGCGGTGGCAGGAAAAGGACAAGTGTTTTGCTGCCCTTTCTGGGTTTGACTGTCGGAGCAATCGGCGTAGGTTAATGACATTATGCTATAAAAGCGGCCATGATCATCAATTGGAAATTATGGCGATGGTTCGCCTTGGCTGCCGGCCTTTTTGGGGTGCTGTTGGCGATGTTTCAGCCAACCTTCACCGGCTCGGGGGACCCGGGTGATTTCGAGTGGCGTTCAGTCGGACACCGTTTTTTCGGCTTCGCGCCTCTTTCGTTGTTCGGCCTTGCGCTGCTGGTGTGTCTGCTCCAATTCGCACGGATTATTTTCCGCCGGCTGTTCACCCGGTGCGCTCTAAAATGGTTTCTGGGGACGTTGCTGTTTCTCATGGTTCTTGGTGCCGCGTATTATTTCGGGGAAAACTGGCGCGGCGAACGCGCTTGGGAAAGCTACAAGCTGGAAGGGGAAAGCAGGGGGGAGAGTTTCGACTTTGCCGGTTTCATACCACCGCCCGTGCCGGACGATCAGAACTTCGCACTCTCGCCGGTGGTCGCCAGTGGTTATCTGCGGAGAATGGACAAAAGTGGACTGCCGATTCACCCAGAAAACACAAATGTCGTGGATCGCTTAACGATGAATGCTTACCGACAAAAGGTCGTGACCAGCACCAATTTGTCATTGGGGGACTGGCGAAACGGCAGGCTGACTGATTTGATGGCGTGGCAAATTTATTACCGCACGAGGTTTGTCACAAATGAGCTGATGGCGCAACCGCTAAACGGGAGATGGCGGGATCCGAAAAAAAACGACACTAATATGTATGGGATGGTGGTTGAATCGCTTGACACAAATGAATTCCCCGTTGCCGCGCAGCCACAATCGCCCGCTGCTGATGTGCTGCTGGCCTTGAGCAAATACGCTTCGGCGATGGAAGAACTGCGACAGGCGAGCCGACTTCCGTGCTCCCGGTTTCCCTTGAATTACCGCAGCGATGATCCAGCGCAAATTCTTTTCCCGCACTGGGGAGGCTTAAAATCATGTGCCGAGATCTTGAGGTTGCGCGCCGTAGCGGAACTGAACAACCAGCAGTCCGATAAGGCGCTGGCCGATGTGGGACTGATGCTTTATCTGGCCAATTCCATCCGCCGTGAGCCAAGTGGTTATTCCTTTGAAGTACAGATGTCGCTGGTGAACTGCGCCGTTCAACCTGTCTGGGAAGGTCTGGCGCGGCGGCAATGGTCGGCGGATGAATTGGCTGCATTGGAGCGTGAATTGAGCGGGATTGACGCGGTGCAAGATTATGGTTTTGCCTTGCGTGCCGAACTGGCGTCGAATTTGAGAACCATCGAATACCTGCGAAGAGGGCGCCTGACCAACTCCATTACCTGCATCGGCGGTGATATCATATGGGGGCCTACACTGATTCTTCGTTTATCACCGAGCGGGTGGTTCTATTTAAACGAGCGGGCCACCGCCAGGGTGTTTGAAGCCGCACTGCCTACCGCCAGCGAAGCGCACCAGCGAATCCTCTCATTTGAAATCAACGATAGATTCTGGCGTGCTGAAGCATTGGCACGGCGTCCGCATTTGATTCCAGATTCTTTTTGGTTGGCATTCGTTCCTCCGCTTGGACGCAAGGCTGGTTTCGCTGCTGCTATCCAAGCTGGTGTGGACATGGCGCGAATCGCATGTGCCTTGGAACGTTATCGGCTGGCGGAAGGGAGTTACCCGGAAAAACTCGGCGTCTTGATGCCGCCCTTCATCGAAACGGTGCCGCACGATATTGTTAACGGACAAGGCATGCGATATCGTCGGCTGGAAGATGGGAGATTCGTGCTCTACTCCGTGGGCTGGGATGGCCAAGATGATGGAGGCCTACGGGAAGATGCCAGGCAACTTAATCAACAGAAGCCAAGCGGCGACTGGGTCTGGCAGTATCCGGCAATTGGGAACTGATGCCGACGTTAGCCGGTGCAGTTATGCTGTGGGTGGATCGTCAGCGATGAAGCTGCACAGCCGTGACTCTTCAAACGTTGTAAATGCAAAGTTGGCGCAAATTCCAACTCGGTCGGGCCAGGATCCTGGCAAGAGGCAGCGGGCATGGGCACGGGCAGTTCTCGCTCAAGGCGCGGGAACTCCCGGCGTCGGAAAAGTTGAAAACTGATTTCATTCGTGAAAAGTAGCGGGAATTGTGCGAGCTGACGACGACGCATGCGGTGCGTGACTCCGCTGGCCGTCCGGTATCTGGGCACTTGGTGGATTCGCGAGCGGTTTTAATGGTGATAAAACCTCGCAATCATTGGCGAAAGTCACTATTTGTCACCTGTTGTCATTCCCTGGCTCGAACTGACGAATGGCGGAGAGAGGGGGATTCGAACCCCCGATACGGCTTTAGACCGTATACCGGTTTAGCAAACCGGCGCCTTCAACCACTCGGCCATCTCTCCGTTGCATTGCAAACAAAGGCAAAAACCGCATTTTGTTGCCGCAAACCACTTTTTGCTGTTGACAAGTTGCAACAGTCGTGCAACAATGGGCGTATGAAAACAACATCGACACCCGACCCGAACCAGTCAACCGCATGGCCAAAGAGTGTGCAACCGGGGCGCACGATCGTCAAGGTCTATCGGCGGAAAACACCTGCTGGAAATTTCGCCTTCATGGTGGCCAACCAGCGGGACGGAAAGCGCAGTTTTGACAGCTACCCCACCGAAGTTGAAGCTTTGGAAGCCGCCAATACTCTTGCAAACCGCCTAGATTCAAGGGATTACGTCGCCGCCAGCATGACGCAACCGCAGGCGATTGAGTACGCCAACGCCAACCAGGTGCTAAAGCCGCTGGGGCTCACGCTGACCGCCGTGGTTTCGACCGTGGCCGAAGGCGTCAAACTCACTGGAAACTTGGCCGCCGTGCTGAAAGCCTGCCAGTTTTACGCGGAAAACTTCAAAACCGTGTCGCCGAAGACCGTGGCGGAGGCTGTTGCAGAGTTGTTGCAATCCAAGAAAAATTATGGTGCCAAGGAGCGGTATCTTGAAGACTTGGAGTTCCGCTTGGGCAAATTTCAGGATGCGTTCAAGGTCAACGTCAACAACATCACGACCACCGACTTGCAGACGTGGCTGGACGGGATGAAGCTTTCCACGCAAAGCTACGCCAACAATAAGCGCGTGGCCCACCTGCTGTTTGAATACTCGATTGCAAAGGGGTATGCGCTCCACAATCCCGCCGTCAAACTCCAAAAGGTCAAAATTCGCAATGGAAAGACCGAAGTTTTCACGCCGGATGAAGCCGCCAAGATGCTCGGTGCCGTGTCGGAAGACTTCCGGCCCTGCCTTGCCCTTGGATTGTTTGCCGGTTTGCGTTCGGCTGAAATCGAGCGGCTTGAATGGAAAGACATTGATCTCGTTCAACGTCATATTGTGGTTGGTGCCGACACCGCCAAGACCGCCTCACGCCGCATTGTGCCGATTGAGGCCAATCTTGCCGCATGGCTGGTGCTGACGCCGGTAAACAAGCGGAAGGGGGCTGTCTGGGCCTTTGGGCGCGATTGGTTCAACAAAAGCGAGCAAGCCACGGCGAAAGACGCCGGCATTTCATGGAAACGCAACGCCATGCGCCATTCCTTCGCCAGCTATCTAATGGCCAAGCTGAAAGACGCGGGACGGGTGGCGGGATATTGCGGCAACTCGTCGGCCATGATTCACAAACATTACACCGAACTTTGCACGGTGGCCGATGCAACATCATTTTTCGGCATCAATCCGCCGGCCATCGTCAACGCCCTGCCACCGCCGCCCGTCATTCCGCAGTTGCCGCAAACGACAATCGAAGTCGCCACCGTGGCCACAATCTGACCGTTTAACGCCGTTTCTTACGCCCGCCGGCATTGCTGGCGGGCCTTTTCTTTGGTGGGGGACACATTCTGCCTTCCGGCTTGGTTGCGACTTTCCACAGCCATCCACGCGCTTTGCCGACTTCCACCGCTCGCTTGAACTCCAAGGTTTCGCGCTTGAAGATCGCGGCCATGAATTGGCCAACGCCGGTCATAAAACGCGAAATGGGGGACTCGGCGGCCAGTATAACGCCAAACGGTAGGAGCCGGGGCAAATCACCGTCATGCCATGTACAACACAGCCACGCGCCTTCAGGTCGGCACAAACGGCGGCCAGTTCGGAGCCATGGCACTCGATTGACGCCGGCTGTTGGCGGTCAAACAGGGTGGGCTGGGCGGCGGTTTTCATTGTTCCTTGGCTGGTTCGATCTCCAAAACGCGCGCGGGGGCTGGCAGCATGGCGGCCGGCGGCGGACAATCCACAACCAGCGCATCGTAAACCGCTTGGAGCCGGCGGCGTTTCGCTTCGTCAATAGCGACGACGACGGGGGCAGAGTTCTCCGCCGCCCGGTTGCTGAAACGGTCGGGGATGGTCTTTTCCAGATAGCACTCGCTCGCCCTCCAATCCTTCGCGGAGAACGACTCAATATTCGATAGGTGCGCTTGGATCTTCGCGGCCCGAATCGAGTCCACGACTTTCGAGAACGCCTCCGCGTTGCGATTCTTGCTCTTGTAGTGCGCCCAAGTGCTGTATGGGATAGCCAAAAACGCACACGCTTCTTTTTCTGACGCTCTTTTCGCGCACAACGCGGCCACGGCTTCGGCGTCCTTCAGCGTCAAACGCGGCTTTCGGTGGGTCGCGCGCGTAAGAGGTTGCGAAGTGTTCCCGGCTTGCTGCCCCTGTTCGGTCGCGTGTGGTGGCGTCTGTTTGGTAGTCTTCATTTGAAAATGGGGATGCTTGCAAGGGTGATGGCGAGGCGTTTTGCTTGTCTCAAAATCCATGCCGCTGTGCCAGTGCCAGAATCTATAGTATTCTGGCATTCTGGCACACTTAGCGGCTTCCGCGTGCCAGAATCAATTATGGCACATTTGGCACGGTGCAAGGAAAGCCGCGCAAACATTGGCGAAAGTCGTTTTGGCATTATGGCACGGTTGGCTTTCATTTCGTCAAAACAGGTTGCCATTTGCCGGTGGCGACGGATTCGAGGATTTTTCCCGCCTTTTTGAGTTCGGCGCGGAGCCGGAAAAACGTCCGCCGGCTGATCCCGTTTTCGTCGGCAAGTTCGGTCCATGCCTTGTTTTCGAGTCCCCCGGACGGCAGCAACGCGAGCAAGTCGGAGGGCGAAAAAGTTGGCTTGCGTCCGCCGGCCTGTTTGAGTTTGGACGGGTCGAGGTCGTCCGCTGTTTGCATCAGGGGAAACTGCCAGCGAACAGCGAACGGTTCAACCGGGGCGAAATTTCGCAAGATAGGTTCAACAGTGAATGCATCATCGTTTTCATGTTTGGTGAAGATCAGCAAACTATCGGGGTCGCGGGCAAACACCCCGCTTCCGCTGATTCGGTCAATGGCTTCCTTCCCGGCTGCGTTGCCCTTGGCAAAGTGCGCGCCGAAGGCAATGGCCGCCCCGGTTTCGGTGGCCAGTCGTTCAAGCGAGTTCAAAAGCAGGGCGACATTGCCGGCGCTGTTTTCGTCCGTGTTGCCGTAAAGCTTGTAAATCGGATCCAGGACAATCAGGGCGAACTGTTCCTGACGGCATCGGTCAATGATGCGGGGCACGATGATATTGAAGTCGGCGGCATGGCCGCGCAAGTTCCACAGTTGCACCGTGCCGGGGGTCAATTCAACGCCCTTGGCCGATGAGACGGCCTCAATCCGGCGTTGCCATGCGTGCGGCTGAATCTCGAAATTGACGAATAACACCCGGCCTTGTGCCGTGTGGTGTCCAAGCCAATCCGCCCCGGTGGCCACGGAAAGCGCCAAGTCGAGCAGGCACCAAGTTTTACAGCTTTTGGAGGATCCACCGAAGGCAAGCTTGCTGCCCTTGTGCAAGATGCCTTCCACCAGTTCGGCGGGCGGGTCAATCGGCTGAGTCAAGAAGGCGGTGGCGTCAATCAAGTCGGGCAACTGGATTGCCGGCGCGCGTTGCTCGGGCTCGGGCTCACCCAGGTATTCGGCATTGTCCGCCCAATGTGATTCCGGTTCGGTTGCCGATGGCGTGACATATTCCGCTTTACCGATGCGGGAGCGCAACTCGTGGTTTACGCCGGCCACAATGCCAGAGCATGAGTCGTGAAAGCATTTGATGGTGGGCGCATTGCCGGTCAGTAACACCATGCAATCTTTTTCACTGTTGCCGGTCGTGTGGAGATGCGCGCCCGGACATTGGCAAAAGCCGCCTTCATCCGTCCACCGGATTTCGCCCAAAAGGTCTTCCGCGATTTCGGCGCGGGTTGACGGTGCCGGCCGATGGCCGTTGACTTGCGCGCCATTGGGCGGCGCTACGCTGCCGGCGGGCTCCCCGGGCACGTCCAGGGGCAAGGCGGCGTCATTGTAGAAGGCGGCTGGGTCGTGACTGACAAAGCAGAGCCGCGCCACGTCCTTGGCGGCTTCATCCACCTTGGCAGCGTAAATCAGGGCGACGTGCGCGCGGACAGCGTTAAAATTCCGCTGGTGCTGTTCCGCATCGGTGGCGACAGGGACGCGGAAGACGATCTTTATCCCGGTGCCGGACGGCGACACGAAAGCCGCGGCGACGTGTGAATCTTGCCGGGCGGTGTCGTGCAATACGCCGACGCGGTCGGGGATCTTGTCAATGTCCGCGCAGAGCAAGCCGGAGAATGTTTCAATGCCGGTGTTTTTGCGGCCGGTGAATTTCCCAGCCCAGAGCAACGCGGGCAAAAGCTTTTTCTGGCGGTCGCGGGCGTCACCAGTCGCGGAGCGGAGCGCGGCAATCTGATTCGCGTACTTGCCGGAGCGGATTGCCTCGATTGCATCGACTGGCGTCGTGTGCCCGGTGATAGTGGCGCTGGTGGCGTTGCCGATAGAAATTTCAAGGGCCATATTCCGCCCTTTCTTTTAAATGCTGGCGCGTGGCTGAATCGAATTGCCGGTAAAATGCGCGGGGGCCTTGCGCCAGGATTTTCTCAATCCGGCGAAGACCGGACATCGAAAGCCCTCTGCGGCGGCGTAATTTATTTTTCATGGTTCAAAATCAAAATTGGGTGCCGGGCAGCAAACAGGCCGCCCGGCCACGCCGTTCTATGATTCGGCGCGTTTGTTCGCCCGGACGGTGGGCGGCCAAAAGAACGTGGTTCCGTCCGCCTTCACGGTTACAACTCGCCGTCTCGGCTGGGTGGGAGCCATGTCCAGCACCACCGCCAAGGGCTGGCGCGGTGGTGGTTGGGTCGTGTCGCTCGGGCGAAGGCGAAACGGGCGATGGGGGCGCAAGGCCATATCACTCAGGGAGGGCTGATTGCTGCGCGGACCAAAGCCGAACTCGCGCCGCTCAAGTAATGGTCGGCAGGCAAAACTTGATGGACAAACTCTGGCTCCTCGGAAGCTTCCAGCGTGATGTTTTTCAAAACGTCGGCGTGCTCTTTTTTGAAATCAGCAAGAGCCGCCTCGGCGACACCAATCGACTCGCGATGCAAATACGCTTTCAATTCTTCCGCTTCCAACTTGATGGCCTGATGCGCGGCGAGCAGGTTGCCTAAATCGCCCACTTTCATGGAGCTTGGATCGGTGCCCGAACGTGTTAGCCATTGGAAGTAAAACTTCTCCTTGTCAAGCTTGAGGCTGGCGTCTATCGGCTCGACAAGCCGCGCAAATTGCCGCTCCGCCTCCGTGACACGGTCGCGGAACATGGCGCAGCGCTGAACGATGCCTTGCCGCGCCAGCCGCGCTTGGCGGCGTTGCTCTATCTCGGCCAACTCCCGCTGTTCTCGCTGTTCGTCGCTTTCAAAAAGTCGAGCGACGCTGTGAATGAATTGCTTCATAGCCTTTTTTTAATTGCTAAGGATGTTCACGCCAGGCCGGCCATTTTCTTGTATGACCGGCTGCCGCACTTGGGAGCCGGTCGGGTAGCAGCCGTCAGTTGCCCCGACGGGGGTGATGACCTCGATTGCGCCTAAAGCGCCGGTTGGTGGCAACGTCGGCTCGATAGGCGCGCAGCCGCTCGGCGTGGTTGTCATTTGTGGGGTGGTGGTATCGTTTGTGTTCATAATTTTATTTGTTGAAATTCTTGGCGATGCCGAATTGTCCGAGGGCCGACATGAGTTCAGGAAAATTTGCGGCGACATCGGCGCGTTCAATTTGGACCAATAGCTTCCGATGCACAGGATTGCCAAGATCCGGCGCGACGAACATTTTTTCGCCTCCAGGGCCGGGCACGGCAATTTTGTCGTAGTCGCTGCCAGTGATCATTGATCGCATAAGGTTGCCTTTTGTGTTGTTGGTGGTTGACTGCAAATCAGATGGCGCGGCGCTGGGTGAAATAGCGTTGCGTTACCCATTGATCGGCTTCAAGGACTGGAATCCTGACGCATCTGGGACTCAATTTAAGATGGGGGCACCCAGCTTGAAGCCACCCATCCACCGTTCGCAGGCTCACGGAATAGCGGGAGCCGAAAGAAACTTTATTCACGGCGGCGAACTGTCCGGTCGCCGCTTCCGGTTCTTGCGTCGTTTGCGCGTTCTTCATGGTTGCAAACTAGATCAGCGTGACTTGGCATGCAAAGGAGTTGTTGTACTTTATAGCGTACATGTTACAATAATGAACTATGAGACCATCAAAATTGAAGACCCCACTGGCGGTTTTATGTAAGACGCTGACAGCAGAGGGAGAGACCATGACGAGCCGAAAGAACCGTAAAACCGGGGCACCTGAGATGGTTCCAATCAAACTCCAGAATCCCATGTTGAAGAATGAGCAAATCGCGGACTGGCTGGGGTGTAAGATTTCAAAGATTGAACACATTAAGAGCGGCGACCCGCGATGGCCCTTGAGCCCCGAGGACGCGCACATCCTGGCAAGGCGGACTGGCGTATCGTTTGAATGGCTGATGGGCGGCGACCCTCAAAAACCAATCGTCAGCGGAAACGACGAGCCGTACACCATTGCCAAATATGAGGAGCGTCAGAGCGAAATGAAGAAATTGAGCTTCGGAAATCCGCAGACGAATCGGGACTTGTGGCGAGTGGTGGAGGTGATGGCAGATGCGTTTGGCCGGGTTGCCGCGATTGTATTGAGAGCTTTAGAAAAAGGTGAACTTGACCTTGCAGAATTCAAAATGCGGCAAGCTTTAGGCAAAATTTATGGCGACAAGCCTTGGACTGAGATGTTTGATTTGATAATCAAATCAACTTACAACGGCAGCAAAGCAACCATTACACGGCCGGACCCGTCGGCACTGCTGGACGATTGGGAAAGCAGGTTCAAGGAAATTATCGCCAAGAAAAGCAACGGCAAGCTGCCCGTACAATATCCTGCAAACAAGCCATTGCCTGCGACCCAACCGCAACGCAAGCCGGTCATTCACCGCAGCGCCTTAATTTTGAGCGGGTCTGCAATCGCGCACGCCGGACGCAAAAAGCGCAAATCAGCCAAGCCGCCACGCCGCTGATAATCCTTGCGCGGCGTTTTCAAATCCGCTACTTGCTTGCGCATGGACTCACCAGCGAATGACTCAAAATTCGTGGTTTGCCGCTGTCAGAACTGCGACGGCCACATTGAATTTGACGCCAGCGACTTTCAAAAGGGGGAGGCGCGCAAAGCAGACTGTCCGCATTGTCACTTGGAAACTTTAATTTCCGTGCCCGTGCCGACGAAAATAACTGCCACTCCCGCAAACCCGAATCCGTCCGCCATGAAGGCGAAACCGAATCAGAAAGAATTTTTTACCATAAAACTTACAGGTCGAGCTGTCGCAATTTTCTTTGCACTCACCACACTTTGCCTTGCCTTAATTCTAACCCGTCAGGAAATGGCGTTAAACCGAGCAGAAACGGCCAATGCAGTATTGGCGGCGCAGCTTAAGCAGCTACAGAACAGCCAACAGGTTCAAAATAGCCAATTCCAACGCCCGCAAACCATCATCGTCAGGCCAGAATCACAAGGACAACACTGGCAGAGGATGGGACTTAACCCATGAGCGATACGCCAACAGAGCCGCGCTTGGTGACGTGCCGGTGTCATTATTGCGACGGCCACATTGAATTTGACGCCAGCGGTATCAACGAAGGCGAAAATTGCACTTTAACCTGTCCACATTGCCAAACGGAAACCACGGCCACAATTCCGCCACTTGTCAGCCCGCCGCCCGTTCCACCAACCATTGAAGAAATTGAAACGGCCAAGCAAACCGAGCGGGAACAAATTACGGTAGAAAAAATTATTCAGGTAAAGGCGATGTTGCGGACACGGTTGGAAAGTTGGAAATCTGCTTTTCTTTATGATTCGGTTTTCGTGCCGGTGGATTCACAAATTCTTGATGAAGAATTTGCCAGCGAATTTGACGTGTCCATCCTTCGCAAACTTGGGCTGCTGGGCTGGGAAATAATCCAAGCCGTTCCAAGAACAAAGGGAATTGGATTGGAGAACATCGGAACCGACACCTTGTTTGGCTCAAAATGGGCTGGCGGCATCGGTGGCAATGTCATGGGCGTGCATATAATCCTCAAAAAGGCACTTTCGGCCAGCGACATCACCGATGATCTTGCTGATGAACTGGGAGAGTTTATCCGCGAGCACTTGGGCGACTTCTTGACCGCTTGAGTCAATACGGATTTCTGGAAAATTTTCAAGCCGGGGCGATGGCGCCGGGGCAACAAAAAGCCAGCCAGCGTCATGCTGGCGGGCGGGGGTGGTCAATTCAGGCGGTTATGCGGTTGCGGGTGTCGTGGTGGCCAGTGCGGCCTTCAGGTCGCCCAGCCAGCGCCGGCAATAGGAGCAAGCCAAAATTTTTTGGCGGGCGACTTCGCCATAGCCCCAGGACGTGGCAGACGGGGTCGCGCTGACCATTACAGCCATTTTGATTCGCCGGGAGGGTGAAGACAGCGGAGAATCAGCCACGGGGCAGGAAAGGGCTAATACTGGAAACGGAAAAATTTCGGACGGTCGGACTGAGGTTAATAGGGGGAGGGTTAGTTTTAGAGACAGGATGTGCGCTCGACCCCCCGGGGGTCACATGTTTTCTTGGACTTACAACTTAGACTTAGCGTGCAACAGGTTGCAACACGAAAACAGCATGACGGCGCACGATTGAGGGTAAATAGAGGTTTCGATAGAATCTAAGTTGCGCTCAACATTCATGCGGGTAAAGTCCTTGTTCGTGCGTAGTCGTGAAGTTACCTTAATGGATTAGCAAACCGGCGCCTTCAGCCACTCGGCCATCTCTCCAACCAACAAAATCAATGTTTCCATCAATCGGCTCACTTTTTTGTTGAGCCACTGTTGACCACAGTGTAGCATGAATCTGTCATGAGTCAAACCACACGCAAACAAAACTGGAAGATCACCAAGATCCCAAATCTTTATCTGCTGGGCGAGTCTGGCACATACTATTTGCGGGTCAAGCCGAAAAGAGGGAAGCGCCAGAGGATTTCGCTGAAAACCACGGATTTCACTGTGGCTCGGGAACGGATGCGGCAGCACATGTTGAAACTGGAGACCGTGAAATCGGATGGGAACGAAAAAATCAGCTCACTGATCGAAAACTACAAAATAGACCTGACAAGGCGAGAACTGGTCAAGGAAATCACCGCCAGCAACAAGCTGTACAAGGAAGAATGCCTGGAACAGGTGGCTGGAAGCAAAACGGTCAAGGGGACATGGCCAGAATTCAAACTGCTCAAAATCTCGGATCTGAGCGAAAAAATCTTTGAAAACTGGATCGCAACCCATAGCCAAGCATACTCGGCGACCAGAACGAACGGGGCGGTAACGGTCATGAGGGAACTCCTGCGGATTGCCGTCAAGGATCGGCTGCTGGCTCGGGAGACCATGGAGGACATTGCACACGGCTTAAAATATGTCTCGGTGGACTACGACTACAAGCGCATGACGCTTTCCCTGCCAAGTCGGGAGGAGGTGGCCAAGGTACGGCTGGAAGTGTACAGGAGGTGCAAAATGAAGGGCACCATGGGAGGATACCTGTTTGATCTGCTACTGTGCTCGGGAATGCGGATTGACACGGCACGGCATACAAAGTGGGAAGATGTCCACAAGGACAAGGGCACACTGTTCGCCAGCAAGGCAAAAACTGGATCGTACACCATTCCGCTATTCCCTGATCTGCTAGAACTGGTGGAGAGGCTGGAAAAGGCATTTCCAAACCACAAGCCAGAGGACAAGCTGGTACCTGGGGTGTCAATCCAGACGGTTTTAACTTCATCCTGCAAGGCCATGGGGGTGCGACACATGAGCAACCATGATCTACGGCATATTTTCGCCACTCGGTGTATCGAAAAGGGGGTGGATGTATCAGTGTTCTCTCGGTGGATGGGACATCGGGACGGTGGGAGAACGGCACAATTGATCTACGGACACTTGAGAATGGCACACAGCCAAGAGGAAGCGGCGAAAATGCGGTTCATCGAGAAGCCAGAAGTCAAGCCAGAGGTCAAGGTGGAAACGGTGGGACCAGTTTCCTCGGATCTGGCACTGATCGAAATGGAGGAAAAAAAGCTCAAGTCGGTGGAAAACCTGCCGACAGGGAAAGAACATGAAAACACTAGATCAACTGACGGCGGCGGAACTGAGCGAAGTTCTGAAACACAAACTGGCAATTGAAAAAATACTGGGTGGCAAGAGAGCCAAGAAACTGACGGCGGATGGCGAGGTCAAGACACGGAAGCCTGTTTCTCCTGAAACAATCGAGAAACAGAGAATAGCGGCTAAGGCACGGTGGGCGAAAATAAATGCAGCAAAAGAGGCGAAAGCAAAGGCAGAAGCGAAAGCGGAGAAGTCTAGGAAGAAGTAGCTCTTTATTGAGGTAGGGAAAGAGCAAGAAAACCAGAGTCCTATTCTGAATCAGCAAGTGTCCCAACGGAGTTTAATCGGTCTGGGGTATCGGTGTATCCACAATTAGAACAGGAACTTCGATTTCGACTCCACAGCTAGGACATGATCCCCAACCATCGGAAAAATACTCAAAGTCAACTGGGGTATCACAGAGAGGGCAAAAGATAAAGTTGGGTGGTAGAAAGTTCATAGATCAATAATCGAGTTCATCGAGGTCACAAATCCATGGATGGCTACAGAAGCCTTCAAAATAGGTTCTATTCCGCAAACGCTGAAGCATTCGGGACTCTGTGCGCATGGAAGGCTTACAATACCTTTCCCAAACTAGGTTCTTGAAGTTCATAAGCTTCATAAAGCTTTTAAACTGGAGGAAAGACTTGGGTTTCTTGAGCTTTAACTGGTTAGCGACAAGTTGAAGCTGGACATGATCCCCTGTTACCTTACGGGCAAAGTGGGTGCTATTACTTTTAGCATCATCGGCAAATAGCTTCTGAATAATCTGGTTGTGGAGTTCTACCTTACGACAATGGCGAGCATAAGGTTCGGCGACTTGCTCATCGGTAACATTTATTTCATCTTGGACTTCGGAATCATTCCAGAGGAGGTGGAAGCTGGAGTTGATCTGGACATCTTTGGCATGAAAACCAGTTCGGCGAGCACCTTTGCCAGCGAATTCACTCCAAAGGCGAATACCTTTAAGGCGAGGCTCACGCTGTTGCTTGCAAAGGTATTTGGTCAAATACTCGAATACATGGCTTTTATCCACAGAATCCACATAAATACGGCCAAACCCTGCCTTTTGGGCAATAGAACGAACTAGAGTAACATCTAGGAACTGATTCAAAATAAAGTGGACATGGAGTCTGCCCTTAAGGTCGCCAGCTTCGACGACTCGGAAACCATGGATATCACTTTCCTTTAGAATACGGACACGCCAACGCTTAGTTTTGGTGTTATAGACACGCTGACGGATAGCGGTGGCTCTCTTAAGATAAACTAGAAATATATTAAAACGCTTGCCAAGCTCTTTAGCACCACAACCATCGGCAGAAGTTAAAGTCCAAAAGGTAGGGAACTCGGAGTCAGCGATGATCTTATCACAGATAGCTTGAGCACAGGTCTTGGAGCGGGTTCTACTCATATTTTAGTGGTATTATAGGGTAGTTGCTGTGTAGTTGTACTTTGTTTGTTTGTTGAGTTGTTTCTAGTATTAACAAGGTTACTTCGCTCGGCTTCGCCGAGCTTCCAACGGAGCTACGCTCCTCGCTAGGACTGTCCGAAGGACAAACACCGACAAGTTGTTAAAACTCCGCAGGTCAACAGTGGTTGCTCGAATGACCGAATGATCGCGTAAGAGCAACGGTCCGGTGGCGGTGGCTTCAAGGGCAAGTTGGCTTTAACTTTCCGAATAGGAACTAAAACAACAGTAACGCGCTCAATGTTGACATTCGATATGGGAAGCTGGGGTTGCTGAAAAGCGGCACTACCTTGTGGACTGCACAACATCGAAACTCTGCGCATTAGTATCAGGAGGAATCAGAACATCCCATTTACTGCCATGGTTTTTCAATAGATAACCGTGCTCGGTGGCTCCATCTGAAAAATAGAGCGTTTCTTCTCCTACCGGATAGCCCATATAGCCCGTAATCTGAGGTCGCTTGTCGAAGTTAGCTTTAACTTTCTGAATAGGAACTAAAATAACAGTAACGCGCTCAATGTTGACATTCGATATGGGAAGCTTGGGTTGCTGAAAAGCGGCACTACCTTGTGGATCATTAGTATTGAAAGTAGCAAAGTCCCCGCATTTGGGAAAATCATGGTGAACAAAAACATTCTGCAAATAGCCCTTGGTGGAATTGCTCAAGATCCAAGCAACCATCACCAAACCAACGCAAAGTAGCACGATAGGAATATTGAGCCAGGCCATGTGCTGCCCTTTCGGGTTGTTCATACTATCAGTGGCTACCTTGCTTACCTGGCATTGCATGGATCATAGTTTTACGAAATTGAGAATGGCACCTAGTTCCACTTGTGGTGGAATAGCTAACCCGGGAGAACTACTACGGAGGACAAGTCCACTAGGTGCCAAATTGACTACATCGGATTTCATAGATTAGAAGGCCTCAATAATTCTACCGCCTTTGCCTTTTTTTAGATCATTGAACGATACCAACCTGGATTGATACAGGTCATGTTGCTCGGGAGTAACAAAAAGGTCACCTTCCAGTATAGCTCCAGCTACATGAGCTTCGCCAAGTCCTTCATTGGAGACCATTTCTCCATCCAAAGGCTTGGCACCTTTGCGGAGGATAAAATAAGTTGGTTCTCTCATTCTTTTAGGTATTTGAAGTGTGCTACACCTAGATTATTCAGCCAGTTTGAAGTCCACAGCGACCAACACAGATTTACCATAATCAGTAGGCTGGGGACATACCCAAACATTAATCTCCGAATACTTTTTAGGGAGTTCGGCAGGCATGACATAGTCTCGGGGAAGAGACAGAACGGCGACTTCATCACCAGCGACAATAGTTAAGGTATTTTCGGTAACTTTCTTTGTGGCACCGTTAAAGGTTACATCACGGGTTTCGGTTTTGGCAGAGACGAAGTCTGCAACGATGGGTCCAAGTTTTACGGTCTTCATAGTTTATGATAAGTTTTAGGTTAATCCAGCTTACATCCAATCTGGGCTAAGGCTCAGATCATCTCCTTCCAACAGGAAGCTTATACTTACTGAGACTAACTTTGCACTATGGACTTGTTTTACTCTTTCTAGGTGGGGTGTGTATCAATTACTTTTTGTTTATTTTCACAAAGTGGAGAATAGCAAATAAAGACAAGGTACAATATTAGTTGAAAAAGTTTAGGACGTTACTAAAATAATCTTGGAGGACTAAAAAACTATGACTATTCAGACTAAACTCATTCGGTTGGCCAAGGAATATAAAAAACTTTGCGCCAAACAACAAACCAAACCTGCCAAGTGGTTCATCATTGCAGAGCAATACTCACTGTTCTCAGAGGATCAACTAAATAGCTTCGGAATTCGGAAAGGAGGGAATCACCACTGAACTAATTAGATACCGCACCATCCCAGTGGGGGTTCGGGCAGACTCAGGCTCTGCATGGTGTGTCAATGAGAATACTAGTAGCCTGTGAAGAATCTCAAGCCGTAACTATCGAACTGCGAAAACTAGGCCACGAAGCTTACTCCGCAGATATCCAAGACTGTTCTGGGGGACATCCAGAATGGCACCTAAAGGGAGATTGCTTACCTCTTCTCCAGCTAGAATGGGAAATGATTATTGCCTTTCCACCTTGCACCCATCTTACCTATGGAGGAGTAAGATGGTTCAAGCAAAAGAAAGCGGATGGTCGGCAGCAAGCCGGCATAGATCTATTCATGAAGTTCACAAACTGCCAATGCCCTAAAGTGGCGATAGAAAATCCGCTCGGTATAATGTCCAAGCTTTGGAAACCACATGACCAAATTATTCAGCCTTTCGAGTTCGGAGATCCACACAGGAAAAGGACTTGCCTTTGGTTAAAGAACCTGCCACAACTAATTCCAACTACTCCAAATGCCCCTGCTCCAACTCCACTATCAATAGATAGCACTGGTCATAAAAGATACTTCACAGACTCGTTAAATCGCAGTTCAACCAGCAGGTCTAAAACCTTTCCTGGCATTGCTCGGGCAATGGCAACCCAATGGACAAACTAACCACAGTATTAAAACTATGAGCCTAGACAAACTAATCCACTTCTACCAACATTACCCTGATGCAATGTTCTGTATCGAGGAAAACGGCGAAATTCTATGGGGAAACTTTGAAAACATCGTCCCCAAAATACTCAACAAGAAAGGGCAAGACCAACTCTGGGAAGCTTTCCTTGTCTGGCGACTTCTAAACAGCTAGTAGAATCAACACCCCTTCACGGCGTATGCTTGTTCATGAATACAAGCATACGCCTTTTAATTTCAACACGACTTAAACAACTGGGAGTCCAGCGAGTCTCAGACGAAGTACTGGACATACTGGAACAGGAAACATTGCCCTTGGCACAGAGCACGGTAAAACGGTACATCTCGGGGACAAGACTGGCCAAGGCAATCGCTACTTCTCTCGGGCAGGGTCACAAGGGCGGAACGCCTTTGTCAAGCAGCCAAATGGTGAATAAGCCAGAGGGCGTAGCTTGCTCCACTAGTAATATATGATTCCCACTCTCCAAGTCAGACTAGGCAGGACTCGGTTGCCAGTTGCCGTGGCGAACCAGCTACTGAGCTTACCGGTGGGCATAAGGGGAAAGACTGTCGGACTGGTGCTGCTGGCACATGGCCAAGGAATGGATCTGACAAAGCTAATAGTGGCGGCAGGACAGCTTAGGAAGCTGGGCGTATTGCTCAATCAGTCTATCAGGCTGGCCAAGGGCTCTAGTGTGGATCACAATGCACTACAAGAGGCAGTTAAAGCAGTGCAAACATTATTCCCATGAAAAAGCTACGAGCCATAGTTAATCTGAGAACAAGCTCGACTCCAATCGAAGCAATCCGCTATTTCAACAATGTCAGCAAAGTATCAGGGGTTTACAACGGACTGGCACTGGGAACAACAGAGGGTAGCACGCCTGATGAAATGACAGAACTACTGTTGGCAGACCACCATGATCGGAGAGCCAAAAGAGTATGCAGGACGGCTGTAATCTCGGTGGAGACGCCAAACAATGCCAGTCAAGAAGAACTACTCGACTGTCAGCGGACGGTCAAAACCAGCCAGGGAGGGTCGAATGAAAACCGGCCACTTTGAGGGAAGCATTGTGTTTTGTGCAGCCATGGTTGCACATGAGCGCGATGAACCAACTCAACGTGAACTTGCAACATTCGATATTAACTTTGGCGGGCAATGGCTGGTCCAACCGGCGGATTGCGCGTGAACTGGATATCAACCGGGAGACGGTGGGCAAATACCTGCTGCTGGCCCAGCCAAAACCAGCCATTTCGACCCCCGGCTCCGAACCTGACCCAAATCCAAAACCGGCCATTCCGGTCTCCGGCTCTGGACCAGTGGCCGATTCAAAACCAGCCATTCTGACCACCGGCTCGGAAGTTGACCCGACTGCAAAACCAGCCATTTCGACCCTCGGCTCGACTGCGGGTCGGCAGAGTCTTTGCCAGCCGTGGCGACCGCAGATTGAAGCGGCGGTAGCGGTCGGGCTGAGTGCCCAGCGCATTTATCAGGACTTGGTTTGTGAGCATGGTTTCGCGGGCAGCTATCAAGCCGTAAAACGATTCGTCCGGCATGTGCGGGAGACCCAGCCGGTGCCGTTTGTGCGGATGGAAGTGTCGCCGGGTGCCGAAGCCCAAGTGGATTTTGGTCAGGGGGCATGGGTGTTGAGGGAAGGCAAACGAAAGCGACCCCATTTGTTTCGGATCGTCCTGAGTCATTCGCGCAAAGGCTACAGCGAAGTGGTCTGGCAGCAGACGACTGAGAGCTTCATCCGCTGCCTCGAAAATGCGTTCCGTTACTTCGGCGGGGTTCCCCGCACACTGATCATTGACAACCTGCGGGCAGCGGTGACGCGGGCGGACTGGTACGATCCTGAGATCAACGCCAAGGTGGCAGAGTTCTGCCGCCACTACGGGACCGTGGTGCTGCCGACACGTCCAGCCATGCCGCGGCACAAAGGCAAGATTGAGGCGGGCGTGAAGTTTGCCCAGAACAACGCCCTCAAGGGCCGCATCTTTGAAAGCCTGTCTGCGCAAAACCTGTTTCTCTCGGAGTGGGAAAGCGGCGTGGCCGACACCCGCATTCATGGCACCACACGGCAACAGGTTGGCAAGGTGTTCCAGGAAGTCGAACGTACGCAACTGTTACCCTTGCCGGCGAGTTTGTTTCCGGTCTTTGAGGAGGCGCCCCGAACGGTGCATCGCGATGGCTACATTGAGTTGCAACGGGCTTACTATTCCGTGCCGCCAGAGTATGTGGGCCGGCAGGTCTGGGCGCGTTGGGAGTCCCGCTTGCTCCGGGTCTTCAATCAACGCCGGGAGGTCATTGCCGTTCACGCGCTGGCCGAACCAGGCAAGTTCACCACGGATCCTAACCATCTGCATTCGCCGCACCGCCACGTCATCCAGCAAGGTCTGGAGCATTTGCTGGATCGGGCGCGGCTGATTGGCGTGCAGACCGGCAGTTGGGCTGAGGCGATGGTGCAACAGCGTGGCCCCATCGGCGTCCGGGTTCTGTATGGCCTGTTGGCGCTGGCGCAAAAGCATCCGGTCAAAGCCCTGGAACTGGCGACCCAAACTGCCCTCCATCACGGCACCTGGCGCTTGCGCGATTTATGCGCCTTGCTCGAACAGGCCGCCCCGTCGCCGCAACTGGACTTTCTGGAAACGCACCCGCTGATCCGCAACCTCGACACGTACCGGGACTGTGTGCCCGATTGCTTTACCACAACAACCATTAACCAAAAATGAATGCCCTCCAAACCACACTGAAACAACTCCGCCTCTCGGGCCTGATCCAAACGCTGGACGTGCGTCTGCAAGAAGCCGCTGCCAATCGTCTGAGCCATGCCGAGTTCCTCGAACTGATCTGTCAGGACGAACTGAACGTCCGGCAGCAACGGCTGATGGAACGGCATACCAAGCTGGCGGACTTCCGCCACTTGAAAACGCTGGACGACTTCGACTGGAGCTTCAACCCGTCCGTCCACAAGAAAGTGATTTTCGATCTGGCGAGCTGCCGGTTTATCCGCGAAGCCAAGGATGTATTGTTCCTCGGCCCGCCCGGGGTCGGCAAATCCCATCTGGCCCAAGCCATCGGCTACGAGGCCATCCGCCAAAAGTTCCTCGTGCTGTACCGCTCCATCTTTGATCTGGTGCGCGACTTCATGAAGGACGAGGCGTTCAACCAGCAGGACAAGACGCTGCGCAAATACTTGAAGCCCGATCTGGTCATCATTGATGACATGGGCTTGAAACAACTGCCCAAACACTCAGGTGAATATCTGCTGGAAGTCATCATGCGGCGTTACGAAAATCGTTCCACCATCATGACCAGCAACCGGCCGCTGGAGGAATGGGGGAAGCTGCTCTGCGACGTGCCCACCGCCGGAGCCATCATTGATCGTTTCCTGCACCACGCCCAAGTCGTCGCCATCACCGGCAAAAGTTATCGCATCAAGGAAGCGCCGGTGGTCTCCCAGGAAAACAAGAAAAGTGGCAAGTCCAACGAACCTTTGACCGCCGGGGCCGCGAGCTAAGGCTCGCAGCACGGCCCCGGCTCGTTTTAGCTGGCAGCGGAACCTTTTGCAAAAATCCCTTGATTGAAAAAACAAAACTGATATGAATCCCTCACCTCAGAGTGGCTGGTTTTGATTCGACCCTGACTGGCTGGTTTTCAACTGACCGGTGACAACTCGACATAGATAGGGCACTATTGAGAGTGGCGAAAGATTTTCAAAAGGTGATGAAAATAGCTTCAATGGTAGGGTGGGTGCATCGGAATTCCGCTAGCCGTCATATTCATTTAATTTGGGGTAATAGTACGGGAAAACGAACAATTAACATCACACCAAAGTTCTTGCGGAAGCTTCAAAGTTTCTGCTGGACAGCAGAATTCCTTTCGGGTCGGGGAAGCAAAACAAATTGTGGAGGATCTTTCGGGTTCTACCCAAAGGCGCCAAATCTCAAACTTCATCAACTAGTCAAAAGGTTAAAAGAAACAGGTTGGGCGGCTTTGATCCACAATGGAGAATTAAAAAATCTGAGGAAGAGAAATGATGGAAGCGTGGTTTCGGTAGAATTCGAGGGGCAAAGAATCAGAGTGGCCACCATTAACAAATTTATGGAAGCAAGATTAAACACAAGCGAGCCAGTACCAGAAAGCGTGCAGGAAGAACTTCAAGAATCGGGCTATACTTCGGCTGATGTACAAGCCATATTAACGGACATCAGGGAAGCTCAAGGATGGACACAAACCACACAAGCCAAGGAGGTATGCATTAAGGTGGTTAAGACCATTGGTATCGTATGAAACTAGACTTCAAATCACCCCGGCAAGACTTCGGAGAGGTGGAGGCAAAGCAACAGGGAGAAGCGAAAATGGATTGCAAGCTTTGGATGCTCCAGCAAGAGCGACTGAAGGAACTTCGGGTGCTGTTGCCTGGACAAGTCGAGCGGTACAAAGCAGGGAAGCTGGTAGGAGCTGATTTGGCTTCACTCTTGGGGCAGGTGGCAGGAAAGATCCATGCTGGCGAGTGGGGCAGCATGTGGGCAAACTGGAAGGCACTGGATGGATTAGGAAAGGTCAAGGGGTTCTGTGTGCTGGGTGGCTGGTACCAAGGGGATGTAAAGACACTGGCAAAGCCAGACAAGGGCGTACTGGAGGGCGTAAAAGCATTCAAACGAACAATGGTGGCAGAGGCTCTAAGACGGAAAGCTTCTGTGGCCAACATGGATTTGGCGCAAAGTCTTGTGGAGAATCAAAAAAGACTAGCTGGGGAAATTGAGACGGGTTTACTGTTTATGCAGAACAGGGTTTTTATATTTACGACTTGGAAGGAATTCTGGGAGTTTGTCGAGACATACAATGTAGTCAAGAGAAAGTTTAAGAATGATTTCGGAGATAACTACATTTGGGGGTGGTATCCCACAAAACAAAACACCAGCAAGGGTTAAGCTTGTGGTTAAAATGGGCTTCCATACATTTCAGAACGAAGTCCAACTACAAACTCCAAGTGGCGGCAAAAATGGTGTCCCTTGGTATAGCCTTTGCAGGTGCAAGAATTAACGCCATAGTTGACACGATAAACATCACCCTTTGAGCCAATCACATCAGCCTCGGACAAATCAGGATACCATTCTTTAACTGCGAGGACAAAAGGTCGGGTCTTGGTAATCATAATTAGTGTAAAATAGGTTTAAAGCCCAAAGTATTAACGCCACTTCCTGGAACATAGGTTGTACCAGCTTTGGTTGCTCTTTTTAATAGAAACTTTTTCGCATAAGCAATAGCAGATATCTTACGAAAGTAGCTAGTCATTGTATGACGGTTACCAATTGTAGTAATCATTTGCTTTGAAACAGTGAATCTGCCCGGTGTGAATTCATATACTGTTACACCAGCTACACAAGGAACTGCATCTTGGAAAAGTATTTGAGTTGTCTTAGTCATAAGTTTTATTCCCATCCACACTTAATATAAGACTACACAAATACTTTTCAAGTTGTTTCAAGCAAAAAAAGACATCATGAAATCCTTCTAAATACAAGGGCTTATGATGTTATAGGAATTACATGCTAATCCTTTTTAGTGCCTATAATGTAATCAGTTGCACGCTGGGCTTGAGTCGAAGTTTTGATGATAAGCTTGTTATCCTGCCTCAATACTTTAAGCCAGCCAGCTAGATAGGCGGCGTTAGTTTCCAACTTGCGATCAACTCCAGCGACACAACAGAGGAAGGCACTGCCAAGTTCTGCAATTAGTTCTTCTGAGCTGTAGGCATCACTGCCAAAACTAGTCGGAGTCAGTCGGTCAAGGCGGCTTTTGTGGCCAGTACTGTGAACAAGCTCATGATACAGGGTAGCATAGTAATCCCCTTCAGTGGCAAAGTGGGATTTGTCGGGCATGCTCACCGTATCATCACTAGGACTGTAAAAGGCAGAGGCAAAGCCATGCTTGACTTGTGGGGCGTCTTTATACCCTGAAAGGATGGAAGAGGCTACTGATGGTTCTACCGTGCTTACAGGGGTATCCTTCAAGCCTTGCACCTGCGCGAGATTGAAGAGGTAGTAAAAGCGGAGCATGGGGAAAGACTTAGCTTCGCCTGTCTTGCGGTCTTCGGTCTCAATCTCACGCCAAAACACCACGGGGCAAGATTTCTCTCCACGCTTCACTTGTGCGCCTTGCTCTTGGGCTTGGCGGTAGGTAAGCCAGTAAGGAGACTCGAACTGGCAAGAGTGAAGAAGCCAAGTGTTAATGCCAGAGTATGGGCGCTTGGAAACAAAGTTGCGGGGTAGTCCACGATTGACTTGCCAAGGTTTCTGCCATGGGGCAACGCCAGACTGCAACATGGTGCAAATGCGCTCGGTGATGGTGTCGTAAATGTTCATATTAAGCCTTGAAAGTAGTGGGGGCAATCGTTAAACCCTTCATGCGCCAAACTGCAATGGTCTCTTCAGCTTCTAGGCGGCTCTGGCCGTGGATACTGCCAATGCAGACACCGTCTAGGAGGACATCCCATGTTTTATTAACCTGTTCTGGATGATTTAAGAGGTTCACCCTGCTTAGGTTCTTGTTGCTCGTGTTTGTTTTAGAAGTTTTGCACATAGTCTTTTTTTTAACTGTTCTGTGTTGGCTTTGTCGGTTCATCAAAAGCCGGCGTATTAGGTGCGGTTGCTGGGAGTAGTCTTCAGAGGGCACCAGCAAAACCCACCTATGGAGCAAGGCAATGAACGACAATGCCAAAGAAGAACTAAAAAGGACTTGGTCAACAACTGAACAAATACGAAGCAACTACTACTGAACGAAGTGAACTGACTGAAGCAGTCGTGGGAATTACTGTAAGGTCCCGTTGGAAGCTTTAGGGGACAGGGAAGCTGGAGACGGATACCTGGAAGGAATTAGCCAAGTCTGCAAAACCTTAGAGGCTCCAGTCTTGGCTGTTTCGAGAGAGAAACGAAGGAGAAAGCTGACAAGTCTGGAGGTCAAGCTACCCTGCTTTCTTCTATAAATGTGATGTATTCGCTTTTAATAGATCGAAATAATTCCACATCAGCTTCCATTTTTGGCGGGCAGGTGCAGGCACCTCAATAAAGCCTTTGTCCGTCTTGAACCAAACGTGTTTAGACCAAGCCAGTTGTTTAAATTGATCAAGCGTCACCTCTTCATTTAGCGATTCAATCATTGGAAGTAAATGATCGTGTTCTACATCATCCAGATTGCCCAATATGCGCTGCTTTACTGGATTAATTGCTTTTCCATCGGCATCAATCGGATAATCCAGTCCTTTGGTAAAGTTCCAGGTTTGATCTTTTGTAATAAGCTGAAAATCTATAATGTCCGGGATTGTGTCAGGCGGCGTAATGTAACAAATAATGCCGATTTTTGCATAGCCGTCCGCATCCTCTCTTATCGTGTCGTTCATGGTTTGTGATATTGTCCTGACACCAAATTTATCCGCCTCAAGGGTAAAATAAGCTGGCATCGCCTTCCGCACCGCCGCCAATTTATCCTCTTGGCTTTTATCTGGAGATTTTGCAGTTGAATTTGTTGATTCTAAAGCCGTGTTTGTTTGGGTCTTAGCTAGTGATGTTGTTCCTAGCAAGGCAACCAAAGCGATAGTCATTTTGTTCATGATTGGCTTCACAGATGATTTAAGCTGGGATTGGGCTTTATTCCTTTTTCAGACCAGCATGTCCAACGAGTGGAGATTTCTTGCTTTAAATCTTCCACGGCCATCGGCTTCTTGCGAATGTGAATAACTTGGTGGCAGTTCGCGCAAACAACCCGGACATCTTGGACAGTAGCCTTACGACGCTTACCTTTAAACATGCTGAGGTGGTGAACAATGGCACAATTCTTGGCAATGTCGCCATAGAAGAGACTGAACTCGAAGCCGCAGCAGCAACATTTCAGACCATATTCTGCCTTCGCATCCGCCCTCAACTGCGGGTCTCTTACAGTAGTTTCACTGGCGCGCTTCTCTCCCTCTATACGAACCCTCTCGGACTGAATTGTTGAACTGACTGAAGCTACCAGTTTGATGCTCTTTGTATATATCTTCCACTCTTTTTCCAGCTTGATTGCTAAATTCTTGCCAATTTCATATCCAGATGCCCGCGCATTAACTAGCCCAAGTGGGAGGATGCCTTTTAATAGTTGATCACGAGGCAGACGCTTCTCAAGTGGGAGTAGAAAATCTATATCCACTTCGACATACCAAGCGGTTTCTGTTGGATTTCTGAAGCTAACCTCTTCATGGGGAGTTGTAGTCACTCTGCCGGAACCGATAAGTCCGGGACGGTCGTTGCCCTGCCGTAGAAAGAAAACTCGACTGTTTGTATCCATTGATTTGCGGTTGCCACAACTCCAGCCAATTTTAACAGTATTGCCCTTTTGGAATTTCGCAACATCTTTCTCATAGTCTTCCCACACAAGTGTGCCGTCGGAATGGCGTTGTTCAGGATTCCATGTTAATAAGTAGGTCATGTTGACATTCATTACTTAGTACTGTTAATTGCATTGAGCAGATTGCTTGCTTCGGGATAGCCGTTGGTTACAGCCATCTCAAGGTAGTGCTTGGAATAAGCCAAGTTTGTGTCCACATTCTCCCCTTTAAAATATATCTCTCCTAATCGGAATTGAGCGAAACCATCGCCGTTTGCCGCCTTACCTTCATAAGATGTGATTACATTCTGCTGAACAGCCTTCTTCTTCGCTGCCCTTGCCTGCGCCTGAGCTTCTTTCTGTTCTGGTGTCAACGGTGGGTGGAGGACTGCGTTAACGGCCTGAGCGCTGTAAGGAATTCCACAGTCGTACATAGGGACTGTTCTAGTTATTCCAGTTATATCCCTGTATTGATAGTTGCCGACCCGCATTGCAAGAAAATGAGCTTTCTGGCCGTCTGTCGCCATCTGAAGCGACGGGTAGTTAGTGATAAAACATTGCTTATCCTCAACACTGCCACCAACTGCACCATTAAACCTCACCTGGTGAACCAAAATACCATCACGCAACACCCGATCAATCACATGTGAAACCAAAATGGGATTGTCGTAAGTATCAGAATTGAACCAACCTGGCTGGCGAACATCGTAAAAACGATCTCCAATTTTGCGATAAACATCCTGCGCAAAAGCGGATGAAACCACTATTGCGAAAACAAAAAAATGCAAAACCTTTTTCATGATTGGAAAAGCGTAGCACCCAGAAAGTCAAGCGCAAAGAGAAAATTCGCCCACGCTAGCGCAAAACGCGAATGGCATAACCACTGCTGCATGAGCAAAACCAGCGAGCTCCAAGCCAAGAGCCTGTCCACCACCACCAGCACGCAATTCAACCAAGGAAAAATTCAGCAAACCGCAGTTTGCACGGTCGGAGACCAAAATGCAATTTCAGCGCCGTGCATTCCGCTCACGCAACCACCGGAAAACGGTGCCAAGCGCCATACCCAAAATGGCGGCAAAGGCCATATTTCTTAAAAAACGGTTCATATTTCATCTTTTTTTTGTTGAGCCACACGTTGAGCCAAAAAAGCTGTTGAGCCACGAAAAAAGGCTGTTGAGCCACATTTTTTCGACCAGAAAAAAGGTTTTGTCGGAAAGAGAAAAGTCGTAATCCCTTTGTAAACAAAGGCGAATGGACACATTTGCCATTCTTGCCACCCTGCCTTTTACCTGAAACGGCGGTTTAGCAAACCGGCGCCTTCAACCACTCGGCCATCTCTCCAACCTATTGATTTGCAATACTTTAAGAACGCTTTCGAGCTGTCAGCAAACATCTGTTTGACATTGGCCAACACTTGGCAGCAGGAAACCCGCCGCGCGTTCAAATCCGGAAACTGACACAGTCCGCAATGTCATGGTCAAAATCTATCAACGGACCCGGTCCACAGCAAGCGGAGATTCGGGAACATTTATCCCGGAGCTGATGATACGGATGGCCCGCCGCGTTTGTGTGGCTGCCACGATCAGGCCGAAGGCCACACGGCGACCAAGCAGATTGGCAACAGTGAGTTTTCCGGCCCGGTCCGGGTGCAATGTACCGGCTACATGATTCGCGATGGGTTGCGGGATAATATCCACGAAAACCCCCCGTTCGTTTTTGCGACTTTAGGGGTCAGCAAATTCGAGATCCGAAAGGCGCGGCCACATGGTCGCGTAGAAGTTAACTTCAAGAATCAGTTTTGTAGCTAGGCATCGCTCTCCTACTGCGCGCGACCTCGCAAACCCAAAGGCAAAAGCGCGGGAAAGGGAGCGTGCGGTTCGGCTTGATACCAATAGGCCACCGAGGCAATGTCGTCCGAGAGCAGTTTATATTTACCGTCGTCACCCCAGCCCAAGGCTTGGATGGTGACTTTCAAATCGCGGTCAAAGCAGATCGGGTCCAAAATGTGCCAGCGATACAGACTCCAGTAATTGGGCGGCTCATGGTTTTCGTTGGCCGGCAGTGTGGTGCCGCTGTAGGCCGTCGAGAACGGTTCCCGAAAGCCATAGCTGCCGCAAAAATAGTCCTCGGTTCCCGTGCCGCAGATGGTGGGAAACTTCCCATCGCCGTCCATGAAAAATTTGACCTCGCCTTCACCGAACCAACCTTTGCGGCGTTGGGTCCAGGCGAGGAACGTGCCCACATACCGGCCCTGGCCCCGCACGCCGTCGAGGATGACATAAGGATTTTGACGGGACGTATCGGCGCGGCGCCACTGCGCGTGGAAGTAACCCGCCTGTTTGGGCACCGGTGTCAGCGCGTAATTGATCTGGAAGGCCAGAAGTTCCAGGTCCTTCGTGCCTTCATTCGAAAAGGTCACGCGCGCGTGGCGCCGGAACGGCATGGGCCAATAGCAGTTCATGGCGTTGGCCGGATTCACGATCACCATTTGCGAATTCACCCGGGCAAACGTCGAGTGACCGACGGCAAAGAAATCGGGCGCCGGCACCTCGACCGACGGACTCGTTTCGTCGTCCCAATAAAAGCGCAGCACGTTGGCGCGGCTCAATCCTTCCACCATCCAGATATGCTGGATTTCGCCGGGTCCATCGACGTCCATAAGGGTTACGGTCTCGCCTGCGTTCACGCGCAGGAACGGTTTCACTTTCCACCCTTGTCCCAGGGTATCCGCCGCCCGAGCACTCGCCGCAGGTTTAGGTTCGCCCGGGTTGGGTTGCGCCATGCCTCCCTGACCCTTCGCGCCGGATAGATTCTCCGCCGAAATGGAGCGGGTCTGCGTGGCGGTCAACAGCGAGAGTGTGGCGAGGCCGGGGACCAGCGCTGCCGCCGGCAAGGCCGCGCCGACGGACATTGTTGTCTGGCGAGCACTACACCCGAAAAGCGCGGTTAACAAGCTGGCGAGGCCAGCCGCAGCCATTGCTCGAATCAAATTAGCAGGTCGGTTGTTCATAGGCGTTTCAGATTTGGTTCTTTGGATTGGCTTCAGTGTCGGCTGGGTCGCCGACCAAGCCAAGCCTGATTGTGGTTTCGGACTGCGGTTTGATGAGCCGCAGCTAGGTCGGAAATTCAAGATCGCGCGGCCTCATTCGCAAACTCGCGCAGTTGAATCGCCGCGAAACGAGCGGCGGCCTGGAAAGGAGTCAAGAGTTCCACGCCTGAACTCACGGCGTAGTTGGCGTATCGAAAAACACGCCGCTCAGCACCGCATTGTCACCTCGAATATGATTCACCCGGACCCGCACGGATTGGCGGCAATGATAGACGGCATAGACTCCGCCGGTGAAGTTGGAGTAAACCTGAGTTGGGGTGATCAGCTTCCGGCTTTCCAAATCGAATAGTTCGACGGATTGGCGCCGGCCCTTGCGGTCAAGATCCACAAAGTAGAGCGCCAGTTGGTAGGCCAGCGGCTGCTTGAGCGCCACGTCTACGACCAGACATTGCTGGCAGGCCGCCGGATTGCCGCAGTAAAGCACGCCGCTACAGCGTGCCGCGCCATTCGTCGGACCTTGGGCCAACGCCCGGGAATCGAGCGCCGCTTCACCCCAACCGCCCGTGCGGCCTTGGCGATGGATGACGGTGGCCACATAGTTGGGAAGTTGGACGCGATCGTGGTCTGCGCCATCGGCAGCATACAGAACGCTGCCGGCCGATCCGTATTTGCCACCCCAGTTGCCACTGGTGGTGCGATCCGCTTTCACGAAGGTCGCCGGGAACTGCCACGGTACATCCGTGAAGGCCGGTGTTCGACCGGAGTAGGCCATGGTCATTTCGTTGGTGCCAGGCTGCATGTCGTCAAAAATCACAAAGTCCCGGTTGGTGCTCGCGCTGCCAACTCCCGGGACAGAGTGGAAGGTTCCATTTTGCCAAGCCAGCTTGCCATTAATGCGAATGCGCTGGAGATTTTTTTCCGCCGTGGGAATGCCGATG
>Ga0364922_10131_pt1 | contig 28314 bp, 23 predicted proteins | sample ExccelJu500001D4_2_FD_206955 | JGI IMG/M metagenome (GOLD analysis project Ga0364922, IMG submission 206955) | Enriched cells from Trout Bog Lake Hypolimnion, Wisconsin, USA - BchlTB.June20.5000.01.D4 | ecosystem: Environmental > Aquatic > Freshwater > Lake > Hypolimnion/Profundal zone | place...
TGCGTGGATTTTGCTCTTAACTGCCATTGCCCATGACCTTTGCCATGACGGCAGACTGAATCATGAGCCTTTTGAGATGGAGCGTATTTCTTTAGATAAATTAAATCAATGGATGAAGATATCAGGAGCAGAGAAAGCACTGATTCAGGAACTTATGACCTATATAGAGCCACTCATATTGGCCACTGACCCTAAATATTTTCATACATTGATTCAAAAGATATCTAACCTAACGCAACCCCCTGCAAAAATTGATCGCATGGGTACCCTGCTCGTAGAGGCAGACCTCATGGCTAGCGCTTTACCTAAGAGAGGCTTACATCTTGGGCGATTATTGGCCAAGGAATGGGAAAAACTAAACCCTCAGGCCTCCCTCTATGTGCAGAGCAAACAAGGGCGACTAGGCTTTTTAGTAAACATCCTATTTTTAAGTCCACAGTCGCAAATTCTTGGTATCGAGAGAGTCCGAATAAGCTTGATAGATCAGATTAGGGCAGAATGCGCTGTGCCAGAGGCCTTTTGATAAGAATTACCCATGTAAATATTACATACTTAGGAAGGGCTAGCCCTCAAGTATTAACTAAAAACAATCTAAAGCTGGCTTTAAAAAGTCATTAATAACCATTACGGTAAGAATTTTTCTGTGATCTCCTTAGCATACCCTTGAGTAGGGATAGCTTTAAATGCTACAAGCCATAAATCAAAGTTTCCAGGCCTTCTTCCACCTATAACCTTTTTGAAGCCAGCAGCCAAAAAAGCACCACTTAAAGCAGAGTATGTAAAGCCACATTTATGGGCCATATAATAATTACCATCCGCCAGATGCCCTCGATGGCCATACAAAATATCTATCGGAGAAATTGGGCCGGCTGACGACTCATAAAGAGGATCCAGTAATTTATCCTGAGCAATCGCCTCGCATACAATCTGCAAATCTGGGCAGGTAATCACAACAATACCTTGTGGTTTCAAAACTCTATAAAACTCAGCCAATGCTATAGGAACTTCATGTGAAAAGAGGTGCTCGATATTATGTGAGGAAAAAATAGCCTCCATACTTTCAGACGCAACCAAAGTCATATCGGTTAAGGTCCCCCGGATGTCAGGATTAACTTTTGGGTCTATATCAAATCGAATTTCTTGCCAATCGCTCGAGCTAAAACCCTTTAATCCAGTTTTATTCTGAGGACCACAGCCCACATGTAAAAATTTTTTCATTATTTTTTTGTAATCAATCATTATTGATTGTATAAAATTAGCATACTAAGAGCCAGATAACCGACTCTTTCAAAATGAAAGCCTTGTTATTGCTAGAAAGTAAAAAATAGCCATTTTGTCTATGAAGATAATTGTTTTTATGCTAACTACAGATACCTCTTAAGTAAAAGGGGTCTACCTTTTAATTACCAAGCCTTGCCCTGTAGGAAGTGGGAAAACTCTATATTGTCTTTTCTCAAACCATTGATCTTCAGCTTGTTTTTGCGCACGATAAATACCAGCCCACTCATAATCATCAAGTATAAGAATACCGCCGGGCACTAACCTTTCAAATAACATATCTAATACCGAAATCTCTCCTTCGTGATTATTTAAATCAATATGCATATAGGCAATCGAGTCGGGCGTACCTTGCGAAAAAGAATCTGGCAGAAAACCTTTAATTAATTTAACCTGAGGGTACGATTTAAATCTATCTTGTACTTTCTCAAAAAAACCCTCCACCTGACCTTCAAACTTATGATTTTCAACAGGGTTGCAATCAAAAGTATCGTAACCCCAAAATATTTTTGGAAACTCAACGCCTCCTAGATAATCCATGACAGTTTTTATCCCGGTACCCCTATAAACACCAAATTCAGCAAAATCTCCGGGAAGATTTAAGCAGTGATAGGCCGAACAAGCCAATATATATCGTCTCCATGCAATAGCCTCATCCGCTGGATTCTGAATATTAGACTGCCAAGCATTTCTAAATGCAGTATCTTCCATGGCTGAATTATTTTTGATCCATGTGAAAAGATTATCTCCAAGATAATACGAGGGGGTTACCAGGGTTTTCGCCTCATCCATCAACTGTTTAAATCTTGCGGGATCGCTAATGCCCCAACTAACATCAGAAGAAAAATTAATGTGTGCATCCATTGGCAAGATGGGTAGCTTTGGGAGAAATTTATTTTCTGTCATGATATTTTGCCTCTTTTAAAAATCTCTAATTTAGCTAAAACTTCCTAATAAAACTCCGCAACCGATCGCTACAATTGTTATAGAGCATGAAATTAACGTCTTAAACCTATTAACTACTAACCACCCATTGCCTACTTAAATGCTGGTGTGAACCAACACAAAATAGGAAGTCACTCAAAATTATTTAATTTACATTACGTATGTCTATTAAATTCTCATTGCTTTTTAGATAACGCCGATGCAAAAACCGACTTTGCCGGGGTCTATTAAACCAGTCTTAACGAATACCCTAAATCTACCGGGAAATTATTCATTGATAATTTTTTACGTTACGTATCCTTGCGGTAAAACTTGGTACATTGGTCCATAAAATCAAGATTATGGACTTGATTTTATGGCCTAGCTAACCCCATATCTTGTGAGACATTTTATAAAGGACCCGTATAAACTTCTCTTACAACCCCACCGTATAAGTCGCCATCACTGTAGTTGTTGCCACCCCCTGATAAGGCTCTTGCCTGTAGATGCCGGTAATTCCTACCCGCTGGAATTTCTCTAGATCATAGTAAGCACCCAGAGTTGCAGTAGGCCTGGTTTTAACAGGATTGGCATTAAAGTTAATGGGGGTTAAACCTGAAACACCAAAAGCCGTATAGGTGCCATTGGTCGTATTAGTGTCCGACTCCACGCCAGCACTGGCAAAGACCGTTGCCTTCGGAATGAACCGATAAGATGCTCCCAATCCCGCTAATGCCGTTGTAGCATTGGTATTGAGTGCGTAGTAAGTTAAAGGAGTAGTTACCGCAGAGGATGTGCCTTCGGCATAGCCAGGCATATTATTTAGCGTATAGCGTAGCCCGACATAAGGGGCCAGGATTGCGTTATCGACAACCTTAAAGCCATATTTAACAGTAAGCTGAGCACCTTCACTTTTAAGGGTGGAGGAGCCAGTGCCAGACTCCGAAGTGTTAACTACTTGTCTGGTAATCGTGGTGTTCTTTTGTCCATAAGCGCCAGATACTTTAATCTCTGTACCAGTACCATCTAAGCGTTCATTCCAGGCACCAAATAAACCTATCAGTGGTGTGTTGTTACCAAGATTGACAGTACCGCCAGCATTATTCATCGAAAGGTTCTGATCAGCATATGCACCAATCCGCACTTGAGGATGAACTTTATAAGCGGCAATCAGCAAAGCGCTAGTGTTATTTAAACCATTGGCTGCTGAGACAGCCGTATTACGACCACCAGCAGAGATACAAATCCCGTGCTCACCAAAATCATTACAGTCATAGGAGAAGCTATTGGCTAATACCGAGTTTTGAAGGGTGTAAGTACTTTGTAGGGCTTGTGATGAGTTGACTAAAGACTGTTGGGTATCCGCACTATTGGGCGTAAAGACCAAATACACATCGTTAGCATCGTAGCTCAAGCCATAACCTAGACGCGTGTAGGAAGACAGATTGGTAGATAAACTTCCAAAAGTACCGCTAACCCCATTCGCCGTTAATAAGGTGTATTTGCCCGAGGTGTAAGCTCCTGCACCAGCAGTCAAAGATAAGGTTCCCGCTAAAGCAGCGGTACCTGCTACATTGAGCTGCTGGGTATTGCTAGGGGCAAGGTTCATCGCTAAAGTGCCTTTAGCACCTTGGGTGTAATGGACAACACTAACGTTGCCAGTCTTGCCAGTGATGTTGAAGGTACCGTTGTTAGTTAACCCACTAGAAGTGGCAATGGAACCATTGCCCGATAAGGCTAGAGTTGATCCTGTGCCAACAGCTGTTAAACCGGTATAAGTATTGACCGCCGCGAGGTTTAAAGTACCACCACCAGCGACCACGACATCCCCTGCTATACCGCCATTAGTAATGGGAGATGAAACGGTTGTAGTGGTACCCAAAGCCACATGAAAGACGGGATCACCAGCAACAGTAATAGGATTGGCAATGGTCATATTGGCAGTTGTAGTTAAGGTAGCTGGGGTTGAACTACTACCTACTAGGGCTAAGGTACCGGTGCCGATGTTGTTTGCTGAACTAATCGAGAGATTAGCGCCTGCATCGACTTGTGTCCCGCCTGAATATGTATTGATGCCAGAAAGAATTACCGAACCTCCTGAGCCGCTATTAACAATCGTTAACTTTCCATGTACACCAGCAGCAGAGTCGGTAATAGCTCCCGTAAAGTTTGATGTCAAACTATGTTGGTCAATGATGCCGTTATTAGCGGTAATCGTAAATGCTTGGGTGATACGACCAGCATTTGAGACTTGAAGGGTTCCGCCATCAAAAACGGGGTTAACAGTCGTGCCTAAGTTTGAGGATTGGTAGGTATTGCCAGAAGTGATGTTGGTCGCCAGGGAGGCTACGATCAAATCCCAGATGGAAGCAGTTGAAAAATTACCCTCAGGGACAAGCTCCCACTTGTAGGAGCTACCAAAGTTATACCAAGTGTTGTAGTTATTGGAATTGAGAAAGTTGGTATAAGAGATGCCAGAAAGGACTTCTGTGTATGTGCCTGCAGAAAGGATGGAGCTAGGATCTATACCAAAAATCATTTTCCCAGATACATACTGTGCCGATAGTTGGCCATAATGACTTGGATTACTGATGATGGCGTTATACGAATTTGGAAGATTCCCGCCATAAATTAAGGCGGTAGTTTGGGGGGTTTGACCGTTCCCACCTTGGGCATTCGACAAGCTACCAATAGAACCATAGTTATATATTCCAAACCCAACACTTGAATAACCTAGGCTGGCATAAGGGGAGCCATTTGGATTGATATAGATGGCACCAAGATTATTGATGGAGTTAATAGTGCCACCATCCATATTCAATATGGCGGAGGAAAATGGGGCCAACATTGAGTAGACAGCAGGGTCATAGTAGAGCGCATACAAGGATATAAAAGTTCCTCCTGATGCAATAACTCCAGAGGCTGCATTCTTTAAAGTCCCTATATTTCCATCATTGAGAATGGCACTAGAGGCAAACCCTGAAAATACACCCCCTGCAAAACCTGAATAAATGGTTCCATAATTTGTTAGACTATTTACATTACCAATAACGGTTGGGTTAGTGGCATTTCTAATTTGAATACCGTAAGTGGTTGTATTTGAATCAGGGCTAATTATTTGAGAATTATTAGTAAGATTTCCGATAGACCCATAGACTACTATTGGAGCTGGATTATCTGGATCGGTAGCTGTAATAAGGCCATTATTTACAAAGTTATTAATATTGCCTTGCCATTCGTTATAAACAGCCGAATAAATACCATTCAAAGTTCCCGTATTGTTAACTACCCCTACTACGCCCCTGTTATATAAACCAAAATCAGAGGAGGAGGAATTGCCAGAGTTTTGAAATGAATTAATTGAGGATCCAATTTCGTTATAGATAGAAAATGTATCGGAGCCTACTGATACGGCCTTTAGATCACCGCTATTGACGTAAGATCCAATGGCGCCGAAGTTATCAAGACCACCTAAATTGGATGACGCAGAAACCAAGGAGTAAGCATTGCTTTCTGCAGTAAGCGACACTCCACTACCAACCCTTAGATTTCCATTACTCCAGGTTAGATCACTGCAGGATGACAACACAATATTGTTTGCTGAATCAGCAGTTGAACATCCTACTGCTGAAGCTAAAGGCGAGCCGACTATAGACAATAGGGTCAGGGAGTATTTAACTAATTCTTTATTGCTTAATTCAGAGAATTTATTCAATAAAGAGGAGGCAATTAACAAGGGTAGATCCGAAATATAAGAAAAAGTGCGGCAGGGTTGAGGTGGATGGCTTTGACTATACATGCATTTGAATCAGCTTACTACTTACTAGTTGGGCGGTAAATGATGGGCTATTATCTCCAACATCTATTAGTCGATCATCTCTTGATTTTTATAAAAAGATAAGCGTGGTCTTGGAGATGTCCAATACGCTGGGACTATAAAAACCCAAACCTTCAAGCAAATCCAGCCAGAACGCCTTATAAAAAGACGGTACAGATATTCCAGCATCCAAGCGAGCTGAATCTAAGGTGCTAGAACTTCAAAGAGATAGAGATTTTGATGTAGCCTTAATCGAATGATTGGTTCTAGCATTGTTGGATGCAAAGGAAAGCTTAGATATACCAAGGAAGACCTCTTGAAGGAATTAGCCACCAAATATCAATTAATTCAATATGTTAGGCCTGAGAACTTCTCCCTAGAGCAAAGAGAAGCGATAGCAGTGTCTTTGATTTATAAGCTATTTTTATTGGAAAATATGGGAATATGGAATACAAAAGACTTAATTAATGTATTAAAACCAACCCATTCCCTATGGCTCAGACTCTTGGCATTCAGTCCCCTCAAAGCATGGGGTGTCAATGCATTGAAAGAATAATTAAGAAAAAGTATCAAAGCCTACACAAGAGAGGCTTTGATGCAAATTGATGAGTTGAATTCAAGACCCAAAGCAGACATCACCGATTCTACCTAGATGTTGTACCAGGTAAAACCTTCTGACCTATTTTTTCAATCTCATACAATTAATTGAATCATGTCAAAACCCTCAAGAGTTAACAAATTATAGGAATGGCATTTATATGTATTGGCACTCAACGAGAGGGTCATTTAATGCCAGCCCTGTTGAACGGTCTAAAATAAACAATGCCTAAGAAGCAATTCCAATACCTTGAAAGTAACCATCTGAAACTAGCCTATCTTGGCGAAATAACCTCAAATAAGGTGCTTCTATTCCTTGGGAGAGGTAATCAGCAAAAGAACTCAATACCCCTTCAAGAACTTCTAAATCGTTTAACCCTCAATGGCTACTTGCTTGCATGGCCTGAAAGTAGAAATCAAGCTATTAGCAAATTCTTGGACGAGAAAAGTGAGCGGCCGTTATGTTGGGTTCATTGGGTGTGTGGTGCAAATGAAACATTGCTTAAGAAAAATTTTCGAAGATATATTAAAGGTCTGACATTAATTTTTTATCCATCGAAATGGGGGTTCTTTCTAAATTGGTGCGCCAACTCAGAAGTCGATAATCAAACTCAATTAGCTCATCAAGCGATTAAAATATTTGAGGGGGATAAATCAATTAGCATCCTATCCCATTCCGCGGGTGGCATTGCAGCATCAAACCTATGGGATGAACCAAATATAAAAAATATTATTTGTTTTGGTTACCCGTTCAAGCATCCCGATAAAGATGATGAGGACTATAGAACAAGAAACCTCAAAAAAATTGAAAAACCATTTCTCATTATCCAAGGTAATCAAGACGAATATGGTGGCGGAAAAGCAGAACAACACTATGAATTGTCATCGTATATTAAATTTGAATTTGTTGATGCCACTCATGAATATGAAAATTTATCTCACAATGATTGGGCCAATGTGACGCAAAGAATTGAGTCTTTTTTAAACTGCTAGCTAGTAGAGTGGTTACAAATCAATAATCTAGACAGTCAACTTTTGGCCGATTTCTGCCTGTCAAAGGTACTGAATATATCTTTTAAAATGACTGCTATTGATTTGAAAGGGGTGATTAGGCTAGTCAGTTAATTAAAAAACTGCGTCGGCAGCCCTAAATAGCCATATACGTATGTTGTGAGCTTAAAAATTTGCCCCACCCCACCCCTAGATTTAGGCAACAAAAAACCACACTAGGGTGGCTAGTATGTTTAAAAGTTTTAACTCCATCAATTATCCCTGTGGGAACAACTGAGGGATAAAAAGAAAAAGAGGTTCGGAAGCCTCTTTTTACTTAACAATTTGGCGGAAGAGGTGAGATTCGAACTCACGGAGGACTTTCATCCTCGCCAGTTTTCAAGACTGGTGCATTCAACCGCTCTGCCACTCTTCCTTTGCGGATTTAAGCGGTGAATTATAAAGAACTTTTATGTAACCGTCCCAAATCTACCGAAAGACCAGAAATTAAGGGTGATAGCTTACCCTTACTGCTTTAGTTTTACTGATAAATCGGCTTTGATATTGCCGTCTTAAGGGTGTTTTTTAGAGTTTTATAGAAGATTATTGATAAAATCTAGAAATGTCTTTAAGTCCAAGCCACACCCCACCTATTCCCGGCCAAAATACCCCTAATAACGCTCACAGCGCGGTAGATTTGGTTCTTGATACAGCCTATCAGGACATTAATGCGCAAGAATGGCAAAGGCTATTTGCACAAGCCCGTAAATCTGGCTTGGAGCAGTTTATTGCGGATTTATTTGCCGGGAAATCCGTTAATAACTCCGAAAATCGCCCGGCTCTCCACTCTGCCCTGCGCAATCTGTCAAAGACTCCGGTGCTTCTGAATGGTGAAGACGTGATGCCTGCCGTTGCCAATGTTTGGCGCCGCATGGAATCCCTGTGTAATAAATGGGTTGGCGTAACGGATGTGATTCATATTGGGATCGGGGGATCTGATTTTGGTCCACGCCTAGCTGTTGAAGCCCTAGCCCATGTCCCGGGCATTGAAAACCGAGGAATGCGGATGCACTTCTTGGCCAATATTGATACGGCTGAGCTTTCTCGCATTCTGCATCGCGCTCAGCCCAACAGTACTAGAGTCATCATTGTCTCTAAATCCTTCACCACCCTAGAGACCACCATGAATGCCAAAGCCGTTGTTAAATGGCTCAAAGATCATGGTCGTACGCAAAGTCAAATTGAACATGCTTTGTTTGCGGTTACCGCAAACATTCCTGCCGCCAAAGAATTTGGCGTTGAGCAAGAGAATATTTTCCCATTCTGGGATTGGGTTGGCGGTCGCTACTCAGTATGGTCAGCTGTGGGATTGCCGATTGCCCTGCAATATGGTTTTGAAACCTTCAAGCAGCTCCTAGCTGGTGCTGAGGCGATGGATCAGCACTTCAAAACCAGTCCTTTAGAAGAAAATCTACCTGTCATCATGGCGCTTGCCCTGCTTTACCAGCAAGAGCAGCATCAAATCACATCCTATGCAGTGATTCCTTATGCGGATGCCTTGGATTGGATGCCTAAATGGCTTCAGCAACTGGATATGGAAAGTAACGGCAAGAGCGTTGATCGTGATGGCAAACCAGTGAAATTTTCTTGCCCAGTCGTATTTGGTAGCGCAGGTAGCAATGCTCAGCACTCCTACTTTCAGCTCCTGCATCAGGGTACAGAAATTATTCCCATAGATTTCATTGCGGTTCGTGAACCTATGAGCAAATTACACGAAGCAGAAATGCATCATCGTATTTTGCTATCAAATTGCTTGGCTCAAGCGCAGGCTTTAGCCAATGGTAAACAAACTCAGAACCCTAACGAAACATACCCTGGTAAAAGACCAAGCAATTTATTGATACTCCCCAAACTCAATGCATTTTATTTGGGTGCGCTTTTATCTTTATATGAAAACCGCACGGCAGCTTTAGGTGCGCTATGGAATATCAACAGTTTTGATCAACCAGGTGTGGAGTTAGGCAAGGTACTCGCCAAGCCTATAGAAAAAGCGCTCGCCAGCCACTCAGAAGAAGTGCAGGCCAGCGAGAACATCGACCCTATCACCGCCGCCAGAATCAATTTCTTAAACTCTCCCGTTAAGTAAAGCTTCAGCAAGACTTAGCCTAAACAAACACGCTTTCCCAAAAGGACTTGCAATGCAACTGTCTCCATCTATTTTCAAAGCTTACGATATTCGCGGCATCATCGATGAAACCTTAGATCCATCTATTGCCAAGCTCATTGGTCAAGCTTTTGGTACCGAGATGTGCGAGCTTGGCGAGACAGAAATTGTCATTGGGCGTGACGGTCGCCTTTCTGGCCCAAGCTTGATTGAAGCGCTTACTGAAGGCCTTCTATCAACCGGCATTAATGTCATAGACCTAGGTATGGTGGCGACACCAATGGTGTATTTCGCGGCCAACCAAGTCCTTGATGGCAAAAAACCAAAGTCCGGGATCATGATTACCGGTAGCCACAATCCACCAAACTACAACGGGTTCAAAATGGTGTTGGGTGGCTCTGCTATTTATGGTGAGCAAATTCAGGCCTTATACCAACGGATCGTTGCCAAGAAATTTGCAACGGGTTCTGGCACACGCAGTACCTTCGATATTTTTCCAAGCTACTTAGAACGCATTATTGGCGACGTCAAACTCACTCGCCCCATGAAAATTGCTATCGATTGCGGCAATGGTGTTGGCGGAGCGTTTGCCGGCAAACTCTTCAGAGCGCTTGGCTGTGAGGTACAAGAACTTTTCTGCGAGGTAGATGGCAAATTTCCAAATCACCACCCAGATCCAGCCCATATTGAGAACCTTCAAGATCTCATTAAGAATCTGCAAACTACCGATAACGAATTAGGTCTTGCATTTGATGGTGATGCTGATCGTTTAGGTGTTGTTACTAAAGATGGTCAGGTGATTTTTCCAGATCGCCAAATGATGTTATTCGCCAAAGATGTACTTAGCCGAAATCCCGGCGGTCAGATTATTTATGACGTCAAATGCACTCGTAACTTAGGTAAATACGTAAAAGAACACGGTGGCGAGCCGCTGATGTGGAAAACCGGTCACTCGTTAGTAAAAGCCAAACTCAAAGAAACTGGTGCGCCTCTAGCCGGCGAGATGAGCGGTCACATCTTCTTTAAAGATCGCTGGTTTGGCTTTGATGATGGCCTTTATACGGGTGCGCGTCTTTTGGAAATTTTGAGCAAAGAAGAAGATCCAAACAAAACCTTGAATGACTTACCCAACGCCATCTGCACCCCTGAATTGCAACTAGCTTGTACTGAAGGAGAGCCGTTTGCTTTACTAGAAACCATTAAAGCCAATGCGATTTTCCCAAGCTCTGAATCGATCAACACGATTGATGGAGTTCGGGTTGAATACGCTGACGGATTTGGCTTAGCAAGGCCATCTAACACCACTCCCGTGGTGGTGATGCGCTTTGAGGCAGATAGTGATGAAGCTATTGAGCGTATTCAAGCTGAGTTTAAGATTGCCCTGCTTGCAGCCAAACCAGACGCTAAATTGCCATTTTAATAAATGCCCTTGGCAATTCTGGTTCTTTCCCCGCTTGAAGCACTAGGATTGCAAGAAGGTTAAACAAGGATATTTGGTTAAAAAGCGTGGATTCGATTAAGATTTCGTATGAATTCAACTGCTAGCACCCCTATTTCCTTTGATTACCCTCACCAAGATGCTGCGGGCATTACCTGTACAGCTCAAGCATGGGCCAAAACCCCGCCTCATCTTGAGGGCGCTGAAAAAGCTGCGGTAATCGCCCGTATTAAGCAACTGCTTGTAGAAAAAGATGCCACCTTGGTGGCTCACTATTATGTAGATGGCGATATTCAAGACTTAGCGATGGAAACCGGTGGCTTTGTAGCCGACTCCTTAGAAATGGCTCGCTTTGGCAAAAACCACCCAGCTAAAAATTTGATTGTGGCTGGAGTTCGGTTTATGGGTGAAACCGCAAAAATCCTCAGCCCCGAAAAGCGGGTCTTCATGCCAGACCTTGATGCGACCTGCTCATTAGATTTGGGTTGTGACGCGGCAGAGTTTGCAGTATTTAGGGCGGCACACCCAGACCGTGTGACCGTGGTTTATGCCAATACCAGTGCCGCAGTCAAAGCCCAGTCTGACTGGATGGTCACTAGCTCTTGCGCCCTAGCAATCGTGCACCAACTCAAACTTGAAGGCAAAAAAATTCTCTGGGCACCAGATCGCCATCTGGGTCGCTACATTCAAGAGCAAACTGGCGCTGATATGCTGCTTTGGAATGGTGCCTGCATTGTTCATGATGAATTCAAAGCAGCAGAGTTAGAGATACTCAAGGCTGCGCATCCTAATGCCATGATCTTAGTCCACCCAGAATCACCACAGGGCGTTGTGGATTTGGCTGATGTAGTTGGTTCAACCTCTGCGATGATCAAAGCGGTAGTTGATGGAATAGCAACTGAATATATAGTTGCAACGGATAAAGGCATCCTCCATCGCATGCGTCAGTTAGCCCCTAATAAGAAATTGATTGAAGCTCCTACTGCCGGCAATAGTGCCACCTGTAAAAGCTGTGCGCACTGCCCTTGGATGGCCATGAATGGCTTGCAAGGAATTTTAGATTGCCTGGAAAATGCTTCAGGTGAAATCTTTGTACCAGAGCCAACGCGTACAGAAGCATTGGGATGTATTGAGCGCATGCTCGACTTCACCAAGAACCACCCTGACCTATTAGCGAAAGCTCAGCATGGCTTTGTTAAAAATATTGGCGCTGCATAAACGAGTAAAAGTTCGAAAGCTATTTCTCAACACCATTGCATCTCCCATAAATAGATCTCATCATTGAATTTTCCAGACCACCACATGTTTGATTACAACGAAACTTTAGAGCAAGCACGTCAACGCAATATCACAGACTCCCTCATGGAAGATATCGGTACAGGTGACTGGACCGCCATGCTGGTTCCTCAAAAACCCGTTAAAGCAGAGTTAATAGTTCGTGAAGCCGCAGTACTTTGTGGTGTTGATTGGTTTGAGGGCGCCCTGAAGAAGCTAGACCCTAATGCTCAAGTGACATGGCACTATCTTGAAGGTGACATGATGAAAGCCGATTCTAAAGTTTGCGATATCCAGGCGGACTCACGCGCATTGCTATCAGCAGAGCGTCCATGCATCAATTTTTTACAAACCCTTTCTTGGACGGCAACTATTGCTCGGCAACACGTTGAGGCAATTGCAGATGCTAGCCCCAATCCAAATGGGTGCGCTGTACTCGATACACGCAAAACCATTCCAGGCCTACGTCAAGCTCAAAAGTATGCAGTGCGTGTCGGGGGCGGTCAAAATCAGCGACTAGCTTTATGGCACGGAATTCTCATTAAAGAAAATCATATTGCCGCAGCGGGCAGCATTGCGGCCGCTTTGCAAGCAGCCGACGCATTAAACTCTGGCGTAGATATTCAGATAGAGGTGGAAAACTTGGCCGAACTCAATGAAGCTTTGGCTGCTGGCGCAAAAAGCATCTTGATTGACAACTTCACCACAGACCAAATGAAAGAGGCTGTCGCGATTACAGCTGGACGCGCTTTACTAGAGGCTTCTGGGGGGATTCATTTAGAACAGATGAAAGCAATCGCCGCCACTGGGGTGGATCGCATCTCTCTTGGTAAGCTTACAAAAGACGTGAATGCTATCGACTTTTCGATGCGGATTCTAGGCTAAGCCGATCTGCCTATGTAAGTCGCTTGCTTAGCCATTGCATTGCGAATAAATTCGATATTGTTTCGCAGCGTGTAGCAATCGACTGTCGCCAACTTTGCCGCTTTACTGGCTAGCACTTTTTTCTCCATATCATCAAGCGTCAGAAGATATAACTCACGCTTAGTGGGGTCAAAGTTCTTAATCATATCTTGCTCAAATTTATCTAACTCTTTGTAAATGGAGTTTATTTGTTTGCGCGCTAAATTGATGCGATAGGTGGGAATCGATTTGATGATGGGATATGCGAAAGCCGAAAAAGGCAATAAGATCAAAAACATTCTTTCGATAAACTCGGCCACCCAAAAAGGCAAATACTTCATCAATACGGGCGTGCCTTTTTGATAAAAGTATCTTGCTTCATCACTGAGCGGTGCCTCTGAATTAATATAAGCGGGAAACTCGCCAGCCTTTGCAAAGTAGGACTTGGTGCCATTAATTTCTTTAGCAGCCTCTAAAAAAAGGAGCTGTATAGCGGGATGCAAACGATCATCAATCAACAGATTAGTAGTGGTCGATATGAGCGAAACGGGATGGTCAGGAGTATTGCTCCCCAAATCAAAACCACCCATCGGCACGGTAAGCTCTTCAAAATACGGCTCCAAACGCGTATAGGCATTTGCGCGATTAAAGGTTGCCAAATGAATACCGGGGTACTTGATTAAAGCCTGTACATTGGCCGACTCAAAACCATCTACCAATAGCAAGGCATCTAATTGCCCGCTCTTAAGAGCCTCAACCCCTTCTGAATTCCCCATTGCAACCAGGTTTGAACCTGTTGATGGCATGTTGTTGAGTTTAAGAATATTTAAAGCATGGACATGAGTGCCACTGCCAAGCGGACCAATACCTATTTTTAACTTAATCAGATCACTGTCTAATATGCGCTTATTGCTATCAAATGTGTTATTTCGATAAAACAGCCAGACAGGTTCATAGTCCACCGACCCCAAAGACTCTACCCCGCTTAGGCCATCTTGAGCAATCATGCCCCCTTGTACTAAGGCGACCTGGATCGGATCTTTACGATCAATTAAATGGTGGAGATTTTCGCTTGAGCCATGAGTAGGAATCAGCTCAATCTGGATTCCTTTTTTCTTAAAATATTCTTGATATTTTTCGCCTAAAACTTTGTATGAGCCACCGGTACCAGTAGCCATCAATACTTTTTTAGGGGGAGCGGGCTTGGCAAACCAAATCAGAAGCAGTAAACCAACGAGCAGCAATATCAGCAAAGGCCAAACTTCTTTCAGAAGATCGGTCCAACTTTTAATCTCATCCTCTACCGTCTGATAGATGGCTGAAACATGCTCAAGTACGTCCTCTTTAAAGCTAGCCATTCAAATCTCCACTCAGGAACCTTAAGCTTATCATCAAAAATTAGCTCTCCGGATGATCAACGCCTTCAGCCTGGGGAGTCAGAATCGTCGGATAAGAAACCGCCCAAGTCCCTGGGTAATCACGGCTGTAGTGCAGGCCCCTACTTTCTCTTCGCATCAGGGCCGAGCGAACAATCAATTCAGCACACTCAAGAAGATTACGCAATTCGATTAAATCGCGCGTCACTTTGAAGTTGGCGTAATACTCCTGCACCTCATACCTCAGTAACTTAATTCGATGTAAGGCGCGCTCTAGTCGTCGATTTGTTCTGACAATCCCCACATAGTTCCACATTAAAGAACGCAACTCGTCCCAGTTATGGGCAATAACCACTTGCTCATCAGCATCCTCCACCTGACTTTCATCCCAAAGCGGAAGATTGGGCATTAAGGGTGCTTGGACTTGTGAGATGTCTTGAGCAGCAGCTTTACCAATTACTACGCACTCTAGTAATGAATTGCTAGCTAGACGATTTGCCCCGTGCAGACCCGTATAGGTTGCCTCACCGACTGCATATAGGCCTGGTAAATCAGTACGCCCTTTTAAGTCTGTTACTACTCCGCCACAAGTGTAGTGAGCAGCTGGAACAACCGGGATAGGCTCTTTAGTGATATCCAAACCCAAACTTAAACAACGGGCATAAATCATCGGAAAGTGTTCTTTGATGAATGCTTCGCCTAAGTGCGTTGCATCTAAATGCACAAAGTCTAAGCCGTGCTTTTTCATTTCAAAGTCAATGGCGCGAGCCACAATATCGCGTGGCGCTAATTCATTTCTGTCATCATGCTCAGGCATAAAGCGGGTGCCATTTGGCAGCTTTAATAAACCGCCCTCGCCTCGCATGGCTTCGGTAATTAAGAAGGTACGATCACTTGGGTGATAAAGACATGTTGGGTGAAATTGAATGAACTCCATATTACCCACACGACAGCCTGCTCGCCATGCCATGGCAATACCATCACCAGTAGCGGTATCGGGATTGCTGGTGTATCGATAAACCTTACCAACGCCGCCAGTCGCTAGAACAACCGCTTTTGCTTTAATCGTTTCAACCCGATTATTTTTAATATCAAGGGCATAAACGCCGTAACAATGATTGGGTTTGGTGCGCTGTGTTTTCGCATCTAAATGGCGATTGGTGATGAGATCTAAAGCGATCCAATGCTCTAGTAACTGAATGTTTTTATGAGCCCGTGCTTTATCGAGCAATACCTCATGAATCGCCTTACCAGTTGCATCTGCCGCATGGGCGATGCGACGATGACTATGGCCACCCTCACGAGTCAAATGAAGACCCATGGGACCAGAAGCATCGGGAGTAAAAGGAACCCCTTGATCTACTAACCAACGAATCGCATCCGCACTTTCTTCGGCGATATAGCGAGCAGTGGATTCCACTACAAGACCCGCACCAGCATTTAAGGTATCGGCTACGTGAGCATCAATACTGTCATGCTCTTTATCCACAACTCCAACAATACCGCCTTGTGCCCAAGCTGTTGCCGCTTCACCGAGACCGCGCTTTGCCATCACAATGACAGGCTGAGTTTCTGCCATATGCAGAGCGACCGTCAGGCCAGCAAGACCTGCCCCAATGATCAGAACAGGTAATTCCGAGTTAGCTTGAAAAGTGTTTAAGGGGGGTTTTGAACTAGCCATGCCCAATTCTAAAGGTAATCAGAATTGGGCACCCCTATCAACGCCCAGTAAACACACTATGCTACCGTTTCATTAGTTCCATAACCCACTAACTTTGCAGCATGCCCACCTTTGCTAAGCTTGACTGCGCAGTATTTAAATCCTGGGATCTTACCGAATGGATCTAGTGCTGAGTTTGTAACCAAGTTCGCGGCAGCCTCATAGTAGGCAAATGGAATAAACACAGCGCCATGTGGAGTGCCATCATCCCTGCGTACATGAATACTTACCTCGCCTCTACGAGACTCAACAGTGATGACATCACCCTCAATAACGCCTAGTTGGGTCATATCCTCACCATTCATCGATACAGTGGCCATAGGCTCAATCGCATCCAATACGGTTGCGCGACGCGTCATACTGCCCGTATGCCAATGCTCCAATTGACGACCGGTAATTAAGACAAAAGGATATTCCGTGTCAGGACGCTCATTAGCCGGAATAATATCGGCCGGCACAAGCCTAGCTTTTCCGTCAGCGGTTGCGAAATGGTCATCGAACACAATGGGTCTACCTGGATCTTCAGGGGATAGGCAAGGATAAGTAACGCTTGATTCCCTCTCAAGACGCTCCCAGGTAATGCCTTTAATAGTGGCGTGCATGGCCTTGCGCATTTCTTCATAGACTTCGGCAACACCATCATCTGGACCTTGATAATTCCAGTTCAAGCCCATACGTTTGGCAATTTCTTGAATGATCCACAAATCAGGCTTGGCATCCCCTGGAGGATCTATAGCTTTCTTACCCAACTGAACCATGCGGTCGGTATTGCTTGCCGTGCCAACCTTCTCAGGCCAAGCACTTGCAGGCAAGACCACATCGGCAAGAAGCGCGGTCTCAGTCATGAAAATATCTTGAACCACTAAGTGCTCTAAAGAGGCTAAAGCATGGCGAGCGTGATTTAAATCAGGATCACTCATCGCTGGGTTTTCACCTTCGATATACATGCCACGAATCTTGTCTGGATCACTATCAGGGGCGGTAATCTTGTGCATGATTTCAACAACGGTATAACCAGGCTTTCTATCTAACTTAGCATCCCAGAAATTTTCAAACCAAGCATGCGCGGCATCATGGTCTACGCGTTGATAGTTAGGGAACATCATCGGTATCAAACCAGCATCACTAGCGCCCTGGACATTATTTTGACCGCGCAATGGATGCAAACCTGATCCAGGCTTGCCAATTTGGCCAGTAATAGTTACCAGAGCAATTAAGCAACGGGCATTATCTGTACCGTGAACGTGTTGACTAACGCCCATGCCCCAGAAAATCATCGCGGACTTGGTAGTAGCAAATTCACGCGCAACCTCTCTCAAGGTCTCCGCAGGAATTCCGCAAATTGGAGCCATCAGCTCAGGGCTATAGGCTACGATATTTTCTTTTAACGCATCAAAGTTATTAACGCGATTCTTGATGAGCTCTTGGTCAATTAAGCCCTCCTCAATGATCGTATAGATCATAGCGTTAAGCATTGCAACATCGGTATCGGGATTGAACTGCATCGTACGCCAAGCGTGCTTAGAAATATCCGTTTTACGCGGATCACACACGACCAATTTAGCGCCACGTTTAGCGGCATTCTTAAACCATGTTGCACCAACTGGGTGGTTGGCTGTTGGATTTGATCCAATGATCATGATCAAGCTGGCGTTTTCGACATCATTGACCTGATTACTTACCGCACCAGAGCCAACACCTTCTAATAAGGCTGCTACAGAGGAGGCATGACAAAGACGTGTGCAATGGTCTACGTTATTACTACCAAAACCTACGCGTACAAGCTTTTGAAATAGGTAAGCCTCTTCATTGCTACCTTTTGCAGAGCCAAAGCCGGCCAATGATTTAGGGCCGTATTGCCCTTTCAACTTAGAAAGTCCGCCTGCAGCCAACTCCAACGCCTCTTCCCAACTAGCCTCACGGAAAATATGAGACCAGTCCTGACGACTTTGAAGTGCTGACTCGTCCTTAGGGACGCCAGCTCTACGAATTAACGGCTTAGTAAGTCGCTGAGGATTGTGAATGTAATCCATTCCAAAGCGGCCTTTTACGCAAAGACGATTGTGATTTGCAGGGCCATCACGCCCATCAACGCTAACGATTTTTTCATCTTTAACGTTGTAGGTGATCTGACAGCCAATGCCACAGAATGGGCACACTGAGTCCACTTTGCGATCAACTACTTGGGAACCAATAAGTCCCTTAGGCATTAATGCACCAGTTGGGCAGGCTTGAACGCACTCACCACAGGCAACACAAGTACTTTCACCCATTGGATCATTTAAATCAAAAACAATTTCACTATGGGCACCATGCATGGCATAGCCAATCACGTCATTTACTTGCTCTTCTCTGCAGGCACGAACACAACGATTACATTGAATACAGGCATCCAGATTGACAGCCATTGCTGGATGCGAAAGATCAGCGACAACCTTCTTACGTCTAAGCGCTTTGAGTTCAGGTCTGACCTGAACATCCATACGCGTGGCCCAAGTGCTCAGTTCGCCATGTTGGTTTTTTTGCTCTTCTTCTTTGGTATCGCCTACCCACTTAAATCCTTCATCGGGCATATCAGATAGCAGCATTTCCAGTACGAGCTTTTGACTTTTCAGTGCGCGCTCGCTTGTCGCTTTAACTTCCATGCCAGGTGTAGCAGTGCGACAACAACTTGGTGCCAGAGTTCGCTCACCATTAATCTCCACTACGCAGGCCCGGCAATTACCATCGGGGCGGTATCCATCTTTAAAACACAAATGGGGAATATCAATTCCATGGCGTTTGGCAGCCTTAAGAATCGTCTCACCTTCATAAGAAACAATGGTTTTTCCATCTAAACTGAATTCGACGGTTTGTAGTTGAAGCTCTTTGGGATTTGTAGGTGCGTTCATATAGTGATCTTGGAATTTGTCTTGAACTTTTCGTGAAAAGATTAAGCAACCTCTTGTGGAAAGTATTTATGGATACAGCGAATCGGGTTTGGTGCCGCTTGACCCAATCCACAAATGGATGCATCAACCATTACTGTCGCTAAATCCTCTAAGGTTGTTTGATCCCAAGACTGCGCCTGCATAAGCGTAGCTGCCTTACTTGTACCGACGCGGCAAGGTGTGCATTGGCCACAGCTTTCATGTTCAAAAAAGCGCATCACATTTAAAGCAACATCTCTAGCTTGATCCTGACTACTGAAAACCACGACAGCGGCAGAACCAATGAAACAACCATAAGGCTGCAATGTATCGAAATCCAAGGGTATGTTGTTCATCGTAGCGGGCAATATGCCGCCAGATGCTCCACCGGGAAGGTAGCCATAAAACTGATGGCCTTCTTGCATACCATCGCAGTATTCATCAATCAATTCTTGAATGGTAATACCTGCTGGAGCGAGCTTGACTCCAGGATTTTTTACGCGGCCGCTAACGCTGTAACTACGCAAACCTTTACGGTCATGACGGCCATAGTCACTAAACCAATCTGGTCCGCGTTCAATAATGTCGCGCACCCAATAGAGGGTTTCAAAGTTGTGCTCAAGGGTTGGGCGACCGAAAAGACCTACCTGTGCAATATAAGGAGGACGCATACGGGGTTCGCCCCGCTTCCCTTCAATACTCTCAATCATGGCGGATTCTTCTCCGCAGATATACGCACCTGCACCACGACGCAACTCAATTAATGGCAACTGAAAAGGAGGATTGGCTATAAGCTTTGCCAACTCTACTTCAAGCAATTCTCGGCAGCCGTGGTATTCATCGCGCAAGTAAATATAACAAGCATCGATTCCAACAACATTGGCAGCGATTAATAAGCCTTCGAGAAAGCGATGTGGATCACGCTCTAAATATGTACGATCTTTAAAGGTTCCTGGCTCACCTTCGTCAATATTGACCGCCATCAATTTAGGAGCAACCTGATCTTTCACAATGCGCCACTTACGCCCTGCTGGAAAGCCTGCCCCACCTAAACCTCGCAGACCAGAATTTTCCATTGCCTTGATGATGCTATCAATACTATGCGAGCCAGAATGGATGGCTTTGGCCAATTTATAACCGCCACTAGCTAGATAAGACTCATAGCCAACGTAATCTGGTGAAACGACTTGATCTTGGCCTTGAGCTGAAACACCTTTCTCCACCCTAGATACCGGATCAAAACAAGCGTCGCCTGTTGCAAGAGGATGAATAGTCATCCCGTTTTTCACGGCTGCTTCGACTTTTTCTAAAGTAGCAAAAATAACAGGGTACTGATGAACTACAGCAATTGGCGCTTGCTCACAACGTCCTACACAAGGAGCGGCGATTATTTTTACATTTGGATTGTCCAAAATTGCCGGTAATTTAGCCAATAAGTTTTGAGCACCGGCTAACTCACAAGCAACACCATCGCAAACTCGAATGGTGATATCCGCTACTGAATCATTGCCACGCACCACTTCAAAATGGTGGTAGAAGGTTGCCACTTCATAAACTGCAGCCATAGGCAAGTTCATGTCTTTGGCCAAAGCAACCAGATGACGATCATGTAGAGCTCGATACTCATCGTTGAGTTTATGCAAATACTCAATCAATAAATCGCGGCGATGGGGAGCTGGTCCAATAAGCTGACGAACCTCAGCAAGGGACTCATCATCTGCCTGACGACCTTTAAGCTTGCTTTTACGTCGAATGGTTTCCCTGAGATCATCAGCGCTTGCAACGGCTACGGACTGGATCTCTGCCAAGGATTTGGGGTGATTCATATTATTTGGTCTCTAATTTCTAGTTATTACTGCCAATCCCCCTACCAATACTTGGGTAAGGGTTCCGCCATGCCACTCTAATGGTGTTCTACTGGCTTTGCTAAGCATAAAGGACGATACAAATCTTTGCTGACGACTCACTGGTTTTTACAATAAAAAACCCGCTCTATTAGCTCAAACAATAAATATAGGGTTTACCCTAAATAAGTGATGGTGATGGACGATCGCCAGGGGGTAATGAATAATCTAAATTACGCTCACGAACACGAGCCCTGAAACAATCTTCATAACCAGCACTGCCAACTTGCCATCCAATTGAGGTGCAATCATCTTTAGCCGCTGACTCCACGGTTCCGCAGCCAGATAAAGAGACCACTGCCAAAACTGGAAGTGCGATAAGTAAAGGTAATTTTGTTAATTTCATATCCCAAGTCTACTTGATTCTGAGATCAACTTCGAGTGGTATTCCCTCTTTTTCCGCTTTAACAGTTTTGGTCTCAACTACCTGAATTCGGCTATCCAATGAAGGATGGTTTTTTACCAGCAAGTCTTTAGCCAATTTAGCCCGATTGACGCCTAGAGTGTGGAGATCATTCTCAGTAATAACCATGCTGGCAATGAGCTCCGATCTTAATTGCTCGTTACGAGCCTGGTTATCGGGAAGGGTTAATAGACGTTGGCCCAACTTAATGCGCCCTACATATTGAGCATAAGCAGCCTTTAAGGCTGAGGCAATTTTGGGGTCCGATAAGTTTGGCAGATCAAGCGCCTCACCTGGAAGCAATTTAATGTCAGCGTCATTAAAAATAGCAGCGTCAGCCATTGCCCTCGCAAGCTCTTGCTTATCCAATATGGGGTCATAGGTTCCGACGACATCTAACGTAGCATTGGGTCGGTTAGACAAATACTCCCCATACTTTTCCATTCGATCTTGATCTTCTGGCAAAAATGCCACTTCGCCAGGAACGGCGCTGATGCCGCCATCTCCGCTCATACCCAATATTGAAGCTAAAACACGAAATGGTGCTGTAGTTACATTGGCAAACACATTGCTAAGGGCCTGCCATACCAAGCCAGTAGCACTAAAATCTGGCGCATCAACATTGCCTGCAATCTGAATAGCAACATCAATAGTGTTGTCACTATCCTCAAGCAATGCGATTGCCAAACCAAGGGGTAACTTATTGCCCTGAAAATTCGGAACCTCGTCACCCAATTCCACGTTTTTAATGATGATTTGATTGTTACCCGTTAATTCACCATCCTTGGTGCGGTAATTCAAATTAAGACTTAAACGTCCAGCCGCTATTTGATAGCCAGCAAAGGTCATTACCGGTGGGTTGAAAGCGGTAAGCGGTAAATTCTTAAAATTCATACTGAGATCATTATTCCGACGGGGATCATTAAAAGCAGCCTGCCCTTTACCCCTCATGGAACCAGTTTGAGCAATCACTCCATCAAACTCCATGGATGCCATCTGATTCGGGGTATTGCCAATACCCAAAAATGTACCGTTAAATCTCCTGATATCAACTTTAAAGTTCGGGCGCATTACAAAATCTGAAAAGTGCACATTGCCTTCGCGTAATTTCACGGTATGCACTTCAAATTGGAATGGTGTTTGGACTTCGTTTTTCAAGGTCTTGTGAGCTGCATCACTACTGGCAGATATCGCAGAATCTTTTGAAAATAAACGCCTGAAATTACTAAAGCCTTTTTCATCAATATCAAATCGTAAGCTTGGCTCACTCACCATCACTTGATCAATTAATAAAGCCCTCCCAGACTGCGGCGAGCTTTTATATTCAAATTGATTCAGGTCGATATTTTTTGCATTTAATAATGGTTCCTTTTCTCCAGCTTCAAGGATCGATAAATCTACAAGATGGAGCTCTCCAGAAACTAATTGACCCTGTGCACTGACCTTGATCATTACTTCCGCGTTCATCTCCCCGCCTTGACTAAGCAAGTCTTTGTTTGCAGGGATTAAGGGAATGAAGGCTTGTAGAGGTAAATGCTCCACCCTTACCTTTCCATCGATCGTCTTGAATTTTGAGTGGATATCCCAATGCGATTGAATGGAGCCGCCATCCAATTTGAGGTTCAATTGAACGCCCAAAACATCCATCTCGGGGTTATCCAGACTTCCGCTCATCAGGACGTGATTAAACGATATTCTTTTTCCAACTCCAGGTACCAGGATTTCAAGGGCACCGAGATTGAGGTCATATTGACCACGCACTCCATTGACCACACCATTTTTATCGTAGTTAGCCACCTCAAGTAACTCTATTGAAAAAGGTTTTAAAGCCTCTTTTAATTGATTGCTTGCGTCACTTAATTCTAAGGTTGCATCTACAACCTTAAATTGATCTACAGAAATCTTAGGAGAATTTTGGGAGCCACCAACATCTTCAGAAGAGTTGTATTTATTTATAGCCTCAATAAACTCTTGCCAATTCCATGCAATTTTTTGGTTATTGGATTGTCCATTTACTGCGCGCCGCTCTAAAAGGAGCTTAGGTTGATTAAGGGTGATTTCATCAAAGCCAATCTCCCCTACTACTAAGCGTGACCACTTTAAATCAAAGATGGCATCTTTGAGCTCAAGTAATTTTTCACCATTGCGTTTAGCCAAATGCAATCGGCTAACTTCAAGACGTAAACGTAAGGGGGAGATTTTTAAATCTTGATAATCAATTTCATATCCAATGGCTTGCCCATAACTGAGGATCTCTTTTTTAATGAGGCTAGGCATCCAAAATTGTGCGATGCCCCAAAAAATTCCTGTCAGAAAGACAAAAATGAGCCCAGCTCGTAATAACCAGCGCTTGATTAGGGCAAATTTAGCAAAGGGCATTTTTATAACTTCAATCAAGTGATGAATAAATTATCACCCAAATATCAGAAATTAAGCCGGCGGAAAGCCTACTTTTTGCTGCCAGAGATTCGTAAATGCATGGATTACAGGAGTCTCATATACGCCAGCGACGGTAAAGGGCTCATTCTTTAGCCACTCTTGTGCCGATGAGCGATCAGGAAAATCCATCATCAATAAACTTCCAAGAGTGTTCTGCCCATCATCCGAAGTTAGTGGACCGGCAAACGCCATTTGATCCGCAGACTGCGCGAGATAAGCGCGATGAGCTGGTCTTATCGTGGTGCGTAACTCTGCTGTTCCAGGGCGATCCATCAAAAGAATCATAAAAATCATCATCTCTCCTTATTATTTATTTTCGCATTACAAATAAAAAACCCCAGATCTCATCTGGGGTTTTTGAGTACCTGCTTTGACTTTACTTCAAAATTACCAGCGTTGCTGTAGCTCGTGCACCCCAACCTGATGGGCCACCAGGGGTATTGCTCACGTAATACATGGGACCGGCACCAAAAGAAAGCGGTACGCCATCAAAGACTTCTAATTTAGATACCCCGACATACAAAGGATTTGATGTACGGTGAGAGTCGTAGTTGTACTGAGCTTCCATGTTGGCCGCAAAGGTCCAAGCATCCTTATTGGTAAAAGCCACAAAGGGCTGACCATAAAGGTTGTTTTGAGTGCCATAGCTTGGGTTACCACCCATATTCCAGGATTGATAACCGAGTAAGCCATAGGTCCAAGGGCCGTCACGATTAAGAACCACTGCCGTGACACCTGCACCGGTTTGTTGCGAACCAAAGTGACCGCTATTGCCTGAAGGAGATTGGGCATAAGGACCAATACCCCAAATCCAAGAAGAATTGGTATTGGGCGCATAAAAAGACTCTAGGGTGACACTAGCTATGCCATAGCCTGAGTAAGCTTGGCCGTTAGCCCCTTGAATACTGACTTCTCTGGCACCAGCCACAATTGGCCGAACAATAAAAGTATCACCGCCACCCAGATTAAAAGGTGCTACTGGCTGGAATAAGAGTGTTTGTTCTGAGCCACCTTGATTCTTACCTAAGCCACGACTGAATTCATACTGCAAAGGCAGTGAAATCATGTTCGCAATTGGGTTTGATAATTTCTTGGCGATATCGACTGAGTCGACTGGGGCTGCGGTAGTGCTTACGACCCCAGTTTTAATCGCATCAGCTGTAGCGGCGCGAGTGCCAATCTCTTGCGCTATTGCTGGAGCGGCAATCGCTGTAGACAACAGTAAAGTGCAAAGTAGTTTGAGCAAAGTTTTCATAAAAAGCACTTTTTTAATCATTAGAAATTAAAGCTAACAGCTAACTGTGGGCCTTTGAAGGTAGTCTTTTGCAAAAGCGCGCCACCAGTCATGTCGTAGTAGAGCTCACGATAAGTAAGTGAAACATCTACCCATTTTTCAATGGTTTTACCAACGCCAAGCACTGCCTGCCAAGTCATGTTGGTCGTGCCGCCGCCACCACCGATGTCAGCATAAAAAGGGATATACCAAGTAGAGTCAGCAATACGGTAACGACCTTTAAAGCCCGCAATCGGATCAGTAGTCGAGATGGATTTAGAGTCGCTAGCATGCAATGAGTGGCCGTCGGCCGATAAAACCAAACCAAGGGTAGCGGTCATTCCAATATTACGAACACCGACTAAACCATCGACATAAGCATCTTGATTATTCAAGAGCGTGTAGGTAGCTGCACCAGTCAGAATAGTTTGTTGCAATGTAGTGGAGTCAGCGAGTTTGGCTGGTATAGCTCCAACAGATGTTGGCACGGTAACAGAAGTGCCACCTGTAGTTTGCAAAGTAGCCGTTACCAAATCTCCCATAATCCCCCAGCTACCGTAATGCGCTTCTGCTGCAATCATTCCGCCAGATTTAAGATCACCTAGAATGTTGCTCGTTGAAAGCGCTGCGGTATTAAGATAGCGATCGTTAAAAAAGAGGGTTGAACTAATGCCAGGAGCCCACAGGTATGGCGTCACAGAAAAGCGCCATTCGTCTGAGGTTTGAGGAATCGGCGTGAGACCTTCATCGGCGTGGGCGAACTGAGAAAGAAGCAATACGCAGACAAGGGCTAGGAGTTTTGAAAGTTGAATCATGGGCTTTACCGTTGAGGTCTTAAAAAAATTCAATGCTGATATTAAATACTGGTAACAAAGAGCACATACAGATACCACACATACAAAAACCACCCGAGGGTGGTTTTGTTAGTACTTATGGCGAAGAGGCGTCTATTAAACTGCCCCTCACTACAGGCGCAATTGTACAGCAAACCCCCAAACTGTATACCTTTGAGGGCAGCGCCATTAAAGAGGATGACCAAGTCAACAGAGGGGCAAAAGAGCTTCGTAACCGTGACAAGCCGAACCACTATGCAGACCCTGAAAATAAGGGTTTATACCTCCAAGCTATCAATATCCACAATATTCGCCCCCTTATGGGGTCCTCTCAAAATGCGGTACATCCACAAATCCCTTGAAATTCCCACCCCATCTGTTTTTGGGATTCAGACTTTCCCAATACTCACCTACCCTACGAATTAACTCTTTATCCCAAACCAACTTTCCTTTCCAGAAGAAGTTCAGATCTATAGCGCAGCGCCTTAGGTGGTTACTGTTCATCGTCTTTGATCTGCCGCTCTTGAAATAAATCTGCTGTTGTTCTGGTGATCTCCACAGTTCCCCACCAGTAATCACCCAACCTTCAGCATTTGCAAACTCAATTAAGCGACTGACGTCAATTAAGAATGCAGCCTGCTCCGCTACAAGAGCACTTACTTGGGTGCTTAGCTGGGTGCTAATCTGCGTACATGCCTGCGTGATCACGTCGCCCGCTCCTTTTGAAGGTTGCCCTGCATGCGCATTTCAAAGATCTTCTCAGCCGACCTGCCTCCAAAATAGGCAAGCATCACTAACTGCCCCCACTCCCCGAGGAGCCTTACATAAGCTTCGTTGATATCGATCCCCATGGCTGATAACAATGCAAAGAGTAAATAGGCTGTAAGTATGTAGACCAGCGTTCCTGGCCGAATGTTCTTAGATAGCCTGGAATCGCTACCCATATCTGACTGCCAGCGCACAGTGGAATTTTGTTCGGAAGCTCGATGCATTTGAGCAAGAAGTTTAGATTCTTCTATTTCGAGTTCTTTTTGTTTGAGCGTGTATTGCAATAGGAGCTGCTCTTGTTCGATCTCTAGCTGCTTGAGTTTAATGAGATCTTCCTGACTAGGGTTGTCCGGAATGCGCACCCCAATCTTGCTCTCGATGAACTCTCTACCTTTGGCTTGTACTGCGCCCGCCAGCAGGCCAAGGCCATTGACGGCTAAGGTTTGCACTAGAGAAGTAATGATTGGCAGCATGTTTTGATCTTTTCATTGGATGCTTTAATTGAGAAATTCACCGCCCTGTATGCTGTGTACAACTAGAGAATGTTGGCAGTAGGCACAATGACATGCGCCTACTAGCCTTAAGCACTGCAAACATCCACAGTCACATTCAAACAAGGTGTAACCGTAAGTAAGTCTTCTCGCTACGAGCGCTTCTTGCCTCCTTTACTTTCTACTTCTATTGGCTTTACTGGCTTATCTTGTGACTGGTCTTTTTCGGCCATCAATCCTTGGACGATCTCCATGAGGCGATCGCCGTCGTCTTCACCAAATACCTTAGCCACCACTTCATGGCCATACTTTGCACAGAGGCGGTCGTACTCTTGTTCTGGAGTAATGGTGGTTTTACCGACTCTCTCAAAGACGGTGACATTCTCACGCCCAAAGAGGTTTCGCAAGATGTTGGTCTCATAGGGCGGTACATGAACATGAATAGTCGTAAAGGCATCTCGACGCACAACGGCTTCGACTTCTTTGATTTGAAAGTCGCTGTGAATGAGGGCATAGTTGCTCATGGTGTCAACGTTGTTGATAGTGTTAATGGTATTAATGGTGTTCTGCATTCCATTTTCCTTATTGAATCGCCAGTACTGCATGGGCATTGGCGCGTGAGATGGATAAGGCGCAGCGTAAGTTCACCATGGCGTACATCGCCAAGGTATCGTGCGGGCGTATTGGGGCAACGATATCCAGGTCGTCATCGCGTAACTTCATGAATCTCGTGTTTAGGAAGTAACAGCGCTTACTCCATTCCACAGTTCGATTCGCCATCGCATCTAACTCATCAAACTGAGGATCCCAGA
>Ga0364922_10259_pt1 | contig 28266 bp, 27 predicted proteins | sample ExccelJu500001D4_2_FD_206955 | JGI IMG/M metagenome (GOLD analysis project Ga0364922, IMG submission 206955) | Enriched cells from Trout Bog Lake Hypolimnion, Wisconsin, USA - BchlTB.June20.5000.01.D4 | ecosystem: Environmental > Aquatic > Freshwater > Lake > Hypolimnion/Profundal zone | place...
AACCCAAATGAGTGGGACGAGGTTAAGGCCTATGATAAATATCCTTCCGGACCGGAGGCTGACACCGCGAAGGTTTCGCTTTTAGTTATGGGTAATGAAACGGAGGCACTCTCCTTTTATATCACAAACCTTAAAGAGTCATCCCAACAGGTGAAGATATATCCCTATGATATTCTTGACAATAACGGCAAAACGATTAGTATTCAGGATGTCATAGAGTTGCGTGAACCTATCAATACCCCTGACGCCAGCGGGAAAGAGGTTGACGAGGTCCTTCCCCGATTAAATGAGGGAAACACCATCTACCTTGCCCCCTACGATAGCCGGAAACTGTGGGTCAATTTTAAAACCAGAGTATTGGCTCCCGGTAAATATACCATTCTGCTGGGTTTCGAATCGGTAGGTATGGTTGAATCTGTTCATACTGTCAAGGTAGACCTTGTGGTCAGCAGTGTCCGGGTGCCCGATAAAAGTGAATTTGCCTTTAACACCTGGAGTTCCATTTCGATCAGCAATGATATCCTGAGGGCAAAGGTCGTTAAAGACCTGATCGATCATAAAGTAACCGTCCTGCCGCAAATGTCGGGTCCACGGTTCTATCTTGATGAAAACAAGAAATTAGCTGAGGACTGGTCACAATGGGATAAATATTATACGCCGCTCAAGGATCAGATAATCTGTTTTGTCCTCAATCCCCTTTCAGTTGAAATTAAGGAAAAGGAGTTTTCAAAAGAGCAATATGCGTCCCTGCTGAAAGAGGCCTATTCACGAACCTCCAAAGGGATGGCTGACCGAGGGATTGGAAAAAGCCAGTGGGCCATTTATGTGAAGGATGAACCTGGATTAACGGGATATCCCAGCATTGAAGAGGGTGTTAAAATAGCCAGAGAAATCAGGGAAGCCTCTCCGGATGTGGAACTTTTCATTGATCCAGCCGGAATGGTATCGCCGAAGTCTATGAAAGATTTTGAAGGGCTGATCGATATTTACAGTCCGCAGGTTGACCTTTTAAAAGATCCTGAGGGTAAGCTGGTCAGTTATTTTCACAGTTTAGGTAAGCGCAACTGGTTTTATGAGGCTCCCAGTCCGGCACGTACCTTCCATCCGCTGGGGCATTACCGGATACAGGCCTGGCTGGCTTTTGATCTGGGATTCACCGGCAGCGGTTTCTATTGTTATCATTACAACAGCAAAGACAATTTGTGGCGGATCAAGTCGGCCTACCCCTCACCCAACGATAATTATTCGGTAATCTATAATGACGGCATCAATGTGATCCCATCGCGTCGCTGGGAAGCCAGTCGTGACGGTAGTGAAGATTATCACCTCTTAATGATGCTGAAACGAAAAATTGCGGAGTTTAAGCATGGCACCAAAAATCAAGCAGAGCTTGCTACTGAAGCTGAGGAAGCAATGGTAAAAATTGTCCGTCAGATCACCGCAAACGTAAAAAAGATACAGGAAATAAACCGGGAATTTGTTCCGTATGATGTCGATTACTCCCTTTTTGTGGAAGGGAGGAAACAGCTTATCGGCTATCTGGAAAAAATGAACCAATTACAAAATTAACAGGAATAACTTGAAATTTCGCCCAAAGTACCAGGGAATTATGAAACTCCAACCTCATAACAGATCAATTGTGAGAATGATTTTATAAGAAAAAGGTACGGAGAACCGCAAGATTTGTAGAAAAAATGAATTGCCCTTATTGGGATGTACAGCGTACCGATCTGTTATTCCTGTTTAAGCAATTCAAAAAGAAGATATTGCGGTACGCAGTACCTGGTTTGAATACTTTTAATCCCTGTTCTACAAATATAAACAGTGCTCTGCACCTATGAATCCTGATGTCAGATATAAAAACCGTTATATAGGAGGCGCAAAGGATATTCAAAAATTTACCGTTGCACCATCAATTGACGGACTCGGATTCCGACGGTGAAATTCATAAAGTTATTCGTTAAGGGCTTTATAATTTTCATAATGTGGGACTACTAAAGGCATCATACAAGACGGAGAATGATCTCAGTTTTGCTTCGGGATCAAAAATATAACTGGCAGCCATCAGTTCATCAATTCCGGTTTCCTTAATAAATCCGGAAAGATCATTTCTCAGCGTATCCCGGTTACCGGTAAAGGTGCAGGACAACATACTGTTTACAAAAGCTCTCACATCAGGGTTTTGATAACTTTCCGGCAAGTCACCGGGTGGCTGGAGCGGATTTCGGGTGTTTGTGATGATTCCGACAAATAATCGGATTAAACTGCTCTTCAGGAATTCGGCCTCTTCATTGGTTTCAGCGCCAATCACATTTACACAGGCCATCACATAAGGAGAATCAAGCTGTTTTGATGGTTTAAAATTATTGCGGTAAATCTTTATTGCTGAGCGGAATTGTGCCGGAGCGAAATGTGCGGCAAAAGCATAGGGCAGCCCCATTTGAGCGGCCAGATAGGCACTGTCCGTGCTGGACCCTAAGATCCAAAGGGGTATTTCCAAACCTTCTCCCGGGAAAGCGCGAACCCTTGCATTGAAGTTGTCCTTACTGAAATAGGTTTGAAGTTGCCTGACATCAGCAGGAAACTCGGTAGAAGTGCCCATATTGTTGCGCCTCAGAGCCATGGCTGTAAATTGATCCGTTCCCGGAGCCCGGCCTAAACCCAGATCAATTCTTCCGGGATAAATGGTTTCCAGGGTCCCGAACTGTTCCGCAATAACAAGCGGACTGTGATTGGGCAGCATAATTCCACCCGATCCAACTCTGATCGTATTTGTCTTGCCGGCAACATGACCAATCAGGACCGAGGTGGCGGAACTCGCAATATGCTTCATATTGTGATGCTCGGCCATCCAGATTCGCTGATATCCCAGAGATTCGGCATGTTTAGCCACTTTAACCGTGCCGGCTATGGCTGTTCCTGGATTTCCCCCTTCGGTGACTGTAGCCAGTTCAAGGACAGATATCGGTATTTTTCTCATGAATTGCTGAATGAGTTCTTTAGTGAATTAATTGCCTTTTTAACTTCCGGGACAACCCGGGTGCTAAAAAGCTCTATTGATTTCATATTAATTTCGATTTGCAGGAGATCCGGATCACTTCCCATCGCTATTGCTGTTTCTTTATAAAGATTGATAAACGGCGTAAACTGTTCAGGCATTCCGCCAATGTTAGCCAACATCAATGGTAAACCCAGGGTGGCCGCCCTCACCGCCGAAGCCGGGGTGCCGCTAGTTGCCAGCTTTATCTCCTCCATGAGATCCCTGATTCGCTGACGGGCTTTCACCGAACTTCCGGATTGAGATTCCGGATTCATATCGGCAAAGGTCATTAATCCAAATTCCATCCTGTTTGAGTAAAAATGTCATGAGTGTCCCATTAAAATTCGAAGAAGTTCTTTGAAATGTTTGAAATTTAGTTATTTACAGGAGTTTTTCGGTTAAACGGATTTCAATTTGCATATTCGTTATTCTAAAAGAGAATAGCAAATGCATAAGGATAAATACGTTTTTGCTCAATTAGCATCCTTCCTAGACAGGAATAAGTTCAACTACATCGTTCGCAAGTATGACGGTGACAAATACGTGAAACATTTCACTTGTTGGAATCAACTACTTGCACTGATGTTCGGACAATTGTCTAATCGTGAAAGCCTGAGAGATTTGATTGTCGCTCTTGATGCTCATCATTCCAAATCTTATCATTTGGGCATGGGCAAGAATGTTTCAAAATCATCCTTGGCCAGAGCCAATCAAGAGAGAGATTATCACATCTTTGAAGATTATGCTTACTATTTGGTAAGCGAAGCAAGGCAGAAACGAGTTTCTAATATCTTCAATCTTGATGGCAATGTCTATGCTTTTGATTCAACGACGATTGACTTGTGCCTTTCCGTATTCTGGTGGGCAAAATTCCGCAAGAAAAAAGGGGGAATCAAAGTGCATACATTATATGATGTAGAGACTCAGATTCCAACGTTTTTTCATATTACTGGAGCTTCTGTACACGACTCTAAGGTTATGAAAGAAATCCCCTATGAGTCAGGGTCTTATTATGTATTTGATCGTGCTTACAACAACTTCAAAATGCTGTATAAGATTCAACAAATAGGAGCTTACTTCGTTGTCAGAGCAAAGAAGAATCTGCAATACAAGATTATTAAATGGAAACGCAGGGTGCCTAAAAACGTACTTTCAGATGTAACAATAGAATTGACTGGGTTTTATCCTAAGCAATACTATCCAGAACATCTTAGATTGGTCAGATATTGGGATAAAGAACAAAAGCGAGAGTTTGTTTTCTTAACCAATGCGATGCACATTTCGGCACTTCAGGTAGCTGAACTTTACAAAAACCGCTGGCAAGTCGAACTGTTCTTCAAATGGTTAAAGCAACATCTGAGAATTAAAAAATTCTGGGGTACAACTGAAAATGCCGTTCGGATTCAAATCTACGTTGCCATATGTACTTACTGCTTAGTAGCAATCGTCCAAAAAGACATGCAACTTGATAGAAGTACATATGAAGTCTTGCAGGTTTTGAGTATATCATTGACCGATAAAACTCATCTTCGAGATCTCTTTGATAAAACTAAATTTCAAAATGACAAAGAACGATCGAGGCTTAATGAGCCAAGTTTATTTAATTATTATTAACGTCCCAATTTTAATGGGACACTAGTGTAAAAATGTCATAAATCACTGGCTGTATCCAGTCTGGCCATTTGCTCATTTGTTAAAGTCAGCTTTGTAGCATGCAGAAGGTCACTCAACTGATGCTCACTCGTTGCGCTGGCAATAGGTGCCGTGACTAGCGGTTTTTGCAATAACCAGGCGATAGCTATTTGTGACAGGGGGACATTTTGTTCCCGGGCAACCTCATCCATCGCGGCTAAGATCCCCAATCCCCGTTCATCCAGGTATTTGCGGACTCCCTGACCGCGCTGACTCTTATCCAGATCGTTGATACCCCTGTATTTCCCTGATAAAAAACCACTTGCCAATGAATAATAGGGAATCACTCCCAATAATTCTTCCTGAACCAACTGTGAATATTCCGATTCAAATTTTTGCCGGTCGTATAAATTATACAATGGCTGCAGACATACGTAGGGTGCCAGATCATTGTCCCTGGCAAAATCATTGGAGGCCTTGATTCTTTCAGCACTCAGATTTGATGCGCCGATATACCTTACTTTTCCTTCGCGGATCAGTTCATGAAATGCGCTCATCGTTTCTTCAACAGGTATTTCAGGGTCATCCACATGCGACTGATAAAGGTCGATATAATCGGTACCCAATCTTTTTAACGAGGCTTCAACAGCCTGCTTCATATACCTGGAACTGAGCCCTTTTTTCCCTTCTGCCATTTCGATCCCGAGTTTGGTGGCCAGAATAACCTCTTTCCTTTTCCCCGACTTCTTCAGCCATTTCCCGATAATAGTTTCCGATTCTCCCCCTTTATTTCCGGGAGCCCACCTCGAATATACATCAGCCGTATCGATGAAATTGAAACCTGCATCCACGAAAAGATCCAGCATTTTAAATGATGCCGGTTCATCGAGGGTCCAGCCAAATACATTACCTCCAAATACCAGCGGGGAAATTCGCAAACCGGAAGTTCCTAATTTTTTTCTGTTATCCATTATTTTATTTTGTTGGGATTATAGTTTATTTAAATTTTTACCAGCTTATCGGGAAATAGTCCTTCAGGAACTTTCCACTCCAGTGTTTCCCGGTATTTGCACCGTCAATGAACGGATCGCAAACGCGGGCTGCCCCGTCGACGATATCCAGGGGTGGCTGGAAATCATGAACCTTCTGTTTATGTGTGGCCAGGTCAGCTGGATCTTCATCGGTGACCCATCCGGTATCCACTGCATTCATATAGATTCCGTCCTTGGCAAGATCACTGGCAGCGGTATGAGTCAGCATATTCAGGGACGCTTTTGCCATGTTGGTATGCGGATGGCGGTCGGCTTTTTTGAAACTGTGAAATTTCCCCTCCATGGCCGAAACATTCACTACATGTTTCTTACCCGTATAATCCTTTCTCATCAGTCCAGTGAGCCGATTGCAAAGTACAAAGGGGGCGATGGAATTTACCAGCTGCACTTCCACCATTTCGAGTGTTTCGATCTGTCCCAGCTTTAACCGCCAGCTATTGGTTTTCCGTAAATCAACCTGCTGAAGATCGGCATCCAATTGTCCCTCCGGGAAAACCTCCCTGGTTTCAATCGAGTTGTCAAAAGTATAGGGGACCTGCGAGAGTTGTGCAGAAGCCCGAATGCCAATACCCGGAGCCTGTCCGTTCCAACTTACGGGTAATACACGTTGATTTTCAGGATCCTGGTTATTATAACCATCAATCTCCATTAAACATTGCCGGTGATGCGTGAGCAGCAACTGTACCTCCTCAGAATGGTGATGAAACGGAAGGGTTTCATTCCCCATTAAATGGGAGTAGAAACCGGCGGGCCTTCGCACTGTCTGGGCTGCATTATTAATCAGTATATCGAGTCTTTCATACTTCCGCCCGATATATGTGGCAAAAAGCTCCACACTGGGAATGTGCCTCAGGTCGAGCCCATAAATATGAAGGCGGTGGCCCCACACAGAAAAATCCTTCTCTTTGGCAAACCGGATGGCCGAATCGGCAGGAAAACGGGTTGTCGCTATAACGGTAGCTCCGGAACGGAGCATCATTAACGTGGCATGATATCCAATTTTGAGCCTCGACCCGGTAATGAGCGCAACCTGACCAGTCATATCACAGGTCTGAAAACGCTTGGCATAATTCAGATCGCCACACTCCTTGCACATCGAATCATAAAAATGATGAATCTCGGTAAATAGCTTTTTGCAGACATAACAATTCTGTTCCGACAAAAGATGCCTTTTCTCATTCGGGGATGCAGATTCAGGTAAGGCGACCTGAACCGGTGCTTCAAAAACTGCTGAAGTCCGCGCACTTCGGATACTGGTTGCTGCACGTGCATTTCGGTTGTGGTTACTTTCCGCCTGCTTCCTGGCCACCTTTACACTTTTGTTCCTTTTATAGATCTCGGCCTTGTCCGGGCGGGTGAGCTGACCCGCGTGCTGCCCTTTGCCAATGACTTAATGTCTTTTACCTCCAGAATATTTTTTGAATATCCGGTCATTGAAGAATTAATCATGGCAATTGCCAGATCCTTCAGATTAACCACAAAATTCGGGTAGATCACCTCCATAACCGGGAAAAGCCAGGCTACATATTTGTAAGTCTTATAAAAAGTTTGCGAAGGTCTTAATGGTAAAAAAGGCTTTATTCCGGCAGGGCGGAAATTAAAAACCCTTTTAAATGGCAATTTCATCAAATCATTTTCTGTTTTACCCTTAACACGGGCCCACATGGTTCGTCCTTTCTCACTGCTGTCGGTTCCGGCACCCGAAACGTAACAGAAAGTCATTTCAGGATTAAGCGTTGCAAGTGTTGTAGCAAAGTTCATGGTCAGGGTATAGGTTAACCAGGTGTATTCTGTTTCATTTTTCCCGAGTGAAGTAACTCCAAGGCAAAAATAACAGGCATTGTAGCCTGATAGCTGGTCTTCAATTGCTGAAATACCGGAGAAATCAGGGATTATGATTTCTGACAGTTTGGGGTGGTTGTAACCGCAACTGTGGCGTGTGATCACCAGAATTTTTTCCACTTCAGGGTGGTTCAGACATTGGTAAAGTACCCCTTCTCCAACCATTCCGGTGGCTCCCGTAATTATAACATTAAGCTTATTCATCGTGATTTGTTGCATTAAAATATAAAAATTACCTCATCAGGCTTAACATCATGCGATCAAACATCCTGTCTGAAAGCAGTTTCCTGACAAACAAAATAATTTTAGCCCCGCCCCCGGTGGCGTACCTGGTTTTGGGTCTCCTGCAGATTGCCGCTTTAACGATCGTTCGGGCAACCACGATCGGAAGTGAACCTTTTTGATCTGCCATCTCCATCATTTTTACATGTTTGGCAGCCAGAGTTTTATAGTCGGTATTCCCCGAAACTTTCAGCAGGTTTTCCCTGGCAATGGTATTCCATTCGGTAAGGATTGCCCCAGGTTTAATAATAACCACTTCAATTCCAAATTGTTTAAGTTCCATACGCAAACAGTCGCTTAAACCCTCCACCGCAAATTTTGTGGCATGGTACCACGATCCGTGAGGCTCACCTAAACTTCCCCCGATTGAGGATACATTAATAATCCTTCCGGAATGTTGTTTTCGCATCGTGGGAAGAACAAGTTGCGTCAACCGTGCCAGTCCAAAAATATTGACCTCGAACTGGTATCTGGCTTCCGGAATTGGCACATCCTCCAACGCCCCGAATGAACCATATCCTGCATTGTTAACCAATACATCGATCCGGTTCTCTTTTTGGAGAATTTCGTTGACTCCTGAGACCATCGAAGCGTCGTCAGTAACGTCCATTTCAAGGAGTTTAACACCGATCTCTTTCAGATCATTCATCTTTTCGAGTCTTCTGGAGGCACCATAAACAGTAAATCCCCTTTGAACGAGTAATTTCGCGGACTCTTTGCCGATTCCGGATGAAGCCCCTGTAATCAAAACGACTTTCCCCATATTTGTTTTCATAAATGGTAATATTATCTCTAATTGAATCCTTTTTGCAAGGTTACCTACTTTACTGCCCATTTGCAAACATTCGTGTCCGGTTTAAAAATTAGCCCTACCCTGTTTATGGTATATAATATGCCTTAATTACGGGATTTTGTAGGATCATTTTTCTTCTTATTTTCGCAAACATTAATGAATGCCATAAGTTGCAGTAAGCAAAATGATGAATTTGGAATAAAAAGTACAAATTTTGCTGAAAACAACTCACATACAGAATAATAATTGAAAAATGGGAAGTATACTGGTAAATGGGAAAGCTCAGGAGGTGGAAGTACCTGTCTCGCTGATCGAATTGATTAGAAATAACAAGGTTGAACAACCTGAAATGGTTTCGATTCAGGTGAATGGTGAATTTGTGGATCGAGATAGTTTTGAGACTACGCAGATCAACGCCAATGATGAGGTTGACTTTCTCTATTTCATGGGAGGAGGTTCACGATGTTGAAACCCAAAGGGTTCACAACCAAGATAATTCACACTCCATATGCCAAGGAAGATGTAAACCATGCGTTACATCAACCCATTTACAGTAATGCAGCGTATGATTTTGAATCGGCGGAGCAAATGGAGCTGGCTTTTCAGGGGCGGTTACCTGTACATGCCTATTCACGAATCACCAATCCGACCGTAGAGAATTTTGAACTGCGCATCAAGCAGATAACCGGTGCACTCAACGTGACTGCCCTAAGCTCCGGAATGGCGGCTGTTTCGAATGTTATCTTTTTACTTGCATCTGCCGGCACAAATATTATCGCATCGAGGCACCTTTTTGGAAACACCTACGTTTTTTTCGAATCGACCATCCGGGAGTTTGGAATTGAGACGAGGTTTTGCGATCTGACGAACCAGGAAGAGGTAAAGGCCAATATTGACAGTAATACCGTTGCCATATTTGTGGAAACGATCACCAATCCTCAACTCGAGGTGGTCGATCTTAAAAGTCTTTCACAGACTGCGCATGAGCAAAATATCCCGCTGATTGCCGATTCAACCCTTACCCCACCCAATGTTTTTAACGCCAAAGATTTTGGGGTGGATATTGAAGTAATTTCAAGTACGAAATGCATTTCAGGTGGCGGTACCAGTATTGGCGGGCTGATTATCGATTATGGCACCTTCAGCTGGAGCAAATCGAAGAAGCTGGCCATACTTACTAAAAAATTCGGCCCGTACGCATTCAATTACAAGTTAAGGCGGGAGATTTTCCGTAATCTTGGGGCATGCATGTCACCCTTTGCGGCGTATCTTCAAAGTTTAGGGCTTGAGACACTTCAGATGCGGTTTGAGAAGGCCGCGATAAACTGTCGTGAACTGGCCCGTTTCCTGGAGGAGCAGCCCCAGGTTACTGCGGTCAACTATCCGGGTAAAGAAGGTTCTACATTCCATGAAATTAGTGAGCTTCAATTTGGGGACTATCCCGGAGCGATGCTTACGTTTGACTTTGCAACCAGGGAAGCCTGTTTCACCTTTATGAATAATCTGGAGCTGATCAGGCGCGCAACCAATGTGTACGACAACAAAACCCTGATCCTCCACCCGGCGTCGACAATTTATTGCGATTTTGACCGGGAAACGCGCGAAGCACTCCATGTATATGATACCACACTCAGGCTTTCGCTAGGAATTGAAGACCTCGAGGATTTAAAAAGTGACCTTCTGCAGGCCTTAAATAAAACTGAATAAACGATGGATTTTACCGAAGATCAAATACAAAGATACAGCCGCCATATCCTGCTTCAGGATGTTGGGGTTGAAGGACAGGAAAAAATAAGTAACGGGAAAGTACTGATTGTGGGTGCAGGTGGCTTAGGCGCCCCTGTCGCTTTATATCTTGCAGCTGCAGGGGTCGGGACCATCGGAATTATCGATGGAGATGTCGTAGACCTGTCAAATCTTCAGCGTCAGGTGATCCATTTCACCCCCGATGTCAACAAGGCTAAAGTACTTTCGGCAAAGGAGAAAATAAATTTATTGAACCCGGATGTCAAGGTAATTACCTATTACGACCTCCTCACCGCATCCAATGCCCTGGAGATTATTAAAGATTATGATTTTGTGGTGGATGGAACCGATAATTTCCCGGTGAAATTTTTGATCAACGATGCCTGTGTGAAGGCCGGAAAGCCCTTTTCGCATGGCGGAATATTACGTTTTGACGGACAGGCGATAACTGTCCTGCCCGGAAAAACAGCCTGTTACCGTTGCGTCTTTCACGCTCCACCTCCGGCAAATGCCGTCCCTACCTGTTCGCAAGCCGGAGTTTTGGGTGCCATTGCCGGTATTCTGGGAACCATCCAGGCCACCGAAGTTTTAAAATATCTAACCGGGGTAGGTGATCTGCTGACCAACAGACTCCTGACATTCAATGCCAAAACGATGGAGTTTCGAAACATCAAGGTGAAACACAATTCGAAGTGTCAGGTATGTGGAGACCATCCCACAATTACGGAGCTGGTTGATTATGAACAAGCAACATGTGAAATAAAAAACAATCATTAAAGATGGGAAATACAGAACTAAATAATTTGATCGAATCCAAAGATCCTAAAAAGCTTTCGATCATCAGTTTCAGTGGTGACTTTGACAAGCTGGTGGCAACATTTACCCTGGCAACGGGTGCAGCTGCAGTAGGTTATGAGGTTAATATTTTCTTTACCTTCTGGGGCCTGGATGCCATTAAGCAGAAACAGGGACGTGCCTTTGTCGGAACCGGCTTCCTCCCAAAACTGTTTGGGTTTTTCATGGGAGGGCTGCGAAGTGCACCCGTGAGCAGGCTTAACTTTTGCGGTATCAGCCCAAAAATATTCCGGTACCTGATGCGAAAAAAAAATGTGGCCACTCTGGAGGAGCTGGTTGAAGCTGCCAAAGCGCTTGAGGTTAATATGTATGCCTGCGAAATGGCCATGCATATCCTTGGATTGCAGAAAAGCGACTTTATTCACGAAGTTAAGGACGTTCTGGGAGTGGCAACCTTTCTCGACATTTCCGAAGGGGGAAGAACGCTGTTCATCTAAGAAAAAGACTATTACTTTTGGCAACTGGCGACCAGAAACTGGCAACTTGCAGCTATGCAAGAAGCAAGCAGCCAGCCGCAAGTCACCGAAAGCATAAATTTTAAAAAATAATAACAATCAATTCTATGTCCACAGTTAAATTAGATATTACCAAAGAGCATTGCCCGATGACTTTCGTAAAAACAAAAATAGCCCTCTCCAAATTACAAAAGGGCGATATCCTTGAAGTTTTACTTGTAGAAGGTGAGCCACTTCAGAATGTGCCCAAAAGTTCGAGAGAACAGGGATACAAGGTTCTGGAGATAGCGCATGTTGGAGGACAGGTTCACAAGGTTTTGATTGAGAAATAATACCAAACCTATGCTTAGAATCCCGCAACAGATAATAAATCAGCTATTTGTGCATGCTCAAAACGGTTTACCAGAAGAAGTTTGTGGCTATCTTGCCGGCATTGACCGCGATGTCAGCAAACATTTTCCGCTAACAAACATCGATCACAGTCCCGAGCATTTCTCCTTCGATCCTGCCGAACAGTTCCAGGTAGTTCGTGAGGTACGGAAAGCCGGAGAGGTAATACTGGCCAACTACCACAGTCATCCTGAAACGCCGGCAAGGCCTTCTGTGGAGGACATCCGGCTTGCATATGACCCGGAGATCAGTTACGTGATAGTTTCGCTTGAGGCAGAAATGCCCGACATAAAATCGTTTAGGATCCGGAACGGTGAAGTTGAGAAGGAAGAGATTCAGATTGTCTGATCAATAATACAATCGTAAAGATATTCTGGGTGAGAATGGAACAGCCTGGGAATAAATATTCAAAGTAGTTGACTGATTGACAGGTACTCTTTCAAAATTTGAGTACCAGATATTCTTTGCATTAAACAGATTCAGGATGGACAATCCGGCTTCACAGGCAACCTTTCCAACATCAAACCGATAGTTGGCAGCAATATCCACCCGATTATAGACCTGATAGTTGTAAGTAGGACTAAGAATTGATCCGCTTGTCAAAGGGAAGCCGGAACCAAAAACATAAATTGCAGAAAAATTAAATGGCTTGACATTGAACAAGGTAGCAACCTTTACTTCGTGCCGTTGATCCTGAGGAGCCGGAAGATACTCACCCTTAGGGAAGTACGAAAAATTCTCCTCTGTTTTACTCAGTGTATATGAAATCCAGGCTGAATGTCCTTTAAAATCTTTCCTGACAAAAAAATCAATTCCATAACTTCTTCCTGTACCGTTGTAAATCAAATTGTTATAATTTAAGTCCCGGTTTATATACCGGGTTAAACCATCCGTGCTTTTGTAGTAGGATTCAACACTTACCGTTAAATCATCGTGGTGGTATGAACCTCCGACAACCCAATGAACTGCTTTAAGAACCGGAATCTGCTTATTATCACAGGCAGTCCAAATATACCGGTAATTCCCCTGGTTATCAATGACAGAACTTTTGGAAATGAACTGATTATAAACACCCCATGCTAAATTAAGCTTTGCAAATTCGGTTAATCTAAAACTGGCTGACAATCGTGGCTGAACATAAATCCGGTTAAGGGAAAATGGAAGATCCGAACGTAAGCCGTATTTTATCTCGATCTCCCCGGGCAGGGTGATATGGTCCTGCAAATACCCGTTTAATCGCGCCATCTGTGACTTTAGGTTAGTTTGATTATAACCAAAAGAATCAATCTGCAAACCGACTTCATTTTGATCAAATCCTATCCCTGCCTCGAGATTATGGGACTGTGAAAGTTTGAAGTAATTGTCGACATGTTCAGAATACTCCCCTATTTTATTATAAATCTGGTCGTTATTTAATTGTTGAAACACATTTTTTGACCGCTCGATACTTTGAATATTTGATAAGTCCGTTTCAAGTGAAGACCACGAGGATGTGAAGTTGGTTATATTTCCATTCTTCCAGGTACGACCATAAAAAGCAGAGGCACCGTACTGATAGTTATTTTCAGCATCGATTTTAAAAAGGCCATTCAGACCGATATAAGGATTAATAAGATATCTGAAGCGGTCCTGACTTCCCAGGTAACTCACATAAAATAGCCCGCCGTGATCATTTCGGGCAGTATATCTCACATTAATATCCTGGTAATTGTAATCCGGGAGCACAGTGTAGTCAATTGCTGAGCTTGAGACATTAACCGGGGTAATTACATTTTGGTTATTCGCCGGAAGAACATCTTTCCCTTTGTACAAATTAAAATAAGTCTGGCGAAAGGAGACTAAAATGGAACTATTTTTCCAAAGGGGAACTTCAGCCATCCCATTCATTGTTACATTATTGATATTCAGACTAAAAGAAGGTTTCACCATATTTGCGCTCTTTCCGGAAATATTAACAATACCTCCGATCCTTCCCCCATGACCGGCATCATACCCCCCTTTTAACACTTCAATCTCCTTGGCAATTAATGGATTGACTGCATTGATTTCATCATTGAAACTTTTCAATCCCCAAATAGTGAAACCATCAAACAGAATCTGGCTGTGCCCTTCATACGAGCCCCATATAATCAAACCATTTGATTGTTCGCTGGAAGCAAGAATACCGGGCATGAGTCTTAATATGGTAAATACGGAATTATCACCACTTCCAGGTAAATAGTTGGCAATCTGATGATTAACTTTAATAACACCCGCTTTGCTGCCAATATGAGTCGATTTGTCGAATGAACGGTCTTTAATCACGATTTCGCGCAATCCTATGACCGAAGGGATTAGGTTGAAATGATGGAACAATCCGGCAACAACAACGGTATCCAGAGGGAAGTATCCCAAATGAGAAATCCGGATATGAAAAACGCTATCAGTGGTAGTCTGATAGGTAAAACATCCCTTAAGATCTGAAACCAGCATCCGGTTGTTTACATAAATCTGTGAAAATGCCAGTGGTTCGGTGGATTTGACTTCAGAAATCTGTCCAAGTAAATGGTAGCTGGGTAAGACTGTCTGTTTTTTTTCCGAAAGTATCAGAAAAATGTCACCCTGTTTCCTGCAAATTAACGGGAACTTACTGATAATTGATCGAATTGCATCTTCAGGAGATGCCCATTGGCTGGAGATAGTCAGATTATACTTCGAAAGTAAATGATCGTCGAACGAGAACTGTAACCTGTATTTATCGCGCAAATCAATAAGAACCTGATTTAATGGAGTATTATGAACAGCTATATCAATCTTTTGGGAATAACAGGATATTGCTGTCAGATGAAAAAACAGGATAAAAACAATCAGTCGTTGACTCACGGTCCACCGGGATTAATTAACCAGATATACGGTATCTGATTTTGCATCAAATTTAATCCCTAATGAGGTACAAACCAAATCAAGCACCTCTTTTCCCGACAATGATCTCGAAAAATTTCCGGTGTAGGTCAAACCGGGATTGGCCTCGAATTGTATTTTTATATTGTATTGGCGTTCAATCTCCTTTAAAACAGAAATGATTGGAGAACCGGTAAAAACAAACATATTATCTCGCCAGGATTTAACAGTTTTGGTATTGACCTCCTGAGCGAAGCGTAAAAATCCATCTTTTGTAATAAAAGCCTTCTCGTTAGGGTTCAATAAAACCCGTTCATTCTTCCCTAAAGATACAACCCTTACCTTGCCGGTAAAGCAGGTTACGCTATAATCATTATCCCTGGAATAAATATTAAAACTGGTACCGAACACCGAAGTTTCACCCAATTTGGAAGTTACTTTAAATCCGGGGCCCTTTTGAACCGCAAAAAATGCCTCCCCATCCAGGGTTAAGGTCCGTGCGAAACCAAACCAATATGGGTGAAAACTTACAACAGATTGAGCATTAAGTTCCATTTTTGAGTTATCGGGTAAAAGATAGGTCAGGCGTTGACCGGCCGGAACAGAAATTGTTTTGGTATAGAAACGAAGAAATCCGGTAAAACTTAAGATTAAAAGTATTGTGGCAGCTGCAGCCATCCGAAATAAGTAATTCCATGAAATAGCTTTTTGATAAACCTTTGGCTTGTCCATTTCATACCAAAGGTTTTGCCACACTTCATTCTCAGAAACCGAATATTGAATCTCGATCTCCGGGAACTGGTCTGGCTTGCCCGTTAAACTATAATCCCTATTTAAATTTATTTTTTTCATTAATCTCCAATTGCCTTTCGTAAATATTCCAAGGCATTTTTCATTCGTTTTTCAACAGCTTTAATGCTTAAGCCGAGGCTTTCAGCAATTTCAAAATATTTCATTCCCTCCATCCGGCTCAGCAGAAAAACGGTTCTTTGTTTTTCCGGTAATTGTTCCAGAGCTTTCTCATAATTCTTCAATAACTCTTGATAATGCAATAATTCATGTGGACTTTCTCCGAATTGTTCATCCACAACCTTTGCCTTATACTTCAATACAACGTTACGCTTTCGTAACTGAGAAATTAACAGGTCCCCTGCAATTTTATAAAGAAGTGCCCGGGTATTGCCATTTTCCAATTCAAAATTCTTTTCCCAAAGCCTGATAAACGTCTCCTGCGCCACATCAGTCGCCAGATCCTGATCCCCTGACCGGTAGTAAACGTAGTTACGAACACCTGCAAAATGGGTATTGAATATATTTTTAAATTCTTCTCGCGTCAAAGTTTCAAAGACTTAAATGTAGCACAAAACTACAAAAAGGATTCAACTATTGATACCTGCCTCTGATCAGATGTTCCGGAGATCAGAGGCTCCTCACCCACTTATTATTATAAATTACTCTTTATATTGTTTTCTTTCTGTATCCTTTAGATTCAATCCTCAGGAAACAACCACCTTTACGAATTATCCTCTCCGATAGCAGAAAGATTTTTATCTACCTTAATTCTGAACTGATAAGCTTCAGGATGTTTTACAGATCGTGGACTTATCCAGGTATCCTTTAAAAACGCGTTAAAATAGTAGTTTATCAGCTTCAAAAAAACTTTATTTGCCACCATTAAACGCCTGTTTGAAAATAGAATCAACCCCGGAATCGCAGAAATCAATCCTATTACCAGGTTATTTACAATTAAAAAAGCATGCATCAACACCTCTTTTAAGCCATTCACATGCAGGGAGATATACTCATGTTGTGAAATGATGACCTCCGTTTTGGTAAGTGCTGTAATTTCAATCTCAGATCTGGATGAACCACCATGATTGTGAATCAAAGCGACGTTTTTCAAAAGGATTACAACACCCCCTAGGTCTTTGGCCCTCCGGCATATCTCGACATCTTCGAAATACATCCAGAATCTTTCATTCCATTTTCCGATTGAATTGAAGCTCGTTTTACTCATCATCATAACCGAGCCGGAAACCCAGTCCGGAAAAATAAAACGTTCGTTCTGCAACGGTTTGGGAATCAAATTGAAAGGTCTGGCCAAAGCTCTTGTCCAGCCAGTTAGTGTAAGCGGTGACGGGAAATCGCCGTAAGGTTTATCTTCTGAACCATTTGCCCTTAATTGCCTGCATGAGATGATTGAATTGGCTCGACTTACCTTTGCCTGGTCAAGCATCGCCAGAAGGGTCCGTTCTGAAACCAAAGTATCCGGATTTAAAAACAGCAGATATTTCCCGTTGGAATTTGCAGCCCCAACATTATTGCCATTCGCAAATCCATAATTTCCGGAATTCAGCATAAAATTGAACTGCGGAAACATCCCCCTGAATTCATTCAATTTTTCAACCTGTGAGGAGTTGTCAACCACGATCACCTCAAACGAAAGGTAGGTAGCCGGAATTGAGGCTAACGAATCAAGGCATTGGGTAAGCTTATCCCAACTTCGATAATTGACTACTATGATTGACAGGTCTTTCAAAATAAATCGCGCTTAAAGGATCTATAAAATAACAGCTTCCAATTTTTAACGGATAGTCCTGAAATGATTCGACAATTCCTTGTTTTCCACTGTTAATTACTTACCGCTTCAAATGCATTTTACCCTACCGGAAAAGAGAAATAAAAACCGGCATTAAAACCTAGCCCCCTGGTTTTCTTGGTCAGGAATGGTGAATTGATGATTCCCAATTCAGAACTGCCTTAAATAGTTTCGTTTCAGTGGTGGATTCCAGAGCTTCAATAGCGGAGTTAAGAGTATTATTCCCAATATGAAGCTCAATTTCATCACCCCAATGAGTTTCTGCCAAAAATTCAAGCGAAAATCCTGTCAGCCTGTGATTCTGATAATGATCAAGTTTCAAGCAATCTGTGGCCCAATCGAGATATCTGGTGTTGTTGACATGAAGATTCTGGTCTATTTCATTATATGCCACCTGTTTGTTGAAAGCTATCTGCTCAGTCAGGACTGTAATTCGGTCCGGGAAATAAGGGAGAGACTTTTTTCCCTGATTGAATGGCAAATCAAGGCCAAGCATGGCCGGGCGCTGCGGACGCAGTGTCTGGGCAGCAACCAATAACCAACCCGATACCGCCCGGATGATCACCTTGTGATCCAGGTCATACACCATAAAATCCCGACGAAAAAATAGACCCTCACTCCCACAAGGCCAGGTTTCTATCAAAATAGACTCGCCCCAACGGGGCATTCTGTCAATTTCAACGGTCAGCCTCGACAAGGCCCAAAATAATTCCCTCGCAATTAAGTCCTCGTAACCGGCACCAAGCTCTGCTGCATGGTTTGAAGCCACCTCCTGAAAAAATTGCATCAATGCAGAAGGCTTCATATTTTGTTGAAAATCAACATTGTATGATTTAATATCAAATTTCTCTCTCCAAATAGTTTCCATGTTATTTTAATTTAAACGCGATTTATCCACTAATATTCCCATCTTCTTCATCAGGAAAGTGGCATTCAGGTTTTTACAAACGCCCTGCTGCAATTTGTAGTCAATATTCATCGTATCCTCTATGATCTGAATCTCGAAACACAGGTTGTGAATATTGGCCGGATAATCCCGGACCAGGTCACCTAAAATAAGATCATGCGTTGCGATTAATCCAACAGATTGGTATTTAACAAGTTGTTCCAATAGAGCCAGCGAACCGGATTGCTTATCCTTCGAATTGGTCCCCTTTAGAATTTCATCGAGCAATATTAAGAGCCGTTGTCCGTTCTCAAGTTCTGTAATAATATCTTTCAGCCGTTTCAATTCTGCATAAAAAAATGATTCTTTCCTGGCCAGTGAATCATTGGTGCGGATGCTGCTATGCAAAACGATGGGGTAAAAAACAAATTTCGTGGCAAAAACCGGGGCACCAAGCATCGCCAGGATGTAGTTAGTTCCAACAGTACGCAGAAAGGTACTTTTACCCGACATATTGGCTCCTGTAATAATACAATACTGATTCCATCCAGAGATCGAAATACTATTTGTAACACATTCATCCTTAAGAATAAGTGGATGACCCAGATTCGTGGCATTTAAAATAAACCGGTCACTGACAGGTTCCGGGTAGATAAATTCAGGGTTATTGGCCCCAAAATTGGCCAAAGAACTTAGGGCATCTACCTCACCTATTATTGCAAACCAACGCGGAATAACTTCATGATATTTTTCTTTCCATTTTTCCACCCCTGCCAGCACATGGAGATTAAACAAAAAAAGTCCATTTAAGAGACCTGCTGCCAGGATATTCAGGTTAGTATCCATCCAGTTTAGTAACCGGGACAAACTGCTGATAATCTCCGAAGGTGATTCAGTACCTTCATAAGAAAGCTGCTGTTTTAAATCTGCGAGATATGCCGAATTAAAATTACTTTTCTCGATAAGCCTGAGAAATTGCGCATATTTTGAAATTGTTTCAACATTGGAAGTGAGAAGGGACTGAACACTGATGGTCTTCCGGCTGTAAACCGATACAATTAAAAGCTGAAAAAGGAACATCATAATGGGAAGCTGAATGACTACAAATCCCAGCAAGGATCCAATAATCAATAAATTAGTCGCCAGCGGAAAGATATATCTGAGAACATTGAAAAACCGGCTTTTCAAAAGTTCATTATCATTGTTCAGCCACTCATTTAACTCAACCCGGTCCTTTTCGTTACTCTTTTGACCAAAGAAAACCAATTGCAACTGCAGCCGGAAATCAAGATCTTCAGATAGTTCCCGGATTGCCTTTTGCCGTTCTAAAATTTGATCCTTAAAGTGATATGCTCCCTTAAGATATTCAGCCAATCGGTTTTTTCCGAAAATGGTAACCGTCCGGTTAAGTGCTTGAAAAAGGGATTTCTTCCCAAATATGTCGAAATCGTAGGTGTAATTATGGTCCGGATCGACATGATCATCTCCCGGATCAAAAGGGGAAAAATCGCCGTTTATCCCCATAATCTCATTTTGCAGTATCCGGATCAAACGCTCACATTGCTGAATCTTCTTTTTTAAGTAGCTGTCGAGACCCGATAAAACCAAAAACAAGATTAGATTGGCAATCGATCCATAAATAAAAATCAAATTACTGATATTCAGATACTTATAAAACAAAGCCAGCATCAGGACGAAAACTGCAAGTCGTAATACCGGTAAATAATGCCTTTTCTTTGCCTGCTTATCCCGTTCCAGTTCGGTTGCTACAATTTGATCTTCATTTTGCTGCAGGATTTGGGGCATTTTTTTTTGTGATTCAAAGGTATTCTGCAAATATAAAGAATTCCGGTCAGACCATTTGCGGTTCTGACTGGGCAATTCTGTTTTTCTGGTCCACAACTTTTATAATATATTGTTTAGGAGAATTAGCGCCGAAATGATCCGTAAACAAAAAGGGTGTTTTGGAGATTTGTGGGACATGGGGAAAATTTGCCACCTTAACACCGTCGCGCCAGATTTCATAACGGTCTATTTCAGAATCACCGGCATAAGCAGTATGCCAGGTAATTACGGATTTTCTGCCATTGATCACCTCAACTTTCAGCTCCCTGGGGGCAGTAAGGTCCTGGTATGGTTTCTGAAAATAATTTGTTTTACCCCCTTTTGAATTTAATGCCAGGGTCTCGATTTTTTTTCTCTCCTGATCGCTTAAAGCCTCTGAGGTTACCTGGGCTCCGATCAAATTCTGAGTCAACTGGCAATGCTGGGGTACCTCATTGATTTGCCCGATTCCAATAATTGCTGTGTGGATACCAGGTGTAGACAACGAATACCGGATGAGCTCATGTGCCGGCAATTCAGGACTGCTGACCTGAAGAACTACATGTTCAGGGGTGTTTGACCATTCGGCTTTTTTGGTATACATTGCTCCATCGGCAAAAACCTTCATGGCAATAATTCCCATATTTTTGGCCGCTGCAACAGGAATAACATTATACTGCATATTGAAGAACAGCTTGTCATTGGCATTTATAGCCACCAGCATTCCGTCGAGCAGGTTTTCAGTGTCACGCTGTATCATTTCAATCATCACGGCAGCATCCTTATGTCCCGAGAACCCGATATGATGAATCAGCTTTTCATGTTTAGGGTTTAGTCCGGTCCGGTTTGTCCCGTCCCTGACATCCCGCAAGGCCGCAAGTGCACCAATAGTTTTGGCTTCCGGAGTGGGATTATCATATCCTTCATAAAGGGCATCGACTTCACCCATATTATTCAGCGTATGTATCAGTACCATATCCAGATAGGCATCCTCAGGAAAAGAATCAATTCCGTTCCCAAATACCTGGGTGAGTGTTCTGCGGACATCATCGATTGCTTTAGAACCGGCCGGACCGTTCGTACCTCCATGAACATCCTTGCGGTCATCCCCCCCCTTTCCAAAACGAAGGCCGGTCTTTGACGTAACAAAAATTCCCTTCCTTTTTGTTACACTATAGTTTGGCTGCCCCGGAACGAGTCCAAGCTGACGGAAAGCTTTACCGTAATTTAGCTGACTTGGTCCATAGTAATTTGAAGTATCATAATAGTTTATTCCCAATTGGTACGCCTTCAGGATAATGGCAACCGGATCGATCCCTGCAGGAGTCCATTGAATGGATGCCTGACCACCAAGACCGAGGGTTGTTACCTCAAAATCAATTTTACCGAAACGCCTTTTTAAAAGAGTTTTCGGAACGGATTTACTGCCTGCCTTCAACATATACGGGACCATAGTTAGTCCTACCGATGCCACACAGGAGGTTTGTATAAACTTTCTGCGGGTCTGTGAAAAAAGGATATTTTTTGCCATACTCCGGAATATTAACAACTTTGGATTTTTAAGGATAACGTACAAACAGTATGATTGGTTTAAGATTATGGCGCTATTCGCACGATCATGGGCTACCCTTCTCAAAATGGGTTGTTCCGAAAAGGTAAAAACAAAAGGGTATCTCAATATTGACAGAGATACCCTTTTGTTTTTAAAACATTTAACCGGCGATTTATTTTAGCCCCCTGCTTCTCAGAAGTGGTTCAATTGAGGGCTCCTTCCCCCTGAAATTCACATATAATTTCATGGCATCTTCCGTTCCGCCCCGTTCCAAAACATTGGTACGGAATGATCTGGCGACTTTAGGATCAAAAATACTGCCAGCCTCTTTAAATGCCTCGAAGGTATCGCAATCGAGTACCTGGGCCCATAAATAGCTGTAATATCCGCTTGAATACTCCCCGCCGCCCGAAAAGGTGTGTGCAAAATAGGTTGATTTATAACGGGGAATTATTTCAGGAATAAGTCCTGCCTTTCCCATTGAATTCTTTTCAAATTGCTCAACATCCATATCCCCTCCTTTGGTTATGGTATGATAATCCATATCCAGAATGGCTGCTGCCAGGTACTCAACAGTGGCAAAACCCTGATTGAACTTTCCAGCTTTAACGATCTTATCAACCAAAGATTGTGGTATGATCTCCCCTGTTTTATAATGTCTGGCATAAATTTTAAGCACCTCAGGTTCAGATGCCCAATGTTCCATCACCTGAGAGGGAAGCTCAACAAAATCACGGGAAACACTTGTCCCGGAGATCTCCTGATAATGACATTTCGATAACAAACCATGTAAGCTATGCCCAAATTCATGGAAAACCGTTTCAACCTCGTCGAAACTCAGCAAAGCGGGCAAATCTCCTGTCGGCCTGGAGAAATTTGTGGTTACTGAAACAACCGGACGAATGTCTTTCCCGTCTTTATCAATATACTGATCGCGGTAATTGGTCATCCATGCACCACCTTTTTTGGATGCCCGATTATAGAAATCCATATACAGAATTCCCATTTCGGTACCATCTCCGTTCTTTACCTCATAAACTTCGCAGTCAGGATGGTATAAAGGCATGTTATTCAGTCGCGTAAAGGTAAGACCATACAATTTATTGGCCACGGCAAAAGCCCCTTCGCGGACATTATTCAATTCAAAATAAGGGCGGGTCTGCTCCTCATCAAGGTCGTATTTTTCTTTTCTGACCTTTTCGGAATAATACCACCAATCCCAGCTCTCCAGTTTAAAATGGCCCCCCTCCTTTGCAATCATGTCCTGCATATCCTTTGCCTCCTCCCGTGCTTTGTGAATAGCCGGAGTCCATACCTGACCAAGTAATTTATAGACGTTGGCCGGGGTTTTAGCCATACAATCATCCAGCACATAAGCTGACCAGCTATCAAAGCCCAGAATATTAGCCTTTTGAAGGCGAAGGTTTACGATTTTATTAATTACAGCTTTATTATCGTGGTTATTGTTGTTATTCCCGCGATTGTACATCGCTTTGTAGATCTTCTCGCGAAGCGCCCGGTTTTGCGCATAGGTAACAAATGGTATCCAGCTTGGTTTTTGAAGGGTGAAAACCCATTTGCCCTCCATTTTCAACCCTTTAGCTTCGTCGGCTGCTGCCGAAATCATCGATTGGGACAAACCGGCAAGATCGTCCCTCTTTTCAATGACCATGTGAAAGTCATTGGTTTCGGCGAGCATATTATCCCCGAACTTAAGATCCAGCAATGAAAGTTCTTCATTGATCTTTTTTAACTGCAGTTTCTTTTCGGCAGAAAGATTGGCGCCGCCACGCACAAAACGTTTATAGGTCTTATCAAGTAACTTGGATTGCTCCTGATTCAGAGGTAGCGAATTCCGGCTATCATAAACCCCTTTTACCCTGGCAAAAAGCGGTTCATTCAGATTAACTTCATCATTATGCTGAGATAACATTGGTGCTACCGAGCGAGCAATCTCCTGAAGTGAATCATTTGTCACTGCCTCCTTTAGGTTGGAGAAAACATGGTTCACTCGCCCCAGTAACGACCCGCTCATATCGAGGGCTTCAATGGTATTGGCAAAGCTGGCTGCCTCTTTCGAATCGATTATGCGTTTAATCTCCGCATTATGCTGTTTCATCCCCTCCTCAAAGGCCGGCAAGTAATGCTTATTCATAATTTTATCAAACGGGGGGACTTCGAACGGAGTTGTATAGGGATCAAAAAAGGGATTCATCATTGTTGATTTTTTTGTTTGTTTAACGCATGCTGCCAATAAAACAATGACAGTCACGAGTATTAGTACTTTTTTCACGTTTCGAAAGGTTAAAAATTTAAAATCAGATTATCGGTGCAAAATTATGAAAAGTACAAAAAGTTAACTCATGGCAATTTATGACTTATTTCAGTTATTTCCTTTAAGAATCATCAGAAATCACTACCAATAAGTAATACAGGTCATTCAAATCCAGGACTTTCGCCGGACATACCGCTTATATTAACCAGGTTTACAGCGAATTATAATACATGACAATTTTAATTAATGAATCACCCTCCTTTACCGAAACCTTGTTTTTCGAAATATAGGTTTCCATTTCATTACTTTTTTCACCGAACATTTTGACCAGCCCCTTTTTATTGGATATTAGCTTCGCCGGATTTCTATCGACTGCCATGAAATACTCCACTTGAACAATGTCAAACCGGGCAGGCTGGTAATCGGAAAATGCCTGTGCCTCCACTCGGTCGAGAAAAAGAATTTTATATTTAGCCAAAAGAGTGGCCTTTCCCTCCGTGAGAATTTTAAAAAATCCGTCCCGAATATTGCCATCAACTTCATAACTTCGGCAACTGAATACATCACCTCCAAATTCAGCCTTTTTAACAATGGCTTTATAGGCAATATTAAATACATTTTCACCCTGTTTAAATTCCAAATCATCTGTAAATGCATTATATCTTAGTTCAATATTTGCAAAGACCGAATCTTTAGGAGTGATAATCTCACCGGCTTCAAATGTCTCATTCAGGTAAGGTGTCCCCTGGATATCAGAGATCTTTAAATTTGGATGGCTAAAGGTTCCATCATTGATTTTGCTAAACCGGACATCATCTAAAAAAGCTTTATTCAAAATCTCGGTTTGTCCCTTTAAACCTGAAGCCAGACCTATGAATACCACGAGTATGTGAATAAAACGATTCGTTAATCTGCCAATTGCCAGTGGATGAAGCAATGAGAAGCATTTGAGACCATAGCACCTTGGCAATGGCAAACCAAAAATTACTGGATTCATAAAATTTTTCTGTTTGTTAAATATTATGATAAAATTAGTATATTCTTCAGAAATAAATCAGGATTATCTAAAGTTATTTTTACAAATAGTGAAAGATAACTTCGGATGTCATTCTGCATGTTTAAAAATCAACAGTTATCTTTGAACCCAAAATCACAATTTGAAAAACCAACTTCTTGCAAGTCATCTCAAACTCCATTTGGTCGTTCTGATTTATGGATTTACAGCTATTCTGGGAAAGTTGATTTCTTTGCCGGCTGCTCAGCTGGTTTGGTACAGGATGTTGATCGCGTTAATCTCCTTTTATATCTTTCTGCGATGGAGAAAGACCGGCCTTTCAATTGACCGGAAACAATTTTTTCAGTTATTTGGTATCGGGATGATCGTAGCCCTTCATTGGATCGCCTTTTTTGGGGCCATCAAAATTGCCAATGTTTCTGTAGCACTTGGATGCCTTGCTCCAAGCACACTATTTACCAGTTTACTCGAACCTTTCTTTTTCCGGAAGCGGATCAATGCAGTGGAAGTAATTGTTGGATTGCTTATTATCCTGGGACTTTACCTGATCTTCAGGTTTGAAACCAGCTATTCATTTGGGATTATTGTCGCTCTGGCTGCAGCATTTCTGGCCGGGTTATTCTCGGTTCTCAACAAAAAAATGATTGTCCATCAGAAAGCATCGGTGATCAGTTTTTATGAAATGATGGGTGGGCTTTCCTGTATTACGATTTACCTGGGGATAACCGGATGGGGAAAGAATCCTTTTCAAATTCCCTCTTCCACTGATTTTATCTGTTTACTCGCCCTCGGCATAATCTGCACCGCTTATGCATTTGCTGTGCAGGTCAAAATCATGAAACATCTATCTGCCTACATAGTTGCACTAACGATCAATTTGGAACCCGTGTACGGAATCCTGATGGCCTACTTCCTGTTCGGGGAGACTGAACACATGACCGGTGGTTTCTATTTCGGAACGGCAATAATCCTGATTTCTGTTTTAGGATTTCCGCTGTATCACTTTTACAAATGGAAAAGGGAAAGAAACCGGCTGATTGGATTAATCGATTAAATTACCGGTAATCTAATCAAACTCATTGATTACCCCTTTATCAAGCAACTCCGGTTCAATATTAAGATCATTTTCAAGAAATTCATCCATCTCATCTTCCGAAGTAAATTCAGCAATCACCCCGTTATAGACAACAGTCCAGTTAGTTGGAGATTGCAGGATCTTCAATCCAGGAAGTTCGGGGCTGAAATCCTTAACCGGAAACCCCTCTTTTCCACCATCCTCAGCTTCAATATCCTGCAGATATGCCGTGTAATAATCGCGCGCAGGAAATAATTCATCCAGAACATCCTCTTCATCAGCACGTTCGTAATATTCCGTAACCGTAAGCCTGTAAACAAGCATTGCCCCCATACCATTCACATACAGAATATCTGCAAACGGTTTGTCCGGACGATTTTCGAGTTCCTCAAATTCGAGACCTTCAACCTTGGCCAAAAACCTCGGGTGGTGGTTATGAAGAATAAACTCCGCAGGTTGATCACCAGTTGCCATTATATCATTGCAAATCAGATATTTTGAAGTTTTCATAATCTCTTTTATATTTTTTGCAAGATAAAGAATTTTTAGGAGCTAAATCTTAACTCTGATCATTTAGGTATTTTTGCAGAATGAAGCCAAATGTCTACTTATTCAATCCAACCTGCGAACTAGCTGTGGCCAACAGCTCGGCGAATTTTATGGCTTCTGCAAAATTGCGCCGTTTTGAGGATGACCTAAGTACCCTGCCAGGAATCCTGGCCCAACCCAATGACCTGGTTATCGTTGATCGTCAGCCATCCCGGCAGTTCATAGATCAGCTTGAAAGTGCAGGCTTCATCCCTCCTCTCTATCGTCCAAAAGAAAATATCCTATCCGATCCTTCCTGCATGCCTGATGAGATTGGATTCCTGTTTCCCTGGGGATGGTGCCCTTCGGCTCACAAATTGCTTCAGCCATTCAAATCAGCCTGCTCTTCTGATTATCTGACTTCACCTGTGGCCGAATGGCAGGAGATTCAACGCGAACTTTACAGCCGCAGATCTTCGTTAGACATCCTCACGGGGATTATAACAAATAGCAACTTGTGCAATGTATTAACATTAAATGATTTGCCTGAAATCTGCATCCGTCATGATGACATCATCAGACTTCAGCAAAAATGGGGAAAGGTTGTTGTAAAGGCCCCATGGAGTGCATCAGGACGTGGTTTACAGGTGTTGCGCCCCAATGAATACAATCGGACAAACAGGCAGGTAATATCCGGGATTTTAAAACAGCAGGGTTATGTGGTTGCTGGTCCCTGGCATAATAAAGAGCTTGATCTCTCTTTTCAGTTCTTTTCATTCGGAAACGGGCGCATTGAATACAAGGGGTTAACCTCTTTTTCAACTGACCTTGCCGGACATTACCTCAGTAATTTCATTCAGGAATTCCCTACTGATCTTACTCCTGAAATTGAAGAGTTTTTGAAACAAAATATTCCGGATATAAAAAATGCACTTCAGGAAACTATTATCAGAAGTGATTATTCTTCAAGATATTATGGCTGGCTTGGAGTTGATGCGATGATATTCCGGTCAGATCAGGGAGACTTAAAATTCCATCCTTGTCTCGAAATCAACTGCCGGTTCACAATGGGGGCTATTGCCTTAAAATTAAGAGACCAGCTGGCAGAAGGTACAGTCGGAGATTTTAAAATTTTACACGGTAAGGTGGGATATTTTTCGGAATATTGCCGTGTGATGAGACTAAATGAACCTCTGATATCTGAGAATGGAAAGATAGCGGAAGGTTTTATTCCTCTAACCCCTGCCTGCCCGGATTGCAGTTTTGGTGCTTTTTTAAGGGTAACGAGAAAGAATGAAATAACGAAATAATGAAATAATTAGAACTATTAAGCATTAACCATTATTCATTATCAATTATTCATTATCCAGATTCTTTTTTAAAGCTTCGAACTGACTGTTATTGAATGGCATATAGGTATTCTGAGCCGGTTTTTCCTCGATTTCAAAGATGATTTCATCAATCCTTGGATCGTTTAACCCGATACCGGTAACCCCTGAAATCTGTTTTTTTATGGCCAGATCTTCTGCCTCATTCTCACGCATC
>Ga0364922_10296_pt1 | contig 27946 bp, 31 predicted proteins | sample ExccelJu500001D4_2_FD_206955 | JGI IMG/M metagenome (GOLD analysis project Ga0364922, IMG submission 206955) | Enriched cells from Trout Bog Lake Hypolimnion, Wisconsin, USA - BchlTB.June20.5000.01.D4 | ecosystem: Environmental > Aquatic > Freshwater > Lake > Hypolimnion/Profundal zone | place...
CACCAATACTCTTTGGCAAATACCAATGGTAAGGATGCTTTAAATTCTGTTCGAGCCGCTAGTTCAATGAAGGAAACGGGCGCTGGTAAAAAAGCCGCTCTCTACGGTTGGTCTCAGGGTGGTGGTGCTGTTTTAGCTGTAACAAGCATGCCAGAGTATGTTGCCCAAAAGGGTACTGCTGCGGATGGAATTGAATTGGTGGGTGCGATTGGCTTAGCTCCCTATGATAATGCTGCCATGGTGTCTAGCCCTCCTACCAATGAGGCTGAAGCACAAAAAGTCATGGATGGTTTTATTAACATGTTTTCTAAAACCGTATTTGATTTTGCCCACCTGAGTATGGCGTTGTGGGGTCTTGAACCAGGTAATCCGAAACTGAAACTCACCGATCTATTTACGGATGATGGAGTTAAGGCAATGAATGAGATATACGACAATAAGTGTATGCATACTGGTGCTGATACTTTGAGCTACAACTTCGGGGATAGCTATAAGAGCTTATTGAAAGTGAATCGTATCAATACGCTGGAGTGGGTTAATGCAATCATAAAAGGTAGCAACCCTCCTGCCAAACCAATTGCCCCGGTAGTTATTTACTGGGGAACGGCTGATGTAACTAATCCGCCAATCATGGGTAAGCTCTATCAAGAGCAGATGTGCAAATTGGGTGCAAGCGTGGATCGAGTACAGCTTCCAGGAAAGCAAACTCACTTTACAACCCCAGGCACATCCGCCCCTTTCTATAGGGAGTGGGTCAAGGATCGTTTCGCTGGCAAACCTGCTACCGATAATTGCGCGCTTGCAGCGCAATTGCCGATTTAATTTTGCGGATGTTTTTACGCCTTGCTCTCAATCTTTAAAGGAATCGTAATGAAGCAAAAGTTAATGAAAAAAGTAGTTGCAGCCTCGGTATCTTCAGCGCTAGCTTTCATTCCCTTGTCGAGCAATGCTTGTACTAGTTTTATGCTTAAGGGTAGCGATGGAGGTGTTGTTTATGGAAGAAGCATGGAGATGGGTTTCCCGCTCCATTCTGAGTTGACTCTGATACCAAGAAATTTTGTAAAGCAAGGTATTGGCCCTGATGGCAAAGTAGGTAGCGGCCTTTCTTGGACGACCAAGTACGCAGTTGCTGGTATGAATGCTGTATCCATGCCTGAGTATTCCGATGGTATGAATGAGAAAGGCCTCATCGGCGGCATGCAAAATGCGCCAAATACCGCCAAGTATCAAGTGGTAACACCTGCAGAGGCTGGCAATAGCATCAGCTCTGCTCAAGTGGTTACCTATGTGCTGACAAACTTTGCATCCGTAGATGAAATTAAAGCGGGTTTGCAGAAAATTAAGGTAAGTGGCGTACCAGTTCCTTCTTTTGGCAATCAAGTCCCCACACAACATTACGGTTTTCATGATGCTGCTGGCAAAAGCGTTGTAGTTGAGTACCTAAAAGGAGAGTTAGTTGTGACTGATAATCCCACTGGTGCCATGACCAATGATCCTTCATTTAAGGATCAGCTGAATAACATTGGCAATTACGCCAATCTTTCCAAAGTGGAAAAGCCTGCATTGGTAATCAATGGGGCTTCTTTTGTTCCTCCTAGTTCAGGTAGTGGAATGCACGGTTTACCTGGCGACTATCTAAGTCCAAGTCGCTTTATCCGCGCAGTATTTTTAACGGATTCAGTTCCAAAGTCTTATACAACTGCACAAATGCATAACGCTGCATGGCATGTCCTAGGAAGTTTTGATATTCCTCCTGGCGCTGTTACATTACCAGCATCTAATCCTTATGGTGGTGGTGTTGGGGGTGTTGAAATTACCGAGTGGAGTGTTGTAGCAGACACCAAGAGCATGACCTATAGTGTCAAAATGTTTGAAAATATGAATGTCTATCAGTTCGACTTGAAAAAGATGGATGTGAACGCTAAAGACATTAAATACATTAAGCTAGATAAGTCATCTAGTCCAATACTTGTTAATTAAAATATTTTCTTGTTAAGCCCAAAACCACCTATAGGTGGTTTTGGGTACGCGGTTCATTGACGTGATGCTCTTTGGGTCGCCCTTGTATCTGAAATGCAATATATGCATAGCAGTTTTGATTACGGTAAAACGGTTGTGATTAACCACCGTGATTTACGCTCGTTATAGAGTCCCGAATCAGTAAATCACTTTTTTTTGTAAAAAATGTATAGCGACGACATTTAATATCAGTCAATTTGAATCATTACTTAGAGAGACCTTTTTTGGTCTCAGTGTAATGAGCGCCTTAGCTATTTTTAATATATATAGCTTCGCTTGGGTTACGCTTACCTATCTAAATTGAGGATTTTTTCGTGAGCCAAGGGTCTCTTATGGGTCTTACAGTCCCTCGCTAACATCATCTTTAATGTCGGTTAAACCGATAACTATTGCGTATAGAAATACTCACAGTCACCCAGCGTAGGTCATCCCGACCTATTACGGCCCAATAGATCTCTTATTGTTTCCGAGTAGTCACTACATTTCCCGAAACCAAAAGAAAAGGGACCACATTTCTGTGATCCCTTTGTATTACTGGTGGGTCGGGCGAGATTCGAACTCGCGACCAACGGATTAAAAGACTTAAGAATTGTGCTTAACAGTAATCAAAACATTAACCTAAACCTGCCAAGAAAGTAGTGTGGTGTAGGCGGCTGGTTTATTGGGTTCGGGTGGGTCGAGGTGGGGGTCGGGTAGCTTAAACAGGAGTATCACGATAAATGACAGTGGTTTGTCGGTTAAACCGACATCTGGAAATGACCGCTATCGGCTATTGGGCTCTGTCGCTGCCACTCCTATTTTGTGTATTAGCCTAAGAGCTAATACAATGAATCACCCTCCTATTTGAAATGTCTTCAGTGCACATCGCTCTAATCGCTAGAATTGGGCTAATCCCCTTGGCAGCCTTTGCCACCCCCTGTTTTGCCCAGAGTGGTCAGACTTCGCCGTACTCACCTTCATTTTTCTTGAGTCCTTATCAGGTCGAGTGGGACTCCAGCGTAGGTAGCACCCATACTAACTACACAATTAATTCACCCGTTTTTAAAAATTCCGCCAACTCAGTTGCAAATAACGCGACACAAGGTCTATCTCTTGGGTTGCCAGAGAATTTTGCCATCGGCATTACTGAACTTTATGTCTATCCGACTATTACCAACCCATTAAATCCAAATGCTGCAACCTTAGGCTTTAAAAATCCTGTGCTGTCGGGCAGCAAAATTTGGGGGCTGAACACCCCCATGCTTTTTAAAATATTTGCAAGCGTACAGCCCAATACTGGGGTAAAGGCGGGTGTTACTACCTATAACCTCGGCGCCTCTGGAATTATGATTGGTAATGACGGTTGGGTTTACAGCTTAGGGCTAACCGAAACAACCAATGATGCCGGTAATGGTGGGACGGCTACGGTAGTCGGAACGGTATCTAAGACGATTGGAAGTTATTTAATTAATGCTTCTGTAGGTGCGGCAAGGTTCCCGTCGATCTTGGTTTCTTCTGGATATATTGCCAGTTCATACGGATATTCAGGAACTGTAGAGCTTAGTCGTCAAATTTTAGATCAAGCATGGCTGGGAATTAACTACAGCATTGGAAGTACTACAAATACTTATACCCAAAATTTCATGCAGATTCCATACAACAATCGAACGCTTTATAACTCAGTGGGTATGAGCTTAAAGGTACTTTTCTAGTCATCAATAATAGACAAGGGCAGGTAGAGTTGATAGCCAGACCCCCAAACAGAGTGAATAATTCGCCGCTCTGGGTCTTTTAGTAATGGCAAAATTTTCTTTCTCAACCGACTGAGAATATTTTCTAAGGCTCTCTTGGTTACTATATCAGTCGGCGATTGTTCTGAAAGGGTTTCACAAATGCTTTCTGATTCAAGGCATTGATTGGGTGCCTGGGATAGTGTTTTTAATAAAAGTATTTCCGAGGGAAGTAAGGTAATTTGATGTACTCCATCGGGTGCAACCAGCCGCCCTGATTTTGTATATAAGTTCCAGCCATTTGATTTAGAGTTAGTGATCCGCCTAGCTATGCTGTTGATTGCGGCTAACAATTCCTGGGGTGGGGTTGGCTTTGGAAGGTAAATATCTGCACCATGCTCGTAACTTTTAATGCGGTCAGCTAATGCTGTTCGCGCCGTCAGCATAACAATGCCGATTTGCGGATATTTTTTTCGAATGGACTGAGCGATTTCAAAACCCGATTGCCCTGGTAAGTTCAGGTCCAGAATCAGAACGTCTAAAGCTGATATGCGAAAAAGATCATTTAAACCAAGGCTATTATTTGCTTCATAGACTTTAAATTGATGGGCTTGTAAAAATTGACTAAGCTCTTCGCGCAAAATGGCATCATCTTCAATAATTGCAATCTTAATTGGGTTGGATTGGGCAATCATTTTGGTAGCTCAATAAGAAAATGAACTTCATTGGCAATGTAGCGATATTCAATTGTTCCACCAAGCACATGACAGAGCTCTTTGCAGATATAAAGGCCTAAACCGGAGCCCCGTGTTTCTTGGGCTAGGGGGTGGCGATAAAAACGCTCAAAGATAGATTTTGGGTCTGGTGCTAAGTCTGGATGAATGGTATTGACAATAGATATACGAATTCTAGGATCATTAATTGTGGTCAATTCTTCAACCATGACTTTTATCTTGGTCCTAGCTGGTGAGTATTTCAGGGCATTCTCGATCAGATTGGTCAGAATAATTTGTAAAAACTGTGGGTCTGTTTGAATATTTAGTCGGTCATTAATATTTAGATCTATTACTTTTTTACTTTGGTGATTTTCAATAATGCTGCATATCAGACCTTTGACATTGATGTCTGCAAGTTGCAATGGAAGCGTTTTTTGATCTATCAAATTCATTAAGTTACAACGCTCAATGATGGCATCCATATTTAGTATGGATTTATTGATATTTGCCAAACGCTGCTGGTCACTAGAGTTGCCAGTATTTATAGATTGACTAAGCGTATCAACCGCTAGACCAATTGAGGCCAATGGATTTTTTAATTCGTGAGCGAGCATATCAATCAGCGTTGTGCGGTCCCTTAGGAGCTTAGACTCAAATTCAGAACGTAGGCGTGTGTCAGTCAGGGCTAATTTAACTTCTACCAGCTCTTTTCGAATTAAGCGATTTTGATACACAATAATCGAGAGCATCACAAGAGGGCTGACAAAATCAGTGATTCGGGCTAGATAAATAGGGGCTTGGCTATAACTCTTTAATGGAAAGAGTACCGCTATCACGGCTAAAAGAATTAGGAGAATAGAAATGCCAAATCCGGCAATTAAAACTACTTGAAATGATTTGTCTATGCGAGGCGTTTTGGTGATGGCAATAATTTGCACTACGGGTGCAGTCAGGATGCCGATGAGCATAAGGGGGTTTGATATGTTATTTTTCTCCATGCCAACCAGTAATAAGCAGCCACCCACCAAAATATAAATCGCCCAACAAGAGGACGCATACCAATTTGGGGTTTTATAGGGCAAAAGAAAAGCTTGAGATACCCAGACCCATAATCCCAATCTAAGACATAGCGCCCAATTAAATATGAGCTCATTTAATAGAGGTTCTTGCTTGAATAAAAAAAGCGCCAAAATGCCACTTCCTGAAAGTGTGCACAAAATTAGGTTGGCTACAGAGACCCCAAACCTTGCCATGACAGTGCTTGGATTTAAGCCAAAGCTCACGATTGAAAAAACGAGAATGGCAAAGAGGGTGCCAACTTGAGTGCCAATACCCAGAGCCCTCTCAGAAACTTGTATTCCAGAGTCTGTCTTTGAAGAGACTGAAATGGCTATATGAGTCAGGCTTGAGGCATCAATTTTGAGATAGTAAGTATTTTGTTTTTCTGGAGTGGGCGAAGTAATAAAGATGTGCTCACCAATATCACTATGAGAGCCATCATCAGCTAAACGGCTACCCGCTTTTTCAGATTCCCAGACCTTGCTGATGTATTGAAAGAATTCAATTCTTCTTAAGAAATAAGGTCCAACTCGAATAACAAAACTATTTTTATCGATTTGATCATCTGAAATTTGTACTCGTATCCAGCGGGGAGACTCGGCAAGACCGGAATTTAAGGGTGTGTAATTGGGTTGGTAATCGCATTGAGTAGCCTGTTCTATTGTTTCTGGCGCAGTCTTTGCTTGACAGTAATCAATGCGGTAATTCGGAACATTAACACCACCAGCAGTAACTACTGCCGCGATCGTCAAGCAGGGAAACATTGCGAATAAGCAGCAAACCAGGTATTTGCTTTTATTCCAGATTGAGCCTTTATTCATGAGGGCTAGTTTATTTCAAAAGCCACAGTTTTCACTATAAACAAAAGAAATTCTGGTTTATGCCGCCAGATGAGAGGAAGTGAGAGGATTTAAAACGCTAGTGTTAAATAATAATAAATAAGCAACCTTACCTAAGTTTTTGTAAACATAAAAAGAAGGGGTAATGAATATGAATTTTCTTAAATACCTTCTAGTAATTATGATAATTATTTTGGCTGGTTGTAAGTCAGTGGCTAATTATCAGTCTGAATTGCAAGTCCTAGTTGGGCAAAGCGAGCAGCAGTTAGAGTCTCAGTGGGGGATTCCGTCGTCGATTGTTCTTAGCGGAAATATTCGTTTACTTACTTACTATCAAAATGATGGTGCTTATTTGGCTGGTGGTTATTGGGGTAGACGTGTTGTGCCTTTATATTGCAACACAACCTTTACAGTCCAAAATGGTGTAGTAATTCAGGCGAAATTTGTAGGGAATGAGTGTACGGCAGAGTAGCAATTTCTAAAATTATTTGCATTTGGTAAGCGCTGTTTTAATGTGTTTCCGTTTTGTAGAAATTAAAGCGTCTGTTATCAAATATGAAAAGTAGATTACCGATTGCTATTTTGAATATCTGACTTTGTAGTTAATTAATTTAGGAGTTATTTATGTATTTACGAAATCACTTCGCCTTAGGATTGATTGCCTACCTTTTTTTTAGTCTAGCTTCAGCACAGACTACAGCGGGCAATCAACCTGAAGGGCCTCAAAAACCTCCCTTACCTATGGGTCTTCAAGCAATAGAGCCAGTTGCTCTGGATATCTTAAAAGCAATGAGCGTGAGAATGTCTAATGCGAAGACCATACAGTTTGATGCATTGATTCAATCAGAATATCCATCTATTGATGCAATACCCATAATTTACTCTACTGCTGCAAAAATCGCATTACAGCGACCAAATAAGTTCGATGTTGCAGTTTGGGGGGACGGGCCATCAAGCGAAGTTCTATTTAATGGAAAACAGTTATTTGCCTATAGCCCTGAGAAAAATTTAGTAGCGGTTGCTGATGCTCCAGGCAATATTGATGCTTCTGCTAAGTTTGCATATGATAAGTGGGGTTTATTTTTTCCTGGAGATGACCTAGTTTTATCAAATCCTTATGAACATTTAACCAAGGGCTTGACTGATGCATTTTTGGTTGGAACAACTGCTTTAGTTGGTGGTGTAGAGACAAACGTAATCGTAATGGCCACCAAAGAATTACAAGGCCAAGTATGGATTGGTGTTAAGGACCATTTGCCTTACATGGCCTCTTGGATCTACTTGGGTGATCCTAGCCACCCCAGAACTACTCTTACCTACAAGAATTGGAAATTAGATTCAACCATTTCTTCTGGCCAATTTGAAGCAAGCAGATTTTCAAAAGCAATCGTTGCTGATTTTGTGCAATCAGATGCACCACTTAAATAAAGTTATTGGAGAGCGACTACATGAAAATATTTGCCAGTGTTTTACTAGGCTTAGTTGCATTAATTTCCTTAACCGCCACCACAGATGCACAAGCATATTGGCATGGTTATCGAGGGGGCTGGAGGGGGCCTGGATGGCGTGGTCCTGGATGGGGCGGCTGCTATCGATGCGGTCCTGGGTGGGTAGGGGGTGCAGTGATTGCTAGTAGTGCGGTTGCAACAGAAGAAGTGGTTGCAGGATCTACGTCACCTCAAGTAGTGGTTGAGCAGGCTGCACCAGCTGTTTATGCACAGCAGTCCGGCCCAGTAGTGTTAGCGCCTGGACCTGTGCCGCCATCCTCTTACTCCATCCCGCCTATTGGCTCTACATTTCCGAATTTATTTCCAGGGTGCGTATTAGAGCCCAGGAATGGTATTAATTTTTATCAATGCCAGGGATTTAGGATGCGTCCTCTGTATAACGGTAATAATTTTTATTACCGTGTTGTTCCGGGCTAATAAGCATCAAGACTAATTTTGGGTGGGCTTATTGCAACAAAAGATATAGCTAAACCTTATCTCCATAAAAGTTAATATCAATCAAAAAAATTGGTTAAATAAGTCAAATGCCAGAGATTAAAACACTAGAACTCTCAAGAAAAGCAAACACACTTTTGCTTTCTGGGTTGGCTGTCAGTGCAACCATTGTCGGCGAATTCTCTGGATGGAATGCTGGCCTTAATCAGGGCGGCATAGGTGGCATGCTTATAGCCACACTCTTGGTTGCCGTGATGTTTGGCTGTCTTGCTATCTCTTTGGCTGAACTATCAACCTCAATGCCATTCGCTGGTGGAGCATATACCTACGCTAGAGCTGCATTTGGTAAAAAAATTGCAGTAATTGTGGGGATCTCTCAAATGCTGGAATATATATTTGCATTAGCAACTATTCTGGTTGCCATTGGAATGCAGTTTAGAGTAATTTTTGAGGATTCCTTTCTCTCAAGTCTAGGGGAGCCTGTAATTTGGGCCATTGCTCTGTTATTTTTTGCTATTTTGAATGCATCAGATACAAAATTATTTTTTCGATCTGCGCTCATTCTCGCAATTTCTTCTTTAATTGTTCTCATAATTTTTTGGTTTGGGGCAATACCAAAATTTGAGATGTCACAGTTTCTGTCAATTAAGGCTATGGCGGGAGATTCAGAGTGGCTTCCGAATGGCTTAATTGGAATCGCCTGGGCTTTGCCATTTACCGTTTGGTTTTTTTTGTCAATCGAAGTGATTACTTTGGCCTCAGAAGAGTCTATAACGCCCTCAAAAAATATACCAAAAGCTCTAATGCTGGCATTTATTATCTTATTAATCTCAGCATTAGGCGTACTCATTTTAAATTCTGGCGTAGCTCCAGGAGCCTCTGCTATAGGATCAATAGATGCTCCATTGTTGAATGGTCTTGAATCTGTGCTTGATGGCGCTATATCTGTAAAAGTGATTACTGCTTTAGTTTTGGTTGGTGCCCTAGCAGGGTTTCATTCGACAGTGTATGCGGCTAGCAGAATAGTTTTTAGTTTGGCCCGTGCCGGATATCTTCCGATCAGGTTGTCTTATAAATGTGGAAGCAAGGGAACACCCAAGCTAGCAATTTATTTTGTTTCGATATTGGTTTATGTATTGGTTCTAGTTACAGAATACTTGGCTGAGCATATTTCTGTCGTGTCATTGCTATTGAATATGTCGGTGTTAGCAGCAATGATTTCATACATCATTTCATTCCTATCTTATGTTGTGTTGAGAGTTCGATACCCTCTGATGGAGCGTCCTTATAAAAGCCCGCTCGGTATAACAGGGGCAATTACAGGCTTAATCATTGTGTCTATAGCAGCAATTTTTATGTTCACTAATGGTGATTTTCGTTTCGGACTCATCATCATGACCTGCATCTATCTACTCTTTCTTTTTTTATTTTTTGTCGTAGGTAAAAATTTAATAGATAAAAATGCTCCCGAGGAAATATTCTCAAATAATTTAAAGGCAAAAGTTCTAATGGGAAAAGACAGTCATGATTAATGGCGTGCCAAATAGTTTAGTAAGCATTTTACAGTTAGCTGCTCTATTGATTTTTTTTGCAATGGCAGTCGCAGCATTTATTGATATTTTTATTTCCAAAAGAAATGGCCTTTTATATTTTTCCGCACAATTAACATTATTGTTTTTTGTGCTATCAATTTCCCGCGGATGGATATATACCCTAGCATTTCATTTTATATTCGATAGCATAGAAATCTATGGTCAAACAATGACTACCTTATCTATAGCGTCGGCTGCTTATTTTGTAGATAGGTTAGTCGGTGCTTTTTTAGGGAGGAGTGGACTACAAGGCAAGAATGAAGCTGTTCCAGGAATTTTGGTTCATCTTGTTCGTGGATTAATCTACCTTGCTGCGTTGCTGGTAATTTTGCAGTTTGTTTTCGGGCAGTCAGTCACTGCACTTGCAACTCTTTCTGGTGCTGCGGCATTAATTTTAGGAATGTCAGCCCAATCAACATTAGGAGAAATGTTTGCTGGTCTGGCGATTTCCATTTCTCACCCGTTTAAGGTTGGCGATTGGGTGCAAGTTGGGTCATTAGAAGAGGGCCAGGTTGTTGATCAAACATGGCGTCATGTAGTAATAAGAACTAGAAATTATTCTGTAATAAACATTAATAATTCAGTCATCGCAGGAAATCCAATTAGAAACTTCTCTTCACCAACAAAAGAGGTGAGGGTTAGTGAAAAAATTTACTTTGATCAAAGTATTAGCCCCAATAGCATTCAATTATTCTTAGGTGACGCAATTAGAGGTTCCAATGTCGTACTCGATAATCCACCGCCAAAAATTCTCTTCCGCGGCGCTAAAGATGAAAAGTGTGAATATGAAATTAGTTACTTCATAGACGACTATGGAAATATGCCATCTAAAAGCGATAAGCTCTGGAAAATTGTAATGGAGACGATTATCAGAAATAATTTAGGCACAGTGGCTAGGCACCAATGAGATTAAATGCCATCAACGACTTTATGGTTATTTATTGTTGCAACCATTACTTTTCATCAAACATAAAAAATGAATAAAAATCATACTTTATCGCTAAAGCAATTCATGTTTGCGTTTGTACTAAGCATTTTGGTTGCTAGTCAAATTGCTGTTGCTCAAAATAAAGATCCAATTAAGGTCGGCATCTTGCATTCTTTATCTGGAACGATGGCATCTTCTGAGGCATCGCTTAAAGATATGGATTTAATGGTCATTGATCAAATCAACAAAAGTGGCGGCGTATTAGGTCGTCAACTAGAACCAGTTGTTGTTGATCCAGCTTCTAATTGGCCATTATTTTCTGAGAAAGCTCGCCAGTTGTTGTCAAAAGACAAGGTCGCAGTGGTTTTTGGTTGCTGGACTTCCGTATCGCGAAAATCTGTATTACCAGTATTTAAGGAGTTTAACGGTTTGCTGTTCTATCCAGTGCAATACGAGGGCGAAGAGATGTCTCGTAATGTGTTCTACACAGGTGCTGCGCCTAACCAACAAGCCATTCCAGCTGCTGAGTATTTAATGAGTAAGGAAGGGGGTAGTGCAACTCGTTGGGTTCTCTTGGGAACGGATTATGTATATCCACGTACAACAAATAAGATCTTACGTGCTTTTCTAAAGTCTAAAGGCGTAAAAAATGAGGAAATTCAAGAGTTCTATGTTCCGTTTGGTCATGCCGACTATAGAACTATCGTATCTAAGATTCAGAAGTTTTCTCGAGGCGGTAAGACTGCGGTTATATCTACTATAAATGGCGACTCAAATATTTACTTTTATAGAGAACTTGGTAATGCCGGTTTAAAAGCGCAGGATGTTCCAGTTGTTGCCTTTTCTGTAGGCGAGGAAGAGTTGCGCAGTATTGATACCAAGCCATTGGTTGGCCAGTTAGCCGCTTGGAATTACTTCATGTCTGTAAATAATCCGGTCAATGAAGAGTGGAAAAAGCAATGGGCCGCTTACGCTGTCGCCAAGAAATTACCCGGTGCTAGCAAGCCTTTGACAGACGATCCAATGGAGGCCAGTCGTACTGGTATCTTGATGTGGAAAGCAGCTGTTGAAAAAGCTGGTACCACTGACGTTGATGCTGTTCGTAAGGCGATGATTGGCCAGAAACTCGACAGTCCAAGTGGATATGTTGAAGTAATGGGTGCCAATCATCACTTATCTAAGCCAGTCATGATTGGCGAAATTAAGGCTGATGGCCAGTTCAATGTAATTTACAAAACCCCTACAGCTATTCCAGCCAAGCCATGGAGTCAGTATATTCAAGGTAATATTAATAAATTAGATTATGTTGAGTAAATTTCGCCTTATTGGATGGGTGAAAAAATAACTATCACTAGTTTTTTCCAATCTTCATTGGAACGTTAGCAGCCCCTGCCCCTCCTAGTATGGCGATGTCGGTTTACCCGACAAACAATGGTCGCCCAATCCACAATCTCAAGTTAAGCTACAAGTGTCCCGAAACACGACACTTGAATTGCAAAATCTTAGCCAGCTTTTCTCTAAATCCAGTCCATCCCAAACTGCAGATGTAATTCACCTTCACCGAGGTTTAGTAAGCCTTTTTAAGCGATCAGGCAGCAACCAATGGCAATGTCGTTTTAAGTTGCCTAATGATCAATGGCACTCGATGAGTACGGCACAGGCAGATCTTGAAGAGGCCAAGCAGTCTTCCATAGCGCTTTATGAGCAGACCATGGCTAAGATTAGCCAGGAATTAAGTCTCAAATCCAAGTCATTTAAGCAGCTAGCAGAAGAAGATCTAGTGGCAATGGATATTGCCAATAAAGAAGGTAATGGAAAAGTTATCTTTAAGGATTACAAGTTTGTACTCATTAAATACCTCATCCCATTTTTTGGAAAATTCCAGCTAAAGGAAATCACTCCCGAACTGGTTAAGGATTTTGAATCTTGGCGCTTATCCCAGATGGGTAGAGATCCCCAGGCAAGCACTAAGCGTACCCATGCAACGACCTATAACCGGGTAGTTGCCTTGGCTAGAGAGCAAAACCTGATTGCCGATACTTATCGGGTTCCCTTATTAGATCCCCATGGATCTCCCAGTCAAGCAAGACCCGCCTTTAGTAAGGAAGAGATCGCTCAATTATTGGCCTATATGCCTAGCTGGGAGAGGGTAGGGAGATCATCTCGCACCAAAGAGATGAGACGGCTATGCCGCTCTTATGTGGAATTCTTACTCTATACGGGAGCAAGGCCTGGAACCGAGCTAAAGCCCATGCGCTGGAAGCATTTGCAATGGCATTGGATTGGTGATCAGCGGTATCTCAAGGTCTGGTTATCTGGCAAAACAGGACCCAGGTATTTAATAGCCAAACATTTAGTAGTTGATTGTCTGGAAAGATTAATTGCTTGGCATCAATTGCCGTATCAGGATCTCAATACTGTAATAGAGGCTAGGTCAGATCGTCTGATATTTACTTTCCCAAGAGGGGTTCAGCCCTATAACTTTAATCCCCAGTTTGAGAATTTATTAAAAGAATGCAATCTCCTGAAAGATGTAGCGGGGCGCAATCGTAGTTTGTATAGCCTACGCCATACCTATGCCACATTTGCACTAGCTGAGGGTGTTGATATACACACCCTAGCCAGGCAAATGGGTACTTCGACATTAATGATTGAGCGTCATTATTCAAAACTGACCCCAATGATGGCTGCTGCAAAGCTAGCTTAAATCTCAAACTTCCCGATATGCAATTCTTCACATAAAAAACTTTCAATGTCAGCCCGCAGTTCAACTTGGGTATGTCCATCGATAATGTCGGAAATGAGCTGAGGAAAATCATCGTTTGATATGTGCGTGGAATCGGATAATGCTTGATAACGATCTCTAGATTTAGTGTAGTAGTAAAGCGCCTCGTTAAATAAGGCCTCCATTTCATGAAGATCAAGCAGGGCGCTTAAAGCTGCGCGAATGCATAAAGCTGAATTTTTATTCATGAGCCAATAAATGGAGCAATCTTTATCAGCCAGGCTAGTGGCTATAAATTCCACATGCTTTAGATTGCCAATGACCATATAAGAGCGATTTGGACCTGTAAAGTTGAGATATCCATCTAGTAGTTTGATGGCATCAAGCTCAGAATCAATTGTCCTAATTGGTTTTGAATGCCCGCGTATATAGATCTTCTGTGAGGATGAGCTAATCATCTGAAAGTATTCTTGATCTATTCCATGGTTTGGAGTGTCAAAAACACAGACTGTTCTAGGGTAGCGCATGACAACCCCAAAATTCAAAAATTACCATCTTCATATTCTCTTTCTATGTGCTCGTATTAGGTGATTTCAATATTTAAAAAGTAGTTAATCGATAGTAGGCTTTTAAAAGATCAGAAATCTGAATAATTCGAGACTTTTCGGTTATCTCAATCTCGTTTACACATTCATCATCAATGGCATTCAATACAACATATGCGCCATCAATGCTGCTATATGTTTCTCGGTCATTTAGTACAACTGCGTCAAAATATTTCATGATTACTCCAAGGTAAATTAATTTAAGTAGATTTGTTAAGGATTCAGCGCTTACGTATGCGGCTAATAATTTGTAAAAACTCCACTAAATCTCCATAAGAGAAGTGACCACCTTGGATTTCCTCAAGCATGAGTTTTGCCATCATTAGGAGCTCAACAGAATTAGCCGGTCTTTGCGAAGGATCAAGCGTGAAGATATTGGGAACAATTAAATTCCAGGAGACCCGATTAAGGTCTTGGTATTTAGATCCCGCAATTTGCAAGATGTTTGGCGCCAGCTTTAGTGTGGTGAAAACATAAAAAATCTCGCTTTCATCCACTTGCTGTTGCCATTCCTCTTCAAATTGCACTTTATTCACGATCTTTCTGGTGGAGACTGCATGGTTTTTAGCAAGGACAAAGGCGCTAATGCCTTCATCCCCGCTTACCAATTCAGCAAGCGCCTGAACAGTTATTTCCATCAGCAGTTCAACAGATTTGCGCTTATTCATCTTCAAACTGCCGCTCGCGAATAGATTGAGTAATTTCAATATCCGTAAGAATCATCCTGGCCGAACCATTGCCCGCATCCACAACTCCTGCTATAGCTTGATCGGGCGGGGGCGTCTTTCCTGAGGCCGCGTAAATGGCCTTGATCTTGCTGACCCAAGCAGAGGTAGGTGCGGAATTCATGTCCAATACGATGGATCTATTAATAACCCCCGGATCTACCTTATTAAGATGATTGGTTGTGAGCACAAAAACTACATGGGTGTAGTTCATGATCGCTTTAAGCGATGCATGGGCTGCTGGGGTAAGGTTATCAACTTCATCCAAAATCACATAATGTAAGCAACTGGGGTTAAAACTCATGGTCATGACATGACTTTGAATTTGCCCAATGAGTGATGCACCGTTTTGTCCTTGAGCACAGGAATGAAAATCAATATTTGGCTGCGTGGAGTCAATAATTGAGCCAACGGGAATCGATTGCAGTACAGGGGTAGTTTTAACTGTCTCTAGCCAGCCAGGCAATAGCTTGGCCATCGTGGTTTTGCCAGAGCCATATACGCCGTAAAGCAGCAGTGCTGATACTCCATTTCCGGGAAATTTCACGGTGCCGTCTAATACGGCTTCTAGCTTAGCCCTTGTATGGGGCATTAATGCAAAGTCATCAGGTGATGACGGGGTTGAGATATTGAGTGCCATAGATCCTCCTGGTTAGTTATGGCTTCACTCATTTCTTATCCGCATTGGCTTACCGCTTTACACAACAATCCAATTAAACGCTTACTGCTTGTTTTATTGCCATATCGCGAGACTGATCATCATTGGCTGCTTTAGTGGCCGGAGCTTTTTCTAGTTGCTCTTTCGCTACTGAGTGCGCCAAGCTAGCTAATACAGCAGTAATTGCCGTGCCATTTTGAACAAGTCTGCGAACTGCAAAACTCCCATCAGATTCTATAGTGGACAGTAGAATCAAAGCTCCGCTGTACTCGGATGCTTCAAACTGACCTGCCAAAGTGTCGCTGTGAAAAGAGGCTAAGATTTTCCCCTCCATGGCAACGCGGCCAACTGCAGCTTTATCCTTAGCCGTTTTATGGTTTGGTGATCTTTCGCGCCGCACTTCTTCAACCCCACCTTTATCCCTGAAAAACTGCGGAATATTCATGCTAGGTGTCTTTATCTCTGCTGCCGCCCTCAATGCCAGGGCGTAAGAACTTACTCGACGACGATCTTCTTTTCCAAACACGCATTGCACTACCTTAGTCATCAGGTGTGTATTGTCTTTAAAGTCCCAACCTTGTTGCCTGCAAAACTCTAAAAACCCCTTTTTAAGAGCCATTGCTTCAGTCTTGATGCTATTCATGCTTTGAAACAAGATATAACAACTTTGCAAAATGCCATAAAGGCGTTCATTACTTCGAGTGAGATCTTGTGTTTGCCAAGCTTTTCGTTCGGCAATTAAGTTATTTACTACAGCCCCTACAGATAGTTGTGAATCTTGACTGATTTTCTCAACTAGATTCGTTACTACCTGCCCATCTACCTTCTCAGTTACTTCTGCTATTTGGCCCATAAGACCTCCTTAATAAAAATCTATTAATTACCTTTACCAATATGGCAAAGGACGAATGTCGGGAAGCCCGACAGTGGATAAGAAATGAGTGAATTGTTAAAGAGCGGTAATGCTAATGGAGAGAAATGTAAGTCGAAAAAGAACATTTTTTTGCTGACGAAAAAAACTAAAATTTCTTGACTGAAAATTTGTATTTTTCTGGCGCTTGCCAAATATAGGCTTATTGATTTATTGTTAAGAAAATAGTTGACAAAAAATGAGTCTGTTTTTGAACGAAAAATTCAAAAGATATAAAAAATGAAACGAAAACTCAAACTTCTTGAGCATCGCCGCTTAGAAGGTGCTCGCCTTTTAATGAAGGGAGTGGCTAAAGCAGAAGTTGCCCGGCAATTAGGAGTGAGCCGTCAAAGTGTGCAGAACTGGGCTATTCGATTAACGCTTAAAAGAAAGACAAACATGGGTGGCACGATATTCGCTAGCTTTCAGCAAGAAGAAAAAGAGTTCTTGAGAAATAAAAGGATCTATAAAACAAGCTATAACGATTTGCGCTGTCAGAATTTAGGTAGGCCTAAGAGGTTAACAAATAATGAAGTACAGAAATTAAAGAGAGCTTTAAAGGCTGGTGCTAAAGCGGCGGGGCATGTAACTGATAAATGGACGCTCTCAAAGATTCAGGCATTAATTGAGCAAGAGTATTTGGCGGGTGAAACTGTTAGCCGTACCTATGTATTGCAACTATTGCGTGATCTGGGTTTTAGCTGCGAGAAGCCAGAACTAGATGATGAGCTCCCATTACGTAAATGGGAGCGCCTAGGCTGGATAGAGCGTTAACTTAATTTATATAAGTTCTACGGCCCGTCTCTTTTGCTCATCATTAACATCGATATACCGCTGCGTTACTGCAATCGATCTATGACCAGCTAAAGAGGCTAAGATTCGAACGCCAATGCCTTTATTAGCCAAAGTCGTAATAAAGAATTTCCTTCCCGAGTGACTGCTCCCGCCGCTAATACCGACATTCTTATACAGCTGATGAAACCAAACGCATAAGCCGTTGGGGCTAAATCGCAAGCGGTGATCTGTATGAAAGAAGGGGATATCAGATCCTTTGGCGTGTCTTGTTGTGAGGTAATTGGCTAATTCCACTTGTAAACGCTGCGAAACAAATACAGTTCTGGGGTATTTGCCTTTGGTTTGTGCTGCGGATAAGCGGATTTCATTTTTAATGGTGCCATCGGGGTTTACTACGTCACCCATGGTGAGTGAGGCTATTTCGGCGACGCGAAGGCCTCCGAGAAAGCTGGTAAGAATGATTGCGCGATCACGCAAAGCATATTTTTTGGTACTGACGTAATCGAGAACTTGATCAAGTTCTTCTTGAGATAAGGTTTTAGCTTGTGCCATTTGTTTTTCCTGTCATAAATAAAATGTGCGTTTTAAGTATGTTTTCTTATTTGAAAAAGGTCGACCTCAATTTGTCTTCCATTCAAATCTCGAGATCTTCCAAGAATCAATGACTTAGAAGATCAGGCTAAGAATTCTGCAATATTCTTAGCCTGATTCTTTCTATAAGTATTTAGCTAAATCTACTGCGATCTGTCGTCTTTAGACGACGACCTTAGCTAATGCTTCAAATCACTGGATAGCGTGTTTTTTCAGGTTCTCAAGTGCTTGCTTATACCCACCGACAAATACGCCGTTTTTAGACGGTTTTTGAGGGGAATTTAGCTCTGATTGCGTTGTGGCTATCAGCGCAGGGGTGGGTTTTCCAGGAATTCTGGCAATACAACTGCGGATTGGTAGCTCCCAGTATTCATTGATGCCATTCGCAGAGTCGTTAATTTCAATATAAATTCTGCTGTAGTTCATATCCAAAGATGAATATCCTTCAACAGCACTCTTAATGCCATTCTCGTATCGATAGATCCAGCTCATTAAGACTCCATCTTCATTTGCTGGAATGTTGTTGAGGCGATTAGCCATTTCTACATGTATTGGGCTTTTGGGAAAGTGAAACCAAGCTTCAACTTCCTCAAAATCCACTAAATACTTGGCATAGGGATCCATGATCTCTAATGTGCCGTTATAGATAGCTTTGCGATATTGACCTTTGCCAAAGGTAGTTCCATATAGTTTGTTTTCCCATAAGCGGGCTGTGATTTCTTTCATTTTTATCTCCTTAAGTTTGAAAGGAGTCGCGGTGTTGCTTTGAGATGCAGGGAGTAGCAGAGACAAAAGATAGTTGCTGTTGCGTGAGTTGCTGTTCAGAGCTACTCATTTGTCCCAAATACAGCAACTAACTGCATCTCTTACTGCAACTTATTTCTTTCTCGCATCTCATTTGTAACTCATTACGCGACTCGTAAATATTTAGCTCTTGTTAATAAAAACCGCATTTTTTCTATCCAAAATTAGCCGATTTACCAAGGAGGTAAAAAGAGGTCGACCAAAAGGCTCGATCGAAAACAAACTTATTGAGCCCATTAACCAAACAGGAGAAATCAATGAGCCAATTAAGTCATCTCAAGTTAGTTGCAGTTAAAAAGCCCCGTAATATGCCCGCAATCGTTATACGTAGGAACAAACTGGGATCAAAACTCTGGGAGCAGATCCAGTTGGCTAAAAGTCAGTTAGATGGAACCCCGTTCGTGGTTATGAAATACAAGACGGTGAAAGATCGTGAAACAGGGCTACGTAAACAAGTGGAGGTGCCTAAACGTATTAAGCCCTGGTGGTTTCAAAGCGAAGAGGGAAAAGTCTGCGTTTCTGTGAAATATGGCAGCTGTACTTTGGAGTTAGCCAAAGGCAGGCCAAGTGTAGAGGTCTCAAGTGGAGAAGGATTGGTCAAAGCCCTTGAATCAATCAAAGCAGCAGTGGAGGCAGGGGAGCTCGATCAGCAGATTGAATCTGCAAGCTCCAGCTTAAGAAGTGGGTTTAGGCGTTAATTAAATGGGGTGCCAAGCGTACCCCAGTATTTCATCAGGATTTACCCTGCAGGGGCTTACTAACGTCACGAGCCTAGGTTAGAGTTTTCAATAACTATTAAAAACCATAAGGGGTTTTCCATGGGCTTTTGGGGATGGGTTAGTTTTATTATTTTTTGCATTGTTGGATGGAATCTCATTCAATGGGGTATTCGCGTTAACGACGAGGCAAAAGCTGAGGAAGAGGCCAAGGCAAGTCGAAAGAAAAAATACGACAAAGAGGAGGCTTATAGGAATGAAATACGTTCAGCACGAAAACATGCAATTGAAGTTTGGGAAAAGTTGCGCTCAGAGTATATGGCGGCCCTGGAGAATGGCGATCAGTTAGAGGTGGTAGCTAGTGGAAGACGCTTTTATGAGGCAAATAGGCGATATCAAAATTTAAGATATCAGGATCAAATAATCGCAGATGAAATTAGCATAAAAAATGAGTTGGCTAATAGAAGGGTAAATCCCATCAGGAAATTGGAGTACGAGCCGTTAGCTCCCGATTACATAAGCCCTCTATAAAAATAGATAAATATCTATATGAAGAGATATAAAGCAACCGTTAATGCGGCAGGGATGTGGGTGGAAACGATCCTTTACGCTCAAAACCAAGCTCAAGCATATAAGTTATTTCAAGCAATTTTTGGCGCTAACAATGTTCCTCATCAACCACTGCCGATCGGATAGCTATGAGATTCAATGAAATTGCCCCGCAAAAGCCACTAAGCCCAGAGCAGGCAAGGCTTAAATCGATGAAGGATCGCGTTAAGCAGGGCCAGGAAGCCATCAAAGCTGAACGAGCCAGGCAGAAGATTAAAGCAGGGCAAACTGCACTTATAAAGGCAAGACAGGTTTAGATTTGTCAGGCAAACCAATCAATAACATTCGTATATAACTATTCTGATAGAGGTTAAATGTGGCTAATTGCTCCAACTGCGGCAAATATATGGACGGCTTTGGAGGTGTATGTGGCACTTGTAAGGATGCCGCAAAAATTCAAAGCCAGCTTGAGGCAAATGCGCGGCAAGCTCAGTGGGCAGCAGATGAATCTATTAGAGAGGCTAGGGCTGCAAGTTATCAAGCTAGCAGACATCATGATGAGGCAATGCAAGCTGAATCTGATCGCCTTGAGGAGTTGCAAAAGCAAACTCAAATTTTATTAGAAGGTCAGATCACTAACGAAGAGGCTTATCAGCGCGGCTTTGATTTGGAAGATGAAAATCTTGATCTTTTGCTCACAGAGGATGGAAGGGTTTATTGGGAAATAAATGAGCCCTATTTAGTTGCTAGACTAAATGGGTCCTACGAGAAGGGCGCTCAAGACAGGTTGGAAAAAGAATTTGAATCCAATTACCCAGGCTTGGAGTATATGAAGCAAGAGGCCTTTGGGCATGGCTACGCTGGCAGTAGAAACTGCAGCATTGTTTATCTGCATCATCTGCCTCACATCTATCCAGCTAAATTAAATATTTTGTCGGAAACAGAGCTAACTCAGACTGAAAACCAAGAAACTGGACATATCGAGTGGGAGTGGATGCCAGTTTATATGAGTGATGAGCTCAATGATGCTTATGATGCTGGCGCTCAAAAATTCTTAGATGAGCAAAATACGGCTGAATTAGTGGCTGAGAGGCTTGAAAAAAATAAAGCAGAATTAATGAAAGCTGAAGAGTCAGCTATGGAGCAGGCTGAGGCTGATTTGAAAAAGCAACAAAGCGATAAAGGAGGTCGTAAGAAGAAGTTATACGCGGTATTCGCTACGGTAGTTATTGCAGTGATAGTCCTATTCGGATACTGGAAATATGATGAATCAAAAACATCCTATTTAGCATTGCGTGATTCGTTACAAAGAGAGGGGTGGAAGCCCTTGGTGAGGCCCAAACCAATTGCTAATTGGAAGGCTCCGTATCCCGAGGTTCAATGGTGTGATGAAGGTTACTGTACCTCTGAGTTTGTTAATAAATCTAAGCCAGGCAAAGTAAAAAGAATTATTTACGAGTATTGCGGCCATCCTTATGGAGGTAACTGCACCTTCATTAACTTCAATGGTTTTTTACGGACCTATAGCGATGAAATCATTAGTAGAAAAAAATCAGATGAAAATTATGAGTCAGCTCGTCAGCATTTTGAGTAGTCTATTAAAGGCTAATAATCTATAGAATGAGGTGTCGGGTTAACCGACAAATGCAATTTACCGCTTACTTTTAAACGACCAGCCCAGTTTTGGTTGATAGCATTTTCCATCTCGCTCATACCCAAGACAATTCTTTGTGATTGTTTTTGAGGAAACCGCATTTGCTCTGGCGGCGTCTATTAGAAGTTCAAAATTGCCAGCAGGCGTGAGATAGGTGCCTTTAGAATTTTTAAGAGATCTTTCTCTGCTAGCAATTCTTATTTTCTCGGCACCTTCATCGCTAATTAACTTTTCTCCCCTTGCTTTTTTTGCATCCTTTGCAGCTTTTGTTTTTTGAGAAATTAAGGCTTTTTGCTCTGCACTCATTGGCCCGGTTTTAATCCCTTTCATGGGGCTTGGCATACCCATTTTTGATTCTGAAATCTTTTTTCTTATTTCAGGTCTTGATGCTGGATTAGCTTGTCGCATCATTTCGCGATGCGCAATGCTTTTAGAGGGGTGTTTATCCCCAAAGGCTCTAAAAGTCGCTGCACCTTTTTCTCGTATTACTGGATTTCTATGGGCATTATTTTCAGAGAGCTTTTTTCTAGTTTCTGGTTTTTTTGCTGGATTCTTATCTCCTGTAACTGAAGCTTTTCCAGCCTCAGTGCGCATCCAAGTTTTTTCCGAGTAAGTCTTTCTTTGCTCCAGGGTTCTGACTGCTCCGCTAGCCCCTTCACCGCCATCCGACATATTTACAAGTGGACCTTTGCCAAGATCTTTGCGACCTATGCTGGCAATTAATCTTGCTTCTGCCTCAAATGCTAATTTCTCTGAATCAAAGTATTCAATAATTTCAATTATTAACCCATGCTTTTCTACTATATTTTTCCAATATGGATTGCGGCCAATTTTTGATTTGTGTCTATTGCCTTCACCTTTGCCAATATAAAAAACTTCCCTGGTGTCTTTTCTTAGATGTTTATAGACGTAATATTTCATTTAATCAAATAATTTAGGCATTAAGCGGTGATGCCGAATGCCATATCTCACTAAATGCAGCAATTTTCATGTCAGCTATATCGCATTCAATTTTGGTGATAGTCGCAGGAGATCTTGATGCGAATGCTGCAAAGGACTGTGTTAATGACCATGCATCTTTTTGATCGATGATGATTGCTCGATCATGCAGAGTTTTACCGGGGGCAGTTCTCGCTTCAATTGGGCGTAGATTTTTGTATTGGTTTTTCCATGCTGCAATTGCTGGTTTTAACTTGAGTTTCGTATCTTCTTTATTTGAGAATAAGAGCTTAAGCGTTATCCCTTCTGGAGTGCTTAAAGCATATTTAGATAGAAATTGTTCATCGAGGTATGGGTCTACTATAAAAATAGTATTTTTTGCCATTGAAAATATTTTTCCGATGGCAGCGTAGGTATCAAATTGATGGCCAACGGGTATAAACGATCCAGTAACCGTTGCTGGTGCATTAGATTCGGCTATCGCTAAATTTCTAAAAAGTATTGATGCAATAGTATTTGCATTTGTCTCTCGAAGAATTCCGGACAAATTGTCGCTCGCTGATGAAAATAGAGGTGGATCTGCGCCATTCCCAACCTGCTTAATAAGGGCGTAAGCCTTGCCAAGCCATATTCTCATTTCCGAAGTAATTGGCCCCGCTCCAAATAGGTCAGGTGGCATTTCATTGGACAGCACTCCTAATTGCATATAAATTGCCTGCCAATCTTTTTCTATATACATAAGAATGCCTTTGGTTGCCTGTATTGATTTGAATATTAGCAGGATATTTTTGGTTGCCAACGGTTCTCGGCGGTCACCCAGCGCCTCCCATCCCCACCCCAATCAACGACATTAAGACTCCCGATTGAGGCGTTCCAGTCTGAACACATTTCAAGAAACCAAAAGAAAAGGGACCACATTTCTGTGATCCCTTTGTATAACTGGTGGGTCGGGCGAGATTCGAACTCGCGACCAACGGATTAAAAGTCCGCTGCTCTACCGACTGAGCTACCGACCCAGTAAGACAGAAATTATAGCAAGAACTTTGAGACAACTCCTCATGTCTGCCAAGGTCGACCTGTGAGCCTTGTATTTACAAGTACGTTAGGTATTAGCGCGTCTTGAGACGGGTGGATTTTTCGAGAAATAATCCTGAATCCCGTTCAAAATGGCCTGGGCAATTCGATCTTGATAGGCATCATCATTCAGCCTAGCTTCTTCCTGAGGATTGCTAATAAAAGCCGTTTCCACAAGGATGGATGGAATATCAGGTGCTTTGAGGACTGCAAAGCTTGCTTGTTCCACTTTTCCCTTGTGTAGGGCGGCAAACCCACCAATTTGTCGCAGGATTGAGTTGCCTACTTGAAGGGAGTCTTTAATTTGAGCGGTTGTCGACATATCAAGCAAAAGATTGGCAATTTGCCTGTCTTGCGTTTTGATATTAATTCCCCCGATTAAATCCGAAGCGTTTTCTTTGTTAGCCATCCAGCGGGCCATCGTGCTACTGGCGCCCATTTGGGATAGCGCAAATACAGAAGCCCCTTTGGCATGGGTTTCAATAAAAGCATCCGCATGAATCGATACAAATAAATCTGCTTGTACGCTACGTGCTTTTTGTACGCGCATATTAAGGGGTACGAAGTAGTCGCCATCCCTGGTAAGGAAGGGGCGCATATAAGACTCAGCTTCAATTTTGTCTCGTAAGCGCTTGGCAATTGAAAGCACTACATGTTTTTCTTTAGATCCCATTGACCCAATGGCCCCTGGATCCTCTCCCCCATGTCCAGCATCAATCGCGATAGTAATAAGGCGTTTGTATTTGACCGAGGGAATGGGTATCTTTGTATCTGGAATGGCTTGTGCTACCGGAGCTTTGGGAGCCTCTTTTTCTTTTTGTGTGGCGAATTGCGCAATGAGATCAATTTCCTCATTGGATTTCACTAAGGCGGTTTCCTTACGGGCGCTATTTTTGACCAACTCCATGAGTGGGTCGGGCGGAGTGGTCGGGTAAAGGTCAAAGACCATGCGATATTGATATTCCGCAATCGGGTCTAGCGTAAATAACTGAGGCTTAATGGGTTCTTTCAGATCAAAAACTAAACGTACAACCCCCGGCTGAAATTGGCCTACACGAATTTGTGAGACATAAGGATCGTTCGGCTTGACCTTGGCCACTAAATCCTTGAGGGTGGAATTGAGCTCCAGCCCCTGAACATCGACAACGAGACGATCAGGGTTGGTAAGGATTTGTTGGGTAATTGGTAGCGCGGTATCGGACTCTAGTGTGACGCGTGTGTAGTCCTCCGATGGCCAGATGCGAACTCCTAATATCTTGGCACCCCAGGCAATATCTACCTCGCTTAAGAGCAATACAAAGCCCAGCAACTTCGCTGAAGTCTTTAAATACTTTCTTCTGGAGAGGTTTGGTTTTTGAGGGCGCTTACTCATGAGGCTAATTATCTAGCTTATTGATGATCGCATTGCCTTGCTTTGAAAGGCTCTCGATGTTGACTGTGCGCTCAGTTTCTTCTTTACCAGCAGCTAGATGGATTGCTAAATCAAAAGTAGGGAGTGTTCCTTCCGCTTTTTCAGGCCACTCAACCAAGCAAAAACCTGGCGCATCAAAGTGCTCGGCAAACCCTGCTTCTTGCCATTCCGATGGATCACGCATTCGATACAAATCAAAATGATGAGCCGTTAGATAAATAGATTGATCTTGGCTGTCAACGACAAAGGGGTAGGGCTCGCACAATGTATAGGTTGGACTCTTTACTCTTCCGGCATAGCCCATGCCTTGAATTAAATGGCGCGCGAAGGTCGTTTTACCGGCGCCCAAGTCACCTACTAAGGATAGGTTCAGATGTGCTTGTGGGTTAACTGCAAAATAAGCCTCTAAACTTCGCCCAATATTTCTAGCAAGTGCAGCGGTTTCTGCTTCCTGCCTACAATATCGAGTAACGGATGGATATTGAGTTTGAGATTGTGTGGGTTCCAATGATCTGCGCTTTAGCTTGTAGCTCTTTTTAAGTTACCCCTAGTTTATTCAATTATTGCGGTACATTCTGTATTCCTATGCCTATTGCCTCAAATCTTCCTGCATTAGACCCGTCTGATCTTCGAGATTGGCTGGGAAAGCAGGCGCGAAATTTTGGATTTGACGGCCTGCGTGTAACCGATACCGATTTGGGCAGGGCTCCAGAGCGGCTGCAAGAGTGGCTGGCAGCAGGCCTACATGGCCAAATGGAATATATGAGTCGGCATGCAAAATTACGCTCAGACCCTCAATTGCTTTTGCCTGGCACCCTGAGGGTAATTTGCGTAAAGATGAATTACTTGCCGCCAGAAATCGAATTTGACCGTGAATGGCAACGTTTGGCTCAGCCATCACAAGCGGTGGTCTCTATGTATGCCAGAGGGCGTGACTATCACAAGGTATTGCGCAATCGTATGCAAGATTTTGCAAAAGCGATTGAAGAAAAAATTGGTACTTTTGGTTATCGCGTTTTTACAGACTCCGCACCCTTGATGGAGGTGGAGTTAGCTCGAAAGGCTGGTCTTGGTTGGCGTGGCAAGCATACGCTCTTACTCAATCGCGAAGCTGGCTCGACTTTCTTCTTGGGGGAAATTTTGGTTGATGTGCCTTTAATGGTTGACCAAGAAGAAGAGGGACATTGCGGAACGTGCCAATCTTGTATTGATATTTGTCCAACTCAGGCCATTACTGCGCCCTATCAATTAGACGCGCGCCGTTGTATTTCTTATTTGACGATTGAAAATACCGAAGAGATTCCTGTAGAGTTTCGAAGGGCAATAGGCAATCGTGTTTATGGCTGCGATGACTGTCAGCTCATCTGTCCCTGGAATAAATTTGCTAAACGGTCCGAGTTGCCAGATTTTGTAGAGCGTCATGGTTTAGGTAAGGCCACACTTTTACAACTTTGGTCCTGGACTGAAAGTGAATTTGATCAGCGACATGCGGGGAGTGCCATTCGTCGCATTGGATATGTAAGATGGCGCCGTAATTTGGCTGTAGCTCTTGGTAACGCGCTAGTGTCGGCTGAAGTAACTCATGAAGATAAAGATCTGATGCGCATTGCATTAAGCGCTGCCTTATCTGAAGCGGATGCTTTAGTTGCTGAGCATATTCTCTGGGCTTTAGGGCTGGAGTCTGCTTAAGCAAAAATCCCTTCTTGCTTCTACAATCCACCCATGTCATTACCCAAGAGCGCTCATTCAGAGGTAGATAACCATCCCATGCAGGGGATGGCAGGGCAACGCTTCCATGATCGTAAAGATGCCTTTTGGTCTGGTATTCGTGACGGCGCTGGCGCTCCGGCAATTGTGCTTTTTGCTGGTATGGTCGGTTTTGGGGCGATGGGCAGAACCAATGGTTTGGATATTTGGTTTACAAGCTTCACCAGCATTTTTATGTTTGCCTTACCTGGACAGGTAGTCTTATTAGAAATGGCGGTTTCTGGCTCCTCATTTGTAGCGATTGCTTTGGCTGTAACGCTGACAGCCACTCGATTTGTGACGATGACCGTTACGCTCTTTCCCCAATTTCATAAAGACGATCGCAATCGTCGTCTTTATGCTTCCGTCCATCTATTAGCCATGACTGCGTGGGCGATTTCCATGCGAGAGTTTCATACTATTGAAGCGAAGCATCGCTGGAGTTATTTTGTAGGCTTGGGTTTGTTGTGTTGGTTAATCTCGATTCCGGGAACCATTTTGGGATTCTTTTTGGCCGGATCGGTGCCGACCTACATCACGCTAGGATTGATTTTAATTAACCCTCTTTTCTTCTTGCTCACCTTTACAGAGGTAAAGCCTTGGGCAAACCGCATCGCGATTATGTTGGGGTGTGCATTCGGACCGATGTTTTACTTATTGCATCGGGAGAGCAGTTTGCTTAGCACTGGATTGGTAGCGGGAACAATTGCTTATTTCATCGACCGAAAGTTCTTCCGTAAAAAGCCAGGGGTGATTGGCTAATGCATACCGTTCTTCAAGGTTGGGGTTTATGGCTGGCATTAATTGGTGCCTGCATTGGTACTTACATATGTCGCGCCATTGGTGTAATGCTTTCTGGTCGCATCAACCAAGAAAGTGAAATCTTTCGTTGGGTAGCAGCTGTGACCTATGCGATGGTCGCAGCCTTAACAGTGCGAATGATTTTGTTGCCTATTGGCCTACTAGCAACCGTTCCATTGTGGATACGTCTTCTCATTTGTATTCTGAGCGTAGGGGTGATGATGTCTAGACCAACGCGTCGCCTTGTACCAGCCTTATTGACGGGGACCTTGCTCATGGTCACCTATGGCGTGATCCACTAAAAGCATCAAAAATCTTCAAAAGCGGTGAATGAGCTCTTCTAGATCTAGATTGGCTGGTGTTTAGCGGAAGGGCTAAGGCTGAGTTTGCGCCTCATGCTCGGGCCTGTAAGCCTATATACTTCCTACCTCCAAGTGG
>Ga0364922_10284_pt1 | contig 27918 bp, 23 predicted proteins | sample ExccelJu500001D4_2_FD_206955 | JGI IMG/M metagenome (GOLD analysis project Ga0364922, IMG submission 206955) | Enriched cells from Trout Bog Lake Hypolimnion, Wisconsin, USA - BchlTB.June20.5000.01.D4 | ecosystem: Environmental > Aquatic > Freshwater > Lake > Hypolimnion/Profundal zone | place...
GGCGGGGGCTTTCCCGAAACCCAGGCCAAACGCCTGGCCGCCAACGTCGATTTCCGCCTCTCCCTGCGTACGGAAGCCCAAGCGGGTCTGCCGATTTACGCTGAATGCGGCGGTTTCATTTACCTGGGCGAATCCCTGACTGTCGGCGATGCATGCTATCCCATGGCCGGCGCCCTGCCCATCCGCTTCGGCATGGAAAAACGGCCCCAGGGACACGGATATACAACGCTTAGCGTGGACCGGGAAAATCCCTTTTTCCCCGTCGGAGCAAAGCTTACCGGTCACGAGTTTCATTACTGCCGGATTCTTTCCGGCAATGAGGAGGAAAGGCATACAGCCTACCTTGTCCTCCGGGGCACGGGAATGGACGGCCAAAGGGACGGCTTCTGCACAAACAACATCCTGGCCAGTTTCACGCACCTGCACGCGATGGGAACTCCTTCGTGGGCCGCGGCCATAGTCGGCAAGGCCAGGCAGTATCGCGCCGCCAGACTTAAGCAGACCCCTGCTTATTCTCATCTGTCCGGCTGAGAGCAGGAAATAAAACAAAGGATTAACCGAAAATATATTTATAATTTCAGAGGAGGTTTTTAACATGCCGCAAATAGAATTAGCTGGTAAAACTTACGAGGTGGATGAAGACGGGTTCCTGCAGGAGCTCGATAAATGGACCGAAGAATTTGCCCAGGCTTATGCCAAGACTGAAGATATTGAAGGCACTTTGACCGAGGAGCATTGGAAGCTGATTAATTATCTGCGCGACTACTTCCAGCAGTTCGGCATCGCTCCCATGGTCCGCAAAGTCTGCAAAGACAATGGAATCGACATGAAGAAACTCTACGAGCTTTTCCCCACGGGACCGGCCAAAGGGGCCTGTAAACTGGCCGGACTTTCCAAACCGACGGGCTGCGTCTAGGACAACAGGAAGTAAAAAGGGAGAAAAGAAGAAACCATGGGAACATTACTCATTGTCCTGACATATTTCGCCTATGTGTTCATCGTTGCGGTTTATGCCTTTAAGGTTGCCAAGTGGATGAGGATGCCTATGCATATTCGCTGGGATCTGTACCCCGTAATCCATGAAGAGCATTACCGCTATGGCGGATCTTACTATGAGCAACAGGAATGGTGGACCAAACCGCGTCCGAAAAACACGGGCCGGAGCCTTTGGTATTCCCTGAAAGATAATTTTTACATGGGAGAATACTATAAGCGCAATCGGCTTTATTGGCTGTTTCTGCTGCCGTGGCACCTGGGGTTCATTTTCATCATTTTGTTCCATATCCTCTGCTTCTTCGCCGCCATATCCATGACCTTTGGGCTGACGATCGCCGCCGCTTCTCCGAGCTTAACGGGAAAGATCTTTTACGGCATCCTCCTGCTCACCGGAGGCATCGCCTTTGTTGGCGGCACCTTCGGGAGCGTCGGCATGCCGATAATAAAATTGGCCGACCGCGGGCTGAGAACATATGCCATGCCCATGAACTTTTTCAACTATCTCTTCTTTCTCCTGGTCTATGGCAGCGGTCTTCTTTCCTGGATTTTAATCGACCCGACCCTGGCCGAATACCGGACATACTGGGTGGGACTTGTCACCCTGACCCCGCCGGAACTTAATCCAGCGGCCATTTTTCACATCATCATGTTTGATATTTTCCTCATCTATCTGCCCTTCACCCGTTCCACGCATTACATCACCAGGATTCTCGCCTATTTTTTCATCCGGTGGGACGACGAACCGAATCTTCCGGGAAGTGCAATGGAAAAACAAATAAACGGGCTTCTCCAGCAGAAGCTTTCCTGGGAAGGCGCACATATTCCCTCGGGAAAAAGCTGGGCTGAGGCTGCGACATCATCGGGATTACCGGAAACGAAAAAGGATAAAGCATGACCAGAAAAACCACCATCAAGGATTTCAGCCGGCCCGGCGGACAGGTGGCCGAAATCGACTCTGCGGATCTGATGCCTCTACCTCCGCCCTACGATCAAATCGCTAAGCCTCCCATACGGAAGCTTACGGAAGATCAACTAAGGCGTATGGACGCTTCGCTGGACGGTGTCGCTGCCATCGGCATCGCTCTTCCGGCCACGCCGGAAGAAGAAAAGATCTTCATTGAAAAATTTCTCGCCGGACTGGAAAAGCTTTTCACTGCTGAAAATAACTGGACCTTTCTGCAACCGCTGGTCCATACGTTGGAGTATTGCGTCAAATGCCAGATTTGTTCTGACGCCTGCCCCACGTATTTGGCCAGCGGCCGTCAGGACATCTACCGTCCGACGATGAGGGCGGAGATCCTGCGGCGGATAATCAGCACCTACATCAAAAAGGAAAACCCGCTTTTGCGCAAATTCAAAGCCAGCGACATCCAACTGAATGCCCAAACCATCATCCGCCTTGGCGAACTGGCCTACCGCTGCACACTTTGCCGGCGTTGCGCCCAGGTTTGTCTGCTCGGCTGCGACAATGCCCTGATCACCAGGGAAATCAGAAAGATCTTCAGTCAGCAAATGGGCATTGCCCCCAAGGAAATCCATGAAAAAGGGTCTGTCCACCAAATTAAAGTCGGCTCCTCCACCGGGATGACCCCCCCGGCCCTGACCAATATTCTCGAATTTATCGAGGAGGAGATCGAAGAAAAAACAGGTAAAAAAATTAAAATTCCCGTGGATAAAAAGGGAGCGGAAATATTGTTGCTGCATAATGCGGGGGAATTCATCGCCTGGCCGGAGAACCTGGAGGCTTTTGCCATTCTGTTTGATGCTGCTGGGATTGATTGGACCATCTCCAGTGATCTCGCCGGTTACGATGCCGTCAATTACGGTGTCTGGTATGACGATGTCCAGTTTGCCCGCGTCGCGCTTCTCCATGCCCAGGCGGCAAAAAAGCTGGGTGTCCGCAAAATATCACTAGGTGAATGCGGACATGCCCACAAAGCCATGATTGTCATCGCCGACCGGATTCTGACGGGAGATCTCAATATCCCCCGGGAAAGTGCCATCCCGCTGATGGAAGAGATCGTTCTGAGCGGCAAGATCAAACTTGACCCCAGCCGGAACAATTTTCCTGTCACACTCCATGATCCGTGCAATATGGTCCGGCTCATGGGAATCGTTCAGCCCCAACGGCGAATTCTGGAAAAGATCTGCCCTCAGTTCAGGGAGATGACACCTCATGGAGTGGAAAACTATTGCTGCGGAGGCGGCAGCGGCTTCGCCATCACCCAGTCGACAAACTTTCCGGACTGGCGTTCTTCCGTTTCCGGAAGGATGAAGCTCAAACAGACCCTGGACGCCTTCCAAGACGTTCCTGGCCCGGAAATAAAAAAATATGTATGCGCACCCTGCTCCAACTGCAAGGGTCAGTACCGGGAAATGTTTAACTACTATGATGTATGGAAGAAGTCGGGCATTTTCTATGGCGGACTGGTGGAATTGATCGTCAACGCCATGACCGACCTCAAGGAACCTTTTATTCAGTGGGAATGGCATTGAAAACTGTTAAAGACATCGGCATAGCCCTGATTTTAGTCTTAATACTGGCGGCGCTCCCCGCAGTCCTGTCCGCACTCGGGCGAGAAATCCTCCTAACAACCATTCTGCCGTATATCGCCTTAGCTCTTTTCCTGGCAGGCTTCCTCTGGCGGATTCTTTTGTGGGCCAAATCGCCCGTCCCCTTCCGCATTCCCGCAACCTGCGGCCAGGAGAAATCGCTTCCGTGGATCAAGACCAATCCGGTGGAAAATCCCGCCGGCTCCATGGGCGTCATCCTGCGAATGTTTTTGGAAATATTTTTCTTCCGTTCGTTGTTTCGCAACACCAAAATGGAGATGAACTCTCAACGGCCCGTCTACGGAAGCACTCAGTGGCTCTGGTTTTTCGGTCTTCTCTTCCACTGGTCGCTGCTGGTCGTGATCCTGCGCCATCTGAGATTTTTTACCGAACCGGTCCTCCAAGGCATCGAGGGCCTCGCCGCCCTGGACGGCTTTTTCGCCCTGGCCATTCCGACCATCTATTTAAGCGACCTGGCGCTCATTGCGGCCGTCACCTTCCTCTTGGCCAGGCGTCTGGCCGTGGCTCCGCTGCGTTATATCTGTCTCGTCCAGGATTATTTCGCCCTGTTACTGATCGCGGCCATTGCCGGAACGGGCCTCTGGACACGCCACATCCAACCCGTCGATATTGTCGCGGTCAAGGCCATGGTCATGGGCTGGCTGAGTTTTTCACCTGTCGCGCCCCAGGGCATAAGCACCGTCTTCATGATCCATCTTTTTTTTGTTTTCTTCCTGCTTGCCTGGTTTCCGCACAGCAAGCTAATGCATGCGCCGGGGATATTTCTCAGCCCCACCCGCAACCTGGCCAACAACAACCGGATGGCCAGACATATCAACCCCTGGGATTATCCCGTCGAGGTTCATACCTACGCCCAGTACGAGGATGAATTCCGGGACAAAATGAAAGCTGCGGGTCTTCCCGTGGAAAAGGAGTAACCGTGTCATCAGCCAGCAAATTGAATCCCGATGACCTGATTTCCATTAACTACAGGCCTCCCGAAACTTCCTGGCCCTCTACGCCGGTCGACTTCCGGCCGGGAACCTGGAGTTACAGCGGCGCGGCCAAGAATCTGAGCTACCTCGGTCTGCCAAACCCGCGGGCCTGGCAGCCTTCCGATCAGGACTGGAAATTGCCCGAAAACTGGCAGGATATCATCCTGACGGGAATGAAAGATCGGCTGGACAAGTATCGTTCTTTCCGGCTTTTCATGGATATTTGCGTCCGCTGCGGGGCCTGTGCGGACAAATGCCATTTTTATATGGGTTCCGGCGATCCTAAAAACATGCCGGTACTGCGGGGCGAACTGCTGCGCTCGGTCTACCGCCGCTACTTCACGACGGCGGGAAAACTTTTCGGCAAACTCGTAGGCGCGCGGGATCTGACGGAAGATGTACTGAAGGAATGGTTCTACTACTTCCATCAATGCACCGAATGCCGGCGCTGCTCCGTCTTCTGCCCTTACGGCATCGATCAGGCGGAAATTACAATGCTCGGCCGCGAACTGCTCAATCTCGTCGGCTGCAACATCAACTGGGTCATCGAACCCGCAGCCAATTGTTTCCGGACTGGAAACCACCTGGGCATTCAACCCGGCGGCATCAAGGACATGCTGGAGTTTATCGCCGATGATATCGAAGACCGCACCGGGGTGCGGGTGAACGTGCCGCTCAACAAGAAGGGCGCCGACATTCTCTTTGTTGCCCCTTCCGGCGATTTTTTTGCCGATCCGGGAACTTACACCTGCATGGGCTATATGATGCTCTTCCACGAGATCGGCCTGAATTATACCTTCAGCACTTACGCCTCCGAAGGCGGTAATTTCGGCCTCTTTACCTCCCATGAAATGGTCAAGCGACTCAATGCCAAAATCTATGCCGAAGCGAAACGTCTCGGCGTCAAGTGGATTATCGGCGGCGAATGCGGCCACATGTGGCGGGTCATCAACCAGTATATGGATACAATGAACGGACCGGCGGATTTTCTTTCGGAACCCGTCTCTCCCGTGACCGGCACCCGTTTCGAAAACGCGCGCGCCACCAAGATGGTCCACATCGCCGAGTTTACAGCAGATCTGATCAAACAGGGAAAGATCCGCCTGGACCCGCGGCGCAACGACCACTTGCGGGTCACTTTTCACGACTCCTGCAATCCCGCCCGGGCCATGGGGCTTTTGGAAGAGCCACGCTATATTATTAACAACGTTTGCAATAATTTCCAGGAAATGGCCGAAGACACAATTCGGGAAAAAACACTGTGCTGCGGCGCCGGCGCCGGGCTCGGCAATGAGGAAAACTTCGAGATGCGGATGCGCGGCGGCATGCCCCGGGCCATGGCCGTAAAGAAGGTCGTGGAAAGCCACGGAGTCAACCGGCTGGCCTGCATATGCGCCATTGACCGGGCCACCCTGACCTCGCTTATGGATTTCTGGGTGCCCCAGGTGAAAGTAATGGGCGTCCACGAACTCCTGGCCAACGCCCTGATCATGACCGGAGAAAAAGAACGGACAACCGATCTGCGCGGAGAATCTTTAAGCATATGAAATTATACAATGGAGGAATAATCATAACCGGAATCGTGATCTTCGCCCTGCTGATCACTTTCCCCTTCTGGTGGGGCAAAGGGGAGAAAAACCCTGCTCCGGTGCTGAGCGTGGATACGCCCGCCATTAATCAATTGCCGGACAAGCGCTGCCTGGAAGATGCATCCTTCATGCGCAAAAACCATATGAAGCTGCTGAACACCTGGCGGGAAGGAGCGGTCCGCGAGGGCCAGCGCCTTTATACCGCGACGGACGGACGCAGTTTCGAGGTGAGCCTTACCGGCACCTGTCTGCACTGCCACAGCAACAAGGATCAATTCTGCGACCGTTGTCATAATTACATGGGCGCCAAACCCAACTGCTTCAGTTGCCACATCATCCCCGGGGAGGTAAATAAATGACGTCGAACCGCAGAGAATTTCTGAAAATTGCGGGAGCTTCCACGCTTGCGCTGCTGGCGCCGGCAATCCTTTGCCCGGCCCGGACCCGGGGAAATTTGAGCGCGGCAGAGCAAAAATCATCTTTACTCCATCCGCTCACCGCCAAACGCTGGGCGTTGGCCGTGGATCATGCCAAATGCAGCGCCGATTGCACGGATTGCATCACCGCCTGTCACAGGATTCATAATGTCCCCGATTTTCACAACCCCAAAGACGAAATCAAATGGATCTGGACGGAACCGTTTTCCGCCGTCTTCCCCGGAGAAAATCACCCGTATCAGGGTCAGGCCGTCCAAAAGATGCGCCTGCCCGTTTTATGCAATCACTGCGCGAATCCGCCCTGCGTCCGGGTCTGCCCGACCAAGGCCACATTTCAGCGCCGAGACGGCATTGTCATGATGGACTATCATCGCTGCATCGGCTGCCGGTTGTGCATGGCCGCCTGCCCCTACGGAGCCAGAAGCATGAACTACCGGGACCCCCGGCCTTTCATCGCCGGGATCAATCCGGATTTTCCGACGCGCACCAAGGGTGTCGTGGAAAAATGCAATTTCTGCGAAGAAAGACTGGCCCGGGGGCTGCGGCCGGCATGCGTCGACGCCTGTAAACAAAAAGCACTGGTCTTCGGTGATGTGGAAAATCCCCAGGCCGAGGTACGTCAGCTGATCGAGAAACGCTTTAACCTGCGGCGCAGAGCAAACCTAGGAACGAAGCCGCAGATATATTATATATTATGAGGATGCTATGCTGGAAAAAGCCTTAAAAGGCGGCCGCGGATACTGGTCCTGGATCGCCGTTTTACTGATCGTCGCCGCAACCGGATTCTGCTTCTACCTGCGTCAGCTGGACTACGGGTTGGGCGTCACGGGAATGAGCCGGGACGTATCCTGGGGGCTTTATATCGCCCAGTTCACTTTCCTGGTTGGCGTCGCCGCATCGGCCGTCATGCTGGTTTTGCCATACTATCTGCATGACTATAAAGCCTTCGGAAAGATCACCATTCTCGGCGAGTTTCTGGCCGTAACGGCCGTCATCATGTGCGTTCTTTTCATTTTCGTCGACCTCGGCCAGCCGTCGCGCGTAATGAACGTCCTGCTGCATCCGGCGCCGACCTCGATCCTTTTCTGGGATATGATTGTTCTGAGCGGTTATCTTCTGATCAATATTATAACCGGCTGGGTCATCCTGTCGAGCCAGCGCAATGAAATTCCTCCGCCCCCTTGGGTTAAACCGCTCATTTATCTTTCCATTCCCTGGGCCGTCAGCATCCACACCATCACCGCCTTCATCTATGCCGGTCTTCCGGGCAGAAGTTTCTGGCTTACGGCCATTATGGCTCCGCGCTTTCTGGCGTCCGCTTTCGCCTCCGGTCCCGCTTTGCTGATCCTCTTGTGTTTGCTCCTGAAACGCTGCGGGGGTTTTGACGCCGGTTCCAAAGCCGTCCAGGCTCTGGCGAAAATTGTGGCCTACGCGCTGGCCGTCAGCATCTTCTTCGTCCTCGTGGAACTGTTTACCGCCTTTTACAGCCAGATTCCGGAACATGCCGAACATTTCCGTTATCTGTTTGCCGGTCTGGAGGGGCGCACAAACCTTGTTCCCTGGATGTGGACATCCGCCGTACTGGCCCTGGCCGCCCTGGTAATGCTGATCATCCCGCCGCTGCGGCGGAAGGAAGGGTGGCTGGCCGTCGCCTGTGTCGCCGTTTTTGTTTCGCTCTGGATTGAAAAAGGCCTCGGCCTGGTCATTACCGGTTTTATCCCGTCGCCGCTTCAGTCCGTCACCGAATATAACCCGACGGGAACCGAAATCGCCATCACCGTGGGCGTATGGGCGATTGGTTTCTTGATTTTGACATTGTTTTACCGGATTTTCGTCGCTGTGCGCGGCGGCATCGACGGCGCCCCTGATGAAAAGGCGGCCGCCAATATAAAATATTGAGGCGTTGTGTATGAAAATTCTGGTTCTGAATTGCGGAAGCTCATCACTCAAATACAAACTTCTGGAGATGCAAACGAACGATATCCTGGCGCAGGGTCAGGCGGACCGGATCGGACTGACCGGCGCCATGTTTAGCCATGATATCCGGGGACGGCAAGAGGCGACGGACGAAACGCCGCTTCCGGATCACTCTGCGGCTGTTCACGCCCTGTTAGCTGTTCTTGCGGACAAAAAGCGGGGCATTCTGAAGGACGCAACCGAAATCGGCGGCGTCGGACACCGGGTAGTTCACGGCGGCGAAAATTTTCAAACGTCCGTTATCGTTGATCCCGCGATACGCGGGCAACTCGAAGCCACCAAGCAGCTCGCGCCGCTGCATAACGTCCCGAATCTGATGGGCATCGACGTTTGCACCCGGCTGATGCCCGGCGTGCCGCAGGTAGCCGTATTCGATACTGCCTTCCACCAGACCATGCCTGCTTATGCTTTTACTTATGCCATCCCTTACCATTTCTATACGGAAGATCACATCCGCCGCTACGGCTTTCACGGCATTTCCCACCGGTATGTCGCCTTCCGGACTGCGGAAATTCTGCGGGAGAATATCGAAAACCTGAAGATCATCACCTGCCATCTCGGAGCCGGCTCCAGCCTCTGCGCCGTGTCCGGAGGGAAATCTCTGGATACATCCATGGGGTTTACGCCTCTGTCGGGCCTGGTCATGGGAACGCGCTGCGGCGACATCGATCCGGCTCTCATTTCTTTCCTCGTCGAGAATAAGCACTTTTCCCTGGCGGAGGTTATGGAAATGCTGAACCGGCAAAGCGGCGTTTTCGGCATTTCCGGCATTTCGCCCGATTTTCGCGACCTGGAAAAAGCATCCGGCCTCGGCAATGAGCGGGCCGGCCTGGCACTCAACACTTACGCCTACAGTGTGGCCCGCGGAGTCGGTTCCCTGATCCCGGCCGCCGGAGGTTTGGATGTCCTGGCCTTTACCGCGGGAGTCGGCGAACACTCGCCGCCCATGCGCCGGAGAATTTGCGCCTTTCTTTCCTGGCTGGGCGTTACTCTGGATGAAGGCCAAAACACGGGCGGCGACGGGGAAAGAGTGATCTCCCGCCCCGAATCAAAAGTCCAGGTTCTGGTAGTCCCGACGGATGAGGAAAAGATGATCGCCCAGGAGACAAAGGCTGTTTTACAAAAACAATAAAAACGCGTTTCGGAGAAGGCGGCGTTTTGCCAACCATTCAACAATGAAATACTGGAGGTAATAAAAATGAAAAAAGTTAAAATGACACCCAGCGAGGCGATCGTCGAAACCCTGCTGGCAGAAGGCGTGGATCATGTGTGCGGCATTGTCGGATCAGCCTTTATGGACATGCTCGATCTCTTCCCGACGGCGGGAATCAAATTCATCCCCGTCCGCCATGAACAAAGCGCCGCCCATATGGAGGACGCCTACTGCCGCGTGTCGGGCCGCTGCGGCGTTGTCACGGGACAGAACGGCCCGGGCATCACTAATATGGTCACCTCGGTGGCCGCGGCCAATATGGGACACACGCCGATGGTGATAATCTCTCCGTCGGCCGGAACACCGACCATCGGCTGGGACGGCTTCCAGGAATGTGATCAAATGTCGGTTTTCCGGGCTGTAACGAAGGCCGTCGTCCGGGTTCCCCATCCCAAAAGAGCGGCCGATTGCCTGAGAACGGCCTTCCGCATTGCTTATGCCGACCGGGGCCCCGTCCTGTATGATATTCCCCGCGACTATTTCTACGGCGAGCTCGAAGAAACCATCCTCAAGCCTTCCCAATACCGCGTGGACGCGCGGGGTTGCGGTTCCATGGAACAACTGGACCGGGCCGCCGAGCTGCTGGCGTCGGCCAAAAAACCGGTCATTGTTTCCGGCCGGGGTGTGGTCGATGCCGACGCGCTGGAAATTGTCCGGGCCATTGCCGAACACCTGACGGCGCCTGTGGCGGTTACTTATCTCCACAATGACGCTTTTTACGGGGATCATCCCCTGGCCGTCGGACCCATCGGCTACATGGGCTCAAAGGCGGCGATGAAAACACTGGCCGAAGCCGACGTCATGCTGGCCATCGGAACAAGACTTTCCGTTTTCGGCACGCTGCCCCAATACGACATCAATTATTTTCCGGAAAACGCCAAGATCATCCAGATAGACATCAATCCGAAGCACATCGCGAGAACCCATCCCATCGAGGTCGGGATTATCGGTGACGCGAAGGAGGCGACCGTGGAAATTCTGAAGCGCCTGAAAGCAGCGGACGGGAAACGCAAGGCTGACCCCAATCGCCTGGATGCCGTAATGAAGGAAAGGAAGATATGGGAAAAGGAAATTGTCGATTTAGCGATGGTTGACGGCAATCCCATGAATCCCCGCCGGGTCCTCCTCGAAATTTCCCGAGTCCTGCCCCAGGACGCCATTGTGTCCACGGACATCGGGAATGTCGCCTCGACCGCCAACAGCTACCTCAAGTTCAACCATCCCCGCCAGCACATCGCCGCTCTGACTTTCGGCAACACCGGTTTTGCCTATCCGGCGGCCCTGGGAGCGCAGATCGCCCGTCCCGAAGCTCCGGTCATCGCCATCATCGGCGACGGCGCCTGGGGAATGAGCCTGCACGAAGTCAGCACCGCCGTGGAGCACAATCTGCCTGTCGTGGCCTGCGTTTTCCGAAACATGTGGTGGGGCGCGGAAGCCAAAAACCAGGTGGACTTCTACAATAACCGTTTCGTAGGCGTCGACATCCCCAATCCGGTAAGCTTTGTACCCGCAGCCCAGGCTCTGGGCGCCAACAGTGTCCAAATCAGCCGCCCCGAAGATATCCGGGAGGCTTTCGAGTCCGGCCTGAAGAGCCGCAAGCCGACCGTCCTGGAATTTCTCGTGGACGGCAAACAACTGGCGCCGCCTTTCCGGAAGGACGCTCTGGCCCTGCCGAAACGATTCCTGCCCAAATACGCTCACCTGGACCATGAAAACTGGTACAAAGGAGGAGTCCATGATTTATAATGATTTAAAGGGAAAAACGGCCATTGTTACAGGGTCGGGCAAAAAAACGGGCATCGGTTACGCCATTGCGGAAACGCTGGCCGCTTCCGGCTGCAATATTGTCATCGCCGACCTGGGCAAACCGCCCGTGGCCGGTGAACCGCTGCAATTGGCGACCAGCGAGGAGATGGACGCCATTGCCGGGGAACTGGCCGCTGACCACGGAGTCAAGACGCTGGCCGTGGCCGTTGATGTTGCCGACAACAAAGCTATCAGCGCCATGGTGGAAAAAATTAATGGCGTCTTCGACCACATCGACATCCTTTGCAACAACGCCGGCGCATCCTTCGGCGTCCCCAACTCCATTTTGAGCTATAACGAAGCGGACTGGATCAGGACGGTCGATATCAACCTGTTTTCCGTCTTCCGCATCTCGCGGGCCATCATTCCCCTGATGGCGGGTAAACCGGCGGCGATTATCAACACGGCGTCGCGCGCCGGCAAGGTCCCCCCCATTTTCAACAGCGCCTATGCCGTGGCCAAGGCCGGCGTCATCATGCTGACCAAAACCATGGCCAAGGAACTGGGCGGAAACGGCATTCGGGTCAACGCCATCTGCCCGGGGCAGATCGCCACGGATCTGGAAAAATGGCGTTTCGGACTGGAAGCGTCGTTTTTCGGCACGACGGTGGAACAGCAGGAAAAGGAAATGTGCAAAACCATTCCTCTGGGGTATATCGGTCCGCCCCGGGAAGTCGGCGCGGTGGTGGCCTTTCTGGCTTCCGACGCCTCGCATTATATTACCGGACAGGCCATCAATATCGACGGCGGTCAGTGCATGGAATTATAACAAATCAACACATCGTTTTTAGGAGGATATATCATGGATAAAATTGTCGGCGGCAAACTGGTCGCGGATGCCCTGATCGAACGGGGCGTGGATTACATTTTTTCGTTAAGCGGCGGCCATATTACGCCCATCTACCAATATCTGGAAAATACAAATATTACCATCTTTGACGTGCGCCACGAACAGGCGGCCGTCTTCATGGCCGAGGCCTGGGCCCGGATGAACCGCAAACCGGCCGTGGCCATGGTCACAGCCGGACCGGGATTTACCAACGCCCTCAGCGGCATCGCCAGCGCCCGCCTGTCCAACGCCCCGGTCATCCTCATTGCCGGCTGCGTGGGGACGGAGGCCAAGGAAAAACTTGACCTGCAGGACATGAATCAACTGCCCGTCATCGAGCCCATGGTAAAAAAAGCTCTGGTCTGCAATATTCCGGAGCGGATTCCCGAATACATCGACATAGCCTTCCGCCTGGCAATGAGCGGCCGGCCGGGACCCGTTTACCTCGAACTTCCCTGCAACGTCCTTAACGCCTCGGTTGATGCGGCCAGTGTCAAAAAGATGAGCACGACTGTGGTGTCCAAACCCGTGGACCGGGAGAATACCAAAAAGGTGGTCGATCTGCTGAAAGCGGCTAAAAACCCCATCGTGATCGGCGGCAGCGGTCTCTGGTACGGGGACGCGGAAAAGGAATTTCTGGAATTCGTGGAAAAGATCGGCATTCCGGCTTACACGGCCGGAGCCGGACGCGGCGTCCTTCCCGATACGCACCCCCTTTGCTTCGAATCTTCTCTGGCCATTCGACCGGGCTCGGCCATGATCACGCTGATGACTACCGACCTGGTTCTTTTCCTGGGCGGCCGGTTGAGTCTATTCTATATCTTTGGCGATATTTTCCCGCCGGCGGCAAAATTTATCCAGGTGGACATCGAGCCCGATGAAATCGGACGCAACCGCTCCATCGATCTGGGAATAGTCAGCGACATCCAGTCGTTCCTCAGGGAGATCAACGGCGTCCTGGATGAACAGAAAATCGGCGGCACACTGCAGAAGCAATATCAGCCCTGGGTGGACACCGTACGCGCAGCCCACAAGAGCGGCAAAAAGGACGCCCAGGCAATGTGGGAATGCGCCACGCTGCCCATTCATCCCATGCGTCTGGCCAAAGAAGTCAATGACTTCATGAATCGGGAAGACGACATTGTCGTCGCCGACGGCGGCGACACCTCGACCTGGATGGGCATGACCCGGACTATCAGAAAAGGCGGCACGTACCTGGACTACGGTCTTTACGGCTGCCTGGCGGTAGGCATTCCCTACGCCAACGCCGCCAAACTGAAGCATCCGGACAAGCGCGTTCTCCTCATCATGGGGGACGGGTCGGTCGGTTTCAACTTCATGGAGTTTCATACGGCGATCCGCAAAAAGCTCCCCATTGTCGTTGTCATCGGCAATGACCAGTCCTGGGGTATGATCATGCACAGCCAGCAGCTGCGGATGGGGCATAACATACCCGACGGAACCGAACTGGGTTGGGTGGATTACCATAAGATGGTGGAAGTCTTGGGCGGGTTCGGTGTCTGTGTGGAAAAGCCGGAGGACATCAGGCCGGCCCTGGAAGCGGCTTTTGCTTCCGGAAAGACTGCCTGCGTCAACGTCAAGGTTGATCCTTCCGTGATCAGCCCCGGCAGTGTGGCCCTGGCCAATCTAGGCGGATATAAATGTGAGTGAGCAACACCGGCGCCATGGCGCGTTGCCCGGACGCACTGTGGCGCCGGCTTTCCCGATAAATTAGAGGAGGTTCCATGAGTGACATAACTCCGACCAAAGAACGCAACATAACGACAGCTTATTCATATTATCTTTTCGCTCTGCTCTTCCTGCTGTATTTCTTCAACTATATCGACAGGGTCATCGTGACATCCCTGTTTCCCTTTGTGCAGAAGGAATGGGGGCTGACCGATACGCAATGCGGACTGCTTGTTTCAGTCGTTTACTGGTCTATTGTTGGTTTTACTTTTCCGGCGTCTCTTTTTGTGGATCGCTGGAGCAGGAAGAAAACGATCGGCATTATGGCGCTGATCTGGAGCATTGCGACCGGCGCCTGCGCTATAGCCCGCAGCTTCACCCAGCTCATTATAACCCGCATGATGATCGGCATCGGTGAAGCGGGATTTGCGCCCGGCGGCACAGCCATGCTTTCCGGTTTGTTTCCCGCGGAAAAGCGCTCCCGGATGATGGGGTTTTGGAATATCTCCATCCCCCTGGGCAGCGCCGTAGGGATAGCACTGGGAGGCGTCGTCGCCGAGCAATGGGGCTGGCGGCACGCCTTCGGCCTGGTGGCCCTGCCCGGAGCGGTTGTGGCGATTCTGTTCTTCTTCATCAAGGATTACAAGACGGTGGAACTGATGAAAACCGTCGATTCCAGCCAGACAAACAAAAGTCAGATCAAGATGAGCAAAATGGATATCGCCCGGGAATTCATCAATACGCCCTCGCTGATCTTGACGAATATCGGCTTTATCGGCTGCATCTTCGCCAACAACGCCATTCTCACCTGGCTGCCCACTTATTTTCACCGGACGGAAAATATCCCCATGAGCCAGGCCGGAATGAAAACAGGCCTGGTCATGATGCTGGCCATAGTCGGCCTTCCGCTGGGAGGATGGCTGGCCGACTTGTGGTTCAAGAAACGGGTGAGCGCCCGGCTGCTGCTTCCCGCCATCACTACAGCCATCAATGCCGCCGTCGTCTTCATCGCTTTTTTCTTTCTGGAAGGAAAGGCGCAATATATCATGCTGCTTGTTATGGGCATGGTCAGCAGCGCGTTTGCCCCAGCCGCCATTACGGTTACCCAGGAAGTCATCCATCCGGGTCTGCGGGCCACATCCTATGCCCTTTGCGTGATTATCCAGAATCTTCTCGGCGCGGCCATGGCGCCTCTGGTTATAGGTGCGCTTTCCGATGCTTACGGGATCAAGACGGCTCTTTCCGTATTGCCGCTTTTCCTGATTTTCTCCTCCATCATCTTTTTTGCCGGTTCCCTCTTTTATGCCCGTGATTTGAGCAAGGTGGAAAAGATTGCCCTGGAATGGGGAGACTGAAAAATCTGCTGGCCGGAGGAATAGCAAATCATGAAGGCAGTTGTATTTCGAAAAAACAGGGGCCTCGTCTATGAGGAGGTTCCCGATTATTCCCTGGACGCAGGCGAGGTGCTGGTCAAGGTAGCCAATACCGGTTTTTGCGGTTCCGATCATTCTTTGGTTGCGGGAGGACTCCTGCCGGACGGTTATATCCTGGGCCATGAAATCAGCGCCGTTGTCGTCGGCAAAGGCGCTGAGGCGGAAGCACCGGCCCTGGGCACAAGAGTCTGCATCCGGCCCACTTACTGCGGGAACTGCCTGAACTGCCGATCAGGCAAACAGCAGCTCTGCCGGGTTCAGCGGCGCACCACGGGAATCGGTGATTTACCAGGCGGTTTCGCCGAGTATGTCAAGGTTTATCCGCAGATGCTGATTCCCATCCCGCCGGGCGTCGATTCCCGCAACGCGGCCCTGGCGGAGACATTTGCCTCGGCCCTGCATGCCATTAATTGCACCGGCAACCAGGTTAGCTCCGTTTTAGTGATGGGCGGCGGGCCCATCGGCCTTGGCGCCATAGCCATCCTCAAAATTCTCGGTTATGGCCCCATCGTGCTCTTCGAACCGGTGCCGGCCAAGCGGGAAATCGCCCTCCTTTATGGGGCCGACCATGTCTTCGATCCGCGGGAAAAAAATCTGGATCAGCAGGTCATGACGATCGTTCCCGGCGGATTTATCAAGACTTTCGAGTGTTCCGGCGTCAAAACCAATATTGACCGGGCAATCGGTCTGGCCGCTGATTGCGGCCAGATATGCATTGTGAGCGTTATTTTCTCCCCCCTGGAAATCGGGGCGCCTTTCCTCGTCAATTTCAAGGAAATACGCCTGACGGCCTCCATTTCCAATACCCACCAGGAAAACATCCAGTGCCTGGACTGGATGGCCCAAGGGAAACTGGATGCGCGGCCGCTCATTTCCGATGATGAGCCGCTGGAGCGTTTGCCTGACGTTTATCGGGAAAGAATCGAGACCGGCCGGGCGGTGAAAGTGCTGCTGCGGATTGGCGAGGAATTCTAGCAATGCGCCACGAAGTCAAACCATGGTTTCTGCTTCTTGAAGGGACACAGGGCGACCTTACAATAGCGGATTGGATCGACGGGGGGTATTTTCACCTTCTTGGCTGCTCCTTCCCGATGATCCCGCACCCACGCCTCGGCTTCGGCTTTTGTTTCCACAAAGCCTGCACAGTAGGTTGTCTTGCCGCGGCAGTGGATAAAGCCGTAACGAAGTTCAAATTGCCCGGTCACGTTTTGCGTCTCCTGAAAGCCCCGGCAGATGGGATTACTGACCGCCGGCTTCGTAATAATTTTGTATTATAAGCGGATCAATCCCGGCAAGTCAACATGAAGTTGAACAAGAAGAAGTCTTTGCTTAATTTGCGTTCAAATGGTAGTAACCGCAAAAAATATTTTATGCGGCAAAGGATACGGGAAGGATAAGAAATTACTCATGGGCGCTAAGGAAAGAAGAGAAAGAGAAAGGGCGCAGCGCAAAAGCCATATCCTGGATACGGCCAGAGAGCTCCTTTTGGAAAAGGGATTGAACGCCACATCCATCAACCAGATTGCCAAACGGTCCGAGTTGAGCGTCGGGGCGATCTATTTTTATTTTAAAGACAAGGAAGAGCTCTTTGCGGAACTGCAACTCGAAGGCCTGGATCTGCTCTACAAGACGATTATCGAAGCCGTAGATAAAAAATCATCTCCGGAAGAGCAAATCCGCGCAATTGCCCAGGCCTATCTGCGGTTCAGCGAAGTTCACAAAAATTATTTCGATATCATCCATTATTTTCTGACGTCGCCGGAAACGATCTTCCCCCCGGATTTGAAAAACAAGATCGATGCGCAGGGCAACACCAGTATTTTCACGCTCACCGCCGCGATCAACGCCGGCATCAGCCAGGGACTGTTCAAGGCGGTTGATCCGCGCCGGCAGGCGATTATCCTCTGGAGCTCCTTCAATGGCATGATTCAATTAAAAAAGCTGGAAAACACCATCCTGGAGAAGGATGAATATAAATCCCTTTACTCCGAGGCCATCGACAGGTTTCTGGATGGACTCCGTATTTGTTAAAACACATCATAATATTTCCCAGATACTCCTTTGACAGATGCTAACCTTTGTGCTATCAGTCCGCCTGAAAGACAAGGATATCATGAACTACTCAACCAAAGAAATAATTCAGGGCTGGTTTGTCCTTTCCCGGCCGCCCTTTCATACTGTCGGAGTACTGCCTTTCATATTGGGAACCTATCTGGCTTTCAAATTCAATTCCACGTTTAGCACCCCAATATTTGTCTTAGGTGTTTCCGCCGTCATCCTGATTATGCTTTCCACGTACCATGCCGGCGAATATTTTGATTACCGGGAAGACGAAATATCGCAGCGCTTCTATAAAAACAAATTTGCCGGCGGCACCGGAATCATGCCGGCAGGAAGGATGCCCCGATCGGTGCCCTTCTTCACGAGCATCGTTTCCTTTCTGGCTGCCGGTATTATCGGGCTGTTGCTGCAGTTTTATTTTAAAACCGGTCCCTGGACGCTGCTTTTAGGTTGCCTCGGGGCTTTGCCCGGGTTTTTCTATTCCACGCGGCCGGTCCGCCTGGTGGAAAGGGGATGCGGCGAACTTTTTATCGGCTTTTGCTACGGCTGGCTGCCCGTTGCTTCCGCCTATTACATCCAGACAGCAGCCATCATCCCCATTATTAACTGGCTGGCGATACCTATCGGACTGACCATCTTCAACGTTATTTTATTAAACGAATTCCCCGATTATGAAGCCGACAAGGCAACCGGAAAAAGGAATCTGCTGAATCGCCTGGGCAAGAAAAAAGGCGGCGTTCTCTATGCAGCCTTATCGTTACTGTCCTCTTGCGCCATCCTCGTTTCGCCACTTCTGGGCCTTCCTTGTAAAATCGTCTATATTTACCTGCCGGTATTGCTTCTTTCTTTATTTATCGTGGTGATGGTGCTGCAAGGGAAACATGAAAACCGGAAAATGCTGGAAAGATTATGCGGCCTGAATATCGCCGTTAACCTGGGAACGTCATTAACATTCATTCTTGTGTATATTTAATGTATTCACGTAAAGAAAAAAATAAAGTTAAGGCTTTTTATAATCCTCCCTCCCTTTTATTCAAGCAGCTGGGCAGCGCACTGCTCATGGGATACCTCAATCGTTGGCGGAACTTTCCGGGATGGGTGTTCAAGCACGGCTTCCCGTCAATACCCGTTTCCAACGGCGCTACCGGCATGGGCTGCATCGGCTATCCCGGTCATCCGGTCTGGGAGGTGACCGGCGCCTGCAACCTGCGCTGCATCCATTGCCACGCCACTAGCGGCCGGGCTGCCCCCAATGAATTAACGACCGACGAGGGGAAAAAGCTCATCGATATGCTGGCGGCAACCGGGGAATTCCGGACTTTAATTTATACGGGCGGCGAGCCCTTAGTCCGTCCGGACATTTTCACCTTGCTCCAATATTCACGGGATGCGGGGCTGGCCAACATCATTGCCACCAACGGCACATTGATTGACGAAGAAATGGCTTTTAAACTCAAGGAGTACGGCGTCGTCTGCAATGCCATCAGCATTGACGCCGCCAACCCGGATATTCACGATATGGTCAGAAACAAAAAAGGCGCCTTTGATCTGGCCATCCGGGCCATGGAAGCGACAAAAAAAGCCGGCATCCTTTTGCAGATTAATACTACCGCCATGGAATACAATATGCCGCATCTTCCCGAGCTGATTGATTTTGCCGATAACTGCGGCGCGGGCATCATGCTCATGTATCAGCTTGTCGCCGTGGGCCGCGGAGAAAAAATCGAAAAAGCAACTTTAAAGAAAACCGCCAATAAGCATTTAAGTGAACTCATTGCCGCCAAACAAAAAAAGTCGCACACAATTATCGAACCCGTCGCCGGTCCTCAATACTGGCCCTATCTGCTGGAAAAAAACGGCATCCGCAGCGGGCTGCTGTTGAAGCTGGCCGGCCAAGTGTTCCACGGCTGCGCCGCCGGCCGCGGCTTTGTTTATGTCAAAGCCAATGGCGATGTCTGGCCCTGCCCTTTTATTGAAGTCAACGCCGGAAACATAAGGGATTTGAGCTTCGCTGATATTTACCGGGACTCCCCGGTATTCCAACAGTTGCGGCAGCGGGAAGAACTGTTAAAAGGTCTTTGCGGCGAATGCAATTACAAAACGGTTTGCGGCGGCTGCCGCGGACGGGCACTGGCCTACAGCGGCGATTACCTGGCCGAAGATCCGCGCTGCTTTATCCGGGAAAAAACAAAATAATTTATCCGGCCCGCAAATCAGCCCTTTTCCTGCCCCTGGCGATTGATATTATTATTTTGGGCAGCGCTCACCGTCAGAACAGCATTATTTTCCAGTCTGATTTTTCTTCAACCCCGCGCACCGATGAAATTCATCATCATGAACGGTTGGGCCTGATTATAATTTAACCCAGCGGGCCGCGATCAGTGATGTCAGATTGGCGATAGTTCCCAAAATCTGCCGCTGCTCGGGAAGCAGCTTCTTGAATTCATAATTGATACCGATAACACCGATTGCCTTTTCCTGTGATTTCACCGGCAGAAAGCAATAAGGAATGCTGGACAGCGTCTCTGTTCCGGCGCCGGATATTTTCCCATGCTGAAAAGACCAGCGGGCGACAGCCAGATCATTGGGGCTTATATCGACTTGCGGACTGCTTTTGGCCCATACTTGCAAATTGTCATTATTGTCCCGAAAGAGCACGAAACAGGGAGCAGAAACAACTTTCATTACATACTTGATGGTAACGTCGCTGATGTCATTAATAATCGTCGTGCGCAGCAAGGCCACAGTATTTATCGTTTCCTTCGAAAAACCGGCCAGGCCGTCGACCAACTCTTCCAGCGGTGGAAGAGTTAAAAATTGCTTGCTCATTTCTTCGATCAGCGTAACTCTTTCCAACCTCAATTGCAAAGCGGTATTTTGCTTTTTCACAATCTTTACCAATTGACCGACTATTATGGCCGTAAACAGAAACACCAGCACATTGATTATTTCACGGGGATCATTAATTGATAAATTAAAGCGAGGTTCGGTAAAAAAATAATCAAACACCAATAAACTGATTGCGGAGGCAAATATCGATGCGCCAATCCCGAAGAACAAGTCGCTTATAATAACTGCAATGATATAAATATACACCAGTGACGATGAATCAACAAAATGTTGCAGAAAAGCATTCAGCAGAGTAATCACCGCAACCAGCAGAATTGTTATTAAATAGTCCACCGGATTAAACATCTTCCGCCTGGGCGGCGAGCTGACTGTTTTCTCCCTTTTTTCGACTGTCGGGGTAATCAGATGAAAATCGAATTCGCTCGGTGTGTGCAGCAGACGGGAGACGGGGGACCCCTTCAGATATTCTACCAGCACAGAACGCAGGGGCTTGCCGATGACAATCCGTGTCACATTGTATTCGCGGGCAAAACGAATTATTTCGTCAGCCACATTATTACCCGAAAGGGTTATAATCTTTGCCCCCAGTTCTTCGGCCAGATTCAGCGCATCCGTTAAATAAACCTTTTCCATGCCAGAAGGTTCGGTTAAACCGGTAGGCGCAACATAAACGGCATACCATTCGGCATGGGTATCCTTGGCAATGGAGTATGCTTTGCGAATCAATTGTTTAGCATAAGGACTCGCGCCGGCACAAACGACAAGTTTCTCTGCCGCGGGCCAGGGGCCGGAAATCGCTTTCGACTTCATGTAATTGAGCAATTCGCCATCCATTTTACGGGCGACTAGGTTCAGCATCAGTTCCCGCAAGGCAAATAAATTACCGCGCTGAAAAAAGTTATCAATTGCCTGACGCGCCTGCTTCGGGATATATACCTTCCCCTCTTTCAGCCGCTGAGTCAGTTCTTCCCAGGGAACATCAATTACCTGAACTTCATCAGCACGGTCAAAAAACGTGTCCGGCAATGTTTCCTGCATCTGAATACCGGTAATCTTGGCCACGGCATCTTTCATGCTTTCAAAATGCTGGATATTGACGGTAGTGTGAACATCAATGCCATTATCAAGCAATTCTTCTATATCCTGATAACGTTTGGAATGGCGGCTGCCGGCAGCGTTAGTATGGGCAAGTTCATCCACAAGGACAACGTCTGGACGACGGACAAGAACGGCGTCCATGTCCATTTCTTCCAAAGTAATTCCCTTGTACTCCTGTTTTTTTTTCGGCAATACTTCCAGGCCGGAAAGAAGCGCTTCCGTTTCGGCGCGGCTATGTGTTTCGACAAAACCGACGATTACATCTATGCCCCTTTTCTTCAGCACATGGGCATCGTTGAGCATGGTGAAGGTTTTGCCTACCCCCGGAGCATAACCGATAAAGATTTTCAATCGCCCTTTTTTGATTTCCTCTCTCTCTACTTCTTTCAAAAGGGCGTCGGGATCAGGTCGTATTTTTTCCTCTTCCATTGCCATTGCCTTTAATTTTCTATGCCTGATTTATTAACCTCAGGAGTAACAATATCAAGAAAAAGATTCAGTTGCAAAACATTTACCCGTTCTTTCCCCCAAAATCCCAGAAAAGGCTGTTCCACATTGCGCCCGACCATTTTTTCCAGATCAGCTACCGGCATTTTTCTTTCTTTGGCCACCCGGGGAATTTGCAACAGCGCCGAACTGACGCTGATATGCGGGTCAAGCCCGCTGGCTGATGCCAAAACCAGGTCGGCAGGAACCGCCGCGTCAGGAGCCAAGTCATTTTCCCTGCGGACTTGCTCGATCCGGTATTTAACCTGTCCCATTAATTTTGCGCTGGTCGGCGCCAGATTGCTTCCGCCGGAATTGTCGGCGGCATAGGGCGGATCGGTATCCGATGGCCGCCCCTGAAAGTACTTCCGGCTTGTAAATTGCTGCCCGATTAATTGCGACCCGATAATTCGTCCATCGCGCATCACAATGCTGGCGTTGGATTCCCTGGGAAATACGCTCTGAGATATAACCAGGACGAGCAACGGGTATATTAATCCGCAAATTACGGATAAACCCAAAAACATCAAAAGGGAACGCTTTAAATGTAACACTGCCGCCTCCTTTATACTATTTTCAATGCAGAAATAATAATATCGATCACTTTTATTCCTATAAACGGCAAGATTAACCCACCGACTCCGTAAATCATTAAATTCCTGCGCAGCAGCGCCGAAACACCGGACGGTTTATATCTTACACCGCGCAACGCCAGGGGGATCAAAAGCGGAATAATGATCGCATTAAAGATTACGGCGGAGAGCACGGCGCTGGCAGGACTTCCCAGATGCATGACATCAAGAATCTGCAACTGCGGATACTGAATTATCAGAAGAGCGGGTACGATCGCAAAATATTTTGCAACATCATTGGCCACACTAAATGTTGTCAAGGCGCCGCGTGTAATCAGGATTTGTTTACCGATTTCCACAATATCCAGAAGTTTAGTGGGATTGGAATCCAGATCAACGATATTTGCCGCTTCCCGGGCCGCCTGAGTGCCGGCATTCATGGCCACGGCCACATCAGCCTGGGCCAGCGCGGGAGCATCATTGGTCCCATCGCCGATCATGGCCACCAGATGGCCCTTTGCCTGGTAATTGCGGATCAGTTCCAATTTAGTCGCCGGTTTGGCCTCCGCCACAAAATCATCCACTCCGGCTTCCGCCGCAATTGTGGCCGCCGTCAGCGGATTATCTCCGGTAATCATCACCGATTTTATTCCCATCTGCCGCAGTTTGCCGATCCGCCCGCTGATGCCTTCTTTGAGAACATCTTTGAGGTGAATCACTCCCAGTATTTTTTTACCGTCGGCAACTAAAAGCGGTGTCGAACCCTGCGCCGATACTTCATCGACTATTTTCTGCAAACCTTCATCCACCTGCGTGCCCTGTGCTAGCACAAATTCTTTGATTGCCTCCAGTGATCCCTTTCTTATTTTCCGGCCGTCCCAATCAATTCCGCTCATTCTTGTTTCCGCGGTAAACGGAAAGAAAGTTGCCCCTTCCGGAGCGCGAATATTACTCCCCCGCATCCCCAGTTTTTCCTTAGCCAGAATGACGATACTCCGCCCTTCCGGTGTATCGTCAGCCAAAGAGGACAACAGCGCGGCGTTGACCAGTTCCTCCGCTTCTTTCGCATCCACGGGTATAAATTCAGTCGCCATGCGGTTGCCCAGCGTAATTGTTCCTGTTTTATCCATCAGGACAATATCCACATCGCCGGAAGCCTCAACGGCCCGGCCACTCATGGCGATAAAGTTATATCTCAGCAGCCGATCCATGCCGGCAATACCGATGGCGGGCAGCAATCCGCCGATCGTCGTCGGCATCAGACAAACCAAAAGAGCGATAAGCACAGAAGCAGCAAGGCTCACGCCCATATAGTCCGCAAAGTATTTCAAAGTAACAACGACCACAAAAAACAAAATTGTCAAACCGATTAAAAGAACATTGAGAGCTCTTTCATTTGGAGTCTTCTGACGTTTTGCTCCCTCGACCATATTGATCATCTGGTCCAGAAAGCTTTCTCCGGGATTGGCTGTAATGCGTACTTCGATTTTGCCGGATAGAACACGAGTGCCGCCCGTTACGCCGCTGCGGTCACCTCCGGACTCCCGGATAACCGGAGCAGATTCACCGGTAATTGCTGATTCATCGATTAGGGCCGTGCCTGTTATTACTTCGCCGTCGCCCGGAATGGTATCGCCATCCTCAGCAAGAATGATGTCGTCTTTTTTCAATTTTAAGGCCGTAATATTTTCCGTGCTCCCGTTGCGAAGCAGCCGTTTGGCAACAGCTTCGCCCCGGTTCTTTTTTAAGGAATCGGCTTGTGCCCTGCCCTGCCCTTCGGCCAGAGCCTCGGCAAAATTGGCAAAGATTATAGTAAACCACAGCCACAAAGATATTTGCAGGTCAAACAGGATTTTTTTGCCGTAAATAATATCGCCGCAGACAATCAAAGCCGTTATAACCGTAACTATTTCGACGACAAACATTACCGGATTGCCGATCATCATCTTAGGATTGAGCTTCTTTACGGAATCCTTGATTGCCGGAAGAACGAATTTCGCCTGCCAGATATTAATTTTCTTTGCTTTCATTTTTCATCACCTTAAAATGTTTTTCCGCCGAGCAACAACAGATGTTCCAAAATTGGTCCCAATGTAAAAACCGGGAAAAATGTCAGCGCTCCGGTAATAATTACTACGGCTACCAGCATGATGACAAAAAGCGGGCTGGCAGTGGGGAAAGTTGCAATATTTTCCGGGACTATTTTTTTGCCGGCGATGGAACCGGCTATGGCCAGCGCGGGTATTATCGTCGTAAATCTGCCCGTCAGCATGGCCAGAGCAGTTAAAAGATTATAGAATATCGTATTGGCATTTAACCCCGCAAAAGCCGACCCGTTGTTTCCCGCAGCGGAGGCAAACGCATAAATAATCTGGGAGAGACCATGCGGCCCAGCATTACTGAGGCTCGATAAACCGGCCTGTGTCGAGACGGCAATGCCGGATAATATAAGAAGCAGAATGGCCGGAGATAGAATAATGACAATAGCCATCACCATTTCTCTTAGCTCCAGTTTCTTGCCGTATAGTTCCGGTGTCCGTCCAATCATCAGACCCGCCAGAAACATCGTCAGAATGGCATAACTCAGCATCCCGATAAGACCGGTGCCCACGCCGCCAAAAACAACTTCACCTATCGCCATATTGAACATCAAGACCAGACCGCCAAGCGGCATCAGACTATCATGCATGGCATTGACGGCTCCGCAGGAAGTAACCGTAGTTGATTGGGCAAAGATTACGGAATTGATTATGCCCAATCTTGTTTCCTTCCCTTCCATATTTAATCCGTTCACTACGCCGGCTTTGCTAAGCAATGGATTGCCGTGCATTTCCGACCAGGAAAATATACCCAGACCAGCAAGATAAAGGATCAGCATTGTGGCAAATATGGCCATTCCCTGCTTGCGGTTTTTCAACATTGCTCCGAAGGTAAAAGGAAGTGCGGCGGCAATAAGAAGCATCCCCAGCACTTCCATAAAATCCGTCAGCGGCGTGGGATTTTCCAGAGGATGGGCGGAATTGGCGTTAAAAAATCCGCCGCCGTTGGTGCCCAGTTCCTTAATTGCTTCCTGTGAAGCCACCGGCCCGACAGCGATAACCTGCTTGCCGCCCTCCAGTGTCTGGGCCGAAATCGATGGTCCCAATGTTTGGACAACACCCTGAGATACGAGAAGCAGCGACCATATAATCGCCAGCGGCAGCAGAACATATAAAATCGTGCGGGTCAAATCTGTCCAGAAATTTCCGACCATCGCGGATGATTTACGGGTGAATCCCCGGATAACCGCAATTAACACGGCAATACCAATTGCCGCTGATGTAAAATTATGGACGGCGAGACCCAGCATCTGCGTAAAATAGCTCATGGTTTGCTCGCCACTGTATGCCTGCCAATTCGTATTTGTCCCGAAGGATATTGCCGTGTTGAGAGCCGTATCCCAGCGGACAGCGCCAAATTTCTGCGGATTAAGAGGCAGCCATCCCTGAATAAGCTGGCCAAGAAATAATAAACCAATCCCCACGACATTAAATATCACCAGAGAAACGGCATAGGTTGGCCAGGACATTTCTTCGTTTTCATCTATGCAAAACATTTTGTAAAGGAGCCGCTCAACGGGTCCGATAATCGGGCTCAAAAATGTCTTGGCTCCGCTGAACACCCGGGCCATATAGTCGCCCAAGGGAAATGCCAGGATTGTCACAATCAGAGGTAATATTACAATACATAACCAATCATTAATTGTCATGGACGGCGCCTTTCTGTCGTGATGGTTTTTTCATGAATTATCAACCAGTACTTGCCATCGAAAAAAATATTTCAAATATCAGTGCGCTTTCCGGCAATAAATGATGATGCCGGGAAGAGGCTCCGCAGACACATTTAAATATAATAGGTTGCGGCGGCCAGTGATGCAGCCGACAAAGCTAGCCACTCAAAGCGCGACGGGATCAGGCCAGGCCAAAACCATATGTTTTTGAACACTGCCTGCGGATAGGCATATTTTATTGAAATTAACTTCTTTAAACAGGACTGCGCGAAATAGACTGATTAGCGGATTCGCTGCTGCAACATGGGCGGCTCGACCTTTAATGCATGAAGAAGGCAATAGATCTGATTGCCGAAGAATAAACATATCTTCCCTCCTATACGCCGACGAGGTTAGCTGACGGGCTCGGACTGGAAAGTGTCCTATTCTAAATTTATTAATCAGAAATTCGCCCCGGAATACCCGGTTCCCCCGTATCCATTACCCACTGGATTTAGGCTTTTTCATATTGTGTGAAGGCTGGTAACTACGTCACTTTCCCAATGCTGTCAACAGATATTTGCCATACATTTTTATGCCCTGGCGGCGACAATAATGTGCGGCAAAAAACAATTATTTCTTAATCAGGAAATACAGCTCGCCTTTTTCCTTCAGACTGCCGGCAACGTCTTCAGCGGCTTCCCCGAACCCGCAAAAAAGATCGACCCGGCCGGGGCCCCTGATTGCCGAACCTTTATCCTGATTGAGGACGAAGCGAGAAATGGATGTCCATTGCCCGGTAAAATTCCCCAGCTGATCGAGAACGGGCTTGCGCAAACGAATAAATGCCAGCGCTCCTTGCGGGAACATTTCCGGATCGGTGGCAATTGTTCTGCCCGTTGTGACGGGTTCACCCAGCGATCCGGTCGGCTTTTCCACGAAGTGGAAGAAAATATATCTTTCATTGTAACTCAGGATTTCGTAAAGGCTCTTCTCGTCTTTTTCTTTCAGGAAACGTTTAATGTTGCGATTGGAAGCATCACGGCTGCTGATAATGCCCTTCTCCAGCAGGTAACCGCCGATGCTCCGGTAGGGACGGAAGTTGGTCGAGGCGGCGCTTACCGTCAGAACGGTCCCGTTTTCCAGCTTTATTTCACCGGAACCCTGGATATGCAGAAAAAACAATTCTACGGGATCGGACAACCAGACGATTTCCAGATTTCTACCCTGCAAAATCCCCTCCGCATCAATTTCCCCGCGGCTGTAATAAGGGGCGTTCTTCCGGGCCAGAAGATCCGGAGGCGTTTTGTAAAGAGGATATCTATATTTTTCCGTACGCGAAAGCGACCCCGTAAGCAGGGGCACATAATAACCGGTGAACAATACGCCGCCGTTGCCGGCCTGACCTGCGGCCTTGTAAACATCAAAATAACTGCTGATCTGCCTCTTTTTCTCCGCCTCACTGCCGCCGTCTTTAATGATTTGCCGAAACTTGAGCAGGGATTCTTTCATCTGCGGCGGACCGACCAGACGATCAGCCAGGCGATAAACGTTATTCTGGGCAGCGTCGCCATAATAGTGCAGGC
>Ga0364922_10179_pt1 | contig 27903 bp, 22 predicted proteins | sample ExccelJu500001D4_2_FD_206955 | JGI IMG/M metagenome (GOLD analysis project Ga0364922, IMG submission 206955) | Enriched cells from Trout Bog Lake Hypolimnion, Wisconsin, USA - BchlTB.June20.5000.01.D4 | ecosystem: Environmental > Aquatic > Freshwater > Lake > Hypolimnion/Profundal zone | place...
TCATCGAATGGAGTGGGTAGAATGCACGCCACTTTTGCGCCCGACTCCCGCAGCGCTGGGATGAGTCGCCGCATGGCTTGGTCGAAAGTCTCTGCGCTTTTTGCCCGTTGCCGCTCGATATCGGCTCCGGTGGCCGTGGGCACATAGAGTTCCCGGTTCACATCATTCATGCCGAACATGACAGTGACCACGGTGGGTTTGGCGTTGAGACAATCCCACGCCAGGCGTTTTTCCCCGCCGGTTGCCCGGTCGCCCGCAATCCCGCAGTTGATCACGTCGAGTTGCAACGAGGGAAACCGCGTAAGGTAAAACAGCTCAACGTAACGATGATAGAAGCCCCCGTGGGTGATGCTGTCGCCGAGCACACACCAGCGGTCGCCGGATTGAAAGGGCGGCACTGGGCGGACTTGTGTCAGGAGGTTTGTTGCAAGCTGAGCTTCGGGGGCAGCACGCAAAAGGGGCAGCGGCGCGATCAATAGGGCGACGACAAGTGTGATGGCGTTTTTCATTCTCAATCAGGCTGGAGTAGCTGCGTTCATTTTGGTGCTTGCGGATCCGACACCGGCCAAAAATCAGAGGAACCAAAAGAGACGGGATCATCCTTGTCCAGTTCTTTTAATTCCTTCCGCTGGCGGAAGACTTCCTGCATCAGCTTGGTTTGCACCTCCGCATAGGCGGGTTCGCCGAAAACACTGCGCATTTCGCTAGGATCTTTTTGCCGGTCGAACAGCTCCCAGTAGTCGTTGGGGATGGAAGCAATCTCGGTTTGGTCTTTGCTCCATACTTCCGGTTTGTAGAAGTGGACCAGCGTGTAGCGGTCGGTGATCACGCCGTAATGCGGACGCACGCGATGGTAGGCGGGGTATTCGTAGTAATGATAGTAAAACGCCGTGCGCCAGTCGGCGGGCTTGTCGCCTTTGAGCAACGGCAGAAAGCTGCTGCCCTGCATGCGGTCGGGAATGGAAACGCCGGCGGCTTGGAGGAAGGTTTCGGCGAAATCAACATTGCAAACTATGTCCTTGTTCACGCTGCCCGCCTTGATGGTCGTCGGCCAGCGGATGAGCAGCGGCGCGCGCGCGGATTCCTGAAAAATCCAGCGCTTGTCGAACCAACCGTGTTCGCCGAGAAAAAACCCCTGGTCGGAGGAATAAATGACAATCGTGTTGGTAGCGAGGCCGGTGTCGTCGAGGTATTTCAGGATCCGTCCCACATTGTCGTCCACGCCTTTGATGCAACTGAGGTAATCGTGCATGAAACGGTTGTATTTCCATTCGGTGAGCGCGTGGCCGGTGAGATTTCTTTTTAGAAATGCTTCGTTGCGCGGCACATAGTAAGCATCCCAAACCTTCTTCTGCTCTGGTTTCAGATCTTTTGGCGCTGTGAGTTTGCAGTCCTCTTCCATCCGCATCATTTTTTCGATGGTCGTATTCTGGTCGTGCTCGGCTAGGCCGCGACCGGAGTAATCGTCAAACAGGCTGTCCGGAAGTGGATAGGTGCGGTCGAGGTCAAAATCCAGATCACGCAATGCCGGTTCCCAATCACGATGCGGTGCCTTTTGCCAGCAGAGCAGCATGAACGGCTTGTTGGTGTCGCGCTGTTTCAACCAATCCAGCGAAAGGTCGGTGATGATGTCCGTGACGTAGCCGGGATGCGTCACTTGCTTGCCATTGCGGATCATCGGCGGATTGTAGTATCGGCCCTGGCCCGGCAGGATTTCCCAGTGATCAAAACCGGTCGGGTCGGTTTCCAGATGCCACTTGCCAATCAGCGCGGTCTGGTAACCGGCTTTCTGCAGGAGTTTTTGAAAAGTGGTTTGTGATCCGTCGAATTTGCAGGTGGTGTTGTTGTAAAAGCCGTTGATGTGGCTGTAGGTGCCGGTGATGAACGAAGCGCGACTCGGACCGCATAGCGCGTTGTTGACGTAATAACGGTCAAACCGCATGCCTTCATTGGCCAACCGATCGATGTTCGGCGTCTGAATCAAATGGCGCGACTCGCCATAGGCGCTGACGGCCTGCCAGGCATGGTCGTCCGCCATGATGAACAGGATGTTGGGCTTGGCTGGGGCGGCGTGGTTGCTCGCGGCTAACAATGGCGACGCCCCCAGCACCACAAAAAGTTGGGCGAATACATTCACAACTGTCTGCCGGATTTGATGGTTCGGCATGATGGTCATAGACATCTTGATTTCATTTCGCTGGCGCGGTGGTAGGAGGGTTTATCTTGTTCTCCACGGGCTTTGGAATTTTCCCGGGATCATAAACCTCGCGCCAGTAGATGGGCCGGAACTCTTTGTCCATTCTCTCAATTTTTTTCTTTAGCTCATCCGTGAAGATTTCTTTGCGAACCGGGTTGTCCGCGACTAGCAGGCCAATGCCGTAAGCATTGACCCTCCCTCCGTAGAGTGTCTTGGATGGGTCACGGGTGTTTCCGGCGTAAAACATCCAGAACTTACTATCGAATTTCACCACCTGAAGCCCCTCGCGCCACACATCGTCGAAGGATCCGGGTTCCCCGTTGGGGATTTCATCCATCACTTCCCATTTGTATCCCTCGGTGGAAGTCAGGTAGAAGTTCTTTGCCCGAAACCCCATTCCATCGTTGTGAATGCGAGTATCAAGGTGCATGAGCCAGACATGATATTTCCCGCCATGATAAAGGATTCGTGACGGCGACTCCTTCCAGATCTGGTCATCAACGAGATCCTTCTTGTCACCGACATATTCAATTTCCTCTTCTTGCTTGCTGATGATTTTGATCTCGGGAACGCCTTGTTTGGCCTGCTCCCAGGTAAGTGGGGAGAAGATTTGCCCCACCAACGGAACGCGCATTGCCTCCGTGGGATAATCGTAAGCTGCCTGGGTTGGTTCATCCGCAGCGCTTAACGCGGCCAGCGGAGCTAGTAACAGGGCGGCGAGGGGGGTGAGAAGGCGTTTCATATTGGGCATTTCATCGATTAAAGGCGCTCTCCGAGCGTGCCGGCAGACCAGTCGCCGAGCAGTTTCAACATGTCCGCAAAAGATGCCGAGCGACCGGAGCGGACGAAATGGCCGCTGGCGCAATTGCCCGCCAGCAGAATGCCCGCGTCGTCAACTCCCTTCAACGCAGCGGCCAGACAGCCTGCGCCGAAATTATCGCCCGCTCCAGTCGAGATCAGCGGCTCGCGGCAAAATGGTCCTGGCACATAGACCGTGCCCGCCGCACTGGCGCAGGCCGCGCCGTCGTTGGGATGGATGATGATGCGGTCCACCGCGATGCGCGCGCGCAGGAACGCGGCGAGTTCCGCCACGGAATCAGCATCCTTGCGGCCCTGATACGCGCCGCCGAAAACCTCGCCCATCTGCCACGCCTCTTTCAAATTGAAGGAGAGCATGGTTTGGCATTGGCGCGTGATGGCCGGCAAACGGTCGAGCAAATCTTTCCGGTCGGCCACCGGCCGCGTTTCAAACTCGGCGAGATCCATGAAGAAGAAAACTTCCTTGGCGGGCCGACCGAGTTCCGCCAGACGCGCGGCCAGATGACTCCAAATTGGGCCGGCATGGGGCAGCTTGCCCCAGTTGACGGCGCTGATGAAAGAGGCTGATTTAAGTTCCGCGTCCAGCGCGGATTGACCGATACATTCCAGCACGCGTTCCCAAGTCACCTCCGCGCAGGCGGCCATGTCGCACAACATAACCTTGCCATCAGTGAACTCCAGACAGGTGGTGTGCGCCGGTTGGGCCAGGGTGTAAAGGCGTTTGGTTTTTCCGCCCAGCGCTTCCTGATAAATCGGCAACACTTCGCCGCGACCCATCGCGCCGATGTAGGTGACATCAATCTTGCCGGCATGAATGTCGTTCAGCGCGGCAGCGAACAGCGGGCCGTTGCCACCGAACTTGTCGCCGAGATGCCGCACCGGATACGACGCGGCAATACCGGCGGCCGCCGCCACCTTGGGGCCGAACTCTGCCATCGAGGCCGGTGATTGCAGCCGGACAAATGTGTCAATGAAACCGTCAAACCCGCACAAGCCGGAAAGCTTGGTCGGCGCAGCGACGGCGGTCTTCGCTTTGAAATTTTGGATGACCGGGGCAAGCGATTGAATATCGCGAAGAATCGTCGTGGTCTCGGACATATTATTGGGTTTCCTTGGTGGTTTCCGGTTCGATGCCCAACTTGTGCTGCATGTCTTCCAGGGAAATACCCTTCGTTTCCGGCACCATGGTCTTCACCCAGACCAGTTGCAGCACCATCATGAAGCCGAAGAACAGGAAAATATACCCGGCCCGCTGCGGTTGCTCATTCGCGCCGGACAACTTCACCATCAATGGAAAGACCGTCGTGAGCAACGCAGCAAAAACCCAGTGCGTGGCGCTGCCCAGCGTCTGGCCTTGGGCGCGATGGCGATTCGGGAAAATTTCCGAGATGAGCACCCAGATAACAGCGCCCTGCCCTACGGCGTGCGCGGCGATGAACGCAAAGATGCACACCGGCACAATGGCGTAATGCTGCGTGAAAAACGCCCACGCCGTCAGCCCCAGCGACGCGATGTAACCAAACGAACCGATGAACAGCAGCGTGCGCCGTCCAAGCCGGTCAATCAGCCACAGCCCGACGAAGGTGAAAATCAGGTTGGTGATCCCGATGCCGACGGATTGCAGCAACGCGGCCTTCTCGCCCAGCCCCGTCAATTCGAAAATGCGCGGCGCGAAGTAAAGGATGGCGTTGATGCCGGAAAGCTGGTTGAAGAACGCCACCAGAAACGCGAGAAAAATTGGAATGCGCAAGCGCCAGGTCCAGAATTTGGAGGCCACGGTGCTTTCAGCCTTGGCCGCCGCCATCAATTCATCCGCGTGGGCTTCCAGCTTGGCCGGCGGCAATTCAGGTTCAATCAGTTTCAACACCGCCAATCCGGTGGCGCGGTCGCCCTTGCGACTGAGCAACCAGCGTGGGCTTTCCGGCAGCCCGAAGCACATCACGGCGTAAATGACCGAGGGAATCGCCGCGATGCCCAGCATCCAGCGCCAAGTGTCCATGCCGCCAATCTTGGCCACTTCGCCACCGAGCTTGGCAATCAGCGCGTTGGAAAGAAAGGCGACGACGATGCCGAATACGATGTTGAACTGGAACATGCCCGCCAGCCGGCCGCGATACGCCGGTGGTGCGATTTCGGAAATGTAAAGCGGCGCGGCCACCGTGGAGATGCCGATCCCGATCCCACCGATGACGCGGGCGGCGATGAACATGCCCACGCCGTTGGCAAACGCGCAGCCGAACGCCGAGAGCACATACAAAACGCCGATGAACAGCAGCGTGGGTTTGCGTCCGAATTTGTCGGTCGGCCATCCGCCGAGCAGCGAACCGAGCACCGTGCCGTAGAGCGCGGAACCCATTGCCAGGCCATGCACGCCCGCGCTCAAGCCCCAGAGCGCCTGGATTTTTTGTTCCGCGCCGGAGATGACGACGGTGTCAAAGCCGAACAGGAACCCGGCCAGAGCGGAGGTGATGGACCAGAAGAAGATGCGTGCTTTCATAAAATTGATTGGTAACGGATTGCCACGAAAAGTTCAGCGGCGTGTAGGAAGGCCGGGGCGGCACGAACAGCCTGCCGATCAGGGAGAGAGTTTGTTTGTTTCATTCTATTTGGGCCAGATTGATTTCAGGCGGAAGATTTTCAGAGAATGTATGATAGTCCTTTCGCCCGCTGTAAGTCGGGTTTCGGTCGAGTCAAATTTGTTGGCCAAACGCTTTCGGAGTTCGCAGGAAATCCCGTCATCTGTGTAGATTTCGTTGAAGGTGCGGTCGGTGAAAATCCGCGCCGTGCGTCCGTTGAAGCTGGCGTCCAAGCCGTTGATGACGAGTTGCTCCGGCCCAGCATCGGCGAACTCGATCAGCGTCTCGCTCAATTCGCCCCGGCACTTTTGGAGCAGCTCATTCGCCTGTGCGGGCGTCAGATTTTTTCCTTCGGCGAATACTTCGCCGCGCAATTTCTCCGTTTCCTTGACCGGTGAGAAGAACAGGCGCAGGCCGGCGCCGGTTTCGCGGAGCGTCAATTCGTGGGGGAGCGAGAATGCCTGGTTAACCATCTGATCGGGGAACTGCTTCAGATAGCAGTCTGTCTGCACCCAGCCGATTTGGATGCGGCGCTTATCCGGCAGATCGCTGAAGGTTTGCGCGGCATAGAAGGCGCCATGCTTGACGCCGTGCGGGCCGGATTCCTTGTGGAAGGTCTTGCCGTCGAACTGGCCGATGAAATAGCGGTTCTGCGCCCCCATGAGTATCCAGCGCGACTCGCCTGGTTTTCCAGCGACCGGCAGCTCATACATCTCCGGGCACTCGAACACCGCTGCCCGGTCCGGATCAGTGAATGCGCCGGTGCGGTTCCATTGCCTGAGATTTTTCGACTCAAAAAAGGCGATGTGGTTGTGCGCGCCATTGCTCCTCTCTTTTACATCGAGTCCTTGAGCGGGTGAGCACGCCTCGGTTTCGAAACAGGCCTCCCAGTCAAATACAGCCATCACCCATTTCTGTTCCGGCTGATACCAGAAGATTTTCGGATCGCTGCCCTTATGTTTTACCACGGGATTTTCCGGCAATTCGGTAAACGTTAGGCCTCCATCTTTGCTGTAGAAGACGCACTCGCCGCGCCCGGTAATGGTGGCGGCGACAAACAGGGTATCCTTCCCCAGGCCTGCAGAGTTGTTGAAATCAATAAAACCGCCGCCGGAGGCGCACTGTTCCTTGAGGTTGTTTTGATAGAGGGCGATGGGCTGTTCCTTCCAGTGAATGAGGTCGGTGCTTTCCAGGTGCCCCCAGTGCAGGTTGCCCCAGAAAATACTCAGAGGGTTGTATTGATAGTAGAGATGAAATTTTCCGTTTTGGAAAACCATGCCGTTGGGATCGTTGTTCCACCCGCGCCGCGTGGAGGCATGGAATTGATTTCGGTAGGGTTTCGTGTAATCCGAAGCCGACAGAGCGTCCGACTCGGAACCGATTTTGATGCGGTCAAACGCAGCACGGCAGGATTCCAAGGCTGGTTTGTTGTCAACCGGTGCGATCTTGATCTGCTTACCCTTCAATCCGAAATGCTCCAGTGGATACGCCGCGAGCCAAAAGGCGTCGCTGCCCTGCGGAAGGCTGACATTGAAACTCTGAACCAGCGCGTTGCCATCGTAAATTCCGAGCAGAGTCTGTTTTTCTTTTTCAGGATGGTTGGCCACTGGCACGATCAGGTGGCTGCCATCCACGGTGAGCGTCTTTTCCAGAGCCACCAGAACGGACGCGGGAGCGGCAGTTACTGGAGCGTCCGGCACCGGCCAGTCATCGGTGCGGAAAGGTGAGGCGGGAAGTCCGGCACCGTTGTAGAGATTGCACTCCGGATCGGCCGCCCATGCGTAACGCACGGCGACGGGCTTCGTCACTTCCGGACTGGAAGCAATCACTTGATCTTTTACGATGCGAGCCTGAGCGGGCTTCCATTGGTGGTCGTCTCCGGCGATGAAGAATCCTTTCAATTCCCCATCCTTCGCCTGCAAGCCTCCGTCGGCGCGTTTGAACGACAACACCATTTCCGAGCCGCGAACTTCGTGGCTTGACGGCAATGGGCCGCTGGTGGAGGGAACTTTCACGCCATAGACCTCGCCGAGCGCCCAAAGCGCCAGGCGCCGCCCAACTTCCTGTTTGTTTTTCGGATGGATGTTGTTGGCTTCACCAATATCAATCGTGATCGCCATGCCGGTGTGCGGTAGGCGCAGCGTCTTGAGCATGGCCTCGCGCACCAGTGGCCAGCCCGGCGCAATGTTTTCCCCGGGCTCAAAGTTTGGCAACTGCACCCAGGCAAATGGGAATTCTTCACCCCAACGCGCTCGCCAGTCGCTCACCAATAGCGCCATTTGGTATTGATAATTCTTTGCCTGCCCGACCGAGGCATTGGATTCGCCTTGATACCACAACGCACCGCGCAAGGCATAGGGAATCAACGGCGCGATCTTGCCGTTGAACAAATGACCTAACCCTCCCTGAAGATCGCGTTGGTCCATCGGACCCCAAACTTTTTGGGGTGCTGGAAGCCCCTCGGCTTTGGCTTTCGCCGCCAGATCCTCAAAATCTTTGATTTTGCGGGCATGCTCGGCCAAAGCTTCCGGCGTGCCTAATTTCTCGTATGCCTTCCGGAAATATTCCATGGCTGTCTTCGTTTCAGGAGAACAGGCTTGCGCGTCTTCCGCCAACCACGATTCTATTTGGGTGCCGCCGACCGAGGAATGAACCAGGCCCACCGGCACCTTCAGCTCGCGGTGCAATTCGCGGCCGAAGAAATAGAGCGTCGCCGAGAACCAATCGACGTTTTCCGGCAAACAGACCTTCCATTGGCCGCTGGTATTGGTTTGCGGGGTCGGCGCGCACTTGGAACTCTCGGTGAACATCCGGATCTGCGGCCAGTTGGCGGCGGCTTTTTCCGTCGGAAAATCCCGCGCATCCCGGAGGGGCATCTGCATGTTGGACTGCCCGGAACCGAGCCAGACTTCCCCGACCAGAACATCCTGCACGACCACCGGAGCCGGGTGGTTGGCGCCCATTATCCGCAACTCGCGCGATTCCGCGCTGGCCGTGAAGGGCGCCATTTTCACCATCCATTTACCATCGGCATTCGCAGTGGCTGACGCCGTCTGCCCTGCGAATTTTACAGTGACCCTTTCTCCCGCGTCGGACCAGCCCCAGATCGGCACTGGCTTGTCCCGCTGTAGAACCATGTGGTCGGAGAATATGGCGGCGACTTTTAACTCGGCGGCAAGCAACGCGGTAGGGCCTGCGAGCAACAGGGCGGCAAAGATGGTGAGCGCGTATTTCTTGGATATCCATTTCATAACTATTTATACGTTCCCAGCCGTATCGCTTCAAAATCTTTGACATACGACACATCGCGTTCCACCCGGTCTTGTTCCTTGCCGATCAGCGGCGGATCATTCGGTTCTTTGACCTTTCCGCTCTGCTTGCTCCCATTTGACATATTCACCGATTTAAGCGTTGGTTTGAACGTCACATCATCTTGCGCATATGCACTGTTTCCCATGATGATTGCCACCACGGTAGTTAAGATTCGGATGCAGTTTTTTTTCAAAACTATTTCTCCTTTGTTTTGTTGCCTTGTTTGCAGTTCGGAGGCGATGGTTTCTTCAACGCACGACCGTCAGCGGCTTTCCTCTCAAAAGATTAATTTTCTGCCAATGACCGGTGGAATTCGGCTCAGACGAAGTCGGTGTCACCAAGGCCTGAGGGTTAATTTCAAGCTCCAGATCCACGGTTGACAGGAGGGTGATCGCCCGCGTATCCCAGCGAACCATGACCACTTTTGTTTCGGCGTTTTTCCAGCGGATGGCCTTGTTGGCAAAGGCTTCACCGCCATAAAACCAGGCCCTGTCTGCGCGGTATTCAAATCCCGCGAGCACCTGATTCTTGGTTTCAAAAATGTTGAGCGTTCCCGGTTTGGGTTTGGATTGGAGATAGTCCGAGAAAAAGTTCACACACCAGGCAATCGGCTTGGGAGTTCCTATGGGTGTGCCATCGAACGCAAACAGTCCGAATTGTTCCTCATACGCGAGCGTGGTCGGATCCGTCCACCATTTGGCGTAGCGATGGATATACGGAGTGGTCCAGTCATTATCCATCCACTTCATGCTGCCGCCGAATCCATGCGCATACGGATACAGATAATGCAGCAATTCCCAAAGCGCCTGCGTCTGGTAGTCTGCGGTCTCGCCTTTTATCTTCAAGCCGTTGCTCAAGCCGAATTCGCCGATGGTGATGGGCTTTCGCGGAAACATTTGGTGCAAACGGTCAAACGTGCTAACGCTGATTTCGGTGTCCCGGTAAGCATAGGGGCGCTGGTAAATGTGATCATTGATGAAATCAAGTTTCTCGTTCACCGGGAGCGCGACCAGAGCCGTGTTGTAGCCAACCGTTATCAGCGCCTGCGGATCCTGGCTACGAATCGCCTGAATCATCGCCTCCAGCCACCGCCCGAAGGTATCATTCAGCGCGATCAAAAACGGCGCGTATTTCCCCGAGTTCTGAAGGTCAATCTTGCCCCCCAACCCAGGAAAGGTGCTGTCCTTGCCGCCCTGTTCCTTGAGGTAGGCGATCCAAATGCTGACAGAGGCCAACAACTCCCGCTTGCTTTCTACAGACAGCCAATACGGCAAATTCAGCCAGCCGTCCGTTTTTTTTATCTGCTGATCCACCCAATTCTTGTCCATCAGGTCGGCCATGGTTTCGTAAGGGCGAAGTTTCACGAGCGGGCTGGGCTCGCCTTGGAAGGTCATGGCTCCCACTTCTGTCAGGTAGGGCTCATTGTCCAAGTCGTAACCCAGCAGCATCGGCTCGCCACGATAAGCGCGGGCCACCGCCGCCGCGTGCTTGGCATTGTCGGTGATGTCCAATGGCCCTGCCAGAATCGCCTTCAAGCCGATTTCCGGAAGGAGATATATTCCATGACGCTGCGCGGAGGTGCGGATGGCTCGCACCCGATCTCCAGGGGCCTCCAAAGTGCCGAGGCGACCAAAGGAAAAAGATCGCAGGGCGTTGATGCCAGTGGCGTGGAACTTGGCAAACTCGGCGTCAAGCACCTCGGCGGAAAAAGTGTCTTTCTGGAAAAACTCCTCCAGTTTCGCATCAAACGGCCCGCAATAATTGGCGCCAACCATGAAGAAGGGCGAACCGTCCGGACGAACAAATAAGCCATCTTTGCTGATGGTGATCTTGCCACTGGGAGTGACAGAATCGGCTGGCAAGGGCACTGTATTCTGGCGCGGCGCGGAATAGGAGCGAACGGTCTCCAGCATCCAACTCAGTAAGGACGGCGAACGATAGAACTCCTCTTGTTCAATTCCCGCCAGTAACCAATTGCCGCCCTTGAACTCGTCGTTCCGGTGCTGCAAAAGCCCGACGGCCCAGGCCTCCCGGCGACCATGTGCATCCACCACTTCGAGCAAGGGATGAAATTCGGATTGTTTGGGAAAAGCAAAACCCAACGCAGAACAGCCGGACAACATCACTTTATTCGGCAAAACCAGTCCGGGAGGCAGGTTGAGGTTGGCCTGATTCCAAGGTTGAATGGAAAATTCGCCCTTGAAGCGGTAGCGGGGGGCTGGACTGAAGGCCAGATCGGTGAACGGTTTTTGATCGGCGGCTAGTTGAGAAAAAGCCAGCCCGCCGGCAAAAATCAAATCTCCGCCGCGACGCGCAAATTTACTGAGGGCAGGCTGGAGTTCAGCGGGAACGCTCGGGCTATCGGCGAGCACCAGGCAATCGAATGAAACGAGCTTGTCAGGATTCGCCGCTGCGTTGGTGTAAGCAACACCTGTCGCCTCGACTGCGGTCTTGGCCGACTCAGCGCCCGCTTTCCAGCGCGCAACGACGGCCGCATCGGAACCGTAAATAATTCCTACACGGTAGGGGTGGGCATCCCCGGCAACACTGAGCAGTGAGGTTGACAGCAAGGTCACGGCCAAGCCCGCCCAACGCAGCCCACGACGATGTTTGAAAATTACTTTCATCAAAAGAAATTAGCTTTGACTTCAGGCTCGACCTCGCCGTTCGAGTTCAGGCAGAAATCGACCAAGGTCTCAACGGTGGTTTGGGCCAGGCACATCCGGGTGTCCGCGCCGGCATAATAGATGTTGAGCATTCCGTCCGGCATGACTACGCCGCCGGCGGTGAAGACCACATTGGGAACCTGCCCCATGCACTCGTAATCTTTCTCCGGAGCCAAAATAAAGTCTTTGGGTGCGGCAATGACCTTGGACGGATCGTGCAAGTCCAGCAGGGCGGCGCCCAGATAGTAGTTCTCGGTTGACGCCGTCATCGCGGTGGCATGATAAACAATCAGCCATCCTTGCGGCGTCTTGATGGGAATGCAACCGGCGCCCGCCTTTTGCTTCGCCCACATCGTGACGGGCAATTCCACCGGCATGGCTTTGCCCCAGAACACCAGGTCCGGTGAATAGTTCACCCAAATCCGGCCGGTGCCATCCACATTCTGCGGGCGATCGAGCCGGGCGTAGAGTCCGTTGATTTTTTCCGGAAAGAGCACACCGTTGCGATTCGACGGCTCGGACAGATAGGGCAAGGTTTCGAAGGTCTTGAAGTCCTTCGTCGTTGAGATGGTCAGGACGCTGCCGTAACGGCCAAGCCAGGACGCGTAGAGGAGATAGTAAGTTCCATCAATCTCGGTGACGCGGATATCAAAACGCAGGCCGCGACCGACTTTCATCTCGGTTTCACTCAAGGGCAGGTGAATGGGCTCGTTTTCGATGTCGAAGTGAACACCGTCTTTGCTGCGGGCAAGATGAAAAACGACTTCGCGGCGCAAATTCTCCACGCGCAGAACCAGCAGCACCTGTCCTTGGAACCAAGTGGCACCGGAATTGAACACCGCCGAACACGGCGCCGGCATTTGCTCCGGCGTGATGATCGGGTTTGCGGAGTGACGCGAAAGCGGCGGCTGATGGGACCCACCATTACGCTGCCCCTGGAGCGCCGATTTCTTATTCGGCAAATTTTGGGGTGTTGCCAAGCTGCGCCCCGGTTGTTGAATATTTGATTTAATGAGTGTTTCCATATTTTTGATTATGTGCGTCTTTGGTCTGCATGAGTTAGTTTTTTGGAACACGCAGGTGGTAGGAATTGGTTTGATAGAATTCTCCGAGTTTTTTCCCGACCATCTTCTCGGCCTTTGTGCGCAATTCCTTTTGAATGACCGCATAGTCCGGACGATTGGCCAGATTCACCCATTCATGCGGATCCTTCCCGTGATCGTAGAGTTCTTCCGAGCCATCCGGGCAAATAACGTAGCGGAAGTCCTTGGACCGCAAGCTATAGACTTGCGCTTCGGAAATACCGATGCCGTCAGACAAGGGCTTTCCGTTCGCGAGATCATGGGATTGCAGGGCGGTTAACGCAACATCCGGCCCATCCCACTTGCCCGCGGCCGGGTTTTTGAGCAGCGGGACCAAACTGTGACCGTCCAGTTTCTGAGCGGGAGGAGGTTCTTTGGAAAAGCCACAGAAATCAATGAACGTGGGATAAAGATCAATTAACGAGACGGGCGTGTAGCAGGTCGCTCCCCGCGGAATTCCCGGTCCGGCGATCACCATGGGAATGTGCGCCGATTCCTCCCACGCCGAGTTCTTGAACAAGTAATCTTTCTGCCCCATGTGATAGCCGTTATCAGAGACCAGGACAACGAGGGTATTGTCGCGATAGGGACTCTTCTCCAGCGCATCCAAGATACGACCCACCATATCATCCGCGAAAGCAACGCAGGCGAGATACCCCTGCGTCCACCGCTTCATCAGTTTCAGGCGGTTGACCTGTTGGTATTTTCCGAACCCGCTGAAGTTTGAAACACGATTATGGGTGAAATCCTTGTAAAGGTAAGGGGCACAATCATCCAAATCCCCTTCGAGGCGCGGAGCCAGTTGAATTGTGTCGAGCGGAAACATCTTAAAATATTTATCCGGAGCGACAAAGGGTTCGTGGGGCCGATTGATTCCGATGTTCATGAAAAACGGACGGGAATCACCGGAGGCGGGCCGGGAAGCAAAAAACTTCTCCGCATAATCGGCGAGCAATTCATCCGGCATCGGGTCGCGGTCGGTTTCGGAAACATAACGATAGGGATGGCTGTAAAGATACCAGCCCGTGTAGCCCTTGAAGCCGGTTTTAGGATTCGGCGGAGTGGACGGCACATCCGAGAGCGGAACAAAATAACTGAGCTTGTAGATTTCCGGCATGGACGGATGCGGCGCCACCGAGTCGAAATTTTCGGTGTATTCCTCCGGTTTGAGTTCGTAGCCGTTGTAAGGAAACGGTCCCCAACTCGGCATCGGGCCGTAGCGCAGTTTTCCGTCCACATACCAGTCGGTCCAACGCTCGGCATAGTTGTGGTCAATCTTGCCGGCGCCGTGCACATCGTAGCCGGTGCTGCGGAAGTATTGCATCCAAGTGACGGCATTTGAGAACACCTCATGTTTCCAGGCGTATTTCCATGAGCCATTGGCTCCGATCGATTCCTCGGGGTTGCCGAAATACCGGGTGGTATGAGGATAGAGTCCCGTCAGCATGCTCGGGCGCGAGGGCGAGCAAAGCGGGGTGTTGCATTGGGCGTTCAAAAAACGGACACCCTGATGCGCCAACCGGTCCATATTCGGCGTCCGCGCCTGCGGATGCCCCCCGAAGCCTTCCACCGAATCATTCAAGTCATCGCAAATGATGAAGAGAATGTTCGGTTTTGAAGCCGGCAAATCAGCTCCGCAGAGCACCGCCGGCGGCGCCAGCAGCAGGGCGGTGAGAAGTGTCAGCGTGGGTTTCATAATTCAGGCTTTATGCATCGCGGCGCGGGCGCGGCGCCATTCGAGAACGCGGCGCAGGCGGTGCATGGTGGTTTTCGAGAGCGGATAGAAAGCAAGCAGACCGCAGGCGATCAGCACGAAGAACGCCGGGACCGTGGAGTCGAGCGCCCGCATGGCGGTCAGCGTGCCGGTGGACTGCGCGGTAACCAGCTTCGCATCAAAGCCGGTAAAATTAAGAATCACGCCGGAGAGCAGCAGCGAAAGCGAGACGGCCAATTTGTTGGCCCAGTTCTGAACGGCGCCGAACATTCCCTCACGGCGGGTTCCATTCGTGAATTCGTCATAGTCACAAACATCGGCGACCATCGAAAACGCCACCGCCCAGACAGCGCCCAAACCCGGCGCGGTGAGTGCAGCCGGAATCAATTGCAGCCAGGGATGCGCCGGGGAGTAGCAAAACCATTTGCTCAGACTGCCCAACCCCGCCAGACCAAGAATCGCCATCAAGACCTCCCGTTTGCCCAGCCGATTAGCCAGCCCGCAAATCAACGGCATGGCAACCAGCGTGCCCAAATTGAACACCGTCCCCACCAATCCAAACATGGCCGACGCCTCTTTTTTGTCACCCTGGTAGAGATAATAGATGTTGATATAGAGCGCCATTTGCATGACCAGCAGGATGCCGCAAAGCACACTGACGATGGTCAGGATCACAAGAACAAAGGGACGGCATTTGATCGTCTCCTTGAAACTCTTAAGCACGGAAATCTTGGGAGTTTTTACGGTGCTGACATTACGCTCCTTGCAGAACAAGACCGGCATAAGCACGAATCCGAACAGGATCAGCGCAGAACCGCCCGCCACCCATTGCATTCCGTTCAGGGTATCGGAAAAACAACTGCGCTGGGTCAGCCAGAACAGCCATTGAATCGCAAATCCACTGATGAATCCAAATATCCCACGGTAGGTCTGAATCACGGTGCGCTCCCCATAATCCGGACTCATCTCCATGCCGAGCGCAATGTAGGGCACGCCAAATACCGTGAAGCAGGTGTAGAACAACAGCGATGCGGTTAGGAAGAAGGCAAAATAACCCATCTCGCCCATCCCGCGCGGAATCTGCCACATCAGAAAGAAAAACAGCGCACTCAGCAGGCCACCGATAAGGATGAACGGTTTGCGGCGGCCGTATTTGGACTCGAACCGGTCGCTGATGCCGCCCATGAACGGGTCGGCAAACGCATCATAAATCCGGGGAATCGCCAAGAGGAGTCCCACCATGGCTGGATTCACCCCCAAGGTCACGTTCAACACCGGATTCGCCATGCTGTTCACGGTGTTGTTCATGTTGTGCTCGGCAAAACCACCAAGCCCATAAGCCAGCTTGGAACGAATCGGGAGCTTGCCCTCACCCCCCCCCATGGCGGCCGGTTCGGGCGCAGGCCTGACAGTGACGGTCGCTGTTGTTTCGATTGGTTTAGACATTTTGGAACTTGGTAAAGTGAGTAGTTTAAGAATCAAACAATTCTGGCGAGACTGCAAAGCACTTTAAATTCTAACATTAGAATTGGATGTGTTGCTTAGTTTGGATTCAGTTGCTCCCCATGCCCCCCTGTCGCCCAATCCGGCGGAAGTGCACTCCATTAGCAGGGCAGGCTAGCTTGGAGAAGTTTGCTGTTCATAATTCCGGTTTCATATTCCGGTCGAGCCGTTCACGGGCGGCAGACGAAGGTTCGCGTTCAGGGTTTCCTTCGTGATTTCTTTTTCCCAGCGGCTGATGACGACGGTGGCGACGCCGTTGCCGATGAGATTTGTGAAAGAACGGCACTGGCTCATGAGCCGGTCGATGCCCACCAACAGGGCCAGCGATTGGATCGGCACACTGGGCACGACGGCCAGCGTGGCCGCCAGGCACACGAAGCCGGCACCGGTCACGCCGCTAGCCCCTTTGGAAGTGATCATCGCCACCACCATCAGAGTGATTTGATGCTTCAAGTCAAGGTCCGTGTTCGTGGCCTGGGCCAGAAAAACGGCGGCCATGGTCATGTAAATGTTCGTGCCATCGAGGTTGAAGCTGAAGCCGGTGGGAATGACCAAGCCGACCGTGGGTTCCGCGCAGCCGAGACGTTTCATTTTTTCGATCATGCCCGGCATTGCGGTTTCCGACGAACTGGTGCCCAGCACCAGCACCAGTTCTTCCTTGATGAAAGCCAGGAACCGGAAAATGGAAAAGCCGCTGAACCAGCAAATGGCGCCCAAAACCACCCCAATAAACAACATTGCCGTGAGATAAAATCCGGCAATCAAATCGAATAGATACGTCAGGGAGCGGACTCCGTTGCTGCCGACCGTGAACGCCATCGCCCCGAACACCCCGACCGGCGCGAGCTTCACAATGATGTGCATGATGCCGAAGAAAATCTGGGATCCTGCTTCGATGACGCGCAGCGCGGGTTTTCCCCGTTCGCCCAGCGCCTGGATGGCCAACGCCACCAGCGCCGCCACGACCAATACTTGCAACAAATCGCCGGAAACAAACGCGCCGAAAAATGTTTTCGGGATGAGGTTCATCAGGAAATCCACCGGATTCAAAGCGTGGCCATTGGTCGCGTAAGCCTGGGTGACATTGGGGTCGAGCGTTGCGGGGTCAAGATTGAAGCCTGCGCCAGGCTTGAGCACGTTCACGACGACAAGGCCGATGATCAGGGCAAGCGTGGATACGGCTTCAAAATAGAGCAAAGTTTTGCCGCCGATACGCCCCAGTTTTTTGAGGTCACCCATTGAGGCGATGCCGTGGACGACGGTGCAAAAAACAATCGGGCCGATCAACATTTTCACCAAATTAATGAAGGCATCGCCCAGCGGCTTCATTTTGACGCCGAGTTCCGGCCAGACGCCGCCAAACGCGATTCCGACCAGGAGGGCGGCGAACGTCTGGAAGTAAAGCTGCATGTAAAAGCGCTTGGGCTTCATTGGCGTCATTTTAGTTGAAAGTATGGCATTAAGTTTACAATCGCCCCACGAGCAGGTCCCGCTGGAAGATCAATCCCATTCGCCGGCCGATAGTGCATTGCATGGGAATTTGTGCATTCCGGTCGATCGGTTTCATCAATCGGGATTTCTCATTAAATTGTAGGCAGCATGGGACAGTTCAATCACCTGGTGCCCGGCGACTCCGGGTGAGGCGATGGTAATTTCCCACGCCCCGCTCGCGGCGTCCCGCCGTTGTTGCCACGCCACGGAACGATCGGGTTGGGTCACATCGGTTACCGACCCCACCCTCGCCGGCAATCGAACCACCAACTGAAAAGCCCCGGTGCTCAAACGCTCATCCACCACCTCAAGATCCTGACCTTTGCGAACGGGCACATAATGCAATAGGTGCAAAACATGGCGCCGCTCTTTGGCTTGATGATTCAAACTGATGCTCAGCGTCTGCGGGCCGTTGTGGGAAACCATTGGTCGGCCCAGCAATTCACGCACCCCGTCCTGCACCAGCGCTCGCACCCATGGCGGGGCTTTTTTATGATAAATCCCAAACAGCGGATGCCGGAAATACAGCACGGCCTCATTGCGCACGGCTCCGGGCGAACCCGGCTTGGCGGAAGCGGGCGTTTGCAAATGCGAACAGAAATGGTTCCACGCCCGGTCAAAGTATGACTCCCGGGTTTCCGCCAGAACCTCGGCCCCTTCAACCGCTTCCACGTCAATTGCGCGTTGATACAACACATGCGGTATTTTTGCCAGCGAAGCGCCGATGCGTTCCGATGGGATGATGTATTCCGCAAAATCATTAAACTGATAGGCTTTCCCGGCAGCCAGTTCGCCGGTGCGATCGGTCGGGCCACGGCCCGTCAAGCGCACCGGCCATAATCCATCCGGGAATACAGTTCGTTCCGCATTCAGGCCGGATTCGAAAGTCGCCAGAATGCGTCCGCCTTGCGCTGCAAATGATTTCAGTTTTTCCGCGAGTGCCGCATCCACACAAATGGAATCCGGTAACACGAGCAACTTGTAGTTCTCAAAAGCCGCTTCGACGTCGATGACATCAAACTGGAACGCACCTTCTTCCAAAATTCTGACACAAGCGCTCAAGCCGCCATCGACGTGCAACTCCGCCAACTCCTTGTCGCTCCTGATCGGTTTCGCAAAACCGCAGGACTCCGGGCTTAAGACGGCAAGTTCAGTGACAGGTTGTGCGTCCACGCACCACGGTTCCAAGCGTTCCACTTGTTCATAAACCGAGCCGATCAGTTTATACGTCTCGTCGCAAATGCGCCCGGTAGGATGCAACTGGTCGCCGATGCAGCACTGCCCGCCCGACGCAATAATGCGGAAGATCTCATATTCCAAGGCAGGTTGGGGCTTGAAAGAATGGAAATCCCCCCACTCAGTATGAAACTTGCCGGTCATGCCAACAAATGGCTTGCCCAAGGTGCGCACATAACGCGCGACAATCGGAAAGTGTGCGTAGCCCCATTTACCACTGCCGAGCGACTCGACCTCAAAATGCGAATACGCCTCGATCATACCCCGGTGACGCGGGCCAATATGGCCTGCATTATAAAAGATCGCACAGTCGGGACGGTAGCTTCGCACAAGCTCCGACATTCGGAGCTTAAAGCCGTTGATGACCTCCACGCCAAAGCGCTTGCGCTCAATGCGCGATTCCGGATCCATGCCTTGCTCCACCATCTGGCGAACCGTCACCGGGTTCGAGCAAATGTGCGGCATCATGATGTCAAAAAATACGCCCTCGATATCTGGAAAGGATTCAAAGACATCGCTTACGATTTCGCGCACATATTTTTCATAGCCCGTGTTCACCGCGAGGAACCGGTAGAAGCAGCCCTCGAATTTCCCCGGCCCGCTCAATCCGCCCTCTTCGTCCATGACCAGCCATTCCGGATGTTCACGGGCCACCTTGTCGTCGAACTGCACCGTCAAATAAACCGACGTGCGGATTCCCGCCGCGCGACAGGCGTCAAGTTGCTCCCGCAAGAGATCTCGTCCATTCAGATGCGGATGCACCAGATCGGGAAAACGCCGGCTTTGATAATAAAGCCAGCCATGATGGCATCGGCCAAAAAGATTGATCGAATTTACGTGAGCGCTACGGAGAGTCTCAACAAAGACGACCGGATCAAAGTCACCCCCGATATTTTCAAGCGCCTCACTGGTATGAAAGTCCAAGTGAACCTGACGGTATGGAAAACCATGCCAATTCTCGGTTGATTGATTCATAAACCATCTTTTAATGTTCACAGAGGAACATCAAATCCATTTCAATTCTAACTGTAGAATGCTTTTTCCCCAATTCGGCGGCCCGGGCACACTTCGCCTTTTCGGTTTCCGCCTTGCGTTCGAAGCCGCCTTGAGGATTTCGCTGGAGACAATGGCCGCGACGAGCGTGTTTGAAACCGGAAAGATGACGAGCACCGCCTCGCGGTTGCTGGAGCACAGCGAACAACGTTTGGGATTACGATTTTACTTCTCATATCGAACTATCTATCACTGCAACCACTTCATCTCGCGCGTGTAATTCCCAACACACTACTCTGGCGTTTGGCTCGAGCTTTTTTCAAACTGGGAATCCAAAAGTAATATTAACGCCAAAGCCAGCCAATGATCCTCGGTCGGGCAAGCATGACCATGTTCCCACTTTCGCACCGTCCGTGTTGAAACCTTCAACTTTTGCGCTACTTCCGATTGGGATAGGTTGGCCTTGATGCGTGCCAAGTGAAGCTGGTCACCCAAGGTTTTGACATTGACTGGAATCAGCTTTCGAGGGCTAAATCTCTGTGATGGACAGTAAAAAACAGCCACTACAGTTCGCTGTGCAATTCCCAACAGCTGACCCAACCGCCGTTGGCGCTGTCAGTTCCGCTGTCGCGGTTCACGTCGCGAGTCGGCGGTGGCTCAGCTTTCTACGTTAGGCAGCAAGACACGCACACCACAAAACAACAAACAACACGAAAGGACAAAATAATATGTTATTCATACCGCTGGTTATTCTCGCATTCTTTCTCGCTCGATTCGCAAAAGCGTCAGGCCGGAACGTATCGCCCATTATTATCTGGATTCTTTCTATCATCGTGCCCATCGTTTGCGGAGGAGCTGTTAATGCGATTTTTGGATCATCAGACCAGCCTGCTTGGCCTTACAACATCATTGCTTATTTTATTGCCATCATCGGTGTTATCCTGTTCGTGGTCTATGGTTGCAAGAAAGCCAAGACCATTGAATCCGATGACAAAGTAAAGGCAGAGTGATGACTATGCTGCCTAACCAGTCGCCGGAGCCAACCGCCGTTGGCGCTTGCCGTTCCGCTGTCGCGGTTCACGTCGCGAGTCGGCGGTGGCTCAGCTTTTTTCGTTAGGCATCATGTTCATCATCACACCAATACTTGCTTGTGGCTCGATGAAGTTTTCAGCACGAGATAGTGCGATCATTTATTCGGTTTTAGGCGGCTGGCTTATAGGTTGCATCTTGGCCATTGTGAATCTCTGCCTGATTTCAGTTTTAGGAAGCACACGTTTCAAGATATACAACTTTGGATTCTTTGCGCTTTACAGTGTTTCAGCATTTGGTCTTTTTGCTGGCTGGTTTGGCGATGCCTTGTCCACTTCGGTTATACCGGTTATTCCTATTATTGGAGTGCCAGTATTCGCAGTCTTTCATTTCTTTTATTTACTTTGGATGCGAAGGGCATTTCGATTGCGACGCAAGAAGGACGCGATATGATGCCTAACCATTCGCCGGAGCCAACCGCCGTTGGCGCTTGCGGTTCCGCTGTCGCGGTTCACGCCGCGAGTCGGCGGTGGCTCAGCTTTCTACGTTAGGCGTATGAGAGCGATTATCTCCATTTTTATTGTTTCCGTCTTCCTGACGGGATGCAGCACTTGTCAGCGCCCCGTCCAGTTATGCCCGCAAGCGTGCAAGCCAGTCGTGGACTTGAATCCAGATACATCCAAGCCAGTATCAGATGCTTATTTTGCATATTGTGACCGCCTTGCGAGTCAGAAGATTTATTATTGGCTGACAGATTCCGCCGGACGACCCGTGACATCATATCGCTACAAGCATGACCGAGGCATATTTGAGTCGGATGTCTGGCCTTTGCCGACGACGACAAAAGCCAGTCCACAGCAAGTTTCGATGCCGATTATTCTGAAGCATTTCACTTCAGATGTGGTGATTCATTTGATTTATCCCGACGGTGAGCAGACCATTTCGCTTCGTGACTCCACATTGGAGCATCACTACCCCGATGATGTTATTTACATCAAATAATACGCCTAACAAGTCGCCGGAGCCAACCGCCGTTGGCGCTGTCCGTTCCGCTGTCGCGGTTCACGTCACGAGTCGGCGGTGGCTCAGCTTTTTTCGTTAGGCAGCAAGACACACCACACACAAACCAAACACACATCAGATTATGCAACCACAAACTATGGGCGGACTCGCCGGATTCTTCATGCTTGTTTATCTGGCTTGCATCGTCGGCATCATTTTCTTGCTTTTGAGACTTCTTTGGCGCTTTGTTGCCGCACACGAGAAGATGGCAGCTTCGCTGGACATCATCGCACGGAAGTTGAAAGATGAAGCCAAGCCGTGAACGATATTGCGGAGATGATTTGAGTTATGGAGATTTTGCTGCCTAACAAGTCGCCGGAGCCAACCGCCGTTGGCGCTGTCTGTTCCGCTGTCGCGGTTCACGTCGCGAGTCGGCGGTGGCTCAGCTTTTTTCGTTAGGCATCCGAGCACATCACACAAAATATGAAATCAAAACAACTGGCATACGTCTTAATCAAGATTCTTGGGCTTTCCATATTCGTTGGCGGCATCACGATTATTGCTGGCGGACTTCTCAATCTATTCCAATATAGGAATCCTGGAACTTCAATCAGCATCTCTGGCGCACTGATGATGCCTGCACACGGTATTATATCATTGGCCATAGGTTTTTTCCTCATTGTCAGGAGTCGGCACCTTGCTGACTATTTATTCAAGGACGATGATGAGTGATTCACGGATGCCTAACCAGTCGCCGGAGCCAACCGCCGTTGGCGCTGGCCGTTCCGCTGTCGCGGTTCACGTCGCGAGTCGGCGGTGGCTCAGCTTTTTTCGTTAGGCGACATTGTATGGAATACACCCTCTTCATCATCTTCTGGGCAGCAATCATAAGCCTTGGACTCAACAAGCGGCGGCCTCTCATTGCCAAGTTTATCATTGCCCTTGGTTGCGTTTCCTTGATGGCCACGGTGGTCACTTATTTTTATACACGGCATTTTATTAGCCACGCACAACGGACGAGCGGCACAGTAGTTGAAATACGTGAAAAGACTGATGCGGCGAATAGCATCCTTCATTACGCAATCATTTTTCGTTTTCAAGACGCCAGTGGATTGCCTCATACGGTATCTTCAGCCGTTTTCGCGTCAGTCCATGTGGGGGACAGCATCACGGTTCTTTACCCTAGCGATGATCCGGGGAATGCGCGGATTGACAGGTTCTGGCAGGTTTGGCGTTTGCCGATCCTATTCGGCATTGGCGGCGGTATTGAGTTATCGGTAGGTCTCATTGTGCTTTACTGGTGCATGACTAAGGCTCAGTTTGGAAGGCAAAGACAAAATGCACCAGTCGCCTAACAAGTCGCCGGAGCCAACCGCCGTTGGCGCTGTCCGTTCCGCTGTCGCGGTTCACGTCGCGAGTCGGCGGTGGCTCAGCTTTTTTCGTTAGGCCACATTCGCGCACATTACAAAATTATGAAAACAAAAACACCAGCCATCATCGCAGCAGTTATCGGCAGCCTTTGCGTTGCATTCGCAGTTTGGATGCAATATGTGGCAGTCAGCGTCGTAGCTGCTGCTCCATACGCAGCCGGACATTTTGACAGCAGATACTTCTGGTGGCCGCTTTGCGCCGCCGCAGTATTTTTCACGCTGGCAGGCTGCGGATTTTTCTCACACAGAAAGTTTGTCCGTGACCATGCTGCCTAACGGCTGTTTATTTGTTAAGTGATTGCTTTATGAAAATATCGCTCATTGCTGTTTTGGCATTTATTCTTGTCGGTTGCGAGAGTCCGCAGCAGAGCACATCTCTGACCACCCAGCAAGCCACAGCTACGGCCATGCGACTAGCCAACGACAAAGCATTTGCACTTTATCAGCACCAGCCTTTTGTAGTTGGTCAGCCAGCACAGTTTATAGCAGGCCATTGGCTTTGGGTTTCACGTCAGGGATTCGGAAGCGGTGACATTCAGGCCTCAGTCGAGTTAGCGAAGGATGGTTCGACAAACAAAGTTGACCTACAGTTATTCGACAGCAAAAATCCACCAAGCATGGGATTTTAGATATATCTATGACGCCGCCTAACAAGTCGCCGGAGCCAACCGCCGTTGGCGCTGTCAGTTCCGCTGTCGCGGTTCACGTCGCGAGTCGGCGGTGGCTCAGCTTTTTTCGTTAGGCATCTTGACCCAATGACACGCACACCCAAAACTGTATGCACCGTCAATCTGATTGTGGCGTTATTGATTGTTGGTGGATACGTTTTATATGGGCTTTCATGCGGCTTTTCGATTGATAAGCATTTTCTAGGCTTCAGTCCGTTTGGTGGCGGCATTCATTGGCATGGGCCATTATTACCATCTTGGAAGTGGGTTGCAGCCGTCGAGGCTGTGATATTGATTACCGTCGTAGTTGCACCACTTGCACATTGGGATATGAAGCTGCCCAAAGCTATGTGTGTCTTGTTTTGCATCTTGGGATTATTCCAGATATTGAGTTCTTCTTTGCATTCGTATTCTTACCCTGACGATGTGTTGCGAGATTTGAAGGTATCACATCTTGATCGCCCATTTTCTATCTATGTTTGGTGTTCACATCTATTTTATGCGTTTTGTGGAGGCGGCGATGTTTAGTTTCACATTTGTAGTGCGACAAAAGGGGTGAGGTTAATAATAGACTTCGTTGGGGGTCTTAAAGCCTAGCCGTAAGCGGGGACGATTGTTCAACTGTTCCGCAATGCAATCGCATTGCGGCTGGGTAAGATGACGCAGGTTCGTGCCTTTGGGCAGGTATTGCCGGAACCGGACGCTTGGCGAACGCGGAGCGTCCCGGAGTGCGCCCGCCCCCTGGCGCTCCTCCTTTAAGGCAGGAGCGGGAGAAAGCCTGGTCAAAGGCCTAGTCCCAGTTTTTTTCACCGCCAACGCTTGACCTGTCAGCGGTGCTTGGCAAAATCACCGGACACAATCGCCATTACTTATGTCACGACCTGTCACTCTCTTCACCGGCCAATGGGCCGACCTTTCCCTCGCGCAACTCCTGCCGCTCGTCAAACAGATGGGCTACGACGGCGTGGAACTCGCCTGCTGGGGCGACCATTTCGAGGTGGATCGCGCGCTGGCGGAACCGGATTATTGCAAAAAGAAATGGGCGCTGCTCGCCAAGCACGGCTTGAAATGTTTTGCCATCTCCGCGCACCTCGTCGGTCAGGCGGTGTGCGATCTGATTGATGAACGGCATCAGGCGATTCTCCCGGCCGATGTCTGGGGCGACGGCCAGCCCGAAGGCGTCCGCCAGCGCGCCGCCGAGAAGATGAAGGCCACGGCGAAGGCCGCGCGGAAATTCTTTGATGCCAAACGTAGCGGCGACGCCTCGTCGCCAAAAGGTGGCGAGGGCGCCACCGCCACCGTCAACGGTTTCACCGGTTCGTCCATCTGGCATTCCATTTACGCGTTCCCGCCGACGAGTCAGGAATACTGGAACAAAGGTTTTGCCGATTTCGCCAAACGCTGGTTGCCCATCCTCGACGTGTTTGAAAAGGAGAACGTCAATTTCGCGCTGGAAGTGCATCCGACGGAAATCGCCTTTGACATCGCCACCGCCAAGCGCGCGCTCGCAGCGGTGAAAAATCATCCGCGCTTCGGTTTCAACTACGATCCCTCGCACCTCGGCTATCAGGGCGTGAACTATGTGAAGTTCATCCGCGAATTTGGCGACCGCATTTTCCACGCGCACATGAAAGATGTGTGGTGGGGCCACGGCAACGGCACGGTCGGCGTGTTCGGCGGCCATACGGATTTCACCGACGCGCGGCGCTTCTGGGATTTCCGCTCGCTCGGCCACGGCGACATCAACTTCGAGGAAATCATCGTCGCGCTCAACGACGCCGGCTATCGCGGCCCGCTCTCGGTGGAATGGGAAGATGGCCGCATGGATCGCATCCACGGCGCGACGGAAAGCTGCGCGTTCGTGCGGAAACTGGATTTCGCGCCGAATCAAGCGGCGTTCGACGCGGCGTTTGCGAAGAAGAAATAATTTCTTTCAGGGCTGGGGCTGGCGGGCGAGCTTTTGGGCCAGCGACCGAAGCTTTTCCTCAACCCCACCTTTGCCCGCATAATCCGGCGCTTCGGTGAGGAGCGCCTGATAATTAGTGCGCGCTTCGGCCAGCCGGTCTTGCGCCATCAGTTTCTCGCCGAGCGTGAGGCGGAGGCGGATTTTCTGTTGCGCCGAGGGATTAAGCTGGAGCGCATTTTGCCACGACTCGATGGCGGAACTGGGTTTGCCGGCAGCCTCGTAAAGAGTGGCGAGCTTTTCCATCAGCACCGCACTATGGGAGGTGAGCGGCACCTGATTGGCAAGAAAATCAAGCAACTGCGGCGGGCGCAGACCGCGCGCAAGGTCGAGGCAGATCAAGCGGTCGAACGACCATTCCAACAGCGGATTCTGGGTGCGCGTCAGCCACCCGTGCAGTTCCGGCGGCGATTTTTTGAACGGCTGATACAGCGGATCGCCGATGACCGTGGTTTGCCACGACAGCGCGATTTGCGAGGCCCACGCAGCTTCGCCGAACGTGTAGCCGTTGGCGAGCGACTGGAGGCAGAAAGCGATGTTGGGCGTGAATTGCAGATACGGTTCATACACGCAACCCAGCGTGCAGGTCGCGCCTTTGGCAAGCAGCGGCCCACACCAGTTGCGCGTCGCGCTGCGCACCGTGTCGGCGCTGAAGGAATGCAGATGATAGGCAAATGCGCCGGGCATGAACTCGACTTTCGGCAACGTGAACGGGCCGTTGACCTCGCCGGCATACCAGCCGGCGTAAAGGCCGATGTGGCTCATCGGAAAGGACGCGGGCAGCGTGTCGGCGTTGGTGTCCACTTCGACTTCAAAGCCAAGCTGCCGGGCGATTTCCGCGCCGGCTAACATCCACTGGTCGCCGAGAAAATAACTGTTCGTCGGGGCCAGTCCGCGCGCATCAAAATAAGCGCGGCCCCACAGTCCGTTATTCTCGGCGGCAATGGCTTTGTCCACGAGCCGCGTGGCGATGTCTGCGGTCGGGCCGTCGAGCCGCGCGACCAGCAGCAAACCGTTCGTGCAGTTCAGCGCGGCGCGGTTGGTGCAGAGGTATAACGGATTTACCAGCGGCCCGGTCAACGGGATGGGCATTTTGACCAGCGGCAACCAGGCAAGTTCTGAATCCACCGCCGCTTCGTTGTGGCGCAGTTTATCCCGTGTGATCGTGTCGCTGAATTTTTCGATGAACTTGTCCATCAATTCCTCCACCATGGAGCTTGGCGCGATTTTCAGCGGCACGCCGTAGCACAAAACGGCGTAGCGGATTTTAGATTCCACGACGCGAAACTCCGTCGCCTCCACCCGGCCTTTGGCGTCGCGCACGGCGACCTCGGCAAACTTCCACAAGCCGGCGGCCTCAAGCTTTTCCGCGAGCGGCTTCTGCAAAAAATCCGTGAAGTCCGTGCGCGTCATGACTTCATTCGTCGTCAAGCCGAAGCCGAAAATCTGCGTCGCCGGCACCGACCGCGCCGCCGCGTAATGCTCCGCGACGGCCTTGGATTCGGGCAGTTGCGAATTGTAAATGACGACGACTTCCTCGCCGCCGGCCCGCGCCCACAGCGGAGCCAGCAACAGCAGCCAGAGCGGTAGAAAAGGGCGGCGAAAAATCATGTTCACCGGTCAAAGAGCGCCGCGTGCATTCCCGGCAACGCGCGCTTTTCCGATTTATCCCAGTAGCGGAAGCCGGCGCTCCAGTCCCAAATGCACCAGCCGAGTTGCAAGTTTTCTGCCGTGCGCCGGAAAGCGGAATAAAAATTCGCGCGCGACTGCGGATCGGCCTTGGTGAACGCGCCGAACTCGCCGAGGTGAACCGGTCGGCCGTAATAATCCGACCAGTCGCGGACGAATTGCAATTTTCCGGTGAACGCCGCTGGGCCGCTCGGATTTTTCTCCGTCGGCAGCGTGTTGTATTTTTTAATCCAGTCCAGCACCCACGGCTTCGGCTCCAATGCCAGGTTGGCTTCAAGCGGTTTTTTTGGCGGGCCGGGAAACACGATGTTCGTCTGCAAAAAATCTTTTCCCGTCCACGTCGCGCCCTGGTGCGTGAAATGAAACGGCTCGTAACAATGCACCGAGACGATGACGTTGTCGTCCGGCGGCAGCACGAGTTTGTTCAACTCGTCAATGCCGCCCCAGTTGCCCGGTTCGACAAATATCGTCCGCTGCGGATTCGTCTGGCGGATTTCCGCGATAGCTTGGGCGTAAATTGGATTCATCAACGC
>Ga0364922_10297_pt1 | contig 27896 bp, 30 predicted proteins | sample ExccelJu500001D4_2_FD_206955 | JGI IMG/M metagenome (GOLD analysis project Ga0364922, IMG submission 206955) | Enriched cells from Trout Bog Lake Hypolimnion, Wisconsin, USA - BchlTB.June20.5000.01.D4 | ecosystem: Environmental > Aquatic > Freshwater > Lake > Hypolimnion/Profundal zone | place...
TTCAAGCGGACGCTCAGTATCGGCTCGATATTGAGGACATTAAAAACCAGTACGTTAAGAATAAGCGTGAAGAAATGGTGCCGTTGGGTACCTTAATGAATGTTAATGAGAAATTGGGTACTGAATTGGTGACTCATTACAATCTATACCCGTCTGCCACTGTGATTTTGGCGCCCGGAAAGGGTTCAAGTGCCGGCCAAGCTCTGAATCTGATGGAAGAAATTGCTGCAAGTACTCTGCCGCAGGGCACTGGATTTGAATGGACTGCGATTGCTGACCAGCAAAAGAAAATCGGCAACCAAGCTTATCTCATCTATGCCTTATCCGTCTTAATGGTGTTCTTAGTATTAGCTGCTCAATATGAAAGCTGGGCGAGCCCATTGGCTGTGATTCTTGTAGTGCCGATGGCGCTTGTCGGTATTGTGTTCGCACTTATCATACGTGGTCTTGATAGCAATCTATACACTCAGGTTGGTCTTGTACTCATGATTGCGCTTGCCAGTAAGAACGCTATTCTCGTGGTTGAGTTTGCTCGAGAACTACGTGAAGAAGGCATGGACATCATTGATGCCGCGGTTGAGGCTACCCGAAGGAGATTCCGACCGATTCTTATGACTTCTTTTGCCTTTATATTAGGTGTTGTCCCTCTGATGACTGCCGAAGGGGCCGGGGCCGCTAGTCAGCAGGCCATTGGAACCGTCGTGTTTGGGGGGATGATGGCATCCACCTTATTGGCGATTCCCTTTGTACCCGTTTTCTATGTCATCACAGAGAGGTGGCGTACTAAAAAAGACAAAACAGACTTAAATAAAGTGGTGTGATGATATGGCTTTAACCCTCTATATGCTTCGTCATGGCGAAACCCTTGCAAGCGCTTCAGGTGGATTTTGCGGGTTAAGTGATATTGACTTAACCCCTGAAGGCTACAGCATGGCCCAAGACTTTGGGGTTGCATACCAGTCTCATTCGTTTGAAGGTGTCTATGTGAGTCCTTTACTTCGTGCTCGTAAAACAGCTGAACCTCTTTGTATAGGTCAAGGTATCGACATGAACCTTCGATCGGGACTTCGTGAAGTTGAATTTGGTGCCTGGGAGGGTATGAGCGCAGCTGTGGTTAAGGAACGCTATGCGGATGATTATTCGAATTGGAGCTCAGATGCAGGCTGGAATGCTCCCACCGGTGGAGAGCGGGGTATTGATGTTGCCCGAAGGGCTTTAGCAGTATTGGATGAGATCCAACAGGTACATTCTTCGGGTGATGTACTGGTGGTTTCCCACAAAGCGACAATCAGAATCATGATTTGCACCCTTCTCGGAATCGATCTGGGTGGCTACAGAGATCGGGTTGGCATATCCGTCGCGTCCTTAGCTGTTGTGACATTTGAGCGTCATGGCCCTCGCCTAGATCGCTTGGGTGACAGAGCCCATTTGAGACCTGAACTCCGAAATCGCGCAGGGACTTGAGAGTCTAAAGTTGATTCGATCTATGACGACCCCTTTCATAGCCGGTTACCCTGGGATAAGTCTTTTTCTGTGGGTTGCCCCAGTCACATAGAGCGAAGTTGTGGACCAGGTTGCTGATGCCTGGGATCAAAAATCTGCTTATTCCTTAGTTCACTGAGTTTTCCCGATTTGAAAAAAATTCAATAGGCTGAGTACGATCTAAGCTTATCTGCATCACTGGTATATTGGAATTGGATAAAGTTGATAGAACGTTCAATATTGTTCATGATCTAGTCGCTACTAGAGATCAACAGCGGCATTAAACTCCTGGATGGGTTTAGCTAACTGATTAGTGAGTTCTAAAGATCTTGGGGCTGGGTATTCAATTATATATAGCGTCAGGGAAGCCATACATATCATGTAGGGTGTACGGTGACTCCACGGCCGTTACTCAGAGTCCAGATTTATGCGAATGTGCCATTAGGCAAATATAGCTTGGTGTCTTTCTGCCTCGGTCACCAAAAGCCCCCCGACTCTAGTGATTCTGGGTCAAGACACTCGTTGGATGCCATGACCCAGAAAAAAGCTGGCATCCTAGCCATAGATCATCTATGTGATCAGGTGATTTGCAAGACGGTCAGAATGATCAGTAGGAAAGCCCAACGTGGTAAAAAGTTTTTGTGATCACTGATCTTGAAATCATCCACAATACTTAACCACTCAATGACGGTCTGCGCAGTATCTGCGTAAGGACATTTTTTATCCTCGTGACTAGTGCTGGTTGTTTTTACTGAAGGTTGGGCTTCGGGAGCTTTAGCTCGTGGGGCCCTTTTTTTTGCGGGTGCTTTATTGTCTGCCATGAGATCACCTTATAGGGAAAATAAACTGAACCTTAATTCTACAGGCTATTTATCTGACTTTCTTGGATAACGTTTCTCTAAATCATCGGCATAGCGGTTAACCATTCCTACAGTCGCTTTAAACAGCCTCGGGGTTTTACGATGGAGCAAATGTCCGGCTTGTGCGCCTACGTTCGGCCAAAGTATTAGGATTCCAAAAATCCAAAAGGGCGGAATTAAAGGTGCAACTTCACTCAGTAATCCGGAAATTAGTAACATCCAGCCCACATCTCTGGGCAAACCTGAGATTTTGAGAAGATGTTCCTTAGTGTCCTCCATAGACACCATTGGCTTACTAAGAGGTTGATCTACCTTGACCAAAGGTTTATAGCTCGGTAAGGGTTGTTCTTTTGTGTTCGCTGAGACTGACTGTGTAGCCTTCATGTGAAACTTTAAACTCTGTGTAGGCACTTTTTTATAAAAATTATTCATGATTAACGAATCATAATCCTAATTTGAGTGCTCTGCGACAAACATTAAACGGGGGTCTGCTGTGTGCTTTATCGAATAACGCACGCAATCAGTTGGCAGGAAATGGATTGCCGCTCTAGAATAGCTGTTAGTTGTTCAACATTCGAATCAAGATGACGAATACTCAATCCGTACCGAATCCCGAGACAACTTTCGAGGCCCGGTCTGATCTGGCAGGTCGGCTGTGTCTTGATTTTGGTGCCGATCAAGGTCATCTGAGACGTTTGGCTCAAGCAATAGGGGATTTTGCGCTTGAAAAGGGCTGGTCAAAAAGGATAGCGATGCAGGTGGATCTTGTGCTCGAAGAGTTGGTGCTTAACATCATTTCCTATGGGTACCATGATCATCGGCCAGGTCGGGTCAATATTCTTATTAGACAGGCTGATGATGACATATTGATTCGTCTCGAGGATGATGGTGATGCATTTGATCCTTTTTCTAGACCCTCTCCAGACATAACAACTTCAATCGAAGATCGTGCGATCGGTGGTCTGGGTATTCATTTTGTGCGTGAGTTCATGGATGAATTCCAATATAACCGGGTAGGGGATATTAACCGGGTAGATCTCCTTAAACACTTGAATTCTTCCGTTTCAGATCACTTTTGATCTAGAGTTCCTTAAATTCCGCCACGATATTTTTAAGCACCCGAGTCATTTCGTGTTGTTGATGCGATAGGCAGAAAAGTCCACCGCTCCCGAGTGCCGCGACATCATCGCTTAATGGAATGATGCCAAGTACAGGTGCACCATAAGTCAACTCTACGCGTTGCTTTAATGTAGTGAAGTCCTTGTGATTGAGTGCTTTATTAATAATCAGCTTAATGTTTGGGATACGAAGTTGTTTGGCTAACTCCATCATAATAGCCGTACCCTGATAGTCTTGTCGGTCGGGTCTAAGAATTAAAATGAGAGCATCAGATACGGCTGCAGAGAGTAAAGTTTCTTCGCTTATACCTGGATGAGTATCGATGATCAGAAAATCTAGCTTCATTTTTTGAATCAGTTCCTGAAAACCAATGTTGAGTCTGCCAACGTCGTACCCTTCCTGGAGAATCCGTGTGATATCGCCTGTTTTCATGCTGGCGGGAATCAAAAACAAGTGCCCGTGATGACTTATGTCTTGTAAAGGTAAGCGATCCGTCACTTCATAGGCTGCATCACTAATGCCACACTGGCCGAGGAGGTACTCATTCAGTGAGAAGCGAATTTGGTCCGCTGAAAAGTTGAATAAAGCGTGAATTCCGGGTGATTGAATATCGGTATCTACTATTCCAACGCGATAGCCATCCAAAGCAAGTAGGGCAGCTATATTGCCGGTGATATTTGATTTCCCAGTGCCACCTCGAAACGAATGGATTGCAATTAATTTACCCATATCAGTGTGAATTAGCGATCTTTCGATGTATGTTCTGATGTAGTCTCATCGTTCCTTAGGCCTGAGTCATGATCCCTTGAAATGACCATTCTTCGTGAGGCTCTTAGTGCTTCAGCCTTATCTTTAAGATCCTTGAAAAATGGGGAGTCTGAAATGCGTTTAATCTCACTCTGAGTCTCACTGTCTACCACTTCGTGCCTAAGTCGATCCAGTTGAATTTGCATTAAGTCATTTCTGGTTCGTATCTCATCAATCATTCGAATAAACACCTGTGCCAATCGTCCAAATTCATTGGGTTTTGCAGAGTCACGGACCAACTGATTGATCGGTAGTTGAGGCTCTGTTAATTGGTCGTGCTCGAGTGCTGAAGCCGCTTTGTGTAAAGTAACAATGGGCTTGATCATCCAAGACGAGAGAAAGAGTCCTACAAGGATAGCTATTATGATCAATGCAAATGTTAATAGGGCGGTCATTTCGATGCCTTTGCGTAGGTTGTCGATAAGGCCTGACTCTGAAATAACGATGGCAAGATTCCAGCCGAGATGAAACCGATTCTTTACTGGAGCTACATACGTATATAGGGTCTGCCCATCCTGCTGGTACGTGAGTCGGTCGGTCTTAGTCAGGTCAAGTGTCCCGTTCCGTTTTTCAATAAGTTGAGCCGCGCTATGAATGATCGTATCGGGTTGGTCATGAAGAGATATGAGTGAAGTGTTTTTAGAGGGGGCCACAGCTGAGGGTAGGGTGCTGGCAAGTAGTTTACCGTGTCGGTTGAAGAGGAAACCGGTTGAGTGTTCAGGCAAGTGCAGGCTTTGAAGATAAGTCTGGATACTGTCGAGATCTATATCGGACGAAACAACCATACGAAGCTGATTATTATGTCCAAATACGGGTTCCGCGACCGATGCGATCAAACGGCCGCCAGCAAGGGCACTCGGTTTGATTCCACCAGTAATCATGCCTCTCTCCTCTAGAGCGCGCTGGTAGAAAATCTCTGATCGTGGATCATAGTGAATCTTGTCGATACTGATAGGAGGTTGCTTCTTTCCATAATTATCATAGGTGAAGGTTTTAACTTCTCCACCTTTCCGGATATCAGAGAGTCTGACGATCTGTTGCCCGTGATCAGAAGAGTCGAGTGACAGATTTTGGCCATTTGGATTACTGAATGTGATATTTAAGTTGCGCGCTATTTGACTATCGCTCCGAACGGCTTTGATCATGGTGTTCACAAAGTCAGGAGAGAGTATGTCGTCATTGTTGGTAAGGTGATAAGCGCCTATTTCCTGTGCGTATACATGCGTAAGTTCGTAAGCCAGGTTCAAATGGTTCTGAAGTTCTGCTTCGACATCACTCACAACAAGGTCAAGAATAACTCCCGCAGTTTCTTTCGCCTCCTTCATTTGCGACGATATAGATATGAACGCGACGGATCCAACTGATAGCAAGATTAAGAGTGCAAACAGTGTTGGGAAAATGATGCGAATCGATTTCATCGGGTTTAGGTATTTAGGTCTTTATCGAGTAGAGTCTTAAGACCGATTTTAGACTTCTTGTTCCACGGGATGCCCAAAAGGCTTGTCTCATCACGATTCACCGTTCGAGTGATGCCTGGATCAATGCGTTTTCCCTGTCTGAGGGGCTTTAAACCATTGAGACTTGCGATCAATGTAGCACCGTTGTTGACAACAACAGTTGTAAGTGGGGACATGCTAAAGAATGCACTACCCAAGACTGCTGCTACATTCGCCGAAGTAACCAGTACGATGTTCTGTTGCACGATTTTCATGGCATCTTTAGAGATGCTGATAGCGTAGGGGATTCCCTGTAAATTATCATCGAGCAGCACAAGGTCTGCAGATTCGCGTGCAAGGTCTGTCGCTTCGTTGAAAGAGATGCCTATATCTGCAGCATGGATAGCAGGTACATCATTAATCCCTTCGCCGACAAAAGCAATGTGGTGATGGGACTGTCGAAGATCGGAGATCACCTCTACTTTTTCCGGTGCTGATAATCCTGAAAAAGTATTCGAGGGTTTAAAGCCCAGTTGATAGGCTACAGCGTTTGCAACCTGACTGTTGTCCCCCGTCACCATGTAACAAGTGATGCCCATATCCTCTAATGTGCTGATGGTGGTAGCGCTTTCAGGTCTGAGTGAATTGGTGTAGGACACGGCTCCAGTAAGCTCACCATCGATGGTGATGTACCTTATGGATCTGTTTTGGATCACCGAGGTGTTTTTTCGGTGATAACTGAGGTCGATTTGAATGCCGCGATGCTGAAGGTAATGTTTACTACCCATCAGAACATCCTTTCCCTCAATGCGCGCTCTAAACCCTATATCAGAAGATTCTATGGTGTCAGTCGGTTGAGGATTGATGCCTTTTTGATGAGCGTAATCGATCAGTGACGCACTGAAGGGATCAAGTGCGTAAAGACTCGCGGAGGCAGCATAAAAAAGTAGTGTATCTGTATCGAATACCGAACTGAAAGTTTCGATATCCTCAATGTGACTGTTACGCTCAGTTAAGGTGCCTGTTTTATCAAAGACGATCGCATCAATGTTTTGCAGTACTTCGAGCGTTCTCCCGCCTTTAATCAGCACCCGGCCACGTGTGAGACCATGCTGGATGGTGCTTAATACGGGGATCGGTGCGCTGACGCCCACGCCTTGAGAAAAATCGAGTTGGAGCGGCGCTAGCGCCGTGTTGAGATTTCCGGTGGCTATAAAAGTTAATGCGCTGATCGCCAGGGCAGGTGCTACCACCTGATTGCCAAGATTTTCAACATAGTCACATACGCGCGTGTCTTCCTCCTCTTTTGTGCCTCCTAAACGTAAGATCTCAGCAAGCCGGGTGTTTTCGCCTAACCCTTCAATATTTACGATGATTTGTCCCCGGGTCAATAAGGTTGAAGCAAAAACGCGATCGCCTGAACTGCAGGAGATAAGATCGGCCTCCCCGCTGAAGGTGACCTGGTCGAGAAGGCCTTCCCCACTCATGATGGTGCCATCTGCTGGAATGAGATCACCCACGGTCAGTCGGATGTGATCACCGAGTTTGAGGTTACTCACAAGTATTTTGCGCAGACGTCCATTACGTTCCACCCAGTATGGCCGGTTGAGTATAGGATTCGTCCGTTTTTTTTCACCTTCCATCGCCGTCATATCCCTGAGTGTCCTGGAAGCCTCTATGAGGCATAAGGACAGGGCTGGCGCCACGAATTGGCCACTTAATGTATAGAATAAGACCCAAAGTGATTCCAAGATGTCAGCATGAGCCTTACCCTGATCTAGGAGGCTTTGGACCGTTCTCTTCCATAAAGGCCAAGATGCGCGAATAACAAATGCACCAACAATGGGTGGTGCTAATGCTAGATCCAGTGGGAGTGTGGTCACGGAGAGACCAAGAGCAATCAGTGGGTATTTAAAGCGATTGGATAAATCGATATCCTGTCTTGCGGAGAGGTTGTCCGCATATGGCGACTTATCACCCAAGTCTGGTGTCAGTTTGCCTGAAGAATGGGGCATTTCTTTCCTTGGAATTAATTCAACATAAGTGGGTAAAGAGTGAACAGGTCTCCACGAAATGTTTACTAGGTAATATTCAAAGATACTCGCCTATCTAATCACGATCAAGCTACCTGGGGCTTGAATGTAAAGACTCTCTTCAGTGGTTCGTTGGACTGGAGGTGGCGGTTTTTTGGAGAAACGTCTGGTACAGATCCTCAGCTTGTTGCAGTGTGATTTCACCTTTATCTTCGCGTACAGCCAACTGAACAGCATAATCACCTAAGGCATGTCGTTCCTTGGATCCACTGGGATAGGCTTTGTCCCAAGCTGCGTCAGTTCCTTGAACAATACATCGGACTAAATCGGCTTTGTGCCCTGGTTCATCTGGATACTGGTTTGAGCATGCTTTAGCTAAATCCCCCGCCTCTTGTCAACGTGTTCGATATTTGGACTCTGTTGGGGTTGGGGAGAGCTTGCTTCTGTGCTATGTAAAGGTTTGCTGAAGTTTTGCGGCGGCACAATAGGTGAGTAATCGTAGCAGGAAGATAAACCTGCAACCCAAATTAATAGATGGCTCGTTCTAAGCATGGAGGAGTAAAGCCTGATGAACACGTGAAAGTGGAACCAAAATCAGAAAGGTTCCACCAACATTATCATCGCCACAGAAACCGGAGATCAAGAAACAATTTCTAGGCAGGACGTACATCAATAATGGCTTTTCATTTTTTTTGGAGGCGAAGGGAGTTCATAACGACGGAAACTGAGCTTAAGGCCATCGTCATAGAGGCAATCATTGGATTTAAACGTCCAAATGATGCAACAGGTATCGCCAGAACGTTATATCCAAATGCCCAAGCGAGATTCTGTTTGATGATTTTTAGCGTGGCCGTGCTGAGTTCAAGCGCCTCGGCCACCTTAGTGATATCCCCATTCAATAGGGTTAGATCAGCTGTTTCAATAGCCACATCTGTTCCAGTGCCAATAGCGAAACCGACATCAGCTGCAGCAAGGGCAGGGGCATCATTAATGCCATCCCCAATCATACCGACCTTATGACCTTGTGTTTGGAGTTGGCGTACGATTTCTAGTTTTCTTTCAGGACTTGCATGCGCAATCACATCGGTTATGCCTACCTGGGCAGCAATAAATAAGGCGGTAGATTGTGTGTCACCTGTAACCATGATGGTTCTAATACCTAGCTTATTCAATCGAGCTATGGCTTCAGGCGCATCTTGTCTGGATTGATCGGCAATAGCGAAAAGGGCTGCTACATGTCCATCTCGTGCGCAAAAGACAGGGGTCTTGCCCTGTTTATTGAGTTGATCTAAGGGGGCTGTCAGTGTTGATAAATCGATATTGGACTCTTCCAGGAAAGCTTGATTACCGACGAGGTAATGACTGCCTTCAATATGAGCACTCACTCCACGTCCGGGTGTTGCTTCAAATTGTTCCAGTACGAACGCTCGGTTGATCATTTTAGAATCGGCATAGGCTACGATGGCTTTTCCAAGAAAATGCTCGGATCGAGTTTCCGCTGAGGCGATGCAACCAATGAGATCTTCGTCGGTTAAGCCTGAAACATTCCAAAAATCGGTCACGTAAGGCTTGCCTTCTGTAATGGTGCCGGTCTTGTCGAAAATGATAGTGTCTAGGTGGGTTGCCATCTCAAGACTTTCACCATTTCGAATATAGATGCCCTTTTGAGCAGCTTGGCCCGTCCCGACCATAATGGCCGCGGGTGTCGCGAGGCCTAAAGCACAAGGACACGCGATCAGTAATACTGTGATGCCTGTAGCAAAGGCCGTGGTAAAGCCTGCTCCAGCCAATAACCACGTTGCGAAGGTCAGGCCACTAATCGTCACCACAGCCGGTACGAATACGGCCGAAATCTGATCCACTGTTTTTTGTATCGGGAGCTTGGAAGATTGGGCCTGATCCACCATGTGAATGATTCCAGCCAGAACCGACTGGGCCCCGATCGCAGTGACTTCGACTTCTAAGGATCCTGTTCCATTGATGCAGCCGCCCACAACGGAATGGCCAATAGTTTTAATAACAGGCAGACTTTCACCTGTTAGCATCGCTTCGTCCACCGTTGAGAGGCCAAGTAATACAAGTCCATCAGCTGGGATCTTTTCACCCGGTCTTATTAGGATGCGATCTCCAAGAGCAAGCTGATCCACGGCAACTGTAACAATCGATCCATTGCGCAACACATTGGCTGTCGGTGGCTGTAAGTCTAAAAGCTTTCGGATAGCGGCATGAGCACGTCCTTTAGCCTTCTCTTCCAGATAACGTCCGAGCAGCACGAAGCAGATGATGCCAGCTGCAGCATCGAAATAAAGATAAGGTTTACGGAAAAAAAGCGCTGCTGTGCTATAAACGTAGGCGGCTCCAACGCCAAGAACAATCAAGCTGTCCATGTTGGCGGTGCCTTGACGCGCTAGTTTTCTGGCCTTATCAAAGAAAGGTTTTCCCGACCAAAGAACAATCGGTGTGCTCAAAAAAAATTGAGTCCATCGCCAGAAACTACCGCGCCACTCGGTCATAGCGATGATGGTCACCGGAACGCTTAACACCGCGGCCCAAAGGGCTCTTCGTTTCGCTTCAGCAAGCCGGATCTCTTCTCGTTCAATCAGCACCTTCCTCTGTGAAACGGTATCCAGTGGAAGCGCGGAATAACCCATGCTATCAACGATTTGATAGACCTCTTCTGGCGGGATATCACCATAGATTGAGCCTGATTGTGATGCCATATTGATCGTTACGCGTTTGACTCGAGGGTCTCGTTTTAAGCGCATCTCTATGAATAGGGCGCATGACGAACAACTCATGCCTTCAACAGCGAAATTGAGATCACGAATTTCACCAGTTGAGCTAAGAGGCTGATCGGATTTAATTGGCCCTTGATCCGAATCGCCCAAGTTTGGGATGACGGCATCAATAAGTCTCAGTAGTTGAAGTCTCGTGAATGTACTGGGATCGAAGTCAATGGTCAGAGAACCAATCCCTGGAACCACTTTGACCGATCGGATCGATGGTCGTTTTCTTAACAGAATATCGAACGCATACATCCGCTCTCTATCTTGTTTGAATTGGGGGATGATAATCCTTACTCGCCGTCTCAATAGGTGAGCAATCTCGAAGTTTTGGGGCTTGTAGCACTCTTCCGATATTTCAAGAGACATGTCTCTCTCCTTGCTTGCTGGGATGAGTCACGCCAAGGGCATGGTCTTGGATTGAACCGAAAGGTAGATCAGGTAAATGGTGGCCGCCCATTCATAGCGATGAGTCCATGGTCTCGGTATCCATTCATACAATAAATGCTGCCAATGCATCTTGATCATGAACAGCATCAGGAGATCATTCATGAACTCGTGTGCCCATCTTGGACGATCTGTAAAACTCATGCCCATGGCCTTAAGGCTTCGGCTAGCGATGATTTCGAGTGCTTCTAGGGTTTCCCTGAGTTCTTGAAGCTTAGCCTCAATAAACCCAGATACCTGACTGGGAATCTTTTTCGCTGGAAGGTACGTTTTTTCTCTGGCCGTTGCCACTAGAGCATGTGAGGACTCTTTGCTGCCTTCTCGTGTAGCCAGTGTCTTTAAAATCGAATAAAGCTTTTGAACGACCGCTTTAAAATCGCAGACGCTGCTGAGGTAACGGATGGCGAGTTTCTTCTGGCCTCCATAAACCTTGACCCGATAAATCCCTTCAAGCTGATTCAGTTCCTGGCTCAGCCAGGCTGAGGTATCTTTAGCACATAAGACCTCAGGTATCTCAAAGCGAAGATAACCATCCTCACGATAACGAAGCACGACGTGCTGTTGAATCGACATCAGATCGAAACCCGTTTACTTGGCACGTCCTTTGGCAGGCTTTGCACTCCCTGCATCATCAGCCGCCTCTTGTGTCTCAGCGACGAGATCTTCAAGATTCTCCTTTTGATGCAGGATAAAGTCCTTGCTGAGTTCGGTGACCTGGCTTGCAGATTCGATAATCTCTTTACGATACTTGTGCGCGTAAAAACCCACAGCAACGCCCGCTCCGAAAACCAACAGGGGGTGTTTGGCGAAAATACTCATAAATCCTGTACCTTTTGTTGAGGATACGGCTATTGCCGTGGTGCCTGCGGCAACGGCCGCATGTGTGAGCTTGGATGCCCCATGGATTGAATGACCCATGGCTGCGTGATCAACGACCTTTTTCGCAACGGCCCCGTGTACGTGCGCCATAAAAACCTCAAAAAAATAAATTGCTAAACGGTAACATTGAAGTAGACATTTAGGATACAGAAGGGTGTCCTTAGTTTAATCCATTGAGACGCCCGTTATTACGTCTGATTCATGGAGCATTTGAAAAACACCTTGGCACGCCTCACAGCAGAAATGCTTGATGCCCGTCTTGGTGTTGAGACTAAACCCATAAACTTCAACGGGCAGGGCGCATAAATCACATTTCAGTTTTTCTTTGCTCAAAGATGCTAACCTCTAATTTAATTAGGCTGCCATACTCATCCCGCGGATCCGTAGTTAAGGTTGAACCCTTGACGAACCAAGTACTTATTTTAAGGCATCAATGGCAGCTTATTTCAATAGACCCTGATGATTCATTGCTCGAATTGGCGCCTCTAACGGCTCGACTTGACGCTCTCATCAACGCGATTCTTAGAGCCCCTGTCAGGGTGGAGCTGATTCCGAGATGAGCTGCCGCCGCGGGCAATAGGATAAGGGAAGCAAAGGCCAATCCAGTGCCAATGACTAGACTGCCAGTATGTACGTTGTTTGCTGTTGTAAGGGCATTATTGATGGCCATTTCTAAACTCCTGAAAGTTTTAGTCAACTTCTGGTTAACACACTCTTTCAGAATCAATCTCCATGCCATGAGGTATTTGACGTATAAATCATTGGTTTAGGCGTGTTGTGTCGATTGGGTCACCAGTGGCTTAGGGGATATCGCTCAAATCAGTGCGTCATATCACGCAGTGACGATATGTTTAGAGCTATCGAAGTCCGTATTTTTGCATGCGGTACAGTAACGTGTCCCTGGATATCCCAAGTAGTTTTGCTGCCTTACTCCTATTTTCACCGGTCCTGTGCAACGCCTGACGGATCAGATCAATCTCAACTTGCTCGAGATTGATCCCCTCAGGTGGAAGCACAATCTGTGAGTCAATTAACTGCTGTTTTCCAAGAATCTCGGCGGGTAAATGATGCTCTTCAATACTGTTGCCATCATTCAAGACACACAGCCGTTCACACACATTTCTAAGCTCCCTAACGTTGCCTGGCCACGAGTAGTGTAGAAGTCGATTCAGAGCGGATTTACCGAATAAAGCCCTTGGCAGGGCGTGCTCAGCCTTAAACTGCCGAATGAAATGTTCAATCAGTATGTGAACATCGTGCATCCGTTCTCGAAGTGGTGGAATTTCGAGCGGGACGACATTGAGTCGATAGTAAAGGTCGCGTCGAAACGCCCCTTGTTTGATTTTTTCATCTAAATTCGCATTGGTGGCCGCGATGACTCTAACATCGACATGATGGGAGATGTTTTCACCTACAGGCTGGATCTCACCCGTTTCAAGAAAACGAAGTAATTTGGCTTGCAGTGATATGGGAAGCGAATCGAGTTCATCGAGAAATACCGTACCACCATCGGCCGCTTTAAGTTTCCCCAGCTGGTGCCCGATGGCGCCTGTGAATGAACCTTTACGATGACCAAAGAGTTCTGACTCTGCCAATGCTTCTGGAAGTGCGGCACAGTTGATTGTGATGAATGGTTTTGTCTTTCTCGGGCTGGACAAATAAATGGCGTTGGCGAGCACTTCCTTGCCCGTTCCAGTTTCCCCAATGATTAACACAGTGACATCAGTAGCCGCAACCATTCGGGCATTACGAAGTAAAGATTCAAAGTTTGGTGATTGCCCAATCAGCTTGTCGAACATGGGTATTTTCAGCTGATCAAGTATTAGGGGTTGATGTGCTTTGCCATGGGGTTTATCCATGGGAAAGCAGCCAATAAGGCCAAAATGATGAAGCTAATACCCGCGAGTTGCCTAAAACCCCGTAAATTGGAGAGCTTGACCATCCAAGACGTCATTACGCCGACGGTCATTACAGCCGGAATGGTCCCAAGACCAAAGGCGAGCATCGTAAATGTGCTTCTGACGATATCACCCGTTGTCGCTGACAAAGCAAGTGCGGTATAGACCAGTCCACAGGGTAGCCAACCCCATATCATTCCGAATGTGAAGGCTTTAGGAAGCGTTTCAACAGGAATGAGTCGTCGGCCATAGGGCTCTATGGTTTTCCAGAAGCGGCTACCAAATTTTTCAATATAAGCAAATCTTGGGAACCAACCAGCCAAATGAAGGCCAGCACCGAGCATCACCAGTGATGAGATAATTTGAAGAACACGGTGTCCGTGTCCACTCCCAAAAGGGGAGCTGAATACCTGTTCTGCAATGCCCGCGATTAATCCTGCCAGAGAGTAGCTAAGAATACGGCCGGCGTTGTAGCTTAGGACGAATGGTATTAATCGACGTTTGTGATCGCGTATTTCCTTCTTAAGACTCAAGGTAAGAGAGCCTATAATGGAACCGCACATCCCAAGGCAATGGATTGTACTGAATAAGCCCATGACGAAGGCTACAAAGTAAGAGGTGTTAAATGCGGCGTCTAAGTGGTGCATTGTCGAGATGGCTTATTAAACGGGCGCAAGGATTGTGAAAAAAAGAGTTCGAGTAGCAAAGATCTACTAAGCACAATCTGTGCCCAATCATATGGTGCTGAAATATATAGATAAATAATGAGCAGTCCTCTGTAGTCATGATGAGTTTGTGTGATATCCCACACATGGGCTTACTGTGAATCAATGCGATGATTTCGAGGTAGTGCGTTACAATAGAATGTGATGTATTCAATTTTTCATTCTGTAACGGAGGTTCTTATGACTCGTATGTTTGGGACATTGGTTGATGGTCTTATTTGGGGTTTTTCGATGGCCCTGGGTTGGATCGCCGGATTTTTGCTCATTGGACTTGTTGCTGCATAAGTGCTTCATTTTACTCTGTCCGATTTGGAACCATCTGCTTAGGCATTAGCCTAAGCAGATATTTAGGTGGAGCAGTTGTATGATTAATTACGTCTTGCTGATAATCATCTCAGCCATTGGTATGGCGGCTCTTGATCAAGATCCTAACAGTGTGTCCCTTGAAGAGTGGGCGCTCTATGCTGTGATCATCTACTCTGCATGGAGACTGATCCTCACGATGATTCGTCTTCTTAAGGAAACCGGTGAGCTCTAAGTACTCAGCTTTGTTTTTTTTGAATCAATATCTGAACGTTACTATGACGATCCTCAGTTCTCCGGAGAAGAATCCAGCCAGAAGCGCGGGTCGTTGCGCAGCCCTTTGATCGTTGCTACCCTCACGGCCTTATGGGCCGACCACACTATTAAATAGAATTTCAGATCATTCATGTCATCTCCTGTAACGCAAGATCCGCATCTTCATTCTAAAGGCCAAGGGCTCATGCTCGCTGCTCTAGGTGTGGTTTTCGGTGATATCGGAACAAGTCCTCTTTATACGTTAAAAGAGTGCTTTGGGCATTCCTATGGGCTAGAACCTACCAGCGGGAATATTCTCGGCATACTCTCATTAATTATTTGGGCCGTTATTGTTGTTGTTTCGATGAAATACGTCGTTTTCATCATGAGAGCAGATAATAAAGGCGAAGGTGGCATCATGGCCTTGATGTCCCTCGTAGTACAAAAAGCAAAAATCAGCCCCAAAGCTCAGTCGGGTTTGATGATTTTAGGTCTTGTCGGCGCATCACTTTTCTATGGTGATGGCATTATTACGCCGGCTATCTCAGTCATGAGTGCGGTAGAGGGCTTAGAGGTTCTAAAGCCTGAATTGCATCACTACATCATCCCTATCTCATTGATCGTTTTAATTGCTTTATTTGCAACGCAGCGTCATGGCACCAGCAAGGTGGGTGGCCTTTTTGGTCCTGTTATGGTCGTTTGGTTCGTCTCTTTGGGTGTGTTTGGCATCATGAGTATGATTAAAACTCCAGAAGTAATTGGAGCGTTTAATCCACTGCATGGGTTTCTTTTCTTTAAGTCCCATGGCTCTCAGGCATTTGTGGCTCTTGCAGGTGTCGTGCTCGCTATAACGGGCGGCGAAGCGCTCTATGCCGACATGGGACATTTCGGGCGTTCACCCATCAGTCGTGCCTGGTTCTTTGTGGCCCTACCCGGGCTCCTGCTCAATTATCTCGGTCAAAGTGCATTGATGATGCGAGAGCCTTCTGCCGTTGAAAATCCTTTCTATTTGTTGATTCCGGCGCCCCAATTGTCTTTCATGATCATATTGGCCACTCTTGCCACAGTCATAGCATCACAAGCGGTTATCTCAGGTGCTTTTTCCCTCACGGCTCAGGCTATACAACTCGGCTTTTCACCACGCCTTAAGATAGACCATACATCTGAGGGCGAAATGGGACAGATTTACTTACCGGCAATCAATTGGGCCTTGATGGTAGGCGTGATCATACTCATCGTTGGTTTCAAGTCTTCTTCCGCTCTCGCGGGTGCCTACGGTATTGCTGTGACTGGAACGATGGTTACGACTACTATCTTAGCTTCCGTGGTTTTTCATCGGCTTTGGAAGTGGAATCTTGTTCTTACCTTCTCCATGGCGCTGGTATTCTTGCTTGTCGATCTGGCTTTTCTTGGCGCAAACGCACTGAAGATTGTGGATGGTGGCTGGTTCCCACTCATTGTTGGAACCTTGGTCTTTATTCTGCTCACTACTTGGAAATACGGACGTAAGCTCTTGCTGGAGCGTCTGCATGAGGTATCCTTACCGGTTGCAGAATTTCTCGAATTAATTGAGTCTCATCCTCCCGTTCGTGTGAATGGAACGGCCGTCTTTATGGCTGGGAATCCTACGGGTATTCCCCTCGCTCTTTTGTTGAATCTAAGACACAACAAGGTGCTCCACGAAAATGTCATCATTATGACTGTGATCACTGAACCAGTTCCTAGAGTGTTGCCAGAAAAAAGAAGGGTAGTACGGAAATTAGCGGATGGCCTTTTTAGGGTGAATTTGCATTATGGATTCATGGAGTCACCCAATATCCCAAAGGCGATAAAAAGTTGTAGTCGGGAGATTGATATTGATCCGAAAGACCTCATCTTCTTTATCGGCAGAGAAACGCTCACCTTAAAGTCATCAGCCCGTATGGCGCTCTGGAGAATTAAGCTCTTCATTACCATGGCTAAGAACACAGGTTCAGCGGCACAATACTTTCAGATACCGTTTGAGCGCGTGGTTGAGATGGGGACGCAAGTCAGTCTTTGAATGCTTGCTGCTCATAAGAAGGAGTTCTTTCGTAACTGAAGGATGAACTAATCTAGAGTGATCAGTTCATCATGGATGAAAATAGAAGGCTGAGCCAATAATTAGGTAGGCCATCAGTAATAAGACACCTTCCAGCCAATTGGATCGACCATCGTTACTGATTGAGTTCGTTATAAATACAGCTACGCTTATTGCCAGTAATTCGAAGGGATTGAAGTCCAGGTTCATTGGCTGGTTCCAAAAACAGCCAAATATCACCAGTAGAGGGGCGACGAACATCGCAATCTGAAGACTAGAGCCAGTCGCCACAGCTATCGCCAAATCGATCTTATCGGCTCGGGCGAATTTAATTGCAGCAAGATATTCTACGGCGCCGCCAAATAGAGGAATCAAGATGACACCCGTAAACAGCGGGCTGAAATGAAGTTCCTTAATCGTGACCTCAAGACTGGAAACCAGTATTTCAGATACCAACATGAGAATAATGCTGGCAACCAATAAACTCACTACGGGACGGAAGGGTATCTTTGTTTCGTCGTAATCGATTACCACCCGAGGCTGCTGTTCCTGGCCTGTATCACCAGTCTCATAAAGCCCGCGATGAGTCTTCATGGAAAAGACTAAGGTCAGGCCATAAAACGTTAGAAGTAATAATGAGGCAATCAGGCTGAAATCATCCAGCAGTCTCGTATCAATTGTTGTAGAAGTGGCTCTAATTGCGGCAGGTGCCAACATGACAACCAACGCGAGGTTCAGAGAAGAGGCATTGATCCTTGCTACCTTTCTGTTGAAAACTTGTTCTCGATATTTGAGGCCACCACTGAAGATAGCTAAGCCCATGGCCAGAAGTAGGTTGGCTACGATCGTCCCACTTATGCTCGCTTTAACAATATCAACAAGCCCCGACTTTAGCGCGACTAAGGCGATGATCATTTCAGTGGCATTTCCAAAGGTTGCATTGAGCAGGCCACCGACACCATAACCCACATTATCCGAAATGCTCTCTGTAGCCGAAGCGATTATGGAAGCAAGCGGGATGATGCCCAATCCTGCGAAGATGAATACGATCAAGGGGTTCCAGTGGAGCTGGTAGCCAATAAATGCGCCAGGAATAAACACTAATGTGATCAGAACGAGGCGCTGTTTATCGAATTTCATGCGTGCTTTTTGTGTCGGTATGAACCTGAGTGTGTCTTAAAGCCTATCCCTACCTATGCCATTTAAGTGGGTAGGTTATCTTTTGATTATCCGGTGTTGTGAATGTTCATCAATAGCTGCACGAGCACCGTCAAGAAAACCATGGCCGATTGGGTTACGTTTTGGGAAAAGATAAGCCACGAATACAACCGTAAACACGATACCGTAGGACAGGGCATAACTGCCTTTGTATATGTAGGGAGCCAGCTGGAGGCCTTTTAGGCTTTGAGATATCTGTTGCCCGCTGTTCGTCAAGGTTTCAGTTATGGCGGCAATTGGATTGCTTGAAGGGACACTGTGAATCGTTACTGCGGACATATTACGAGCTCCTTGTGAACTTGCGCTGCATGACAACACGAATCAATTAATTTCCTAAGGGCTGATTCGCTCATCTATCTAGCGCTTGCTCATGTTTTGCGATTGGAAGACTTACAGTAACTCTGAGGCCGCCCTCTGGCAAGTTATGTAGATAGATGTCGCCTTTTTGAGTTTTGATAAGATTGGTCGCTATAGAAAGCCCCAGTCCCGTTCCGCCTGTCTCACGCGATCTAGATTCCTCCAGTCGCATGAATGGTTTTCTGACGCACTCCAACTTCGCCTCTGGAATACCGGGTCCTTGGTCAGTAATGTAGACGTTTACCACACGATCATCTTTCACTTCACAGTTAATGTGGGCACGGTTACCGTATTTGAGCGCATTATCAATAATATTTTCGAGTATCCGTCTTAACGCCAGCGCTTGTACGTTAACGAGCATGGGTTTCGAATCGAGCAGATCCTGATGTTCGATGTTTGCGCCGGTATCAATCAGGTCATCACAGATACTGTGAATCATAGCGCCCAGATCGAGTAACTGATGCGGCTCGAGACTGTGCATGCTTCTCGCTAATTCGAGCCCTTCATCTACTAGGTTCTGCATCGCTTCTAAATCATGTTGTAACTTTTCCTTTAGTTCCGGTTCGTGACAGTGTTCTAGCCGGAGTCTCATGCGGGTCATGGGCGTTTTTAGATCATGAGTTACGGCCGCAAGAATTTGCGTCCTTTCGGACATAAAACCCTGAATCTGCTGTTGCATGGTGTTAAAGGCCTTCACGGCACGGCTTACTTCGGGTGGGCCACCCTCTTTTAGTGGGGGCGTGTTCATGTCATTACCGAATTTAGTGACGGCGTTGGTCATTTGTTTTAATGGTCGCAGAGATAAGCGCACAACCACCCAAGCTAACAGCGCTGTAATAATTAAGACAAACCAATCTCTATGCCTAAGAAGAAAAGAGGCTTCGCCACCGTAGCGTCGACGTGGGCTAGGGGTATACGTCATCAGAATCTTCTGGTCGCCAATAAACTTGACCCAGGCACTCACTTTGATCGAGCAGTGAAAGACATCCGTACAATCTTCTGGAGTCAAAATCCAAGCGCCTTCAACCGTAATTTCTTCGCCCAATTGCTCAGAGAGAAGTTCAGCTGTTTTAGGGTTAGGGCTTCCCTCTGGGAACACAATGGCAATGTCATGTTTGAATTGCCACTGTTTGTCGGATAGGCTCTCAAGAACCTTGACTCTCTCGTTTGGTTCAAGAGGGGCTAGGAGCTTACTGACATCTGAAAAATGATCGAGTGCAGTAAAAATCCGATTTTCTTCAATAACTTTTTTTCGCTCATAGCGCTGAAAGGCATTACTCAAAGTAATGGCAAGAAATACGCCACCTAAAACAATTAGAAAAAGACGAGTGGATAGGGTAATTCGAGCGATCATCATGGAGACATCTCGGATTCAACATGAGCTGTTAGCACATAACCTTCACTTCTCAGTGTTTTTATCAGTTGAGGGGTTCTAGCATCATCTCGAAGCTTTTGTCTTAGTCGGCTGACTCTCAAGTCAATGGAGCGATCAAAAGCGTCTTGTTCTCGGCCTTTGACCAGATCCATCAGCTGATCTCGAGTAAGAACACGGTTTGCATGCGATAAGAACACCTTCAATAGCTGGTACTCAGAGGCCGATAGAGTCACGCCAATCCCCTGGGGTGAGGTCAGTTGATGCGATGCTGTATCCAAAACCCATCCCGAAAACCTGAACTTATGATTGGTTTCTGGTATTAAATTCTTCGGGAGAGATTGAGCTCTTCGCATTACGCTTCGTATGCGTGCTAAAAGCTCCCTCGGTTCAAAAGGCTTGGGAAGGTAATCATCAGCCCCGAGTTCAAGTCCTAGGATACGATCCAAAGGATCGCTTTTAGCCGTCAACATCAGAATAGGAACATCTGATTGGCCTCTTAATCGTCTACACAGGCTAAGACCATCCTCTCCAGGCAACATTAAATCGAGGATGACAAGATCAATGCGGCCATGATCCATTATGGAAAACATTTGGCGACCGTCCACGGCCAAACTGACTCGATATCCATTTTTTTTAAGGTAATCGCCTACTAAATTACGGATATCGCGATCATCGTCAACTACGAGGAGGTGGGGCTGTGTTTCCATAGGTCCTTTTTACCTGCTTTGAGTGGGCAAGTCATCCGTGTAGAGTTGAAAATTTGTAACACAAAGTATCGTTTGGGTTGTCCTAAGGCTTCTACTTGTAGAATTGCGTGATCTCTAATTCACATTCTCTAATGCGACCTTCGATTAGATCCCATTCCTTCGTTTCAATCTTATGTGCAAGTGAGTTATCGGGAGGTTGGTGAGCTGCCTTTTTCCAAGATTCCCCGAGTAAATGTCCTGAAAGGTAACAAAGTCCAAAAGGTTCATCGAGGCTCGAGTCACCAAACTGTCGAGCCAATGTTTCAATTTCTGTTGCATATCGCGTGGATAGCGTTTTCGACGTTTGACTGATCCTTAATCTGTTCAGGTCCTGCTTAAGTCGTCTGACGTACTTAATCGCTATGTCCTTACTGAGGTTGCTCTCAGGTAGATCTACGTCGGTGGATAAGGCGATAAAGGGCATTGAAGCCATGCTTAAAATGAAGCAGAGGGTCTTCAGAAAGGACATGGCGTTAATGGGTCTTAGAAAGGATCGGGATCTTTTTGCGTCCAAAGAATAGGGTACGAACCTTAGATCCGCCGACGGCTTGAACCAGCTCCGTAGCCAAACAATAAATAAAGACGGATTCGGCAAGGAATAGGTAATTAGCTAGAAAGGCAGCCTTACTAAACTCTGCTGAACGATGCTTCAAGACCTCACTGAACGTACCTGCATGAATCATTTCAGGAATCAGTTCTTCGGCGGCGAAAGCGATCGTTGCAAGGACAGTGTAGAGAAGTGTTCTCCATATTGAGCTGAAGATCAGTGGCTTATTTCGATAGGCGCTCATAAGCTTTGTATCATCCAATAATAAAAAAAGCTTCCCTAACATCAGCGCTGCAATGGTCGCTGACAATGAGCGCCTAGTTGTAATGCCGTAACTGATTTCATCCAGATGTCGGATGATCATGGCAATATGGAATACCACCATAAAGAATACCGTGGGAGGCAGACCTTTTTTGACTTCACGCACTATAGTCTTGATGAATTTGGGTTGCGGCATATCTGGACGGTTATATTTTGGTGGTAGTCTTACCATTGAATCTTAAGCCTAATTCACTTTTTCTCAACTGTGCAACCATACTCATACATGGGGTTCTGATTGAGGTGCTAAATATGTTAAGAGACAAATGCCTAGCGGCGATCATTTCATCACTTCTTTTATTGCTGCCCACTCATTGGTTATTCGCATCGGAACAAGAGGTAACGGTCATGACCAACGTTGATGATTGCGACAATGCATCCACTGTTTTTTTTAAATCGTATACAGGTCTTATCGGGGTTGCTTCAGAAATTCCTACCACTGACTGGCCAATGCCGGAGAAAGGAGACCACCTTCGCGGTGATTTTAGTCGGGTTGGTAATGTCTTGGTCGATTATGCCAATAAAACGGGCCAAGTCTTATTGAATATAGAGCTTATAGATCAGTCCGGTAGTGAATTTAAATCGATATTTGATCGTTTTTGCAAACCCCCTAAACTTTGATGGGCTTCACGGGTTTTCGTTCGTCACAGGATTTGTAAGTCGCCCTATACCCTCTATTTCAATTGACACAATATCCCCGGCTTTCAACCAAACAGGCGGTTGCTGCGCCATCCCTACGCCCTGAGGCGTCCCTGTGAGGATAACGGTCCCAGGTAATAACGTGGTGCTAGCACTTAGAAACTCAATAATGGATGGCACGTCGAAAATCATGTCATTGGTATTCCAGTCCTGCATGGTTTGATCATTCAGGATGGTTTTAATTCCTAGGCTGTTCGGGTTAAGGATGTCATCTGCAGTCACTAGTGCTGGACCCAGTGGACAAAAGGTATCGAATGTTTTGCTGCGGCACCATTGTCCGCCACCGGCATGCTTTTGCCAGTCTCTAGCGCTGACGTCGTTGGCGCAGGTGTAACCCAATACGTACTCTAGTGCATATTTTCGGTTGATATTCTTGGCTTTTTTTCCAATCACAACGGCGAGTTCACATTCATAGTCAACCTTGGTGCTTTTCAATTGTCCCGGAAGTTCAATAGGGTCATCCGGATTTTGTATGGAGCTTGGCAACTTCATAAACATAATGGGATATTGTGGGATCGGCGAGTTGGTTTCTTCTGCGTGGAACTTGTAGTTAAGGCCAATGCCAATAATGGCCGTTGGAGAAATCGGTGCTAAGTGCTTAGTGACTTTAGCTAAGCGGTTAGTGACTGTGTATTCAGAGTAGATATCACCTTCAATGACGAGGTGGCTGCCATCAACGTGTTCTTTAGCCATTTCGATGTTGCCTCGGTCATTGATGTATCGGATGATTCTCATTGATAACTCCTTGTGTATTTGGGGCGCTTAAATAGAGAGCCCTATCAAAGGGATTGACATGTGAATGTCAACTGATCAATATACGCGTCCCTGTAGTTGGTTGCAGGATCATAATAATAACGAAGGAGAGATAAACGTGGGCGTCTACCACAAAAATAATAGGACGCCTCGATTGCATCGTGGCGAGTAGTTAAAGGCAGTTCCCCCCCGTTCTGACCAAACGCTTGCCACGAACGTTCTCTTAATCTTTATATTGTTCCCCCCGAGCAATGTCACGTTAATAACCTTCGCCCCCTGATCCTCGTTTGTGAAACCTTATCGATTTTTAGCGATTGAAGAATGTTTCGACGAGCTGGGTAGTATCCCCTCGGATTCGTTCGTATTTGAAACGCCACCACCATATATGGCGCTTGGGGCTCCTTATGGTGAGTCATCTCCATGGATGTTGAGAAGTGATGTGCTCGCCCGTCTCCAAAAAGCATTGGAGTATCTAAATGAAATCAAGCCTGGGTGGTTGATCAAGATCTTCGATGCCTACCGTCCTAACTCAGTTCAAGCCTATATGGTGGAACGTGAGTTCATGAGGCTTTCAAATGGGCAACCTCCTCAAGCACTTTCAGAGTCGGCTCGAAAACGGATTAGCGATCGCGTCTATAGAATTTGGGCTATACCCAGCGATGATCCTACTACGCCACCTCCTCACAGTACAGGGGCAGCTATTGACCTGACGTTAATTGATGAATCCGGCTGTGAAGTCGATATGGGATCGCCTATTGATGAAAATTCGGATCGCTCAAATCCAGATTATTTTGTTGAGATTGACCCAGTCATCCATCAGCATCGAGATTTGTTACGTCGTGTTATGGTCCATGCCGGGTTCATTCGACATGATGAAGAATGGTGGCATTTTAGCTACGGTGATCAAATGTGGGCATGGCATACCCAAAGGGAACAGAGTGTTCGCGTCGCCGCCCGATATGGTCGGGCGGATCTCTTGTAAGCCAAGCGGTCAAGTCAGTCCCAATGTCCGCCAGACATCTGTACGGTTGGGAAGAGAATATTGCCTCTAAAGTGCAACCAATCGAGCAGGCCGGACACTCGTACATAATTTGTGTCGGTTTCCTTAGAGCTTACGGCAACCACAATTTCATAACCCGTCGCCGCCCAAACTGTGAACGATTCTCCACCGATGCTCTCAAAAGCATTGATGACGGCGTAGCCTTTCGACTCTAAGGCATCGATGAGTTGATCGCCGTTTAAGACGCTGTCGCCAAACTGTGCCGTTAAATCATCTTCTTTGAACACTCCGTCTGTATAGACGAAGAAAGGTACAGGGTTGTTATGCTTTGAGAAAAGCTTGATCGACATGGGTTGCTCCTTTTTTCTGTTTCCACTAATGATACTCCAATTTATGCGTCAAAATGATTGAGATCCAGGGGGGGAACAGCTGTTGAGTGCTTTCAAGCCAGCATGGTGGTTGCCGGGCCCGCACCTCCAAACCATTTGGCCCAGCCTGTATCGAAAGGATGGGCTGCCTTCACCTAGACGTGAACGAGTCAGGACGCCTGACGATGACTTTCTGGATTTAGACTGGTGTGGGAACGGTGAGGGTCCAATTGTATTGCTGCTCCATGGTCTCACCGGGTCATCGAGATCGAGCTACGTGGCTGGCATAAGTCGTGTACTTTGTGATTATGGATATACGACCGCCGCCTTAAACTTTCGTGGATGCAGTGGTGAGCCCAATCATACGGCATGGGCTTATCACTCTGGTGAAACGACGGATCTTGATTGGATATATCGTCATATTAAAGACTGCTATCCCACTCGTTCCCTGTCTATGGTTGGTTACTCTCTAGGTGGGAATGTCCTTCTTAAATGGCTGGGGCAGCAGGGTGTGAACGTTGACGTTCAATCAGCTGTCTCCGTGTCCGTCCCTTTTTTACTCAATATCTGTGCCGATCAGATGGATAAAGGTTTTTCACGTATCTATCGTGATCGGCTTTTGAAAGAGTTGAAGGAATACATTGTTTGGAAAAAAGCTCATCTCGATAAGACTGGACGCTTGAGCGAAGCTGAACGTTTACATAGGCTGGGTGATTTATCTTCGATTCGTTCTTTTTGGGAATATGATGGACATGTAGTGTCCGGAATCTATGGGTTTAAGGGTGCTGATGATTATTATGCTCAATCGAGTTCACGTTATTACCTGAGCGGGATTTCCGTGCCGACCCTCATGATCCAAGCCAAGGACGATCCATTTATGTCGAAAGAGGTGATTCCTTCATCCTCAGAATTATCCGGCTCATCTGAGTTGCTACTAACCGAACAGGGGGGGCATGTGGGGTTTGTAAATGGATCGCGACCTTGGCGATATAACAATTGGCTTGAACATAGAATTTTTGCCTTTCTGCAAAAGCACTTATAGTGATTATCGAAGGAACCTTAGCCTTCGATGCGTCGAATCGATACTTGGTCGAGTAAAGGTTCGACATCTTCTGGTGAAATCATAGCAACATCAGTTCGAAGCGCATTGGCCGCTCCAGCAGCTGAAGCGATTCGAAGCCGACCTTCCATGCAGTATCCTTCAAGCCATCCGTGTGCCAGCCCCGCAAGATAGCAGTCTCCGCACCCTATTGGGTTAACCTGTTGTATGTTCGGTGGGGCTACGGTCCAATGACCTTCTGTTCGGCTGGAAATACGAACAGGTTGTGAGCCGTCGGTAATATGCAGCTCTGGAACACTCCCCCAATGCGTGCTTTCACCCCACTCCTCGAGGTTTGGCTTGCAAAGGTCTGGAGCGATACCGCTGCCTAGAGTGATATCCAGTGCTGATCCGTGCACATCAAGCCAGCAAGGAATGTCGAATGACTGAGCCATTTTTATCAATTTGATGTAGAGCATGTTCGCTTCGGGGGAGGGGACTGAACCACTGATGATCATGAGCCGATGGGACGATAGCTTTTGCCTCACCAAATGGATCAGTTGGTCGCATTCTTCAACTGTTACTCTGAACCCTTGAGGCAGAACAGATGTTGGGTGATCCTGCCTTGAGCTTCCTCCCATGAATCCAACTCTTAATGGTTGACGCGTGTCGATAAAAGCATCCTCGACAGAGTCCAATCTTATAAGGTCTCGAAGCCAAGCACCACTGTGGCCCCCTGCAAAACCGCTGACGGTTACTGGGTGACCGAAACGTGAAAGTACTCTAGCTACATTGACTCCTTTCCCTTCGGCATGCATTTCTAAAAAGGGCACACGATTTATTTCACCGGTATGTATGGTTCCGGGATAGACCACATTCAGTAACGGATTGGCGTTAATCACTAGGACGGCTTTTGTCATGAAAGGGCTCTTATTGAAATTTCTTATGTGGAAGGAGGGGCGGCTTTTGGTGAAAAACTCGTCACCGTGCTTTCATAAGCACTCAATTACACTATGCGGATCATCCAGAGGTCACCCATTATGAAGGTCACAATCGTTCATGTTCACGTTAAGCCAGAGTGTGTGGACGCGTTCATCAAGGCGACAGAACATAATCATCTAAATTCAATTCTAGAGTCAGGTAATCTCAGGTTCGATATACTACAAGATCCTTTCGATTTGACCCATTTCGTACTCTACGAAGCCTATGACACCGAGGAGTCTTCGGCTGCACACAAATTAACCTCACATTATCTTGAATGGCGTGATGAAGTGGCTGAAATGATGTCGACTCCAAGACAAGGTATCCCAATGAAGGGGTTGTTTCCAAGTGTTTAATCTTCCGGCATTCAGTATTGGTCAGCTTCCACGGATTGAGTTTGGCTCAGGCTCTATAAGACAGCTACCGCGTCTCTTGTCCGCTTATGGTAGCCATGTTCTTTTGGTCACAGGTCATAGCTCATTCCTTGCCTCTGCTCATTGGCATTGGTTGCAGAGTGAACTGAAACAACAACGATTTCAGATTGTGCACTTAACCATTGATCGTGAACCTTCACCTGAAATGATCGACGATATGGTGCGCGTGCATACAACCTTTGAGGCTGATGTCGTGCTGGGAATTGGGGGTGGGAGTGTTCTGGATGGAGCAAAGGCCCTTGCTGGTCTTCTTAGGACGGGTCGGACCATCATGGATCATCTTGAAGGTGTTGGTCCAGAGTTACCCTATGCCGGGCCTTGTGTGCCTTTTATTGCAGTTCCCACCACGGCAGGAACGGGGTCTGAGGCCACCAAAAACGCGGTCATAACGAGGCAAGGGCCCGATGGGTTTAAGAAATCGTTTCGAGATGACCGCCTCATGGCAACTTATGCGGTGCTTGATCCTGATCTCCTGCATTCCTGTCCCAAGCATCTCATCGCAGCTAATGGCATGGATGCCCTAACACAACTGATTGAGGCTTTTGTATCCATCCGCTCCAATCCTATAACCGATGCTTTGGCCCTTTCAGGCATCTCGATGGTGGGACACAGTTTAATACCTTGGTACAACGGGGAGCTTAAGGCTGCTCCGGGTATGGCTTATGCTTCGCTGCTGTCAGGTGTTTGTCTCGCACAAGCAGGGCTAGGCTCCGTGCATGGATTGGCGCAGCCGCTCGGTTCTTTATTCCCGATTGGCCATGGTGTTGTTTGTGGAACATTGCTGGCTCAAGCAACCCGAATCAATCTGGGCGTCATGAACAAAAGAGATCCTTTGAATCGTGCCTTCAAGAAGTACGCAGACATTGGGCGTGCCCTGGGTGCACCTTTGGACGTCCCAGATGAATCTGCGCATCGCTTTTTGATCGAGAGACTCGATGAGTGGACGGAGACCATGGTGTTGCCGAATCTCACTGA
>Ga0364922_10299_pt1 | contig 27758 bp, 20 predicted proteins | sample ExccelJu500001D4_2_FD_206955 | JGI IMG/M metagenome (GOLD analysis project Ga0364922, IMG submission 206955) | Enriched cells from Trout Bog Lake Hypolimnion, Wisconsin, USA - BchlTB.June20.5000.01.D4 | ecosystem: Environmental > Aquatic > Freshwater > Lake > Hypolimnion/Profundal zone | place...
TACAAAGAGCTTCAATATAACGTGACTGCCTGGAAGCAGAACCCCAACATCGCCCCTATCACGACATATAACGTTGCTCTGAGCAATAATGTTGGATCTGCAAGACTTGCTGTCCCAGCTGATTATGAGTCAAATCACGGAGTCTGTTCCATAGCAGACAATACCGAAGACAGCTCCACGACTACCTATTTCGAAGTCGCTGTAACCACCCTTACAGCCATCATTGAACAGAACAGGCAAATCTCCTTTCTCAAAATTGATGTTGAAGGACATGAACTAATGGTGCTCAAGGGAGCTGAGAGCCTATTAGCCTCTGGGCAAATTCGGGATATCCTTTTTGAGGAGCATGGCACTCTGCCGACGCCAGTCACAACCCTTCTCCAAGGTCACGGCTATCAACTTTACCGGATTCTAAATGGGCTCTTTGGCCTTACGCTAATCCCCATAGACACATATCACGCCCCTCTCGTTGAACATGACTCGCCGAATTTTCTGGCAACACGCAGTCCAGGGAGGCTTCTGGGAAAGACATCAAAGCGAGGTTGGATAGTTTACTCAAAGAAGTGGGGACGCCGTTCGCAACCAACTCCCGTCACATCCCTAGCGAATTAGGCTCCGGTAAACATCGGCATGTTTGTTCACCATCCCATTCGGCGAATAGACATCGAACATCCTTTGCCGAGCAAGCTTACCAAGCCGCGTTGCAAGTTCAGGATCCGACAGTAATTCCCTGAGCTTCTGTGCGAGGTCCTGTGAATCTCCCTTATGGAATGTCAGGCCAGCATTACCGGCGACCTCTACGAGTGCGCCAATATCAGAGACAACAACTGCCAACCCCCTCGACATGTTCTCTGCAAGGACCAAGCCGAACACTTCACCAGCAAGCGATGGCATTGCTACTATCCGGGCATCAGCAAGCGTGGACTCCATCTCAACTGCAGCGAGCCTACCTGCAAAACGGACACTATCTGAAATCTGAAGCGAGTGCGTAAGGTTAACGAGACTCGCGCGCTCCGGCCCATCACCAATCACCACCAACTCAAATGGACAGTGCTCAGCATGCAATATTGCGAGCGCTCGCAACAAAACATCAAGGCCCTTTGTTGTCACAAGCCTTCCTTGAAACACAATGAGCGGTGGCCCTGAGGCATGACGCGTTGAGATGACCGGACTGGGCATTTCGATTCCGTGCGGAATCGTTATCGCGTTCTTGAGATTGAGCGTTCCAAGAAGCCATTCGGTGGGCATAATATTTGCAGCAACATGCCGACACAAGAACCGCCTGAAAAAAGTCGATAGCCACAACATGTAGGAATGCTTCCAGTCTTTCGTAGAGCGGCACCCCATGCACTTAAGATGCCTGCCTGCCATGAAATGACCAGGACATGGAATGCCATCTGGCTCCATAAGAAGCTGACCAGTGGGACAAATTGTTTGAAACCCATGGTGTTCAACAACTACAGGTTTCCGGGCGAGCAGGCTAAGTACAAGTGGTACAACCGCCGGGCAGGCTATGTGCACTACATCGGAGGCACGAATCGCACTCCATAACTGTTTGAGGCTTGGACGCCTCACAATCTGAAACGGCAACTCTTCATCTTTGAATTTACCCGCTGCAGTTTGCGTAATCAATTTAACATCGAATTCGGCGACCCCTTCGCATGTCACCAGATCGGTCAGGCCGCGCGTTAGAGTTAGGACAATGGTCTCGATTCCGCCGACGTTAGGTGCGAACACTGGGGTATAAATCAAAAGCTTCATAATAAAACACTATACATGGTGTCCTATGTTGAGGGATCGGAGTACTCACTCCGGTTCCCAATGCCGCGATGCCAGAGACGTTAGGTGCTCGATCGCCACAATACAGACGTGCGTTTCAGTATTCTGCACTCGCACTTTGCACCCATGATGCAAGTCGCATCATTGACCACTATTCCTTAAGGCCGCTCATTCTTCTCGATGTGCTTCGGTTCCTCCGTATGGGATCACATCGTGATTCGTGATCACAGATCTTTGGAATTCACTCAAGACCAAATCGGCGCTGTTCTTCTTGTGCCAGTCGAAACACAACAGATGCACTATGTATCCCGCTTTACAGCGGTGATATGCAACTGTTGGACAGTTCAGTACAACGCAGTTCAAGCATACCTATCGAGGGAGATAATCGAATGCGCATTCGCGGAGCAAATGTTCTTGTGTGCGGAGCCGGCGGGTTCATCGGCGGCCACCTTGTAAACAAACTGCAGTCTGAGGGCGCAGCCAGCATCCGCGCCGTTGATATCAAGCCAATTGAGGACTGGTACCAGGTAAACAAGGCCGCAGACAATGTGGTTCTCGATCTGCAACTGCGCGAAGCCTGTTCACATGCGACTACGAACGTTGATGCAGTCTTTCAGTTAGCCGCAGATATGGGAGGCATGGGCTTCATTGAGAACAACAAAGCCCTCTGCATGCTGAGTGTTCTAACCAACACACATATGCTGCTTGCTGCTCGAGAGGCCGGCGTAAAGCGGTTCTTCTACTCTTCGTCAGCCTGCGTATACAACGGGGATAAACAGACGAACCCCGAAGTTGTCCCACTGAAAGAAGAGGATGCATACCCTGCATTGCCTGAAGACGGATACGGTTGGGAAAAGCTATTCAGTGAGCGTATGTGCCGCCATTTCCGTGAGGACTATGGAATGGAGACGAGAGTTGCGCGCTTCCACAACGTGTATGGCCCCCTTGGAACATGGACAGGGGGGAGAGAGAAAGCCCCTGCTGCAATTTGTCGCAAAGTGCTTGAAGCCAAGATGTCGGGCGACCATAGCATTGAGATATGGGGCGATGGGCATCAGACACGCAGCTTTATGTACGTAGACGATTGCACAAAAGGCATCGTTGACATCTATAACAGTGATATCTTAGAGCCAATCAATCTTGGGTCGAGCGAACTCGTAACGGTTAACCAGTTAGTAGATATCGTTGAGGACATCGCTGGCATCAAACTCACGCGGACTTACAATCTCAACGCGCCTAAAGGTGTCAACGGTCGCAATAGCGACAATACGCTTATCCAAAAGTATCTTGGCTGGGAACCCTCTATTCGTCTGCGCGATGGAATGGAGCGCACCTATGAATGGATTAGGCAGCAAATCGAAATGGGCGTCAAAAGCAAATAACCTTACTACATCCCGGCGAGAACATCTGCGATTGAGAGAGTCAGGTGTTTTCGCCGCAGCCTTGTAGACATAAACGAATGAGGATATCTGCAACTATCCAGGATCCCCCCGTTCAGCCTTGCAATCACAATGCGAACGTACTAAGAGGTGATATGAGTTCACACACTTCAGCCCATGCTCGTTATCAGAACATACTAGGAATTCGCTTCTTTGTCGGATCCGCTCAGGTTGCAATCGACGAGGTCTCAAGGAGCGGAGGCCTTGTTGTTGCACCTGCGGCACCAGCGCTCAAGAACCTTGTACACGATAAGCAATATCGTGATGCCCTTCTGGGCGCTGACTTCGCAATTGCCGATAGCGCCTTTATGGTGGTTCTGTGGAATGCAATTCAACGCGACAACATCCCCAAGCTATCTGGGTTGAAGTATCTTCGCACTTTGATTGATCAGCCTTCACTTCGGCAGGCCGGTAACTCATTCTGGGTAATGCCGAGTCCTGCGGCGGCAAGGCACAATCGCGTCTGGTTACATCGAAACCATGTTGCTATAAGTGATGAGGATATGTACATTGCACCCATCTACGGAACGGACATAAGCGATCCTGCGTTAATTGAATTGCTTGAAAAGCGCCGCCCGAAACATGTTGTGCTGGGGTTGGGAGGCGGAACTCAGGAGCAACTCGGCTTGTATCTTAAGCAGCATCTCAGCTATCTACCAGCAATTCATTGTATCGGCGCAGCAATTGCTTTCTTAACTGGAGACCAGGTTCGAATTCCGATATGGGCAGACGAGCTAGGCCTTGGCTGGCTATGGCGAAGCGTTTCAGACCCTAAGCGTTTTGGCCCTCGCTACTGGAGCGCCAGGCACCTTACTAAGCTGATGCTCCGATATCGTGATCGCCTACCAGTCGCAGCAGCCTAGTTAACCATTGTGCCGATGTTATCAATAGAGTCGCTATGAACTATCTCAGACATCTATCAGGAAGGCTCCATACGATGAATAGTCGAGACATTAGACTTTCAGCAACGCTTAGTCTGTTTTCAATCGCAACCATGCTGAGCCTACCTGGAGTGCAGGCTCAGGAAGCTGTGAGTTCCGCGAGCAGCAGTGTTTCACTTCCCCACTCTCGCATGACTACTAGCACTGTTGCTTCTGGTCGAGCCAGTTTGGGCGGGGGGGGGGCTAGCTGGGTGGCAGGAAGAAGCAACTTTGGATCCGTGAGGCAGGCTAATGGCGTTTGGAAGCCTACGGGTGGATCTGGGGGGATGCCCAACGCCAACGTGGGCTCATTGACTGCAAATTCTTCCACGTCCAGGACATTCTCAACCAGCAGTGTGCTTGCATCACAAGCACATCCTTCGAGCCCTATCAATCGCCAAAACCAATCTAACCAAAGCAGTCCACTGATGGCGCATTCTCCTGCTGTGGCTCAATTTGGAAGCGCCTCCAGTCACCGCTCCTCTGCACAATCCACAGGGTCAGGACATCTGCAATCTGGAATAGCGCAGCGCTCGCAGTCACAGAGAACTTTTGGCAGAGCACACTCAAGGAGCACTGCAGGCGCAACCTCAACAACATCCATAACCACTTCTCGATTCCAATAACATTGACGCGACTAGAGCAGGAGATTTTCAACGCTGATATATGTACGCGTTGTGTTTCATATGCTGCTCCGCAACATTCGCTTTCCGCTCAAGAGAGCAGGTTACTCTGAAGCGGCTCAAGGTAACGATTCGACGTTTCTCAAAGAGTGTAAGGTAGGGGACAGATGATTGAAGTTGAACCTTTAGATAACAGTGTATGGGACTTATGTATTGTAGGAACCGGGCCGGTAGGAATGGCGTTCGCATTGGAATGTGAACGCCTTGGCAAAGACGTATTAGTCCTTGAGTCTGGAGCAACTGAAGTTGGGTCGTCCGCCGCTGAGGCTTCACGCGCGGAGATAGTTGATCCTGATCGCCACGCCTCAATGGAACTGGCTGTGTGCCGAGCATTGGGAGGAACTTCCTGGACCTGGGGCGGACGATGTGTTCCGTATGACGATATTGACTGGGTACGACGGGAGTTTGTTGAGGATGCCAACTGGCCGATCAACCATGATGAAATTCGTCCATGGTATGCGTTGGCAGCAAAGTATCTGCTTTGTGGAAACGCAAACTTCTCAATTCCCTATGGCAAGCAACTATCCAGCGGCCTAACTTTGGATTCTGTTGAGCGCTGGTCCAGAGAACCAAAAGTCATTCTGGAACATCGCAGCCAGTTGCTACAGTCAAAACATATCAGGCTTGTTTTGCAGAGTACTGTAACCAAGTTGAACCTTAGTTCTGATGGGCAGCGCGTCGTGAGTCTAACGGTTTCAACGCCTGGTGGAGTTCGAGCAGTCAAGGCGCGGCAATTTGTTCTGGCAATGGGTGGTGTGGAAAGTACGCGGCTTCTGTTGCACACTCAATCCAATTGGCCTAATCATTTTGGCGGTGTTGATGGTCCACTGGGTCGGTATTATATGGGGCACATCTCCGGCAAGATCGCTCGCATTGAGCTGAATGATCCTGATTCGATATCGGATCTGGATTTCAAGTTAGATGGAAGCGGAGCATTTCATCGCAGACGGTTCATGCTGACTTCAGAGGCACAACTGGAGCATAGGGTTCTGAACATTTCATTCTGGCCAGACAACCCTGCATTCTATGATCCGAGCCACCGAAGTGGCGTACTCTCTTCCGTGTTTCTCGCATTGGCCTTTCCACCAACTGGAAGACAGCTATTATCTGAAGCAATTCGACTAGCGCACACTGGGCCAAAGCCATACAGGCTGGGCGCCCACCTGAGAAACGCAATACTCGGCGCTCCACGCGGCGCAATCGATATCTACAGGATCTTGCGCGATCGCTTCATCAAGAAACCGAAGAAACCCGGGTTCCTCGTATCCAATCGGAGTGGAAAGTACGCTCTTCACTATCATGCTGAACAGGTTCCGAATCCGAATAGCCGTATTACGCTAAGCAGTGATACCGACTCGTTTGGCGTTCCACGCGCAATCATTGATCTACGTTTCGTTAATCAGGATGTGCAGAGTGTAATTGACTCCCACAAACTCCTGGATGCAGCTTTGAAGGAAAATGGTATTGGTAGCCTGCAATATGTAACTGAACCTGAGCAATTATGGGACCGAGTCTACTCCCAGGCTTCGGACGGCTTCCATCAAGCCGGAACCACGCGCATGGGCGACGACCCCAAGGAGAGTGTTGTAGATCGAAACCTGAAGACTCACGGAATCGATAACCTATATATTGCCTCCTCAAGTGTCTTCCCAACATCCGGACAGGCTAACTCAACTTTCCTCGCAGTAGCCTTTGGTGTTCGCCTTGCCGATCATTTAACGTCAGCGGCTAACTCATAAGTCAACGAAGTGCGGAGCGTATCTATGCAGGATATACAACTCGGAACATCCGGACTGAGGGCGCCGCAACTAGGTTTTGGTTGCTCAGCACTGATGGGGCGATCAGGAAGAACCGCGTCTCTAAGGGCCCTGGCGGCTGCATGGGATGAGGGTATCCGATTCTTTGATACGGCGCGTTCGTATGGGTACGGCGAGTCAGAAGCGCTGCTTGGCGAGTTTTTGCAGGGTCGTCGCTCCGATGCCATTATTGCAACAAAATTCGGAATTCTGGCGGACCGGCAATCGAGTTGGAAGCGCACTGCGAAGGCAGTCGCGAGGAGCATCATCACGGTAGTACCCTCCGCACGATCGATGATTCAAAGGGGAGCTGCAAGCCAATTCACTCACAATCAGTTTACAATTCCCATCCTTCAGCAAAGCATTGAAGAAAGCCTGAGAAAGCTCAGAACCGACAGCGTAGATATGCTCTTTATGCATGCGGCACCAGCGAGCGTACTTGAACAAGATGACTTACTGGAAGCAATTGGACAACTAATTACAGCGGGCAAAGTAAAAGTTGCTGGGTTGTCCGCTGAGCCAGAGGTTGTAGCGCTTGCGACTGAACAAAAGACCAGGCTGCTGAAGGCGATGCAATTTCCATGTAATGTCTTCAATATTTCATCTGCAGTTGACATTGCGCGGCGCACCGGAGATAGCTATACGTGGGTTGCAAACAATCCATACGGTGGTGTCGCAAGAGTAAAACGTTGCCGCGAGATTCTGCTTGAAATAGTGCAGAGTCAGAAGCTGGACCAGATTCTTTGCGAAAAACTTGGGAGCCTTGAAGACACTATATTCGCTGATATCGTATTAAATGTCATCTTGCGCGAGAGCGGCATTCATGTTGTGATTCCAGCAATGATGCGTGTGGATCACATTCGCGCAAACGTCCAAGCACTGTCTCACTCCCGCTTCACTACAAATGAGATTACGCACATTCGGAGAGCGCTGACGAACAGCGTTGCATAGACACATCGATTGACTTCCCCTTCTTACTGGGACTTAACTCGCCTTCCAGATGATCTTCTTCGAACTCTGATCGAATCGAGCGAATACGCGATGGCCAAGCAAGTCTATTACAACGCATCAAACAACCCTTCAGGCAATTTGTCACAGGACCCTTACCTTCAGCCGGCATTCGTTTTCACAAACAAGGTTAAACGGCTGGCATGGAACATTTGCTGGCTGGTCTTCTATCGCACCTCTCCGCGGCCGTTTCACTCCTGGCGCGCAATGATACTGAGGGCATTTGGTGCGAAGATCGGACGCAATCCGCGGATATACCCGGGAGCAAAAGTGTGGGCGCCATGGAACCTGATTTGTGCTGATCTGGTAGCAATTGCCGATGGCGCAGAGATCTACAACCCTGCACCTATGTATTTTGGATCGCACGTAATCATCTCGCAGGGAGCCTATGTTTGCGGAGCGACCCATGATTTTGATAGCCCCGCGTTTCCGCTTCTTGCATATTCCATGTCCATCGGCCCTTACGCATGGATCTGTGCCCGGGCATCCGTGGGCCCAGGCGTGAACATTGGTGAAGGCGCGGTTCTTGGTCTGGGGTCCGTTGCTACGCGCGATCTGGATTCCTGGGGAGTCTATGCTGGAGCGCCCGCAGTAAAGATCAAAGAGCGTGCCCACCCTGTAGCAGGCCAGCCAACTACAACTCCATCAATAGCGGCAAATACTACGGCGTGAATTCCTGACCGCCAATTATTTGACAAGCCGTGCTGCATTACGCTTTTCCCATATCTTGGCATCGACCAGGAAGCGAAACCAAAACGTTTGCAGTACCCAAAAGATCAGTCCCTCGGTCCCGTCAAGGAATCCCAAGCGGAACAAATACCTGTAGAAGAATAATCCGAATGGCCGAATGAACAGCGGCAAGCTGTTGTACTTCTCACGCAGGAACCGTTTGCGCTGGGCGGGGTTACCGCGAGCGTCTGGCTGCAGTCTCCCAGAGGTTTCCAACGAATCCTGCTCGGCTACCTCGCCATCTGCCCATCGATTGTGCCTCGCTGTCCACTCTGTCAAAGGCATGCGAATATCATCGATCATTACACCGGGCAACTTAGAACTGCTGCCGCTACTGAGGATAAAGTGCTGGTCATATTTGCGATCTTCGCAGCGACCAACTCCCGTTCGAAACAAGCGGAGATGCCATGTCGGGCTCATGCCACCATGGCGAAGAATACGACCAAGAAAGCGCAGATAGCGCGGTAAGAAATAGCCAGAATATTCGTGCTCTTCAGATAGTTCCTGGATTGAACTGACGAGTTGTTCATCCATCAACTCGTCAGCATCCAAATGCAGTTGCCAGGAACCGGTGATAGGCAAGTTATCAATTGCCCAATTGCGCTGAGCTCCATAGTGCTCAAACGAATGCTGAACAACTGTGGCACCAAAGGACTTGGCTACTTCAACGGTGCTGTCTTTGCTATAGGAGTCCACGACGAAGATCTCGTCAGAAACCTGGCGAACGCACTTCAGCGTTGCAGCCAATGTGTCTTCGGAATTGAAAGTGAGTAGGATTGCTGTTGGTCGCATATTATCGATGGTAACGCGAAACTCGCCAACTATCAGGCCGAATTAGCCTGATATGCAAAATAGATGCAACCAACCGAATCCTGCGAGTGTTCTCCACGCTCAGCCATAATTCCAGAGACAGAGCACTGCTCTTCACAGCAGATGCACGATACTATCAGTCGCCCCAAGGAAGGACTTACTAAACCTGAGATACTTGAGCTCCATACACCTTCTAAGGGTCTCACTGGCTCCTAAGCTTGCCCGCATCATGGAATTCCTCACCGCTCAGGGAATCACTATGGCAGGGAATCTCCTCTATGGGCTGCTATGTGTTCGGCTGCTTCCAATTTCAGACTACGCCAAGTTTGCAGTAGTGTTCGGGACCCTCGGAACGCTTACGCTCCTCATGGATATCAATTTCTCTGGCACCCTCATACCACTGATTGGAGAGAGGGTAACTGATTACCAGTTGATTGCTGACTATGTGGCTTCGCTGCGCCAGTTAGCACGCCGCCTCTTCATCCTCATTGCTCCGGCAACAATCATCCTCTTTCCACTCCTGGTTCACAGGCAGGAATGGAGTTGGCGTGTTGTAGCTGCGATGGTGGCGATTCTACTTGCCGCTGCGTGGTGCGCGCGAATCAGTGGAGGCTACGGCGCAGTCCTCATTGTCTGCAGGGATCGTAGGATGTGGTACCGGGCTCAAATGATCTCAAGCCTGGGCACTCTTGCATTGCTTGGTGTCTTCTGGGCATTTCATTGGCTCAACGCATTTTCCGCTATCCTCATCAATGTAGCCGGCATCATCTTTGTCAGCCAAGCCTATTATTTTCGGGCAAGGCATTTGCTCGGCGTCACAGGCAACGCTTCAAAGGAGAAATGTAAGGAAATTGTTCATCTTGCATTGCCGAACATGCCTAATGCCATCTTCTATGCACTTCAGGGTCAATTGTCGCTTCTGCTCATCACCATCTTCGGCCATGCGAGTGCGATAGCAAGTGTTGGCGCGCTGGGCAGGCTCTCCCAGATATTCGTCCTCTTCTCACAGATGAATCCGTTACTATTAGAGCCGTATTTTGCTAAATTGCAGAAAGCTCGACTGAAGGTCAACTATATTGGAGTCTTAGTGGCTGAGGGCATCTTCTGTCTATTGATAGCGTCACTTGCACGATATTTCCCTCAACTATTCCTCTGGGTGCTAGGACATAATTACAGCACTTTGCATTTCGAGGCATTCCTTGCAGTATCTACCGGGTGCATCGGATATTTCTGTGGAGTGCTATGGGTTATTCACTCCTCTCGCAGATTTGTGTACTGGTGGAACGGCATGCTGACGATATCCCTGACTTTGGCCGTCCAGGTTATTTATATCTGGAAGGCTGACGTAACGAGCGTACGGGCCGTGCTGACAATGAATCTTGTAACGGCTTTGGTTGGCTTATTGATAAATGTCCTTACTGGTGTCTACGGTTTTGTTTGGGGCCCAAGGCTGCGTGTAGGCATTGGAAGGAAAAGTCATGCTTGACAATATCAACACAAGCAAACAAATATCCCCTAATACTTCAATCTGTACGCTGTTTGAGGGAGACTACCATCTCGGCCTTGCAGCGTTCATCAATTCCCTTGTTCGCGCCGGCTATAACGGCACGATATGGGCAGGATTCCGAGGAGACTTGCCTCCCTGGATCGATCAACTCAGGCGCCTGAATAGTAATAGTAATGAATATATGGTGACCGATCTTGTTCGGCTTGTATTTGTGCCAGTTGTGACGGACTTGCACCTTACTAATCACAAGCCTCAATTCATGCTTGATCTTATCAATGGACCGGCACGCGAATGCAAGTATTTGTGGTATTTCGACCCGGACATTTTTATTCGCTGCAGATGGTCCTTCTTCATGGACTGGGAACGTCATGGGATTGCTTTGTGCCAGGACCTCGTCAACAATATTCTGCCTGATAATTCCCCATTGAGGCAGAGTTGGGTGGAGATAGCATCCGTAATTGGGCTCAGCGGTCCACGATCACTAAATCACTATTACAATGGTGGATTGGTTGGGGTATCTTCATCGCATCTGAGCTTCCTGCATCTCTGGAAAATCTTGATTGACCAAGCGGAAGTGACCGGATGCAATTTGAAGGACTTCATGCCGGGGACTCGGGAAATGCCATTCCATGCAAGTGATCAGGACGCTCTGAATATTGCAGCTATGTTTACGGAGCACCCGCTCACAACCATGGGGCCGGAAGCAATGGGGTTCGTTGGTGGTGGATTCACGATGTATCACGCAATTGGCATCAAGCCGTGGAGAGGTTCACTGCTCCTCAGGACGTTGAATGGTTTCCCACCATCGAATGCGACCAAGTTCTTCTTCTCAGAGGCCTCCACGCCGATTCATTACTACTCTGCGTGGCGATTATTCAGCAAGCGATTAGCATGTACAATCTCAGCATTTGTTGGGCGCTTCTATCGCAGACGATAAGCCCTACACTTATTTTCCGCCGTGCCTGACTCAACGTGCCAGGCACGGCGGCGCCAGTTCTTGCCTCTGAATTTGTTTGCGTATCTGGTGTAGAGCAGGCGACTCTTAAGTCATGGAGCAGGCTGGCAGATCGACAATTTCTCATGTCACACTTCGAGTAACCATAGTTAGTTGTTGTCAAAATGCGGACGCTTCCAGAGCCCACTCCACTTAGAAAGCGAGTCAATGATATGAACCAGAAAACACATGTAGCCTTCGCCTCGGCATTTCAATATGCGCTTGTACTGGCAGGCCTACTTCTGGCATCTGCCAATTTGCTCGCGGCTGAACAGCCTGGCATGCCCGAGAGCGCAGGAAAGCCAATGCATGATACTGCCGGCATTTCCTCCGTCTGCGAACCATCCGCACTCGGCTCGCCTTACATCCCAGTCGACAGTTGGGTGTACCCTGCTGTGCTACGTCTATACTCTCTAGGCTTTGTCGATAATGTGTACTTGGGTCTGCGACCATGGACCCGTTCGAGTTTAAGCCACATGCTTGAGCAGTCTGGGCCCCGCGTTCAGGACGCAGAGGCTGGTCCTGGCCCTGACGAAGCGGAAGGCATCTACGAGGCGCTCATACGAGAGTTGCACCATGACGTTGAAGGCCCATGCCTTGCGCACCGGGGCAATACTCGCATAGAGTCGCTTTACTCCGTTGCACGCGCAATTAGCGGTACGCCACTGCGTGATAGTTATCATCTTGGCTCTACAATCGTCAATGACTACGGCCGCCCTTACGCAAACGGTTTCAATAACTATACAGGCGCTAGTGGCTATGCCTCCGCCGGGCGATTCCTGCTTTATGCGCGCGGAGAGTTTCAGGGCGATCCTTCCACTACAGGCTATTCGCAAGCACTCGCTGAGCAACTTGCAGGAAGAGACGGCACTAGTTTCTATTTCAATTCCACCACACCGATTCCTTACAACCAGCAAGCAACAATCCCCGCAGGGCCAATTGCGGCAGCCACAAATGGCCGCGTAATCGAAGCTTACCTATCCGCGCAGCTTCTTAACCACGTTGTCTCTTTCGGCAAACAGGACGACTGGCAGGGCCCCGGTCAGGGTGGCGCCATGTCGTACTCCAATAACGCAGAGAACATCTATTCATTCCGCATCAACCGCATTGAGCCGTTGCATGTACCAGGACTCTCCAAGATTACAGGCCCCTTCCGCTATGAGTTCCTGGTTGGTTCACTCAAGGGACACACCTACCCGATCGACCCATGGGTGCATGTTGAAAAAGTAAGCTTCCGACCTACAGAGAATTTGGAAATGGGTTTTGAGCGTACCGCTATCTGGGGAGGCAAGGGCCACTCACCAATCACCATCCATACGTTCCTAAAAAGTTTCTTCAGCGTGACTGCGCCTCAAATGAATGTCAAGTTCAGCCGCGACGATCCAGGCGCGCGCTTTGGCGCGTTTGACTTCAGCTATAGGCTTCCTTTCGTCCGCAATTGGCTCACACTATATTCAGACTCCGAAGTGCATGACGATGTCTCCCCCATCGATGCTCCGCGGCGAGCTGCAATACGGCCTGGCATATATCTCTCGCATGTGCCAGGTATCCCTAAACTGGACCTACGCGCTGAAGCTGTCTCCACGGATCCGTCCGTTACAAGCAGTCAAGGCGGAAGATTCATGTATTACGAAGCAGTTCAGGCTCAGGGCTATACGAACAATGGCCAAATCTTCGGTGACTGGATTGGACGCGAAGGCAAAGGCGGCCAGGCTTGGATCACATATCATCTGAGTGGTAATGAGTGGCTGCAGATTGGCGTCCGCAACCAGAAAGCGGCCAAGGACTTCATTCCTGGAGGGACCACCTTGAACGATATCAACTTCCAGGTAGTCAAACGCTTCAGTCGTAGTCTTGAGCTGGACGGTAACTTTGCCTTCGAGCATTGGAAGGCGCCGGTCTATCTGCCAGGCAAGCATACGGTAACAACAACGACGATCCAGCTTACCTGGTTCCCAGAGCGAAAGGTAAGCTTTTAAGTGACATCTAATCAATTTCGCCAAAAACAGAGTCTCCGTAGCCCATCAAAGCGGAGCAAGATGCTCTGTAAGCTCTTCTTCAGGATCCGCGAGCGTGCCAATACCTTACTTCTACACCCCTTGCGCGTCGCTTACTGGTCTCTGCAAGGTATGACCATCGGCAACAGAGTGGGCTTCTCAACGCTCCATGTTACATGGCCGCACCAAGTACAGATAGGAAATGATTGTCGAATTGAACACGATGTCTACTTCCACTTTGACGGCATCTATCAGCCCGGTCCAAGTATCGTAATCGGCGATGACTGTTTCATCGGGGCAAGCTGTGAATTCAATATAACCGATCGAATCGAGATTGGCGATCATTGCAAAATTGCCAGTGGCTGCAGATTTGTAGACCACAATCACGGGACACAACTGGGATATCTAATTGGCGGGCAGGCTTGCACAGGCTCCATGATCCACATAGCAGATGATGTGTGGATTGGTGCAAATGCGGTAATTCTCGCTGGTGTATCGATTGGATCTGGTGCAGTCGTCGCGGCGGGCGCTGTAGTGACTGGACCGGTTGCTGCAAATGCGATCGTTGGCGGTGTCCCCGCAAAGCTCATTCGCAGCCGATGAACAGTGCCTCGCCTGCAAGATGGCTGACATTGGCACTATGCACCTTTCTTTCCACTTCGACAACGGCAGTGACTTCCCTTCCTTGCCTACACCGCATAGTGATAGGTCCTATTTATCTTCCTGGTAATTCCCTCCCAGATGTTATGCGTATTCCTGAACACGGCCATATACAAATTGCCTTCCATGGGCAAGGAGCACAAATGAAGAACTCACGCTATTGGCTTCTATTTGCAATCGGTACCCTCGGCTGGCTGGTCATCTCGCTGGTCATTGCCCCATGCATGAGCGGCGTAGACGTAATGGTCTTCCGTGACGCAGGTTGGAACCTGGCTTCCACTGGCTCCTTTGAGGCTGCTGGCCTGGAGTATATGCGGGACTTGACCCCTAAGCTATATGCCCACTACACACCGCTCCAGCCGCTGCTATTCGCCGGATATGCTTCTTTGTTTCCCCGGAATCAGTATGCAGGGACGATCTTCAATCTCTTGCTCGGAATTCTAGCTGCAGCCACTGCTCTCTACTGGGTATTGCGCACCGATTGCAACTCGAGGCTCAAGACCTGTGTGGCGCTGGCGATTGCAGCCTTCCCAGTTGCTTTCATTACCTACGACCGACCAGAGCCTGTTGGATTTGTTTTAGCATGCCTTACCACCGCGTATACGGCTCGGACCAACTCACGCCCAGTGCTTATAGGACTTCTTGCGGCACTTACATTCCTTGCCCATCCGTTTGCTGCGCTTGTACTGTCGTTGTGGGTTGTCGCCTTCCTCTTGCTCCGCAACTGGGCAAGTCCAACGCGTTTTGTCACCACACTACTCCAGACGGGCGTAGTTGGAATAGTGGCTGCATTCATACTTTCGTCTACAGCCACTCTTTACTACTTCCTCGATCCTAGCTCAATAAAACGTTTTGCCGTTCATGCTTTAGGGTTCAACAGCGGACTCGGGTTTGCCTTGCACTCCAAAACCAGTTATTCAGGAGCATTCATGAACCTTAGTGTGTTGCAAACACTTAGGCTGCATGGAATCCACATACTGCTAAATATTGATACTCTCTCCTCACTCCTAATCATTATCCTGTTAGCTGCCTGGGCCCTTCTAAACATCAAACGCCTCGGCTATACTGAGTGGATTCCACTTACAGCCGGATTCCTCAGTACGCTTCTTGCACTATCTCTTTTCCCTCGCCAGAACTACTATATGGATTTGCTTGCGTTCTTGGTGCCCGTGGCGCTATTGATCGCAGGCAGATGGAGTCCCAAGCTCTCCACTCCCGGACTCGCATTACTTCTTCTCGCCATCTTCTCTGTATCGTTCCCTAGCTTTGCGCTTAGTCTCTTGCTCCGCTTCGAAGAGCGATCTTCCTACCTCACCGCGAGAAATCAGGCATCCTATCTTTTGGCCCATCTGCCCTCGCCTGAATCCGTCGTAGCGCTGGATGGCGATTTGTACGATCTCTACAAGCCATCAATTCACCACATATTTAATACCCAGCACCTTGCCGATGGGCCCGTTGACACCTCTACTGTGGCAGGTATTGTAAATTGTTACGCAGGATACGCCGGGGCCCCGAACGTGATTCGCCCATTGCAAAGCGAGCTTGGTCCATCCGATTTTCACCTGATCCAGCCTGCACCTGAGCATCTTTGGATGACTCTATTCGGGCGGCGCGTGACAACATCTCAGTGGGGCTACAGTTGTGATCTCTACGTGAGAAACAGCATGTCTGCTACCCATTCTACAAATGCAACTCCGTAGATGTAGCCATTCACTTTTGAACGCATAGAGACTCAGTACTCTCATCTGAAGATACTCCTGTGCCGCCAGAGCTTCCTTGGGGAGCACACTTCGCCAATACCATGAAAGCGCAATTTGTTTGAGACTCCATGCCTAAATACACCATTTGAGAATTGAGCTAGACAACCAGTCCCCACTTCTTCTCCAACTTCTAACTCTCATTTCGTTGCGACTGACACATTTGCATAACCTATTTCGAAAGGACGGGACATGAATCTCGCTGTTCGGGGTCCAGAATCAAGAACACGACGTTTGATCTATTCGTTTCCAGGGGCCATATTTGCGCTCTACGCGCTCTTGCTGGGGGTTGTTTCATTGCGGCATGAGATGTTCCGCGATGAAGTACAGGCCTGGCTCATTGCGCGAGACAGCACTTCTATACCGAACCTCTTCTTCAATATGCGCTATGAGGGGCATCCCGCTCTCTGGCAATTATTACTCTATATTCCTTCTCATTTATCCTGGAATCCGGAGTGGATGCAACTTATCAATTATCTACTCGCCGTCTGTGAAGCTTGGCTGATTCTATCCGAATCCAGAATGAGCCGTGCGACGCGTGTCCTGCTGGTCTTTTCATTCTTTGTCTTTTATGGCTATGGCGTAGTTGCACGCGACTACATGCTGGCTATGCTGATGTTAACTGCTGCCGCACGCTGCCTGCTGGGCGAGAAGCGTAGGCCCTCGCTTGCCATACTATTCCTCGCGCTTGCCATCAACTCCCACTTCTTTGCGATTCCGATTGCCGTTCTCATCTTTGTGATTCTCTATTGCTTCGCAGAGCCTGACAGTTTTAAGGCACCCGCATTGCTCTTCAGAAAGATGAGCTTTTGGATTCCTTCCGCTGCTCTCCTGGCAAGCTTGATTGCTGCATACTTCACTCTGCGTCCAAGGTCTGATAGTTACACTCCGCATTACGGCTTGAATCATCTTTCAAACTTCGACTACTTCCTGATGTCCCTGGGTAGATCGTGGCAGATGTTTGTGCCCATCCCAGAGGCATTCATGCCCCAGCGACTCCGGGAAGCCCTCGTTCCGCGATCGGCCCCGTCGCTGCTGTCAGTTACGCTAGCGCTTGCCATACTGCTTGTAATCGCCTTCGGCCTCCGGACAGCACGGGCGCGTTGGTTCTTCCTGCTCTCGGCATTGTTTGAGTATGCGGTATTTGCGGTCACCGTGCGCATTCCTCCGGTGCGCCATTATGGACTGATAATTTGCGCGCTTATCATCGCGCTCATGATGGATGCAATCGGTGCAAAGGGCCAGCATGAGCGCCGCATCTCTGGCTTGCGGAGTTCGGCTCTCTTTGCGCTATTGGCGCTGCAGGTGTTTGGATCTGTTACAGCCTCAGCGGTCGATCTGGTCAGACCCTTCTCGGAAGCTAAAGAGACCGCCCTCTGGATGAGGAGTACAGGACTCAATAGGAATCCAATAGTTATTACTCCCGATCTTGTAACTTCCAGCGTAGTGGGTTACATGGAGCGGGACAAGGTCTACTATCCTGAGTGCCAGTGTTTCGGCTCGTTTGTCTTGTGGAACCGTACAAGAAATCCAGACAGAATGCTGACAGTGGGAGAGCTCGAGGTTTTGGCTCGAACTTCACCCCTACCTCCGATTGTTATCGAGAATTCCTTACTCGATGAAGCCTCCACAACACGGCTTAGGCTTCATCTTCTGCGTGCGTTTGATCGCCATCCAATGTATGCCAATGAGTGCTTTTATGTTTACGAATATGCGGACTTGGTTCTGGCCCGCACTACGCATCCTTGAAGCAAATACACTTCATGCGGAAGGTAGATTGCGTCCGTGCTCTGCAAGGAAGTCAGACAGGTAACCTAAACAACTGCATTATCATTCTTGCATTGGATTTAGCGATTCTGCCAAGGCAATGCGCTCGGACGAAGCATCTCATCTCGAAGGAACATTGACTCCCAAACGACTTTGACATCCTATTCCCTCTCGTCCACTTCATTAATCAACCAGAAAATACGAGGCAACTATATGAAACAAGGCACAGCGATCATCATCGGGGCTGGTCCAGCTGGACTCACGGCAGCGCTCGAGCTTCAGAGACACTCCGGAATCAAGCCTATCCTGATTGAAGCCAGTCAAGATATCGGCGGTATCTCGCGAACGATACGCTATAAAGGCAATCGCATGGATATTGGCGGGCACCGCTTCTTCTCCAAGTCAGACCGCGTCATGCGGTGGTGGCTGGACTTGATTCCTGTCGAGGCCGGTTCGAGCGAGAACGGTCAACTTCGCTACCAGGGTCAGCAGCGCGATATACCCGAGTCGACCAAGGCCCCAGATCCCTTGAGCGATGACTTGGTCATGTTGATTCGCCAGCGCAAAAGCCGCATCTATTTTCTTCGCCGCTTCTTTGATTACCCCATCAGCCTAACCGCGGCAACCTTCAAGAATATGGGATTAGTCCGCACCGTCCTGTGTGGCGTCAGCTACATGCGTTCCGCATTGCTTCCCCAACGGAAGGAGAACTCACTCGAGGACTTCATCATCAACCGGTTCGGGAAGCAGCTATATCTAACTTTCTTCAAGTCATATACCGAGAAAGTCTGGGGTGTGCCCTGCGACCAGATCAGCGCCGAATGGGGAGCCCAGCGCATTAAGGGGCTGTCTCTCAAGGGAGTGGTCATGCACTTCTTGAAGAAGACCTTCGGCCCCAAACAGTCCGGCGATATTGCGCAGAAGCAAACTGAGACATCACTGATTGAGAAGTTTCTATACCCTAAGCTCGGCCCTGGGCAGCTTTGGGAGCATGCCGCGGACTTGGTGCGCAAGGGCGGCGGCGAGATACACTTCGGCATCAAGATTGACCGTATTCAAATGAGCGGCAACAAAGTTGCTTCAATCGAGGGGATCAATGAAGCCGGTGATCGGGTTATCTATAGTGGAGACTATTACTTCTCCACTATGCCCATTCGCGATCTGGTTCGGGCCTTCCCAACCGATGTCCCTGCTGAAGTCAAAACCGTCAGCGAGGGCCTTATGTACCGCGACTTCATCACTGTGGGCTTGCTCACAAGCAAACTCTCGGTAACAGAGAAGGATGGTTCTGCGCTCAAAGATAACTGGATCTATATCCAGGAACCGGACGTCATCGTGGGGCGGTTGCAGGTCTTCAACAATTGGAGCCCATGGCTCGTTGGGAACCAGGATAAAGTTTGGATTGGCCTGGAATATTTCTGCAATGACACTGACCCGTTGTGGCAACTGTCTGACGAAGAAATGTCTACCTTTGCAATCAGCGAAGTAGCCAAAATTGGAATACTCAAGGCTGAGGACGTGGAAGACTCCCATGTCGTTCACGTTCCAAAAACCTACCCTGCGTATTTTGGAAGCTACGATCGCTTCGATGTCATTCAGGACTATATGGACAAGATTGAGAATCTCTTCCTGGTTGGCCGGAATGGCATGCACAAATACAACAACCAGGATCACTCCATGCTGACTGCTATGACGGCCGTAGAGAATATCATCAATGGTGTTGTTACCAAAGAAAACATCTGGGCCATCAACACTGAGATGGAATATCACGAGGAGAAGGCCAAGAAGTAAGCTATTGAGCGTCTCGACACGCGCTCAATAATCAGCTTCATCTTAGGCTCGGCAGGGTTGCAATCACCACCCAGCTTCCCTGCCACCTCATTTGCCATATATCAGGCTTCACTGTACTGAACTCACTCTTTGGAGAGCTAGATTGCCGGCTGAGCCTCTGACTCGCAGGGTCCTGATCTACCGCCTCGGCAGCCTGGGCGACACAGTAATTGCGCTGCCTTGCTTCCACTTGATTGCTCGCGCCTTTCCCCATGCCAAGCGCTTGCTGCTTACTAACTTCCCAGTACATGCCAAAGCACCCGCTTCAGCAGCGGTATTGGGCGAATCTGGCTTGGTTCACGGGTATATGCGTTACTCTGTGGGGACGCGAAGCCCTACTAAATTGCTCCGTCTGGCCTGGAGCATTCTGCGCTTTCGCCCCGATGTTCTTATCTACATGATGCCTGTGCGGCCGTTAAAGAATGTGCGCCGCGACCATTTGTTCTTCCGCTTATGCGGGGTTCGCAAGATCATAGGACTGCCCGGTGAAGACCAGTTACAGCACCGGCTTGACCCACAGACAGGGCTCTACGAACGGGAAGCCTCCCGGCTCGCTCGTGCCCTGATCACTCTTGGCGACGCTCACCCTGAGAAGCAAGCTAGCTGGAATCTTTGCCTCACAGCTCTAGAGCGAGAAGCGGCAACCAAAGCGTTAGGCGAACTTACTCAGCGCCCGTTGATTGTCTGCGGTCCTGGCACCAAGATGGAGGCTAAAGACTGGGGCCAGGAAAATTGGCGCGCCCTCCTGGCACAGTTGCATTCGACTTACCCTGGGCATGGATTGGTGATGATCGGAGCTAAGGAAGAGGCTGCAATGAGCGACTTTGCCGCTCAACAGTGGACCGGGGCCAAGGTCAACCTGTGTGGCCTCCTCAGTCCAAGGGAGACGGCGGCGGTACTGGAACGTGCTCAGGTCTTCTTGGGTCCAGACTCCGGCCCCATGCACCTTGCCGCGAGCGTTGGTGTTCCGTGCGTGATTGCCTTCTCAGCGGCTGGAATTCCCGGCTTATGGTTTCCTGTCGGAACACAGCACGAGATCATATACCATCGGACGAGTTGTTTTGGTTGTCGATTGGTAACCTGCACCGTTGAGGCCCGCCGCTGCCTTACATCCATTACCGTTGCAGAGATGACAGCAGCTATTGCAAGGGTGCTGGGAAAGCAAACCAAGATCAGTCAGCATAACTAACTTAAGTCGATACTTAGACTTCATGAACGCAAAGGAGAACCCTCAGAGATGTTAGTAATTACCGGAGGAGCAGGCTTTATTGGCAGCAACCTGGTGCATGAGTTGAACGCTCATGGCATCACTGACATTCTTGTGGTTGATAACTTTGAGAACGCAAGAAAGTTCCAGAATCTGCACGGTGCCAGATATGTGGACTTCATGGATAAGCGGGAGTTTCGCCGCGCCATTACGGAGCATGCGCTCGGCGCAGGTAAGGTCGAGGCAATCCTGCACCAGGGCGCTTGCTCCAACACGCTCGAAGACGACGGCGTATACATGATGGACAATAATTTCAGGTATACAAAAGAAGTTCTTGCATTTGCTATCCGCGAGGGAGCCCGGCTTGTCTTCGCTTCTACCGCTGCGGTATACGGGCTCTCTGGGCCCGGGCACTTTACACCGACAATCGAGAATGAGCGTCCGCTCAATATTTATGGTTACTCGAAGCTGGTATTTGATCACTACTTCCGCAATCAACTTGCTCTGGACGCCGTGCCAATTTCGGCTGTTGGCCTGCGCTATTTTAATGTTTACGGGCCGCGCGAACAGCACAAGGGGCGCATGGCTTCGGTCATCCACCACTTCACAAAGCAAATGAAAGATACGGGGAAAGTGCGTCTCTTTGCTGGCTCCGGCGGCTATGGCGACGGAGAGCAACGCAGAGACTTTGTTTATGTTCGCGATCTGGCGCGATTGAATATGTACTTCGCTCAAATTGGTCCGTATGCGCCAGCAAGCGGCGAGATCCAGAAGACATATCGTGGCGTTGTCAATGCCGGATCAGGAGAGAGCAGGAGCTTCAACGATGTTGCGAGAGCACTGATGGCTGTGCATGGCGAGGTTCCTATCGAATACGTTCCCTTCCCTGCTGATCTTGAAGGCCGCTATCAGCACTTCACCGAAGCGGACCTCACCGGATTGCATGATCTTGGTTGCAATTTGGAGATGACAGCCTTGGAGAATGGCATAGTAGAAACCTACAGCACGCTACGGGAGATAGAGCAATAGTGTAAGTCTTCTGAACCTATCTATGATTCTTGATTTGAAATCTCCTTATCACTATCCATCGAAGTGATTTTTCACTTTGTAATGAATGACTGTCAAGACTTCCAGGCAATCGACTTGCGAAGTGGAGGAATCATGTCTAACAGCCCCGATGCGGCAACCGTCTTCGGAAGAGCTATCGCGGAACATCTGGAAGTAGTTCGCCAGGTAAATGACAAGCAAGGCATTTTGGAAGAGATAGCCATTGCAATGGCGACCACGTTACACCGAGGGGGCAAGATCCTATGGTGTGGCAACGGTGGCAGCGCGGCTGACTCACAGCACCTGGCCGCTGAACTCGTTGGGCGCTTTCGCAAGGAGCGTCGCGGCCTTCCTTCAATAGCGCTAACAACCGATACATCGATATTGACGTCGATTGCCAATGACTATGGATACGAGGCAGTATTCTCACGGCAAATTGAAGCACTGGGAATATCTGGCGATCTGCTGGTTGGTATATCCACCTCGGGCAACAGCCGCAACGTTGCTGCGGCATTGGAGGTTGCGCGCTCGCAGAACCTGGTTACTGTAGCCTTCACCGGAGCAAACAGTGGCAGGATAGGCTCTTTGGCCGATCATGTCTTCTCGGTGGACTCCTGCGATACGGCGCGCATCCAGGAGGCACACATCCTGGCTGGCCACATGCTCTGCGACTGGATTGAGATCGATTGGCTTAACAAGCAGGCTAAAGGCGAAAACAACGCAGTGGAAATTTCCATTGAAGCGCAAGCCGGGGGAGCACGATGATTGATGAACTTCATAGAGTGATCAAGCAGATTGAGCACTCATGGGCCAGCAAGCGCATGCTGGTTGTGGGCGACGTAATGCTCGACAAGTACATCTGGGGCGACGTAGGTCGCATCTCTCCAGAGGCGCCGGTTCCCGTGGTGCGTGCCACTCACCGCAGTGAGCAGCCGGGCGGAGCTGCCAACGTGGCCATGAACCTTTCCCGTCTGGGAGCCAAGGTCAGCGTGGTCGGCTTCACCGGCGGCGACGAGGATGAGGGCAAGCTCTCAGAGAGTCTGCTCGCGAACGCGATCTCGCCCGCGTTCGTAGTCTCTGAGACTTTCCCTACGATCTCCAAGTTGCGCATCCTGGGCGGAAGGCAACAGATGTTGCGCCTGGACAGCGAACGATTGGGTGCTCGGCCGCAAGCTGACTATGACCGCCTGATCAAAGCTGTACTGGCGCAATTGCCTGCCTATGATGCCGTGGTTCTATCTGACTATGCAAAAGGCGTACTTACGCCTGAGGTCTGCCAAGCCGTAATTCAAAGCGCCCGCAGCCTCAACATCCCGGTGCTTGTGGATCCCAAGAGCACTGACTTCTCACGGTATCGCGGAGCTACAACCATCTGCCCCAATCTGGGCGAACTATGTTCAGCCGCTCATATGGACGCACATGACCTGAAAGCCCTTCTAGATAGCGCTGAGGCCATGGTTCCCACTTATGATCTCGATTTCCTGATCGCCACCCTTGGCGACAAGGGCATTGCGCTGGTGCGGCCTGGCAACCGTGTTATGGCCCCGGCTGTGGCGCGTCAGGTATTCGATGTATCAGGAGCCGGAGATACAGTTATCGCTGTCCTGGCCTTGTGCATGGCCTCCCATTTGGCTCCGGAAATCGGTGTGCAACTCGCCAATGTGGCAGCCGGTATCGTAGTAGGCAAAGTCGGTACAATGCCGGTTGAGAAGCACGAACTGCTAGCGGCGCTGGCGCCAGAGATAGCACTGCACGCCGAGGACAAAGTCCTCACCAGTCTTGAGCTGAATACGCGTGTAGCTTTATGGAAGAGCAATGGCGAGCGAGTGGTCTTCACCAACGGCTGCTTCGATTTGCTGCACGTCGGTCACATCACCGTTCTTGAACAGGCCCGCCGCTTTGGTGACCGGCTCATTGTTGCCATCAACAGCGACTCATCGGTCCGGCTGCTCAAAGGCCCCAGCCGTCCAATCGTCGGTGAACAGGAGCGCGCTCGCGTACTGGCTGCGCTGGCTGCTGTCGACGCTGTGGTTGTCTTCGATGAACCGACTCCACTCGAATTGATTGTTTCCGCGCGGCCCGACGTCATCGTCAAAGGCGGTGATTATGAAGTGGAAACGGTTGTGGGCGCTACAGAGGTACAGTCATGGGGCGGACAGGTTAAGATCGTCCCCATTGTTCAGGGCCACTCCACCACAAGACTGATTGAGAGGGGCACGAGCAAGTAGTCTCCATGCTTCGCAAACTCGAAGCCAGGCTGCTCGCCTGCCTGAAGAACTGCATAATGCAAAGTTCAGCCAAGGCGGCACAGCAGTACTCAGAAATCAGCGCTCTCTCTGTTCCATGGGGAGGGCGCATTTTTGTATTTGAAAGGTAATAGGCTACGGATTATCAACCCAGCGCAAACCAAAAACTTCCTGCGCAAAAGCAGCTATCTATAAATTGCCATGATAGTTGTGTCGATTTGTTGGTTGCCCCTCAGGGATTCGAACCCCGATATGCTGCTCCAGAGGCAGCTGTCCTACCATTGAACGAAGGGGCAACAAGAACAAAATCCAAATACCGTCTTGCAGCCAGACTGGCATAACCGCGGCAGGGCGCCGGGCACAAATGCCAACTTGTTCATCATAAGGGGATTCCCCGGCGCGGTCAAACCTGCCGCATATATCACCAGATTTCCGCTCGCCGGGGCTTACTGCAAGTTCCGTCCCCCTCTACTCTTCTCGCAAAACCTCCAGGGGACGCAAGCCAAGAATGCGGTAACTTGCAATCCATCCGGTAGCCGTGGCCAGCACCGCCGTTCCCACCAGCGCAATCACAGTGGCTCCCCACTCGATATGGAAGCCCACCTCCAGTTTGTGCAACAGCACCCGGGTCAGCAGGTTGGCAAACACCACGCCCACCATCCCCGCCAGCAACCCCAGCACGCTGAACTCCACGCTGAATGTGCGCACTATCCTCATGCGCGTTGCCCCCAGCGTCTTCAGCACAACGGCTTCCCGCATCCGCCGGAACCGCGTGCTCGCAATGCTAGAAGCCAGTATCGTCAGCCCGGCGAGAATTGAGAACCCCGCCAGCAAACGAACCACAAGCGTAATCTGATTCACAACGCTCTCAATCCGTTCCAGCACATCGGCCACATTGATCACCGTAACCGTTGGATAGGCTCCGAACAGCGCCCGCTCCATTGCCCCCACCTGCCGGGGATCAATATGTACGCCCCCGTACCAGGTGGCTGGCAGTTCCTTCAGTTGCCCTGCCGGAAGCACAAACTCAACGCGCGCTCCCAGGTGCTGCCCATCAGGGCGGTAAATTGCAGACACCTTCAGCGTCCGCGCCACTCCGCCCGTCTCCAACTCCACAGCGGAGCCCACGCCAACCTTCAAGCGCCTGGCGACACCTTCGTCCACGGCCATCTCCGCCGCATTTGTGTCCTTCCACCACGTGCCCTGCGTCAGCTTGTCGCCCTCTGGCAACGCATCAGACCAGGTCAGTTCCGCACTCTCGAGCATCCTTCGCGGAAAATGCTGCCCCTTCATCTGCTCCACAGACTGCCCGTTAATCGAAACAAAACGTCCCCTCACCATCGGCATCAGGTCCAATGCCTGGCTCACACCCGTCTGGCGAGTAAAGAAGGCCTTTATGCCCGCTACCTCATCTGTCGTAACGTCGATCAGGAAGATATTCGGCAGCTTGGGAGAAGCAGTCTCGCGAATCTCACGCAGCAGTTGCGCCTGCATCAAATAGACCGCGAGAATCAGCATCACGCCGGTTCCCAGCGCCGCCAGCACAGCCGCCGACTGATTCCCCGGACGGTAGAGATTGGCAAGCCCATGCCGCAGCGACGAGGGCAGCCGCAGCCGCACACGATCAAGCAGAAAACGCACTGTTCTGAGCGCAACAGCGGCCAGCACCAGCAGAACCACCAACGCGATCGTAAACAGCACTGCAAACCACGTACCCACTTTGGCGGAGTCGGACAGCGCCCATGCGATGCCCCCCAATGCCGCTACCACCACTGCGGCAACCGCCAATTGCAGCCTCCGCGCCCACCACACCGCCAGCCAGCCGCGAATACCCACCGGCCCCTGCTCCACCAGCCTGCGCAGCACCAGCACCGGCCGCACCGCGCGCACATCCAGCAGCGGAGGCAGGCAGAACAACAGCGTAGTCAGCAAGCCTGTGCCGAGGCCCGCCAGCGCCGACTCCCATGGAAAACCAAGCACCGCATGGACAGGAAGCAGGTTTCCGAAGGCCGTCGGCAGCGCCACCATCACAACCAGGCCTGCGGCCACACCCACCAAACCACCCACGAACCCCAGCCCCAGCGTCTGCAGCAGGAATATCCGCAGCAAATCCCCTGACCCTGCGCCCACAGCTTTGAGGATTGCCAGCATATCCATCCGCTGCTCCAGATGGGCATGCATCGCCATGGCCACGCCAATCGCCCCCAGCACCATCGCAACCAGGCAAATCAAACTCAAGATCGCCGTTGCATTATCCAGCCCGCGGCTTAGAGCCGGATTCCCTTCCCGGAAATCCATCACCTGCGCGTCCGGCAGCGCTGCCTCCAACTGGCTGCGAACTGATGCGGCTTGCGCATCGGCTGAAAGCCCACCTGCGGCCTTCTCCGGCAGCTTCATCAGCAGCCGCTGCCCCGCGCGGCTCCCCGGAGCCAACAGTCCTGTTCGCGCCAGAGCCGCCTGCGAGATCATCACCCGCGGACCCAGCCCGGCCCCGGCGGTAATCCGGTCAGGCTCCTGCTTCAGCACGGCTGAAATCCTGAAGTTCTTTCCACCCAGCCGCAGCGTCTCCCCCACCTTGGCATTCAGGCGAATCAGGAACTCGTCCGCAACCACAGCCGAGTCACCCTCCAAAGCCTGCCCGAGAGTAATCGCTGGCTCCAACTCAGCCGTCCCGTAATAGGGATATTCACTCGGGTCCACTGCCTTCAATGAGACCAGCAGCGGAACCGGGTCCGGCGGCACGGAGGCCATTGAGATTGTCTCCGTTACCCACGTCGAGCGAATTCCGCCGCCCCCCTGGCCCAGAATCGCGGTAATCTTGGCCTTTTCCTCAGCCGTCGCTTCATGGAACGTGCGTGCGCTCAGATCCCCGGCCATCAACGACCGCGCCTCGCCAGACAGGGTCCGCCTGAAGCTGTCGCTCAGCCCGCGCACTCCCACCAGCGCCGCCACACCCACCGCCACGCTCAGCACCACAAAGCCAAACTTGCCCGGCGCGGACTTCATATCCCGCCAGCCAATGGCTCCGGCCCGCTTCCAGCTCAGTGCGCGCTTAGCCATTCTGTGCCTGCTCCGCACCTGCAACGGGAGCGCTGAACGGCAGCGTGTCTTCCACAACCATCCCATCCTTCAGCACAATTTTCCTGTCTGCCCGGCTGGCAACCTCAGGATCGTGCGTAACCAGAACCAGGGTCGTCCCCGCCTTCTTGTTCCGCTCCAGCAGCAGGTCCAGCACCAGGCGTCCGTTCGCTGAGTCCAGATTCCCCGTCGGCTCATCCGCCATCACAATCGGAGGCTCCACCACAAACGCCCGCGCCAGCGCCACGCGCTGCTGTTCGCCGCCTGAGAGTTGCACCGGATAGTGATCCACGCGCTCGGCAAGGCCCACTTCGTCCAGCAGGCGCCGCGCTTGCGCCAGCCCGCTGCCCTCAATGTTCAACTCGTAGGGCAGCAGCACATTCTCCAGAGCCGTCAGCGTCTGGATCAGCTGATACGACTGGAACACAAACCCGATCTTGCGCCCTCGCACCTTGGCCAGTTCCGCCTCTGCCAGGTTGTGAATCGGCGCTCCATCCAGCCATA
>Ga0364922_10300_pt1 | contig 27738 bp, 24 predicted proteins | sample ExccelJu500001D4_2_FD_206955 | JGI IMG/M metagenome (GOLD analysis project Ga0364922, IMG submission 206955) | Enriched cells from Trout Bog Lake Hypolimnion, Wisconsin, USA - BchlTB.June20.5000.01.D4 | ecosystem: Environmental > Aquatic > Freshwater > Lake > Hypolimnion/Profundal zone | place...
TGAACAAAACCTTCTTGGGTTTAAAGGACGGAAAATGGGTCATGGTGCTTCTGATTGAGCCTTTGCGAGAATTTTTTCACGCACACGGCGGGCGTTCTCAGCGGCATTGGATTGATCATGAATGTGGTGAAAGAGATGAAACACCTCAGTCGCCCATGCGCCGGATTTTCGAATGATGCCGTTTTGTTGTAGACGGAATATAAAGTCCGCATCTTCATGGCCCCAACCTGTCATGCTTTCATCAAAACCATGGATTGCTAGCGCATCCGTCTTCCAGCAGGCCATATTACAACCCTTGATGCGTCGCCAAACAAATTTTTTGTAATGACGCCAGCTACCATCACCCAGTTTGATCTTGATGGGTAGGTATTTATTGATCCCCCCACTCAGGCGATAACTCAGGAGGCTGGCGAAGAAGCGACTTGCATCCCAATGGGGCCAAAACAAGAGTGATTTAGTGAGGGGCTCATTGAGAATGACACGACTGCCGGTCACTAGATATCCCGGCTGTGCAAGCTCACGGTGTTTAGCAACAAAGTCGGCTTGCACGATGCAGTCACCGTCTAAAAAAACCAGATAGTCTCCTTTAGCAGCAGCAATCGCTTGATTAAGGATGCGCGTCTTACGAAAGCCTATATCTTCTTGCCAGAGATGGGTGATCGGTACTGAAAAAGCAGTGCTCATGGAATCAATCAGCACCTTGGTCTCCTGCTTTGAGCCATCATCGGCAATGACGACCTCAAAATCCTGGTCTGTTTGCTGATTCAGGGATTCTAGGCAGAGCTTCAGGGCTTGCGGCCAGTTATAGGTCGCCAGTAACACGGAGATCATTCTTTAGTACCCTGATGATCAGAATGTCGACTGAGCTTATTGAGTTGCCACAGCTTGATGTAACGATAGTAGGTGCCTTGCCCATTAGAAATGGCTAAAGCCAATCCTTGCGGACCATCTAAGAAGCCTGCTCGCAGAATATAGGTGCGCAAGAAGGACCAAGCGCCATGCAAAACCGCTTTCAGGGGGCTGCTGGTTTTGCCTGCAGCAAATGCTTGTTTCGCAGAGGCAGTGGAGTAGCGATCAATCTTTTGCAGAACTTGGGAATAGTTCATAAAGCTATAGTGCAGCATCGGATTTTTTAGGCGGGCTACTTGACCATTTGGGATCAGGCGCTCATGCACCAAATCATCTGAGAAACGGGCGCTACCTCGCTTGAATAAGCGATCAACATAATCTGGACTCCAGCCAGAGTGGCGAATAAATCTCCCGCAGTACCAAGACAGCCTGGGAATGGCAAAACAGTCGACCTGCGCTGAGTGATTGATGGCGGTCACTATCTCAGATCTGAGGGCCGGAGTCAGTCTTTCGTCAGCGTCGAGGGATAGCACCCATTCAGAGGTAGCAAGGTCCAAAGCGCGATTCTTTTGGGGGCCAAAACCAGGCCAATCGGTGGGCTCGGCAATGATGGCACCATAGTTTCGGGCGATTTCTAGGGTGCGGTCGTGGCTAGCGGTATCAACCACAACAATCTCACGGGCAATGCCCTCAAGGGAGGCTAAACAACCCCCAAGATTGGCTTCTTCATTGCGGGTTATGACTATGACAGATAAGGTGGGCATAATTCATTATATGAATGCTCAAGACCGTACCGCCCTAAACCGCTTAATTCAGTATCTCAGACCGCATATTCGCTTGATTATGGGTTCCTTATTAGCCATGGCAGTGGTTGCTGGGGCCGAGACTTCCATCCCTGCTTTGATGAAGCCTTTGCTCGATCGGGGCTTTACAGGACAGCTCAATTCAAAGCTTTGGCAGGTGCCGGTCTTCTTAGTTGGCCTAGCCTTGGTGAGAAGTTTGGCGCAGTTTCTTTCTAACTATTTACTGACTCGTGTCATTAACTCGGTCTTACTGAAATTGCGTGAGCAAATGTTCGAGACCTTATTGCATGCGCGCACGGTTTTCTTCCAAAAGAACTCTGCTTCCAATTTAATTAACGCGGTGGTCTTCGAAGTCAATAACGTTCTCTCAGTCATGGGTGGCATGTTGATTAGCTTGGTGAGAGACTCTTTAACCGTGATTGGTTTAATGGGTTATCTGATTTACCTCAATTGGCGTTTGACTTTAGTGGTCCTGATTATTTTCCCTGTCATTGCTTGGATCATGAGCAAGATTAATCGACGTCTGCGTTCACTCAATCGTGAGCAGCAAGGCCTCACGAGTGAGTTAGCTTATATTGTTGAAGAGTCTGCGGCAGGTTACAAAATCGTTAAGGTACATGGTGCCCATGAGTATGAGATGCGCCGCTTTAAAGAGAAGGCGGAACGCTTACGCCAATTTGCGCTGAAATCTGCTGTGGCAGGTGGCCTGAATCAACCGATCACGCAACTGATCGCCTCTATGGCGCTCTCGGTCGTATTGGTGATTGCTTTGATGCAATCCGCTACCGAAGGTACCACTGTGGGTGGATTTGCAGCCTTCATTACAGCCATGATGTTGGTGATATCCCCCTTGAAGCATTTGGCTGATATCAATCAGCCTTTACAGCGGGGCTTGACCGCTGCAGAAATGATTTTTGGCATGATGGATGAGCCCATCGAAGAAGATGAGTCCCGCAAAGCCAACATGCAGTCACTGGATAAAGCCAAAGGCGCGATTCGTTTTGAGGATGTTGGTTTCTCTTATGAGCAAGAAGTCGGACGCCAAGATGCTTTGCGTCATGTCAATTTATCGATTCAGCCAGGAGAGATTGTGGCTTTCGTAGGCCCATCTGGTGGCGGTAAGTCAACCTTAGTCAGCTTGCTGCCTCGATTCTTTAAACCCACTAGCGGTGAAATTTTCCTAGACAATATCCCGCTGGAAAATATTGCTTTAGCTGATCTTCGTAAGCAGCTCGCCTTTGTGAGTCAGGACGTGATTTTATTTAATGACTCGGTTGCCGCAAACGTTGCTTATGGTGCTGTGGCAAGCGAAGGCATTGACCGTGGCCGTGTGATTGAAGCGCTGGAGGCAGCGAATCTAGGTGCCCTCATGAAAGAGTTGCCAGAAGGCATTGATACCATGATTGGCGATAATGGTAATCGACTCTCTGGCGGTCAGCGCCAACGTCTCGCCATTGCGAGAGCGATCTATAAAAATGCCCCAATTTTGATTTTGGATGAGGCAACATCGGCCTTAGATTCTGAGTCTGAGCGCCAAGTTCAAGATGCATTAGAGCGCTTGATGGCTGGCAGAACCACGCTAGTGATTGCTCATCGTCTCTCAACAATTGAACACGCCGATCGCATTGTGGTGCTAGATCAAGGCCAAGTGGTCGAAAATGGTTCGCATGAAGAGCTGATTAAGCAAGATGGTTTGTATGCCAATCTGCATCGCATTCAGTTCTCGAATGCCTGAAAGCCCGTTCTCAGTTAACTAAGCACAATATCGTATTGCTCTTGTCGGAAGCTCGCTTCGGCTTGCAGCTTGATGGGCTTAGCCACGAAGTCTCCCAGCCTAGCTAGAAACTGGCTCTCTTCCTCAAGAAAGAGGTCAATCACATCAGGGGCAGCCACAATGCGGAACTCTTTGGGATTAAATTGCCGATGCTCGCGCACAATCTCTCTCAGAATCTCATAGCAAATTGTTTGGGGTGTCTTCACCTCACCTTTGCCAGCACAACTGGGGCAAGGCTCGCAAGTAATGTGAGCCAGAGATTCACGGGTACGCTTGCGGGTCATTTCTACGAGACCAAGACTAGAAAAATCATTGACTGAGGTACGGGCATGGTCACGCTCTAAATTCCGTTTGAGCTCATGTAAAACAGACTCTTGATGCTCCTTGTTCAGCATGTCAATGAAATCAATGATGATGATGCCGCCAAGGTTACGGAGGCGTAGTTGACGTGCAATCGATTGCGCTGCCTCCAGATTGGTTTTAAAAACAGTGTCATCGAGATTGCGAGCCCCAACATAGCTACCTGTATTGACATCGATGGTGGTCATGGACTCTGTTTGGTCAATCATCAGATAGCCACCAGATTTGAGGTCTACTCTTCGACCAAGTGCTTTATTGATCTCAGCGTCGACATCAAATAAATCAAAGAGGGCGCGCTCGCCACGATGCAGAGTCAGCTTGCCCAAGACATTTGGCATATAGCTGCTTGCAAACGTATTGAGCTTCTCAAAATTCTCTGCCGAATCTACCCGAATCTGGGTCGTCTCCTCGCCAGCCAGATCTCTGAGAACGCGCTCTGCAAGACTAAGATCTTGATAGAGCAAGGAGGGCGCCGATTTGGTTTTAGCGGCCTCAAGAATATTCTCCCAGGTGGTCCGCAGATAATGCATATCGTGCTGTAGCTCGCTATCGCTAGCCTCTTGTGCGCTGGTACGCACAATAATTCCACCCTTTTCGTCGGCGGGCATGAGGCCGGCAAGACGGTTTTTGATTGCCTCACGCTCCTCAGGCTCTTCAATGCGCTGTGAGATGCCAATGTATTTCTCGGTGCTGGGGTCATTGCTATTCGGGGGCAAATAAACCAAGTTACGACCTGCAATACTTAATTGGGTAGTGAGTCTTGCCCCTTTGGTACCCAGCGGGTCTTTAAGGACCTGTACCAACAGGGTTTGACCTTCAAAGAGGAGTTTTTCGATCTGAGTTTGCGAATGATTTTGCAGAATATCAGCTACGTGCATGAACGCAGTGCGCTCTAAACCAATTTCAATGAAAGCCGATTGCATGCCAGGCAGTACGCGGGCTACTTTTGCGAGATAAATATTGCCGACAATGCCACGCTGACGGGTACGTTCGATTTGAAGTTCTTGCACTGCTCCCTGCTGAATGAGGGCAACCCGCGTTTCTTGCGGAGTAATGTTAATCAGGATTTCTTCATTCATGGCTAGTGCTTAATGAGTATGTCACTTGGGCAAGATTGAATAGCTTAGCGGTTTCAAAAAGAGGTAGGCCCATGATACCGCTATAGCTTCCAGTAATGGATTCAATGAAGGTGCTACCGAGTCCCTGAATCCCATAGGCACCGGCCTTACCAAAGGCTTCACCAGAGGCAATGTATTTGGTGATTTGATCTTCAGATAATGGGGTAAAGGTGACTTCAGAGATTTGGACTGTTGAGACGGGTTCGCTAGAGGGGCTGATTCTTAGGGCAATCGCAGTAAGGACTTGATGGGTTTGACCACTCAGTAGTTTGAGGATGCGTTCTGCATCCACTGCATCAAACGGCTTACCCAGAATTTCTCCACCAATATGACCTGAGAGGCTCACTGTCGTGTCAGCACATAAGATCGGGGCCCAAGGCAGGGCTCTTTCGATGTGGCGCTCTAGGGCAGCAGCACTTTTGGCTAAAGTGACACGCTCAACATAGTCGCGGGCTTTTTCATGAGGCCGACTGGCTTCAATGCTTTCACTATCTTCACCTGGCGCGGGCGCGAGCATTTCAAACTTGACACCAATTTGCTTGAGTAGCTCTTGGCGACGAGGGCTTTGAGAGGCGAGGTAGATAAAAGGAAACATGGCAGACCGGGTTAAGAGTGCAAGGTAAAGAGCTTACTCTCGATGATACGGGTGTCCTTGCAAGATAGTCCAGGCGCGGTATAGCTGTTCAATCAAGATCAGTCTGGCCATGGCATGTGGGAGTGTGAGACTGGACAGTCGCCAAATTGCATGAGCACTTTCTTTGAGACTAGGGTCCAGACCGTCAGCACCACCAATCAAAAAAGTCATGTCTAAACCGTCTTGGCGCCAACTTGCCAGTTGCTTGGATAGCTGTTGGGTAGTTTGATCTTTGCCACGCTCATCTAATGCAATGATTTTTGAACCCTTTGGTATCGCCCCTAAGATCTTGACAGCTTCTTTAGCAGGGCTGAGATCAGGTTTAATCTCTTTGACATCAATCGCACAATCAGCCGGCATCCGTTTGATGTAATCATGGCTTGCCGTACTGACCCAGTCCGGCATTTTGTGGCCTACTGAAACAATCGTCAGTCGCATATCAATTGCAACTTGGGTGCGATTTAATCAGACTCTTCGTCATCATCGCTAGCCTTCACTAAGCCTTTGCTAGCAGCGAGTTTGACGCGCACAGGTTTTGCGCCCCACATACCTTCGAGTTGATAGTAAGAGCGCAGCATCGGCTGCAAAATGTGAACCACAATATCGCCGCAATCGACCAAGACCCATTCACCAGTCTCCAAACCCTCAATGGAGATAACTTCACCACCTTTGGCGTTCACCTCTTCTTTGACCGACATCGCGAGTGAGCGAGTCTGCCGATTACTTGAGCCAGTGGCGATGATGACGCGATCAAATAGCTCACTCAGCTTAGCAGTGTCATAGACGCGAATATCTTGCGCCTTCACATCTTCTAGAGCATCAATAATGACACGTTGTAATTTACGTAATTCCATAGTTTCTCTTTAGTAATGGGTCAATCTTAGCTTGATTACTTATACAAGCCCAGATTACTGATGATTTCAAGTGCATGTGATGGTATAGATGCTGTGGCTAGATCATACGTTGCGGGATTCTGGAGCTGCTCTCGTAAGGCGGTTGAGGAGACATCTACTGCCAGTGTGTCATCAATAAAAATCTCGCCACAAGGATGATTCTCAAGCTCGGCGTGAGATTGGCATTGGTGCTGCGCTAAAAGCTCTGCTAAGACAGGAGTAAGCTCTGTCTCAATGGAATGCTCAGGGCGACTGGCAACGGCAAAATTCATAAAGCTTAATAAGTCTTGCCAATGCTTCCAGGTTGGTAAATTAGTAAAGGCATCGGCACCCATTAACCAAATCAAATTCGCTTCGGTACCAAAGCGTTGACGCAGTTCTTTGGCAGTATCAATGGCATAGCTTGGGCCCGGACGATCTACTTCAATTTGATCGATGCCAACTCGGGTTGGGATTTGCAGATATAAAAAAGCGCGGGCCAAATCAACCGCTGCTGCTTCAGTTAAACGTAAACGGACGCTCGCTGAGGTAATGACGTTTTCTTTTTGCCAAGGATGACCGCTGGGGATTAGCAATAGCGCATCGAGCTGAAATAATTTCGCAAAGTGGGTGGCGAGCTTTAAATGCCCAAGATGAGGAGGATCAAAAGTGCCCCCTAGTACCCCAATCTTTTTCAACGAACCCATTTAGGCTAACCAGTCTCGGGCTTTGAGATAGCGCTCATAGAGTACAGCCTCAGGAGAGCCTGTTTCAGGCTGCCAGTTGTAGTGCCATTGCACGACTGGCGGCATAGACATCAAAATAGATTCTGTGCGACCACCCGAGTGAAGTCCAAAGATCGTGCCGCGATCGTAAATCAGGTTGTACTCGACATAGCGTCCACGACGATATTCTTGGAAAGCTTTTTCAGCTGGCGTGAAGGATGTTTCATAACGACGCTTCAGAATAGGGAGATAGGCTTCAATGAAAGCATCACCCACAGCACGCGTCATGGCAAAGCTCTGCTCAAATGGCAATTCATTAAAGTCATCAAAGAAGATGCCACCAATGCCTCGAGGCTCTTCGCGGTGCTTGAGGTAAAAATACTCATCACACCATTTCTTAAAACGGGGATAGAGGGCTTGCCCAAATGGATCCAACACGTCTTTGGCGGTCTGGTGAAAGTGTCTGCAGTCCTCATCCACGCCGTAGTAGGGTGTTAGGTCAAAGCCGCCACCAAACCACCAAATCGGTTCCTTGCCTTCAGCACGCGCAATGAAGCAGCGCACATTCATATGGGTAGTTGGTGCATGAGGATTGTGAGGATGAAATACCAAAGAAAGCCCCATGGCTTCAAATTCTCGTCCGGCCAATTCAGGGCGGTGATGGGTTGCTGAGGGCGGCATTTGCTTGCCATGCACATGAGAAAAGCCAACCCCACCTTTTTCTAGGATATGGCCTCCTGCGAGGATGCATGTTCGCCCGTAACCCTGAAGCTTGCTATCGGCAGGTTTTTGCCACTCATCGGTAATGAAGGCTTTGCCATCAAGCTCACCAAAGGTCTTGGTAATGCGATCTTGCAGCCCTAAAAAATAACTTTTGAGGGCCTCAGTATCGATTTGGGTTTCAGTAATACTCAAGCGTTCGCTTTCTGTTTATTTGATTGCACGATAGCCAATATCTTTGCGATATTGCATGCCATCAAAATGAATCTGATCGATTGCTGCATAGGCTTTTTGCTGAGCACCACGCACCGTATCGGCGAGTCCAACAATACAAAGAACGCGGCCGCCTGAGGTGACTAATTTGCCATCCTGTAGTTTGGTTCCCGCATGAAAAGTCACCTGATCATCACTATCCTCCGGAATACCTTTAATGACATCGCCGTTGCGTGGGGTATCGGGGTAGTTATGGGCGGCGAGGACAACACCTAATGCAGTACGACGATCCCACTCGAGCTCTACTTCATTGAGTTTGCCATCTACCGCTTGATTTAAGGTGTGCACCAGATCACTGCGTAAACGCGCCATAATGGGTTGGGTTTCAGGGTCACCCATGCGGCAATTGAATTCTAGAGTCTTGATCTTGCCATCGGGCGTAATCATGAGGCCTGCGTATAGAAATCCAGTGTAGGGGATGCCATCGGCTTGCATTCCTTTGACGGTAGGCATGATGACTTCACGCAAAGCCCGCGCATGGATTTCTGGGGTAACAACTGGGGCGGGAGAGTAAGCACCCATACCGCCAGTGTTCGGTCCTTGATCCCCATCCAATAAGCGCTTGTGATCTTGGCTAGTAGCCAATGCCAACACATTCTTACCGTCAACCAACACAATGAAGCTGGCTTCTTCGCCAGTCAGAAATTCCTCAATCACAACGCGGGCACCAGCATTACCGAGTTTGTTATCGGCGAGCATCATGTCTACTGCAGCATGTGCTTCAGCAAGGTCCATGGCAACGACCACGCCCTTACCAGCGGCCAGACCATCAGCCTTAATGACAATGGGTGCCCCCTTGGCATCAATATAGGCATGCGCTTCTAGTGCGCTACTGAAGGTTTGATAATCTGCAGTCGGAATGCAGTGGCGTTTCATAAACGCCTTCGAGAAATCTTTAGAGGACTCTAGTTGAGCGGCCAGTTGAGTTGGCCCAAAGATGCGTAAACCATTCTGTCTAAAGACATCAACCACTCCAGCTGCTAAAGGGGCTTCTGGACCAACAACCGTTAAACCAATCTGTTCGCGCTTAGCAAAATCCGCCAGTTCCTGCAAACCTGAGATCGGTAGGTTCTCAATTCCGGCAGTGGTTTGTTTGGCTGTTGCAGTACCGCCATTTCCTGGAGCCACAAAGACGGTTTGCACTTGTGGGGATTGGGCGAGTTTCCAAGCTAGCGCATGTTCGCGTCCACCAGATCCAATAAGCAAAATTTTCATATGTGAGAAAGATTAAAAGGTAGCGTTGGTAAAGACTTCTTGAACATCATCGAGGTTCTCTAAAACATCAAGCAGTTTTTGCATGCTCTCCGCTTGCTCTCCCTCGAGGGCAATTTCAGTTTCAGGACGCATCGCAATTGTGGCTAACTCCGCCTTCAGGCCTGCCTTTGCAATCGCATCCTGTACTTTAGAAAAATCCGGTACAGGAGTAAGCACTTCTATGGAGCCATCCTCATGGGTAATCACATCTTCAGCCCCAGCATCGAGCGCAATTTCCATCAGCTGATCCTCATTGACGCCAGGAGCGAATAGCATTTGACCGCAATGTTTAAATAAGAATGCGACTGAACCTTCTGTGCCCATATTGCCACCATGCTTGGTAAAAGCATGACGGACTTCAGCAACGGTGCGAGTGCGGTTATCGGTCATACAATCCACAATCACTGCAGCGCCATTGATGCCGTAGCCCTCGTAACGAATCTCTTCATAGTTGACACCCTCTAAAGAACCCGTTCCCCTCTGTATAGCCCTTTGCACATTGTCATTAGGCATATTAGAGTCTTTGGCTTTATCAATCGCCAAGCGTAAGCGGGGATTGGTGGCAATATCGCCACCGCCCAGTTTGGCTGCAACTGTGATTTCTTTAATGAGTTTGGTCCAAATCTTGCCGCGTTTTTCGTCTTGTCGACCTTTGCGGTGCTGAATATTGGCCCATTTTGAGTGGCCGGCCATCGAGGTGAGTCCTTTAAGAATTTGGCTATAAGGCCTAATTTTAGGCAAATTCAGGAATGACGGTCTAAAAGCCAATGAAATCAGGGTAGAACGGGGGTAAGTATGACTTTTTTGTTACACTCTCACCTCTTAGTTCATTTGTTGCAGCTTTTTTGGCTGCACACACCTGCCTCGGTGATGGAATTGGTAGACGTGCCGGACTCAAAATCCGGTGCCGCAAGGCGTGGCGGTTCGAGTCCGCCCCGAGGCACCACAGATGGCCCCTTTTTAACGGCCACCGTGTCTCTAGATCCTTCGCATTGCCCCAATACTTCACTTCACTGCTAGGTTTAGCAGAGACTTTTATGAGCCTTTTGGGCGGGTCTTAGGATTGCCTAGAAATTCTGGAAATCTACGCTTGGCAGCAAAGTCAATTCATCAAATAAGAAATGCGCTTACCCTAAGGTTCGCGCATTTCTTGTCTATTGGCTGGGAAAGATGCTGTGATTTAGTCTAAAAAGTTAGGCTATAGCAATGATTGCCCAGGCAACACCAAAACACAGTGCTGGAGCTGCCCAGCAGAGATATACAAAGAATTCATCTTGCACAAATCTACCGAATAAGCGCTTCAGAACATAGAAGCGGTATAACAAAACAGATACAAAGAAGCTGAATCCCAGCATGACATAGTTCAATGCAAAAAGCCTCATTACTAAATTATCACTTTGTCCCAAAGAGGAGTAACTTCCATTGACAGTAAATTGCAGGGCTACTACTGCAAAAATTCCCGTCATCGGAAAGCAGGCAATTTCAGTATTCGACATACCGAATCCTTCGTGTTCTTCACTATTGAGGGTATTAAGCCAGACAACTAGCAAAGGAATCAAAAGACAGCAAAAGAGGGGTACGATGATCGTTGAGGTTGCTCCAAAAGGCTGCCGGGTAATCTTGAGGGAAGCAGTTAACTCAGGATATTTAGTGCCACGCAAACCCTCTTCAACGGATCTTTCTAGGGATACATTACCCACATCCCAACCATCAATTTTTGAAGTTTTAGATGAATTACTAAAACTCAGATCTTTGTCGGTATAAACAAAGACTACCCGATTAGATGGCTCGGTCCGAGAAATCAGATGAACTGCTAACTGTTGCTGATCATAGGGGAAGCTGGTTAAGTCAAAATCACTTGCAAATTTAGCCTCGATTCTTCGCAGGTAATTGACGGTACCGTCGGGATAGATCCTCAAATCTTTCACTTCGGAGATCGGATCACCAATTCTATTTTTATAGTATGCAAAAGGGCGCCAAATCTCGGACAAACGTTTGGTGGCTTCATCATCTCGATAATCAATAAAGCCCCTTGGTGCAAGCGCCTTGTTGTAAGCAAGGCGATGATCAACCCAAATTAATCGAGTGTCGACAATCGCATCAAAATTACCCTCATTTTCATTGATGGATTTCACTTCCAGAAAATTGATTGAGGTATTGACAACTACTGGTAGCCCCAAATCCCTTGGAATTGATGTCAGTGATTCAGTCTCCGCCTGAGAAAAGGAGGAGAGTAAACAAAACCCGACACTAAGTGCGACTTTGAAAAACGAATGAATTTTCATATGGTCGCCTCAATTATCAGATTGATGTTTATCTGCCAACTCCTGATAACTTCTGGCAATAGATTGAACCGGCCCTTGGTAATCGTGCAAATCTATTGGATCTGGCTTTTGGCCAGTTGCCAATAGATCCATGTTCTCGCTCAGTTTAGCCAAAGGCTTTAAGATCCCGCCCTTGACCACTACAAGAAATACACCGCTAATTAAAACTGCACCAAAGAGGCTAAACATCCAAACCAAAACACAAAGTTTTTTAGCTACAGCTTGATTAATGTTTAAATCATTAAATAAAACCAACTGCCCTAAATGGGTGCCCGCAGGATTCAATAAGGGGATGACAACGACACCATAGTGATTGCCCTCAAAATCCTTCGTAAAGGGCTCGATAGGCTTGGAGCTATTGATACTGCTTGGCTCAATCAGATTCGAAATCAAATCCCAGTTAGTAGAAGTGAGTTTCACAAAAATACCGAATCGATTTTTGTCTGAAAAGACTTCTCTATTAATTTGTGTCGCATTTTTCTCTAAGAGCTCTTCATCAAAGAAAACAGCGGATTCAATACCATAGGCATTTTTTAGGGAAGTTGCGAGCATATCAAATGACTGGGACATTTCAAAAACGCCTAGAAATTTACCTTTGGCATCTTTGACTGGAGCAACGCCATACAAGTACGGACCATCTCGTGAAATCGAAATACCTTTAATCGGGGCCTGGTCTGCTAATGCTTCTAGAATCATGGGGCGAAAAGAAATGTCGTCACCATACGCTTCAGGCTTATGTAAGCGCAAAAAGCTTATTGCAGGCGGAATAATGAATTGCGCCGCACCAGAACCATACTTATTTTTTTGATCCTTGTATAAGTCCTTGAGCTCGTCATAGAGCTGATCACGTTTGCGCGCTCCAAACAAATCAACCACTGCTGGCATCTCGGCGATGATTGAGGCTCTTGCCAAAGACTTCTGTAGGGCCATATCAATGTAGTCTTGGCCAATCTTGTGGAGTTGAGTTAGCTTGGCTGACTCCAAATCCTGCACAGAAGAGTTGATGATGGAGCAACTAATATAGGCAATGCCAGAAAAAATAATGAACACCGAAGCCACAATGGCATATATCGGAGCTTGATGAATTTTTGATGCACCAGAGTCAGAGACATTATTTTTATGTTTTCTTAAGAATTCCTGCAGTCGTGATTTAAACAAGGCCATCTCCGTATCTTGATAAAAAGTAAATCTTTTAAATTATTAAGTTTGCAAAAAACTGTAATGAAAATATGAATCAATAAAAAAAGCCGCTTAAATATCAAGCGGCTTTTTAATGCGTCTATTACTGGTTCAAGCTACAAACTTAAAAAGTCTTGGTCAAGCTTACAAAGCCTTGTGATTTACCAAGGTTGTTACCTTGTGGGCTTGAGTAAGCATAGCCGTTAACACCAAAGTTCTTGGCATTAGTACCGGTATACGCTACGTTGCCGATCAAGCCACCGCCAAAGTCCTTGCTGATGCCCAGTTTCCAGTCAGTGTAGCTGTACAGGCTGGAGTTGCTAGTAGCCGTTGGAATGGTATTGTTGCTGTAATAAGTTGCGTTCGCTGGTGTGTTGCCTTGATAAGTTTGCATACCTACGTGAGCATTTAAGCCAAGACCCCAAACACCAGTGTCATAGTTGGTATTGAACTCAGGATAGTAAGAGCCAGTGGAGTTGGCTGTGCCAAACAAGGTAGTTACAGCGTAGGAGAACTTAATGTTGCCGGTAACTGGGCCAAATGTGTAGTTTTGTGCCACATACACTTCAGTAGTATTTGGATTGGCATATAAACCACTGGTATTAGGAATACCTGAAGTTGGGTAGTAGTAAGTCACAACACCCAAATCACTCACAAAACCATCACCGATCAAGTCTTTACGAATACCAGCATAAAAGTCCATCTCCACTGGAGCTGAAACCGCTTTGCCAGTTCCCTTTGGGGTGTAGACATAACCATTTTGGCCGTAAGCATCGCTAATCCAGGTAATTGAGCTGTTCCAGTTACCTACATAAAGGCCAGTGCCTTCGTCAGCAAAGTCAAAACCGCCTTGAATAGCGGGCTTAAAGTTTGTCTGGCTAAGACCACGGAACACATAGTCGCTAGTTACAGTCACGTTAGCGGTAACTGGGCTGACTTCTGGAGCTGCATCTTCTGCGAAGGCAGATGCGCTAATGACAGCAATTGCTGCTGCAGCTAAAAGTTTTACTGAAAATAGTGATTTGTTGTTCATGTTTACCTTACATAATTGAGGGTTAGTGATAATTGAGGGTTAGTGCTATTAAAAAATGCAAATTTTTTACTCGATAGAGAATATCAGCACCTTCGGTATTTTTCATTGACCTATGCAGCAAAAGCACTGCAATGTTCAATCAACGTTGTTTTTTTACAAAAATCAACTTTACTGCCCTTAAAACTCTAGTTAAATAGGGTTGATTCAGCTCTGGTAGGCACTGATTTTTGGCGTTTTTTTAGGAATTCCTTCAAAACCCGATAGAATAAGGCCATTGAGTTCCTATTTTAATGTAAGTAGCTGATTTTAAAGACTAATTATGCAGACAGATCTTCAAAAAAATACTCTTGGCACACTTCATTCCATCATTATTGGCGTTGCGGGGTCTGCCCCTTCGTACAGCATCTCGGCCACTATGGTTGCTCTGATAGCTGCGGTTGGAGTTCTTGCTCCGGCAAGTTTGCTCTACTGCGGTTTTCTGATGATCGGTATTGTGCTTGCTTACATGCATTTGAATAAATATCAGCCCAATTCTGGGGCATCCTATTCCTGGGTAACTGAAATCTTCAATGCCAAGTTAGGTTTCTTTGCTGGTTGGACGCTGTTGGTTGCATCTGCCTTGTTTATGGCATCTGCCAGCATTCCGGCTGCCTCTGCTACTTTATTGCTACTCAAGTCTCCTTACGCAGACTCTCAGTTAGCGGTCACTTTATGCGCTGTAGGATGGTTGGCTGTGATTACGCTTATGGTGGTCAGAGGGGTTGGCCTGACTGCCAAGGTCCAGATTGTGATGACTTTGATTGAGCTCTCCATCATATTTTGTTGTTGCGTAGCGATTGTCTTCAAGTTTGGCTCTAGCGCAATCCATCAATTGAGTTGGGATCAATTTTCACCATGGGCTTTCACGCCCAGCAGTTTTTCTAGTGGCGCTGTGATTGCACTCTTCTTTTTCTGGGGCTGGGATGTGGCCATCAACCTTACTGAAGAAACCAAGGACTCCAATAAGTCCCCCGGCTTTGGGGTAGTTGGGGCAATCATCATCATTCTTGCGGCATTTGTTGCCTTTGCTAGCGTATCCCTGATGGCGCTTAGTGATGATGAAATTGCTCAGTCAGGAACAAATATTATTTTTGCAGTGGCTGAAAAAGTGATTCCCCAGCCTTGGAGTTATGTAGCCGTACTTGCACTGATTCTCTCGACCATTGGGACCATTGAAACTTCTATGCTGCAGTTCTCCAGAACCATGTTTTCCAAAGCTCGTGATGGTGCACTGAATCGGCGCTGGTCGAAAGTGCATACCAAATGGCGGACCCCTTATTTGGCAACGCTTCTGATTGCGGCTTTTGGGGTGATTACTTTGTTGCTCTCGCTGAACTCCAACAGTATTGCTGAGGTGATGACAGCGTCTATTAATATCATTGGGGTGCAAGCTGCCTACTATTATGGGTTGGCAGGTTTTGCTTGTGCTTGGAATTTTCGAAGAGAGGCAATTAATTCTCCCAAACTCTTCATTACGATGTTGTTATGGCCTGCGATCTCAGCGCTAGCGCTTTGGATTGCTGCCATTCTGGCGATGATCGATTTTGATCGTTTGACGGTCTTTATTGCTGGCGGGACTTTACTGCTTGGTTTAATCCCGATGGCTCAAATGAAAGTAAAACAAAGCTCTTCAGCCCGATAAACAGAGCAACGCCAGATCACCCTTAAATCTCGTAGTTCTCCGACTCACTTGACATCGCCTGCTCCACAATCTTGCGGGTGAGAGTTGGTGAGAAGAGTTCAATGAAGGTGTAGACGAAAGATCGCAGGTAAGCGCCTTGCTTAACGCCAAGGTGGGTGACGTTGTTACCAAAAAGATGTCCAACAGGAAGTACCTTGAGATTACGATCTCTATCGGGATCGTAAGCAAGCCCAGCAACAATGCCTACTCCCATGCCAGCCTCAACATAAGTTTTAATCACGTCGGCATCAATGGCTTCGAGCAAGATGTCTGGAGTTAAATTTCTTTGTGCAAAAGCAGCATCAATCTTGCTTCGGCCCGCAAAGGCTTTGTCATAAGTAATGATGGGGTACTTAGCGAGTTCTTCGAGAGTGATGCTGGCTTGATTCAACAGGGGGTGACTGAGTGGCACCATGACTACGTGTTGCCATTGGTAACCGGGTAGGGCGAGAACGCCTGGTGTGTTGGCAATGCCTTCGGTAGCAATAGCAATATCTGCGCGGTCCTGGGTTAATAGTTCAGCGATTTGTCCAGGGTTACCTTGCTGAATGCTCACACGCACTTTCGGGAAACGTTTTGTAAATTCGCTTAAGACTTTGGGTAAGGCATAGCGCGCTTGCGTATGGGTAGTCGCAATGACGAGATTGCCTTGATCTTGAGTGGCGAATTCTTTGCCGACCCGTTTCAGGGTTTCTACTTCATCGAGAATGCGCTCAATGGATTGCAAGATTCTCTTACCGGGCTCGGTGAGTGAGCGAATTCTTTTGCCATGGCGACGAAAGATTTCAACACCAAGTTCATCTTCTAGCTCAATGATGGCTTTCGACACCCCAGGCTGTGAAGTAAATAAAGCCTTCGCCGCTGAAGTGAGGTTGAAATTTTGTCTAACCGCTTCTCGTGCAAAACGAAATTGGTGCAGATTCATAGGGATTCCAATCTTTTATATCTACCAAGATATAGGAATCAAATTCTAAATTATTTTTGGGTATTAAGCCCGAGAAACGTAGCGCAGGGCAACAAAGGCTAGCAGGAGATATAACAAAGGGGGAATCAGGGCGGTCAGGAGTGCTGGCCAAGAACCTAATAGCCCGACATTTGAAAAGAGTGAGTTAAATAACTGAAAGCTCATACCCAGCATAATGCCGCCGAACACTTTTACGCCAACGCTTCCTGCGCGTGCTCTTAAGTAGGCAAATGGAAGAGCGAGGGCGAGCATCACAAAAATGGTGAAAGGGTAAATCACTTTTTTCCAGAATGCGATTGAATGACGCTGGGCATCTTGTTTGTTTTCTCGCAAATGCGAAATAAATTGCGAGAGACTAAAGATCGACATTTTTTCTGGGCTAATCAGGAGAACGCCCAAAATTTGGGGGGTGACTTCTGACTCCAAAGTGAGCTGAGGAAGACTCAGAATTTGAGTTGAATAAACAGGATTGAGTGGATCTGTTTGCTTGCTTTCTTTAAAGCGTGTTTCAGTGACATTCTCTAAGGCCCACATGCCTCGATCCTCGAAGTGTCCAGACTCAGCGCTACGAATCGATAGCAGCCGATAGTTAGGATCAAATTCATACATCCGAATGTTATGGGCTTGATTGTCTTTATCAACGGTACCGACATTGACATAGCGCACCCCAGGACGAATTGGCCCATTGCCATCCTCATCGTGGAGGCGGTCTTTAATCCAAACACCGGTTTTGAGTTCAGAGCCATAGGATGCTCCCAGCGCCTTCATGCGCACTTGCTCCGATATCGCCTCCGTATAAGGGCCCAGCCACTCACTCATGATCAGAGTCAGAACAATTAAGGGTAGTGAAATTTTTGCCAAGGTAATTAAGCCGCGCCGGATATCTAAACCCGCAATACGCAAAATAGTGAACTCGGATTGGCTGGCCAACATGGCGAAGACATAAATACTGCCGATCAGAGCGGCAATCGGAATGATCTCCGAAATTCGTCCTGGCGCTTTAAGCAAGATCCGTAATAGCGCGATTGGCAAAGTGTATTGCGCATTAACAGAGCCCAGCTCGCTCAAGATATCGAAGAATAAGAAGAGGGCAACGAGGGCAAACAAAATAAAGCCAAAAGCAGCATAAATTTGCTTGGCCAAATAGCGCTCGAAGATGTATGGGAAGAGCAGTTTCATGACTTCACCATATTGGCTGGCAATTGACGTTGCCACCATTTGAGGGAAGGGTTGATACGATTGCGAATCAATGCAGTGGCGATGATCAGGGCCAAAAGATGAATCGGCCAAACCCCAATGAACACATTCATCTTGCCTGAGGAAACAAAGTTTTGCGTCAGGTTCAATAGGTTGCTGTAGATCAGATAGATGAGCACTGCGTAGAACATCGCTGTGTAACTACCAAGCCGCGGATTGACATAGGCCAGTGGAATTGCAATCAGTACGAGGCCTAAAGCCATCAGTGGTAAGCCAATGCGCCATAAGAGTTCAGCTCGATTGGCATTCTTGCTGTTGGGATCTTGATCGGTAATGAGCTCAAGAACACTTTTTTCTCGATCGCGGGGCGCGGGTGCAAGCGCTTCTTTGCTGCGAATCTTCGTGCTGTACTCATCAAACTCCAGAATCCGAAAATCAGGCTGAGTCGGAGTTCCTTCGTAGCGTCTACCGTTATTCAGGACGATGGATTTTTCACCACCCTCAGAGTTCTGAATAAAGCCAGTTGCCGCAACAGCCACACTCAAGCGACCATTTTTGTTATCAGCAACAAAGACGTTCTTGACTTCACTCTTCTTGAGATCTAATTCTTCTATAAAGAAGACTCGTTGGGCTCTGGCAGATTCTTTAAACTGCCCAGCGGCGATCATCGAAACATCATCCCGTTGCTGAAAACGCTGGCTAATCAGGGTGGTCTCACGATTGGCCCAAGGCCAAACAAAGAGTGCCAATAGGGCAATGATGATGAGTAGGGGGGTGGCAAATTTCAGAATGGGCTTAATCAGATTGGTGATGCTAAGGCCGCTGGCGAACCACACAATCATCTCTGAATCTTTATACCAACGTACCAAGACAATCAGCACTGCCACAAACAAAGACACGGTCAGCAGGACAGCCAGGTAGCTCAGGGTCGCAAGCGTAATGAGAACCAAGACGTCTTCTGGATTGACATTGCCGTTGGCCGCCATCCCCAGAACCCGAATCACGAGAGTGGTGATCATGATCGTCACGAGCACCAAGAAGACCGCACCAGTTGTAAAACTGAGCTCGCGGCGAAGGGCTTGTTTGAATATCATGCAGATTGTTCAGGTAAATATGGCATTCCCGCTAGGATAAAGCCTTCGCCTTGGTCTCGGAGGATAATAGGCAAATCACCTAATTCATCTCAACGATCTAACCAAAAAACACCGTAAGACATCATGACCATTCAATTTAGTAGCAAAATTTTTGCCCAAGCCGATTTATCCAGCCCCAAACTGCTCAAAGCAGGCTTAACTACCTTATTGGCTCAAAGCACCGATTGCTTGGTTTTGGGGTATTCCCAAGCGCAATGGGGCGCCTTAGCCAAAAGCGGATTGCTCAAGGAGTTGGACGGTCTACTCGGAGGCGCGATCAAGCTTGCTAAGGAGGCTGGAGATCTGGAAGATAAGCAAAGCGCTTTATGCCTTTTGCGTGCAGATAAGTCTTGGCCTGTGAGCATCAAGGCTAAGCGGGTCTTATTGGTTGGTTTGGGTGAGCTTGCTACAAAAGAAGCCAAATCTTTGCTGGCCTATTCCAAGATTGCTCGAGCAGCTTTGAAGGCGCTGAGTAACGGCCCGATTACCAATGCCATTTGGTTTATGCCCAGCTTGGTTGTTGAAGATCATCAATTTAGTGAGCAGGTACGCGTGACCATGCAATTAGCAGGCGATCAAGCCTATCGTTTTGGGGTTCGTCAGCCCGCGATGAAATTTAAGGCTAAAGACAAAGCGGATCCATTTGCCCATTTGACAATAGCGAGTAATAACGCTTTTGCAAAAGAATTGAAGTTGGCAGTGGCAGAAGGGAGTGCCATGGTCGAAGGAATGAACCTGGCAAAAGATTTAGGAAATCTGCCTCCGAATATTTGTACACCAACCTATTTGGCAAAAACTGCGCAAGGTCTAGTCAAGAAGACCTCTCTGAAAGTAGAAGTATTAGGTCAGAAACAATTAGAGGCTTTAGGAATGGGTTCTTTTCTATCGGTTGCAAAAGGTTCTGATACGCCACCGCAGTTCATCATCATGCGCCATCAAGGCGGTAAGCCAAATGAGGCGCCAATTGTGTTGGTCGGCAAAGGGATTACCTTTGATACCGGCGGTATTTCACTCAAGCCTGGTGAGGCGATGGATGAGATGAAGTACGACATGTGTGGCGCAGCATCGGTCATCGGTACGCTCTACGCAAGCGCCTTAATGAAGCTGGGTAAGAATGTCATTGGTGTGATTCCGACTTGCGAGAATATGCCATCCGGTCGTGCCTCTAGACCCGGCGATATCGTGAAGAGTATGTCTGGACAAACGATCGAGATTTTGAATACCGACGCAGAGGGTCGCCTCATTCTGTGCGATGCTTTAACTTACGTCGAGCGCTTTAAACCCAAGGCTGTGATTGATGTTGCTACATTAACCGGAGCATGTGTGATTGCCTTAGGTCATGTGCATAGTGGACTTTTCTCAGATGATCAAGGTTTGGTGGATGGTTTAACAAAAGCAGGCTACGCCTCCTTAGATACTGTTTGGCGTTTACCTTTAGACGCAGCGTATCAAGAGCAACTGAAATCCAATTTTGCCGATATTGCCAATATTGGTGGTAGACCTGCTGGGAGCGTCACAGCAGCCTGTTTCTTGGCGCGCTTTACCGAGAAATATAAATGGGCGCATTTGGATATTGCAGGTACTGCATGGAAGAGTGGTGCAGCAAAAGGCTCTACCGGTCGACCAGTTCCACTTCTAGTGAACTACCTCTTAGAGCAATAAGCCTAGCAAGAGCATAGCTGATATGGCGCGCATTGATTTTCATTTCAACGTGAATGACAAGTTTGACTATGCTTGTCGCTTAACACGCAAAATTTGGAGTGCTAGTGCAGTGGGTGAGCCAGTGCGCAATATTGTGATGGTTGCGAATGCAGCTGATTTGAAAAAACTGGATGCTGTACTGTGGAGTTTTAGTCCAAGCGATTTCTTGCCACATTGCTTCATCGATGATGAATCGGCTGCTGAGACCCCAATCGTGATGACAGAAGATTTTGCTTCCCCATCTTTAGCCAATATTCCACATGCAGATGTCTTGATTCATTTAGGTATGAGCATGCCCAAGGATGTTGCAGCAATGGTTGAGCGCTTTCCTCGCATTGTGGAATTAGTGACTGTCAATGAGGCAGAGCGGCTAGCTGGTCGAGAGCGTTACAAAGCCTATCGGGATCTAGGGCATGAGTTACACAACTTTGATCAATCTAAGCCCGAAAGCAAGTCTTAATTTCTTTTATGTTGATCCACCCCCAGTTTGACCCAGCCGCCATCCGCATTGGCTCTTTTGCAATTCATTGGTATGGCTTGATGTATCTCATGGCCTTTGTCCAATTTTTACTCTTAGGACGTTTGCGGATTCGCTCCCCCCAATATCAAGCCTTGGGATGGTCTTACAAAGACTTAGAGGATTTACTGTTCGCTGGGGTGCTCGGTGTCGTTTTAGGTGGTCGTTTGGGCTACACCTTGTTCTATCAGCCCGGCTTTTATCTCACCCATCCTTTCAATATTCTCAAACTATGGGAGGGCGGCATGTCTTTCCACGGCGGCCTCTTGGGGGTGATTCTGGCAATGCTCTGGTTTGCCCATCGCCATAAAACCACCTTCTTTGTGGTGAGTGATTTGGTTGCACCACTCGTTCCCTTTGGTCTGGCCTTTGGTCGACTCGGCAACTTTATTAATGGCGAGCTCTGGGGTAGGCCGACGGATCTGCCATGGGCCATGATCTTTCCTCAGGTGGATATGCTGCCGCGCCATCCTTCGCAAATTTATCAGTTGTTTGGTGAGGGACTTTTGCTAGGAATCATTCTGTGGATTTTTTCCAGCAAGCCTCGCCCCCTCGGGCAAGTCTCAGGCCTGTTTTTGCTTGGATATGGAGTCTGTCGCTTCTTGGCAGAGTTCGCGCGGGAACCCGATGCCTTTTTGGGCTTGCTGGGAATGGGTTTATCGATGGGGCAGTGGCTCTCACTACCCATGATTTTTTTGGGTTTTTACCTTATAGTGAGACCAAATACCCAAAAAGTTGGCTAAAAGCTGCTAAAACCTCAAAGTTTTGCCTAGACTGCCGCAAATTTTTGGATTGAATTGTTTCAAGCGCGTTTAACCATTTATTTATCGATTTAGAGAGACTGCCATGCTGGAAAAGATCGCCAAAGCCCGTAATTTATCCCGAGCGAATAATGCGGTGAAGCGAATGATTTCCGATCGCGGCGAATCAAATGCACTGAGTATGGCCGATGATGTGGTGAATAGTTATCGCAAGCTCACCAAAGATCAGCACGTTGCTTTTTTCACTTTCCTGTTTGAAAAACTCAATCCCGATACTGATCTGGTAATGACTGCAGCACAAAATTTTGCAGCAGACTCCAATGCCCGAAATTACATTCGTTTGCAACGCGCAGTTGAGTCTCCACGCCAAGAATTATTTCGTCGTTTAAATCGTGCGAGTGAAGGCACTGCTGCAGTTGTGCAAATGCGTCGTGACCTCTTGCAAGTGTTGGATAAGAAGCCAGAATTGACCGCAGTCGATTTTGATATGCGTCACTTGTTGTCTTCTTGGTTTAATCCTGGGTTTTTGAAGATGCATCGCGTAGATTGGAAGTCTCCGGCCGAGGTACTAGAGAAGCTCATTCAGCACGAAGCGGTTCATGCGATTGATGGTTGGGATGATTTGCGTCGCCGTTTGCAGCCTGATCGTCGTTGTTTTGCATTCTTTCATCCACAGCTGCCGAACGAGCCCCTCATCTTCGTTGAGGTCGCTCTGCTCCCAGAAGTTCCTGCAGTGATTACACCCCTGGTCGATAAGAAGGCTGAGACCAATGATCAGGTATCGCAATTTAAGGTGGCTGCTTTTTATTCCATCAGTAACTGTGAGCCCGGTTTGCGTGGGGTGTCGATGGGTAACTTTTTAATCAAGCGCGTAGCAGAGCAATTGCATGCGGAGTTCCCAGGCCTAAAAACCTTTGTGACCTTATCGCCGATTCCGGGCTTTATGGACTGGGTAGTGGCAGGTGCCAATCTTGGACAGGGCGTTCCTGAGGATCGTTTGAAGCCAGCCATTAAAGCCACACGAGATCAAGCTTTGGCAACCTTGAAGTTGGATAGCCAATCTTGGGCAGAGCGCCTCAGTGCTGGTTGGCATCCCGATCAGGCCTCCGAGAAAGAAAATGAAGCCCTGATGTCCTTGGCGAGTATCTATTTGGGTCTCGCTTCAACGGGGCGTGACGGCAATCCTGTAGCCAAGTTTCACTTGGGGAATGGGGCAAAGCTGCATCAAATTAACTGGGCAGGGGATTTGTCCCGTAAGGGGCTACGTCAATCGGCTGGCCTCATGGTCAATTACCTTTATGACCTTTCTTCCGTTGAGGACAATCATGAGCGCTTTGCCAATGGCGAGGTGATCTATAGCAGGGCTGTAGGTAAGTTAATGACGGCTTAAGGAGGGATTTCAGACCGATTTGGGCTGCTTTGGCTTCTGTAGGTCTGAATTGATCGGATCCCTGGAATCAAGTTTAGAATGACAGAATTATTAAAAGTGGCAATTCACGTTTCATTATTTGATAAAAAACAGGGCTGCTATTAGCAAAGACCCATAGGAGAACAAGATGACAGATTCAAAAGAAATTAGTCAGTTACGCCGCCAGATTCTTTTAGGTGCTGCTGGAGCTTCTTTGGCAGGATATAACTTGCCAACTTGGGCTCAAGGTGCTTCGCAGACCCTGAAAATTTCCCATCAATTTCCCAGTGGCACGGATTTCCGTGATCGTCTCTGCAAAAAGTTTGCCGATGAGGTGAGCAAAAAAACTAAGGGTGCCTTGAAGTTTGATGTTTACCCACAATCATCTTTGATGAAAACCAATGCGCAATTTAGTGCTCTGCGTAAAGGCGCGTTAGATTTCACTTTCTATCCCCTCCCTTATGCTGGTGGAGAGGTGGTCGAAGCCAATATTGGATTAATGCCTGGTCTTGTGACCAGCTACGAGCAGGGTGCCAAGTGGAAGAATGCCGAAGTCGGCAAGATTTTGAACAAGGTGATGGAGTCTAAGGGCGTCATCATCGTGAGTTGGGTCTGGCAAGCAGGTGGCGTTGCAACCCGCTCAGGCCCCATCATTGTTCCTGACGATATCAAAGGCGTGAAGTGCCGCGGCGGTAGTCGCGAGTTTGATGCGATGTTGAAGGCGGCTGGTGGATCAGTGATGACCTCAATTCCTTCGAATGAAGTCTATCAAGCCATGCAAACCGGTTCACTGGATGCTGCCTACACTTCCTCGGCCAGTTTGATGTCCTTTAAGTTAGCTGAGTTGTCCAAGAACTTTACGAGCGCCAAGAACAAATCCTATTGGTATATGTTGGAGCCACTCATGATGTCCAAAATGGTCTTTGATGCATTACCAGCCAACCAGCGTGAAATCATCATGTCGGTTGGAGCGGATATGGAGAAGTTTGGTACTGAGCAAGCTAAGTTAGACGATATTGACGCTTCGATTGCTTTTGCTAAAGCGGGCAACAAAGTATTTGAGCTCGATAACTCGGTGGTAGAGAAATGGAAAGCCGTTGCTAAGCCTTCAGCCTGGAAAGAATTCTCTGAGCGTAATGAAACCTGTGCGGCCATGATGGCCTCTGCAGCAAAAATCAGCGGATAATGTACAAGCTCTTCGAAATGGCTGACAAAGGCATGTCAGCCCTCAATAAATGCCTAGTCCTGTTGGGGTCAATTGCCTTAATGGCGGCCGCTCTGATTCTGAGTTACAGCGTCATCTCTCGGGGTTTCTTTCATGCAGCGAATGATTGGCAAGATGAAGCTGCTCTTTTTTGTCTAGTAGGTGTCACATTTATGTGTAGCTCCTACGTGCAAGAGAAGCGTGGCCATATTGGGATCTCTGCGATTGAAGGTCTTCTGCCCCATAAAGTGAATCGGGTTCGCGCAACAGTGATCGACATTATTTCCTGCTTATTTTTTGTCTTCTTTTCAGTCAAGACTTGGGATTTATTGGTTGAAGCTTGGGTAGATGGTCAAGTTACCAACTCCACTTGGGCGCCTTCTCTGTGGATCCCTTACTCAATGATGTTTGCCGGCATGGTATTACTCAGCATCCAACTATTTTTACAAATCTTTGTCAGGAAGCACGTGGCTACTGATGTTCTAAGTAGAGGTCACTAAATATGTCTATTCTGACAATCGGTTTGATCTTCGGCCTGGTCACTCTATTGATTATGTTCTCGGGCATTTCCATTGCTTTTGCTTTAGGAATTGTTGCGATCATCTTTATGTACTTTTTCATGCCTGCATCTTCTTTAGATACGGTGGCACAAAACGTCTATGAAGAAATGTCCAGTATTACCTTAATGTCGATTCCGCTCTTCATTTTGAAGGGCGCGGCAATTGGACGCTCTCGGGCTGGTAAGGATTTATACGACGCATTACATGTTTGGATGGGTAAAGTCCCAGGTGGTTTAGGTGTTGCTAACGTCTTTGCTTGTGCCTTATTTGCTGCGATGGCGGGTTCTAGTCCTGCAACTTGCTCAGCGATCGGTAGTGCCGGTATTCCAGAAATGCGTAAGCGTGGTTACTCACCTGGCTTTGCTGCAGGCATTATTGCGGCAGGTGGTACCTTGGGTATTTTGTTGCCACCATCGATCACGATGATTTTGTATTCGGTGGCATCCGAACAGTCGCTTGGTCGTTTGTTTCTAGCCGCGATCGGCCCCGGCGTGATGTTGGTCATCTTCTTTTCGATCTACACCATCATGCGTTTTCGTAAGGAATATGCAAGAGCGTACGAGGCGTATAGCTTGAACTCAGCAGCGACTTCACCGATCCTGGATCGTCACACTTACACCATGCAGCAAAAGATCAGCGCCTTACCACGCGTTCTGCCGTTCTTGGTGCTCTTGATTGGTGTGATGGTGGCTTTGTATGGTGGTTATGCGACTCCTGCTGAGACTGCGGGTCTGGGTGCCGTGTTTGCTTTTGTGTTGATTGCCTTAATTTACGGCATGTGGCGTTTCAAAGATTTATACCCTTTGCTGGATGTCACTATTCGCGAATCCGCCATGTTGATGTTCATTATTGGCATGTCTTTGCTCTTTGCTAACGTGATGAGTTATTTGCATCTGAGTCAGTCTGCAGCGCAAGCAATTGTGGATCTGCACACCTCCCGCTGGTTGCTCTTGGCTGCGATTTTGTTGATGGTGATCGTGCTCGGTTTCTTCTTGCCACCGGTTTCAATTATTTTGATGACCTCACCCATTTTCTTGCCACCATTGCGTGCGGCTGGATTTGACCTCATTTGGTTTGGTGTGGTGATGACTATCGTGATGGAGACTGGTTTGATTCATCCGCCTGTAGGCTTGAATATTTTTGTGATCAAGAACATTGCGCCTGACATTACTCTGCGAGAGATTATTTATGGTGTGATGCCTTTTGTAGCCATCATGATTTTTTCTGTAGTGCTTCTGTGCTTCTTCCCAGAAATTGCTACCGGTCTCTCTGATTGGGTAATGGGACCACCACTGTCTTAATCTCGATTTAAATCCTCAAGGAATTTTCATGAATTTGTATTCGTTGTTAGAAAAAGGCTTTCCGAAAGATAAAAAAGCCTGCGCGATTGAAACGCACGATGGCCTCTATTACTCTTGGGGTGACCTAGAGCGTTCTACCGCCATGATGGCCAATCTCTTGAAGAACCTCAAGCTCCCTAAAGGTTCTAGGATTGCAGTGCAGGTTGAAAAATCTCCTGAAGCACTATTTCTGTATTTGGCAACGATTCGTGCGGGTTATGTTTATCTGCCGCTAAACACGGCTTACCAGGCTGCTGAGATGCAGTACTTTATTGAGAATGCAGAGCCAGCTTTAGTGGTTTGCAGTAGTAAGAACTTTGCCTGGGTATCTAAGGTGGCTTTTAAAGCGGGTACCAAGCATGTCTTAACTCTGGATGACAACCGGACCGGTACTTTGCTCGAAAGAGCTGCTGTACAAAGCGATCAATTCAAAACAGTTGCCGCTAAGGATGATGATTTAGCGGCGATTTTGTATACCTCTGGTACCACTGGTCGCAGTAAGGGCGCCATGCTGACCCATCAGAACTTGGGCAGTAACGCTTCAGTGTTACAAAAGTTTTGGGGCTGGCAAAAAGGGGATGTCCTCTTGCATGCTCTACCCATTTTCCATGTCCATGGTTTATTTGTGGCAGCCCATGGTGCATTGATCAACGGTAGCAAGATGATTTGGCTGCCCCGTTTGGATGTTTCGCAATTGATTCATCACATGCCACAGGCAACAGTCATGATGGGCGTGCCTACTTTCTACGTGCGTTTATTGGCAGACAAGGGTTTTAATAAACACGTTGCTCGTAATATGCGTTTATTTGTTTCAGGTTCAGCACCTTTGCTAACTGAGACATTTAACAGCTTTCATGAGGTGATTGGTCAGCCGATTCTGGAGCGTTATGGCATGAGCGAGACCGTGATGTTGGTCTCCAATCCCTATAAGGGCAAACGCGTGGGCGGCTCTGTCGGATTGCCTTTGCCTGGTGTCAAAGTCCGCGTTGTTAATGAAAACAATAAGCCATGTGCCGTTAATGAAATCGGTAGCATTCAGGTAAAAGGCCCGAATATTTTCGCTGGCTACTGGCGTATGCCTGAGAAGACTGCAGAAGAGTTCACCAAGGACGGCTGGTTCAAGACTGGCGACGTAGGTCGCTGGGGTGGACCTGCTAATGGCGGTAATGCCCCTGATAACTATCTGTGTATCGTTGGACGCAGTAAAGATTTGATTATTTCAGGTGGCTATAACGTCTACCCTAAAGAAATCGAGAGCTTCATTGATGATATGGATGGCGTTGACGAGAGCGCTGTGATTGGTATCCCTCACCCG